>Ga0172379_10004075_pt1 | contig 22160 bp, 18 predicted proteins | sample GrowelOW334metaG_FD_119756 | JGI IMG/M metagenome (GOLD analysis project Ga0172379, IMG submission 119756) | Groundwater microbial communities from an aquifer near a municipal landfill in Southern Ontario, Canada - Groundwater well OW334 metaG | ecosystem: Environmental > Aquatic > Deep... | reverse complement strand
TAAAGAATGACAATTTATGAAAGATAATAACAATAAGAAAAATAATAACGCCAAACAACGCCATTGTCCGTTTTGCGTTAATAAAAAAATCGAAATCGATTATAAAGACTCGCAGTTTTTGCGACGCTTTACTTCGTCCTTCGCTAAAATCGTGCCGCGTCATCGCAGCGGCGTTTGCGCCAAACACCAACGGGTCTTGGCCGACGCCATCAAGCGTGCTCGTATCATGGCCCTTCTTCCGTTCATTCAAAGATAAATTATGTCATCACCAAATGATATCAAAAAAGGCACCGTGCTTCGGCTAAACGGCGAGTTGTGGGTAGTCGTCTATTTCCAACGCGTTTCGCCGGGCAAAGGTAGTTCTTTTGTGCGCACCCGCGCCAAAAACATCAAAACCGGAAAAATCGTCGAACAAAATTTCAAGTCAGCCGAATCACTGGAATTTGAGGAAGTACAATACAAAAAAATGCAGTACTTATACGGCGACGGAACTTTCTACACCTTCATGGATAATCAGACTTACGAGCAAGTACAGCTCGGGGTTGATGATGTCGGTGATGACGCCAAGTTTCTGAAAGAAGGTTTGGAAGTGATGATCATTATGCACGGCGAAACCCCACTCACCATTAACCTGCCAATGAAAATTCAGTACAAAGTTGTTTCCACCGAACCGGCTGTTAAAGGTGATACCGCCTCAGGCAATGTTACTAAAGAAGCGACCCTTGATAATGGAATGAAAATTCGCGTGCCGATCTTTTTAAAAGAAAACGAAGAAGTTTTGGTCAGCACGGATAATGGGGAATATTCGGAAAGGGTGAATAACTAACGCTTGAGATGCTGGAAAGGCGGGAAAGGCTTGAGAGGCTTTGGAAAATTTAAAAACCAACCGTTTGTCCGGTTGGTTTTTTGATTACTTATCTCTATTAATCCACCACTTGTCATCTTTGTTTCCGTACCACCATTGATCAGAATCGGTATTAAGAATTACTTGAGCCAGTTGTTTTCCTTCTTCTGTTAGTAGACGACCAAGTAATGGTTGGATCCAAGTATCAGCACGGTCGTTACCAATGTCTGATTGTTCTTTTAGTGATAACAGAAGTTCAATGTTGTCAGCGTCTTTTGTTAATTTGGCTTCGATGGTTTCTCTAGCTTCGTATTCATCGATTATCTTCTTCATGTCATCACCAAAAGGTAGAGTATTAGCTAAATCTTCCACAGCTTTGGTTTCCAAACGCTCATTGTATTTTTGGTGAACATAATTCAGGTCGGAAACTCGGGCCTCGGAAAGATCGTGGAACATGCACATCTGGAGAATTTTATTTAGATCAGCTTGGCCATTCATTTTAGCTAAAGTGAAACCGGCATATGAAACGCGGTTAATATGTTCGGCCACTGACTGGTTGCCACTACCTAAAAAGAAAAAACCGCTACGTGGTGTTTTTTGTAGCATGCCGGTTTCAAATAAGAAATTGGCGATTGGTTTTAGATTTTCTTCCATATTGGTTGTTTTAAGCCAGTCTTAATATACAATTTTGAAGGTTAACCGTAAAGGAATTAAAAACCAACCGTTTGTCCGGTTGGTTTTTTGTTTATGACTTTATTCCCCTTCGCCTTCGGACGCCTCCATCTCCAATTCGCCGGCTTCCATTTTGTCAGTAATCACTTTGCGAATGGCCGCCATGGTTTCGGGATGTTCGCGCAGATATTGTTTAACAACTTCGCGACCGACACCCAACTTCTCTTCGTTAAACATGTATGAGTTGCCGCTCTTTTTAACAACCCCGCTCGGCACACCAACATCAAGGATGTCACCGGCAATGGAAATACCTTCGTTATAAAGAATGTCGAACTCACAAGTGCGGAAAGGCGGAGCCATTTTATTTTTAACCACCTTAACGCGGGTGCGGTTGCCAATAATTCTTTCGCCTTGTTTGATTTGCGCTGAACGACGAATTTCGATACGCATGGAGGAATAGAATTTTAAAGCATTGCCGCCAGTGGTGGTTTCCGGATTGCCGAAAAAGACGCCAATCTTCATTCTGATTTGGTTGATGAAAATAACGATGGTGTGGGTTTTGCCGACAATGGCCGCGAGTTTACGCAAGGCCTGGCTCATGAGACGAGCCTGCAAACCCATGTGCTGGTCACCCATGTCGCCTTCGATTTCGGCTTTTGGCGTGAGAGCAGCGACCGAGTCAACTACCACAACATCAACGCCGTTTGAGCGAACCAAGGTTTCGACAATTTCTAAAGCTTGTTCGCCGTTATCAGGCTGTGAAATTAGCAGGTCGTTGATATTGACGCCGATTTTTTGGGCATAATCAGGATCCAGGGCGTGTTCGGCATCAACGAAGGCGGCCACGCCGCCGGCTTTTTGCACTTCGGCCACAATGTGTTGGGCCAAAGTGGTTTTACCGGACGATTCCGGTCCAAAGATTTCGATAATGCGCCCGCGCGGCACCCCGCCAACGCCAAGAGCGATGTCGAGCGACAAACAACCGGTGGTTACAGCATCGACCTTCATGGTTTTGGCTTCGCCGAGTTTCATAATGGAACCTTCACCAAAACGTTGGCGAATTTGGGCAATGGCTTCAGTGGCCGCCTGGGATTTACCCGTCGGCTCTTCGATAACATGTTTAGGCATATTTTTTGTTGGGGTGGATAGAGGGGGTTAAATTGTGGGGGGGGGCGCTAAGGCGTTTAGGCGTTGAGGAAATGAGGGAGCCCGGCCTTAAGGCCTTAACGCCCTCAAAAATACCCACCCGTTTTCTCAGTAGCCCTTCCATCTTAAAGGTGAAAGGAAGAAAAGGCAATAAACAAAATCGCCCAATTTTCAGGGCGATGTGGATAAATATTTATTCTTGTTTTAACACAACCTTTCGATAAACCGCGGCTTTTTTGGAATGTCTGGTATTCGCCTCGATCGTGATTATGTTTAAACCTCGCTCAAGCGTTACTTCTGTGCTGAAATTTCCGTCAATGTCTGAGACAACGGCATCGTTGTTTACAAATATTTCTGCCTCACGATCAACTTTTCCTTTGACAGTAATGGTTGCCTTGGTAACCTCGATGCCGTCCAATGGTTCGAAAACAGTTATTTCCGGCAGGGCCATTAAAGCATTAACTTGCCAGCCCAGGTAGAAAATAATCGCTCCAACAAAACATAAACCAACTAAAAGTTTCCACAAACGATGCGAGGCAAACAAAGCCGCGGCTCGAGTGCGTTGAACTGGCAGACGGTGTGGGGTGAGTAGATCACATTTTTTTGTCTCTTCCTCAAAACGGGTGACAAAATAATTAGGGTCACCGCCTAGAGCCTGAATATATTTTCGCAGAAAATTTTTGGCGTAAATTGGTTCAGGCAATTGATCGTATCGGCCGGACTCGAAAGCCTCAAGATGTTTTTTTTGGATTTTGGTAATACTCACCACTTCGTTTAAAGTGATGTTTTTGTGTTTGCGCAAGGCGCGAATTTTTTCGCCAAGGCCTTCCTCCTGTTTCAAATTTCGGACAAAGAAGGACATAACTTTTCAACTACTTTTCTTCTTTTTCATCTAAATATTCACCCTCTTGAGCATCGAGAAAATTTTGATCCGGCGAAGGAACATAATTATTAATGTCCTCTTCCTTTATCACGGCCTCTTCTTCAACCTCTTCTATTTCAAGATCAACGGCATCCGGAGGCACTGGTAGTTCTTCGATTTTTAAGAACTCTTTTCGTTCAGCAAATTCCGGATCTCGTAAATTACTATTCGGCGGCCATGATTCCACCAAGATCTCTCGAGGCTTGGAACCATCAGGTGGGCCGATAACGCCATTTTCTTCCAAGACATCCAGGATACGGGCCGCTCGGCCATAGCCGATTTTTAGACGACGTTGCAAAAGGGAAGTGGAAGCTCGGCCGGCTTGAATAACAATCTGGGCCGCCTCGACCAAGACTGGATCAGAGTCACCAACATCGGCCGCGCCATCGAAAATAGAACCCATTTTTTCTTTTTCTAAAACCGAGTAGTTGTAATCAGGTGTGGACTCTTGTTTTAAGTGTTCAACAATACGATTAACTTCGGCTTCCGAAACATAAGCGCCTTGCAAGCGAACCGGTTTGGATAATTCCGCTGAGCTGTAAAGCATGTCGCCGCGACCCAGAAGTTTTTCTGCACCGGCACAATCAAGAATGGTGCGCGAATCAGTTTGCGAGGCTACAGCGAAAGCAGCGCGGGTTGGAAAGTTGGCTTTGATAAGTCCGGTAATAACATCAACGCTCGGTCGCTGAGTGGCCAAGACTAAGTGAATACCAACAGCACGAGCCATCTGAGCAATGCGGACAATTGTTCCTTCAATCTCGTGACCGCTCGAGGCCATAAGGTCAGCCAACTCATCAATCAACACGACAATGCGTGGCATTTTTTCTTCCACCCGTTGGTTGTAGGAATTAATATCACGGGCGCCAAATTTGGAAAGTAAATCAAGACGGCGATCCATTTCACGGACAGTCCATTTCAAAGCATTAACAGTGTCGTCGACTTTGGTGATAGGTGGTACCAGAAGATGAGGAATTCCTTCGTAAGCCGTGAGTTCAACACGCTTTGGATCAACCATGATGAGTTTAAGATCATCAGGACCATTGGTGTAAAGCAAAGAAACAATAATCGTGTTGATACAAACGCTTTTACCGGAACCGGTGGCTCCGGCAATCAACATGTGCGGCATTTTTTCCAGAGGGGCGACCCAAACTTTACCGGTAACATCTTTACCAACGGCCACACTTAAGTTGCTGGGGCGATTTTTAAAAGCTTTTGATTCAAGCAAGTCACGCAAGGAGACAGTGGCGATTGATTGGTTTGGAACCTCAACGCCAACCAATGACTTACCTGGGATTGGTGCTTCGATACGAATTGGGTGAGCGGCCAAAGCCAAAGCCAAGTCGTTATTAAGGGCGACAATTTTAGAAAGTTTAACGCCTTCATGCGGACGTAAAGTGTATTGAGCAATGGTTGGGCCAACAGCAATTTCCCCCATCTCCACTGGAATATGAAATTGTTCAAAAGTCCGACGAATAATTTCCTTGTTGCGATCAGTGTCCCCGGAATTTACTTTCATCGAACGGTATTCCAAAAGATCAATTGGAAGATTTATCTGACGATGTTGGCGAGTGGTTAAAACCTTTTCCGCTTCAGCTGGCACCAGATTAGTTGTGCGGAAATTCTTTTTGGCTTCGTCTTCATCAACTTCTTCGGTTTCAATCCCCTCGTCCTCTTCGTCCCCCTCAACCCCTTCGTCCTCTTCAGACACGGTGATTCCAGAATTTAATTCGCGCTCCAAAGCTTCGGTGCGGCGGCGGTGCAACATCTCACCAAACCAACCAGTTAGGTGGCGATGAAAGCCGACAATTGAACGCAGAGAGGTGTTAAGAGTCAGAATGACAGAGATTAGTAGTAAGGCAGCTAAGATAAGTAAGGCTGCCCAAAAACTTGTAGCTTTTTCAAGCGTGGAACCAAGGGCTTGTCCAACCAAACCACCAGTCGCCATTAAACGCTCCGGAGTAGCTAGTTGTTTTTGGTTCCAAATCAAATTAATTAAACCGTTTAATGATAGAAAGAAAAAAAGTGTTCCCAAATAATTCCATGGTCCCATTTTGCTGCGTTCCGGGAAGAGAAGGGAAAAGCCAATGACCACAAAAAGAAAAGGAACCAAAAAACGATCAACGCCAAAACCTTTGGCCATTAAAGTGTCCAAAGTTATTCCAGCTGTTCCAGCTATTTGGAAGAACGAAAGAAGAAGTAGAGCCGCGGCGGCAAATAAAAAGACTACGATAATGCCGCGCTTGGTTTCCGGATTCAGCGGCGGCAGTTCAAATCTTGGCGAATCAGTTTGATAACGATGTTTTCTTCTTCTGGACATAAAAAATGGAGCCCCACAGGCATCATCCCCCTTCGCCCCGCATTCGCGGGGCTATGGTGGGATTATCCGCCTTATAGCGACATCCGTCCGAAGTCGAATTTAAGTCTCGACGAAGGCGGACAAAGTGAAAGCTCATCTATTTTAGCATTTTTAATCGGTTAGGTACAAACATTGACATTTTGCCTATTTTAAAGTATAGTCGGGAACCAAAATGTCCTGGTTTTCTTTTAGATTTTTTAATAAGAAACTTGAGAGAAGATCGGGACACAACCGGTTTCGGACGGCGAATGTCTGTTGGTGTATGTCGCACTGGCGGGCGTGAGCCACTATCACAAGGAGATTGTCATGAGGTATATCCTCACTGGCGATCAGCTTCGAACGGCGCTTCGGCGCCTTAGTGAGATCGAGCGTCAGCTCGGGCAGGCGGAGTATCCCCACGATCCGGCGAGACTTCTGGAAGGTCTCCAGAAGCTGGTGGAAGATGGTCAGCCCCTACCGACCACTATGGTTATCGGCAGACGAACCTACGAGGTTCTCTCCTACCTCTCCGATAGTGAGAAGTCTATCGATAGCCGTAGGTTGCTCGAGAGGTCTAAGGAGATGTGTGCCGCTCAGGGTGAAGGAGAAGGCCAACATTTCCTGGATCATCAGGACGAGATTCCCGCTGCTTTACGTAAGGTATTCATCGCCTTCCTGAACTGGCTGGACCCTAGCGATTCTTCAAGATGCGCTTGTGTTCGGTGGATCGGTGGCCGGTGGATCAAGGACTGGTGCAACATCCCCGGCGGCTGGTTCGAAAACGGGCGCCTCCTCCGCCGCGTGGCGTAGTACCCGACAACCCCCTCTCCCCGCACAGCTTTACGGCTGTGTGGTTTTTTATTGACCATTGACAAAAGGGCTTTTTTATGGTATATTTTATATCCGATAGTTTAGTTTTTTGGACTTAACAACGAGTAAACAGGCTATTAAGCCTGGAGGAAAAATCGATGCTTATGCTTCCGGCCAAGTTCCTTCATCATTCCGTCCTCGACTGGGCGGACAAGAAGATCCTTCGCAGACTTCCAAGCTGGATTCTGTGGGCGATTCTGCTGATCCTCGGGATCGGCATTCTCACTCCGGACACCATTCCTCTCATGGACGAGCTGACGCTCGGGTTCATCGGCTGGCGGGCGATCATCGAGATCCGCCGCCGCAAGAAGCCCGACCAGCTCGAAGTCGACCGCACCAAGGCGATCGACGTCTAATCCGAGCGTGCCCAGCGCGTTCGGAAGCCTCTCGCAGATATTTAATCTTTAGGGATTAGAAGTTTGCGAGAGGTTTTGTTTTATCAATTAGAAGACGCGAACATTGACAAAGTCGTGATTTTGTGGTATATTTTTCGGTCAAAAATGATTGATTCCGCCCTAAAACGGAGGACAAGAGGAGCCACATTTTGTTCGGTTTTGTTGCCGAATAAGATAATTTGAACTCGATTCGATCAGAACAAGGCCTCGGCTTTCTTCTGACCGCCTTCGACTTCTACCCACGATGCCTAGCGTAAGCCCGGCCACTCATGGTTCTTGTCTTCCGTTTTGGGGCGTTTTAGTTACCTTGTCGAAATAATAAAAAAATGATTTAATAATACCCTCGGATGCTCCATCGGAAGCCGCAAAGCACGTGATGCCGCTAGATCAATGTCTTGAATGCAAATCTCTCTCCTCGCGTTCAAACAATATTGGCTTAGTGTTTCTTCGCTCAAGTCATCGCTGTTGCTTTGTGGCTTTTGGTGGAGCATTTGTGTTTGTTCCATGAATGTTTGAACAATCCCTCCGAAGTCGAGCTAGGCTCGACGAAGGGGGATTTTGGGGATAACTTCCGGGTTAAAAGTTGGTTTTATACTGTCTTTTAGCTAAATTAAGCTAAAAAAGTTCTAGTCTTGACAGCTTGTTTTTTATTCACTCTTTTTCCTCTTGACGTTTGTCCACAGCTTTGATATATTTGCGTCGAGCTGGCCGAAGTTTTTCGGCTAAAATTCGCCCCGTTTGAGGCAGACAGGTCTACCGGGCGGACCTCCAGCAAAAGCTTCTTCTCCCGTTTGACGGGATTCGAGGCATGAAAAAATATTTTCCATGCTGGCGCAATATTTAACGGTTACTAACGCGACCCGCTTGACGAGCGCGCTGGAACTGTCCTGCCTAACAATAAAAAAACATAATTAACCTTCCTTTATTTTAGGGACGGATTTTTTGTTCTATAAGCCAAATTATGATTTACCGCTTAACACCTCCGAAGGAGAAGGAACGTCGCACTTTTACGACCGTACCGGACAGCATGGAACTGCCCGAGCTTACGGAAATCCAGTTAAGTTCTTACGACTGGTTCATGAAAGAAGGTTTGCGCGAACTGTTTGATGAAATCAATCCGATTCGTGATTTTATTGGTCGCGATTTGGAATTGCATTTTGACGACTATTACATGGATGAACCAAAGTTTGACGAGGTTACTTCCCGTAATAAAAATATTACCTTCGAAGCACCGTTGCGCATCAAGGCTCGTTTAACCAACAAGCGCAACAACACCAGCAAGGAACAGGAAATTTATTTGGGCGACTTGCCGGTCATGACCCCGCGCGGCACCTTTATCATCAACGGCATTGAGCGCGTTATTGTTTCGCAGTTGGTGCGTTCGGCCGGAGCTTTTTTCACGGCCGAGGTACAACGCGGTCGCCGTTATTACGGCGCCAAGATTATTCCTAATCGCGGAGCCTGGTTGGAATTTGAGACTGATCCAAAAAATGTCATGTGGGTTAAAATCGATCGCAAGCGCAAGGTTACGGTAACAGCTTTGCTCCGCGCTTTCGGTTATTTTACCGATGAAGAAATCATCAAGCTATTCGAGGACATCGATACTCACCCAATGAACCATTACATTGAATCGACTCTGGCTAAGGATCCTTCTAAAGATGAGAACGGTGGTTTGATCGAAGTTTACAAGCGCATTCGTCCGGGCGACCTGGCTACCCCAGACAACGCCAAGTCTTTGATCCACTCCATGTTCTTCAATTTCGATCGTTATGATTTGGGTAAAGTTGGTCGCTTTAAGTTTAACCTGCGTTTTGGTTTGGATGCTTCCGAGACAGAAATTACTCCAGAAGAAAAGCGCATTTTGCACAAAGAAGATTTGGTACAAATCATCCGCGAAATTATTCGTTTAAATATTACTCAAGAAGATCCTGATGACGTTGATCACTTGGGCAACCGCCGTGTCCGCGCGGTTGGTGAACTTATCCAAAGCCGTTTCCGCGTTGGTTTGGCGCGCATGGAGCGCATTATTAAAGATCGCATGTCGACACAAGAGGTCGAACTCTTAACACCGGCTCGTCTTATTAATGCTCGACCGGTCATTGGGGCAGTACGTGAATTTTTCATGTCCTCACAGTTGTCGCAATTCATGGACCAAATGAATCCGTTGTCCGAATTGGAACACAAACGTCGTTTATCAGCCATGGGTCCGGGCGGTCTTTCCCGCGAACGCGCTGGTTTCGAAGTTCGCGACGTTCACCCAACACACTACGGTCGTATTTGCCCGATTCAAACCCCAGAAGGTCCAAACATTGGTTTGGTTGGCCAGCTGGCCAGCTATGCCGTGGTTAACAAATACGGTTTCATCGAAACACCTTATCGCAAAACCGAAAAAATTACTGACAAGAAGGGTAAGGTTCGCGTGCACGTGACTGACGAGATTGAATACATCAACGCTTTTAAGGAAGACAAGCATGTTACCGTTCCGGCCACCATTAAAATGGATGCCGAAGGTTTCATTGTCGACGATTTTGTCAGTGCTCGTAAATTTGGCGAGCCACAAATTGTTCCAGTCGAAGAAGTCGACTACGTTGACGTCTCTTCCAAACAAATCGTGTCTATTGGTTCCTCACTCGTGCCGTTTTTGGAACACGACGACGCTACTCGTGCTCTCATGGGTACGAACATGCAACGTCAGGCTGTGCCAACCATCAAACCACAGTCGCCGATTGTCGGCACCGGGTCAGAAAGACGGGCGGCACGCGATTCCGGTCACGTAGTTTTGGCCGATGCTGAAGGCACGGTTACTGCTGTTGATGGTAATCGCATTGAAATTACTGATAAAAAAGATAATGTTCATGTTCAACGTCTTAATAAGTTCTTGCGTTCAAACGCTTCAACTTGTATTAACCAAGTTCCTTCGATTGATGTCGGGGATAAGGTTAAAAAAGGCGATTTGATTGCCGACTCCTCAGCTGTTGAAAAAGGTGAGTTGGCTTTGGGACAAAACGCCCTCGTCGCTTTCATGGTGTGGGAAGGTTATAACTACGAGGACGCCGTAATCATTAATGAACGCATGGTGCACGATGATCGTTTTACCTCAGTTCATATTGAAAATTACACCCTTGATGTTCGAGATACTAAATTAGGTTCCGAGGTCATAACTTGTGACATCCCTAATGTCTCGGAAGAGAAATTAAAAAATCTTGATGCCGAAGGTGTTATTCGTGTTGGTGCTGAAGTTAAATCCGGCGACATTTTGGTTGGTAAAATCACTCCGAAAGGCGAGACCGAACTTTCCGCTGAAGAAAAATTGTTGCGCGCCATTTTTGGTGAAAAAGCTCGTGATGTTCGTGACTCTTCCATGTATTTGGAACACGGTGAACACGGCAAGGTGGTTGACATTAAAGTCTTCTCTCGCGAATCTGGCGACAAACTTCCGCCGGGCGTGGTGAAGTCGGTTCAGGTGGCCGTGGCCGATCTTCGTAAGATTCAGGTTGGTGACAAGGTTGCCGGTCGTCACGGTAACAAAGGGGTTATTTCAAAAGTGGTTCCGGTTCAAGACATGCCGTTCCTTGAGGATGGCACCCCGGTTGATGTTATTTTGACACCACTCGGCGTTGTTTCTCGTATGAACCTTGGTCAGATTTTGGAAACACATTTAGGGTTAGCCGCCAACGCTCTTGGTTATAAGGTGGCTACTCCGGTTTTGAACGGAGTCAAGGAAATTGAAATTCGTGATGAATTGGAAAGAGCCGGTTTCCCCAAGTCCGGTCAGTTGATTTTGCACGATGGTCGCTCTGGCGAGGCTTTTGCCAATCCGGTCACTGTTGGTTACATGTACATGTTGAAACTTAACCACATGGTCGAGGACAAGATTCACCAGCGTTCCACTGGTCCGTACTCACTCATTACTCAGCAGCCGCTTGGTGGTAAGGCCCAATTTGGCGGTCAGCGTTTTGGTGAAATGGAAGTCTGGGCCCTTGAAGCTTATGGCGCGGCACATACCTTGCAAGAAATTTTGACAATCAAATCAGATGACGTGCCCGGCCGTTCCAAAGCGTACGAATCAATTATTAAAAACGAGACCATCAGAAAAGTTAATATTCCAGAATCGTTCAACGTGCTTTTACGCGAACTTAAAGGCTTGTGTTTAGGTGTTGAACTTATGAAGAACGGCCAAGTTGTCGAGTTGGCCGAGGAAAAGGAAAAGAAAGCTCGTGCTCTCAAAAAAGCCTAATCTTATATAAATATGTTTCAGAAACTCGACACCTTAAAAACCACGGACTTTGACGCCATTCGTCTTCGTCTGGCTTCGCCGGAAGAAATGCGCAACTGGTCCTATGGGGAAGTTTCCAAGCCGGAAACCATTAACTATCGTACTCAGAAACCGGAAAAGCACGGACTTTTTGCCGAAGAAATTTTTGGACCTTCCAAAGACTGGGAGTGTTATTGCGGTAAATACAAAAAGATTCGTTTTAAAGGAATCGTCTGCGACAAATGCGGCGTGGAAGTTACTCATTCGATTGTTCGTCGCGAACGCATGGGTCACATTGAATTGGCCGCGCCAGTCAGCCATATTTGGTTTTTGCGTGGCTTGCCAAGCAAAATCGGGACAGTTCTTGATATGTCGGTGCAGTCGCTTGAAAAGGTTATTTATTTTGCCAGCTACTTAATTACCGATGTTAACGAAGCCGCCAAGGAACAAACCTTGGAACAAGTTAAGCAGGAGTATAAGAGTAAGAAGAAAATGATCGAAGGCGAATACAGCCGTGATGTCGATCGTTTGGCACAACGCTTTGCCGGTGATGAAAAGAAAATAAGCAAAGAGGCCGAACACTTGGCCGGTATCCGTGATCGCAAACTGGCCGAATTAGAAGAAGACTTTTTAACCGTTGATAAAGAACTTAAGGAATTAAAACCACTTAAGGTGGTTAACGAAGCTACCTATCATGAATGGTCGCTTCGTTATGGTCATTTGTTTGATGCCGATATCGGTGCCGGGGCCATTCAAAGACTTTTGCAACGCATTAACTTGGAAGAAACCATTGTTCTTATCGAGGAAGGTTTGACGAAAGCTATTGGGGCCAAAAAAGATCGTCTCATGCGCCGCTTAAAACTTTTGCGGGCTTTATCTAAAAATCACATTCGTCCGGAGTGGATGATTCTTCAGGTTATTCCGGTTATCCCACCGGACCTGCGCCCAATGGTCGCTCTTGATGGCGGCCGTTTCGCCACTTCCGACTTAAACGATTTGTACCGTCGCGTTATCAACCGTAACAACCGTCTTAATCGTTTACGCGAATTGAACGCTCCGGAAGTTATTGCTCGAAACGAAAAGCGCATGCTGCAAGAAGCCGTTGACTCGCTTATTGATAACAACGCCCGACATTCCAAAACGGTTTTGGCCGCCACCGGCAAAAAGCGTCAGTTAAAATCTTTGGCTGATTTCTTGAAGGGTAAACAGGGTCGTTTCCGTCAAAACTTGCTTGGTAAACGTATCGACTATTCTGGTCGTTCGGTTATTGTTGTTGGTCCACACCTCCGCATGAATCAATGCGGTTTGCCAAAGACCATGGCCATGGAACTTTTTAAACCGTTTGTTATTGCCAAGTTAATTGAACGCGAGTTTGTTCACAACATTCGTTCAGCTAACCGTTTTATTGAAGGCGATCATCCTGAGACTTGGGACATTTTGGAAGAAATTACCAAAGACGCTTATGTCATGTTAAACCGCGCCCCAACCTTGCACCGTCTCGGTATCCAAGCCTTCCAACCGATTTTGATTGAAGGTAAAGCAATTCAAATTCACCCGCTAGTTTGCGACGCTTTTAACGCTGACTTCGACGGCGACCAGATGGCTGTTCACGTTCCGTTGACCGAGGAAGCCAAGAACGAAGCTCGTGATTTGATGATGGCTACCAAGAACTTGTTGAAACCAGCCCACGGCGGCCCAGTGGCCACGCCTGGTCGTGATTTGGCCTGGACAGCTTATTGCATGTCTATGACTGCCGATAAGCCAGAAGAAAAAGACATGAAGGCTTTTGCCAGCGTGTCCGATGCTCGTTACGCTTACGAAACAAAGAAGATCGGTTTGCGTGAATGGATTCGTTTGCGCGGCAGCTTAAAGGAAGGCATGAAGGATGAAAGTCAGATTACTGTCACAACCATTGGTCGCGTTATTGTTAACAGTGTCATTCCGGCGGTTATTCCTTTCATGAACCAACCGTTCGGTCGCAAAGAATTGGCTAACATTATTCGTACTTCAGTTGAACTCGAGGGCCAAGAAAAAACGGCCGGTACCCTCGATGCTATTAAAGATTTATGTTTCCGCAACGCCACCCTTTTAAGTTACTCGTGGGGTATGGCCGACTTGCCGGATCTTTCAGCCAAAAAAGAATTGCTTGACGAAGGTGATACGCGTATTCGTGAAGTCGACAACTTTTTCGCTCAAGGTTTGTTAACGCAAGCTGAACGCCACAACTCTGTTGTAAAAATTTGGAACGAAATTAAAGATCGTGTTTCCGACCTAGCCAAGAAATCCCTGGTTCACAATGGTCCGGTTTATACCATGATTGAATCTGGAGCTCGTGGTTCGTGGGGTCAGTTTACTCAGATGGTTGGTATGAAAGGCTTGGTGGCTAACCCGGCCGGTGAAATTATCGAGCTGCCAGTTAAACGTTCGTTTAAAGAAGGTTTTGATGTCTTGGAGTTCTTTATTTCCAGCCACGGTGTGCGTAAAGGTTTGTCTGATACGGCTCTTCGTACAGCCAACGCTGGTTACCTTACCCGTCGTCTGGTTGATGTGGCTCAAGACGTGGTGGTTCGTGAAATTGACTGCGGTGATCGTGACGGTGTGTTACTTACCAAAGCCGAGTCTGATGAAATTGGCGAACCACTTTTAATTCGTGTTCTTGGTCGTACAGCTTTGTCTGACATTAAATTACCAGGTAGCAAAAAGGCTTTGGTTAAAGCCGGTGATTTGATTACCGAAGATCATATTCGTGAAGTAGAAAAGTCTGGCAAGGAATTGGAAGAGGCTCATGTGCGTTCGGTTATGACCTGCAAGTCGCGCCGCGGTGTGTGTCAGCAGTGTTATGGTTACGACCTGGCCTTTAACAAGCTGGTTAAACTTGGCACCTCGGTCGGTATCATGGCCGCTCAATCCATCGGTGAACCTGGTACTCAGCTCACCATGCGTACTTTCCATACTGGAGGTGTGGCTGGCAAAGACATTACTCAAGGTTTGCCGCGCGTGGAAGAATTATTCGAAGCGCGTAACCCGAAACTCAAGGCAGTTATGTCCGAAGTTTCCGGTAAAGCGCAAATCGAAACAGTGGAACGTGAAATTGTTCAAGTTGGTACAGGTAAACAAATTGTCGACACTCGTTCCGGTCAAAAGATTGTCCGTATCATGTATAGTAGTGTCGAAGACGAAGCCATGGTTATTGGTAAGAGTTCTGAAGCCAAGGTTAAAGTTGGTGATAAGGTTATGCCAGGTGATGTTTTGGCCGAAAAGTCCGACGGTTCCAAGATTTTGGCCGAAAAGAGTTGTACCATCTCAGCCATTGCCAAGGGCATCATCAAGTTTGTCGCGGAAAGCCAAAAAGCACGTGAATATATTATCCCGCCAGGTTACTCGTTAATTGTTAAGGACGGTGATGAAATTCAGGCCGGCGACCCGTTAACTGATGGTGGTCTTGATTTGCAGATTCTTTTCAAACACAAGGGTCAAGACGCCGTGCAACGTTATCTTTCAAAAGAAATTCAGTTTGTTTATGCGAGCCAAGGTCAGAAACTGAACAACAAACACATCGAGCTTATCATTAAACAAATGTTTAGCCGCGTGCGTATTGTTGATTCGAGCGATACTGAATTGTTGCCTGGCGAGATCACAGAAAAGAATTGTTTCCTTGATGAAAACGATCGTGTCAAAGCCTTGGGTAAACGTGAAGCCTCGGCCGATCAAATCTTCCTCGGTATTACCAAAGTTTCTCTCTCAACCGAGTCGTGGCTTTCGGCCGCGTCTTTCCAGGAAACCGCTCGGGTTCTTATTAACGCTTCGGTTACCGGTAAGGTTGATACACTTCGAGGTCTTAAAGAAAACGTTATCATCGGTCGTTTGATCCCAGCCGGCACTGGCTTTGGTCATCACGCATGTGAAGAGGATGACGAAGGCGAGGTCAACGTCAGTCAGACCGAAGCCGACCTAGAAAAAAACGGTTAATCATTTAATTAAAACAACGGCCAGCAAGGTCGTTGTTTTAATATAAAATATTTAATAAAGAAATTCCCTTTGTCCCCTTCAAACCCTTCCACCCCTTGCGTCCCTTTCACGCCCGTGGTTTAGTAGAAGTATATGAAGATCAAAGATATCTTTACGCCGTCTGAGGTGCACACTTGTTCACCCGAGACGTCATGGTCAAAAGCCGCAATGCTTTTGATTGAAAAACAATTACCAGCCGTGCCTGTGGTTGACGCGAACGGTACGGTTGTTGGTGTACTTTCTGAAAAAGATTTATTTCGTGCGCTCTTTCCTCTTTACAAAGATTGGATGGAAGCGCCGCACGCTTATCAAGATTTCGAATTAATGGAAGAAGAAGCCCGGGCGGCAACCGAGCGTACCGTGTCCGAGATTATGTCTTCTCGAACATTGGTGGCTGATCCGGAAACCCCGGTCCTTAAAGTCGGGGCGCTTATGTCGGCCAGCGGCATTCATCAGGTTCCGGTTGTCGAGAATGGAAAATTGATTGGCATGGTCGGACGTAAAACCATTTACCATGCCATTTTGTCCAAGTATTTCCAAATGGAAAAATAACCTCGACAGAAACCGCCCAGATTGCTAAAATTATGGCGGTTTTTAATTAACCCCTTCAATATGTCCGGACACTCTCACTCTCATAACATTCAAGACGTAAAAGGTAAAGCCGATGCTATTCGGGCAAATACTTTTTCTAAGGTGGCAAAAAATATTACAGTTTCCGTCAAAGAAGGGGGAACTGACCCGTCTTTTAATTTTAAGTTGCGCATGGCTATTGATGCGGCTAAGGCTGTAAACATGCCCAAGGATAATATTGAGCGGGCCGTGGCTCGTGGGGCCGGTGGTGGGGAGGGGGCCAGTATCGACGAGGTTATTTACGAGGGCTTTGCTCCGGGCGGCGTGGCCCTGCTTATTCGTTGTACAACTGATAATCGTAATCGTACGGTCGGTGAGATTAAAAATATTGTCAGCAAAAACGGCGGTTCAGTTGGCGGCCAAGGCAGTGTCATGTGGATGTTTGATAAGAAGGGGGTAGTCAGTTTTGTTGACTCGAGTGCTGTTGGTGATCGTGAAACTTTTGAAATGGCCATGATCGAGGCCGGGGCTGAAGATATTATTTCTTCTGGAGAAGGTCTGCAAGTTATTTGTGATGTAAAAGATTTAAAAAAAGTCGTTGATGCTGCCGAAGCTCTTAAACTTAAACCGGACGGTGTGGGTATAGAATTTTTAGCCAAGACTACAACCAAGGTTGACGACCCGGCCGTTCAAAAACAAATCGAAGAATTTATTGAAACAGTGGAAGAAAACGACGACGTCGATGCGGTTTTTACCAACGAAGCTTAATATGTCTAAGATCATTGGTATTGATCCAGGCTTTGATCGTCTTGGTTTTGCTATTATTGTTGTCGACGGCTGTCGCGTTCGGGCCATTGATTTTGGTGTTATTACCACAGACAAAAAAGACGAATTTGGGAGTCGGCTGTTACAGCTTGAAAAAGACTTGCTTTGTCTTTTGAAAGAGCATAAACCGGATCTGCTTTCAATGGAAAAACTTTACACCACGGTTAACCAAAAAACCGCCATGAAGGTGGCTGAAGCCCGCGGAGTGGTGACTCTGACAGCGGCTCGCTGTAAACTCCCAACAGTCGAATTCACCCCAAACCAGGTTAAATCAGCCGTCACTGGCAATGGGGCGGCCGACAAAAAAGCCATGCAAAAAATGGTCACGCGCCTTTTTAACCTGTCGTGTGTGCCTAAACCAGATGACGCCGCCGACGCCTTGGCCATTGCCCTTACGGCCTCAACCGGATTAATAAGTAGAAATATTCGATAACCAAAAAACCGTCCCAATTGGTGGGGCGGTTTTAATTTTGCTACTTCTGACTTCAGAGTTTTGTTTTATGTGGATTTATCACGGAACTTAATTTTACTCCTTAGATGTTCAAAATTTCGATATGCTTTTCCAGATCCATAATCATGTGCTAGGCGGCCGGCGATTATTCCTGCCGAGACATTAATTTTCTGAGCAAATTTTTTAATTGTGTCGTCATTAAATATTCGTGTCTCCTTGAATCGAGCGTACTCAACGGGAGGAATCAAAACATCAGACGCAAATTTATTAGCCTGTTCTTCCTCTATGTTTGCGATTTTATTTTTTTCGAATTCAATAAACCGTCCTTTTTTCCCATGCTTTAATAAGTGACCCAATTCATGAAAAAAGGTAAACCAGAAAATGTCACTATGTCCACCTTTTAGACTCAGCTGAATCATTGCTTTTTCAGGATTGATCCATCGTGTAGCGCCACAAACATAGGTATTTTTGAAGTATGGTATAAAGACCACAGCGACTCCGAAGGAAGCACATTCATTTATTAGTTTGCTTTCAAAAGCTTCCGCCTTTTCCAGAGTTAATCCTCTCAATTTTTGAAGACTGTTTTGTATTTTTTTTTCGTCAAAGGGAGCAGTGTCTATTTTTGAAGCTTCTAATTCCCCACACCTTAACCACGCCGCCAGAGATTCTTCTTCTAGTTTTTTTTGTTCGTGTTTCCTAAAGGCGACTTGTTGAACATTACATACTAAATCGAGAGAGCTGATGCCGAAAAAGTTTAAAAGATTCTTCACTTTTTCTTTTTTTCCGGATACTTTAGGTACAAAGCCCAGTTCCTCCAACTTCTTATAACATTTGAACTTTATTAAATATTCGGATTCTTCCTTCAGATGTTCGTCTTCTCGCAGTTTTGCTATTTGGGCGTCATAATTTTTTTGTAAGTTACTCCAAAAATTAGGATCCATACCGAAGACATTGGCGAGTTTCATCGCTGTTTCGGAAGTTATAGGATTTTTACCCTGAATTATTTCGTTAATAGTTTTCGTTGTTAATTCGGTTCGTTGTGCTAAATCAATTTGGCTCATACCTAAAACGTCCAACGTTTCTTGCAGCGTTTTACCGGGGTGTATAGCCTTATCTGGTTGAAAATTAGTTTCAGCCATATTTTAGTGATAGTTGATTTTTAGTTCGAAAATTTTAATTTTCGTAATTGTTTTTAGGTCGCTACTAACACCGTTGACCGGTGAAAATAATAATCGATAAGGATTAATTAGATTAACAGCAAAAAAGCCATTGAGATCTTCGGCCAATGGGTGCAAGTTGGTTTGCGGCAGTTTGGAAATGTCATATAAGGTTTCCGCGGCTTGTAGCTCGTTTATCCTTTGTATTATTTTCTCCGCCTGGTCGCAGCCATATTTTATGAACATTTTTTTATGATTTTCGCAAAGCTTTTTCAACCTCTCGTTTTTAAAAGACAGCTCCATATGTTGCGTTATTGACCTTGCATAACGATATTATTATAAATCATAAAAATTGGTGTGTCAAGAAAGTTATTAACACAATAGGTTAATCATTTTATTGACAAAAGGCACGTCTTGTGTTAGACTGCCCCGTGAAAAGTCAATTCCTAATTCTCTAGAAATTAGCTAATTAACACCGGCCGGAATCTAGAGCGAAGGCACATAAATTATATGGCCAATCAACACATTGTTCATAGGTCAGATGGGAGTTGGGCTATACTAGGCGAGGGTAATTCGCGCGACACCTTGCACCTAGATACTCAACTTCAGGCTTTTTCTATAGCAAAAGAAATTGCCGATAATCAAGGTGGAGATGTAATAATCCATGGTTTGAATGGTAAAATCCGTGGACGAAACACCTATGGTAAACCCGACCTCTTTCCTCCTCGAGGTTAGTATAAAAAAGACAGGATCACACCCTGTCTTTTTTAATGGCTTTTATTTTGATTCACCCCGACCACTGAATTATTAGAGATTAAAATCGTGGTGACAATATTTGGAGCGGGTGAGGGGAATCGAACCCCTGGCATCAGCTTGGAAAGCTGAGGTATTACCATTATACGACACCCGCTTTTTTCTTTCTTTTAATCAACCAAACTACTAACTTAACCAAGCCAGCCAAAACTACAAGTCCGCCAAAAAATTCCAGTGTTTGCCAACTTAATAGATTTTTTAAATAATTTACAGATGTTTGATTGACAGTGTTATCAGTCTCGCCCTTGATTGGTGGAAAGCCGGTGTTTTGAGCAACATCAACTTGTGTGTTGGTGCCATCATAAATCGCGACCGCGGCCCGCCAGATCGGTGTAATATCCGCACCAACTTCGGCGAAGGGAATACAGACATTCAATTTGTTTCCGTTGAAAGCGAAAGTCGAAGTTGTGTCTTTGTTAATAGCCCAAGTTAAGGCGTTGTAGGCACTGTTGTACCAACGATAATCGGCAGACCAACCATCCTCAGAATTTTTTATAGAGAACTCTTTGTCAGTGTTGGCTCGAACCCCTTCCGGTGCGTTGTTAGTAACGTCATTGTCGCCATCCATGTAGATCAAGAAATTAGCCTGAACAGAAGACGTGGCCGGAATATCTGCGGCCATGGTGAAATCGGCTGACCAACATTGACGAGTTTCATCCTTTTTAATTTCAACCGCGGTGATATCGCCCCAAGCATTATTGATTAAAGGATGAGTGCCAGTGCGACTTAAGACATCGCCAGACGGATCTTCAACCTTGGCTTCTCCGGTAGTTGCGGCAAAAGTTTCACGACCCTCGGTGGCCATTGTTGTCGTCAGTTGTTCCTCGGTCCATCCGTTGGCAATTAAATAATCATCAGTGCCCGGACGAATGTCGGCAGCTGAACAGAAAAACGGAACAAAAATTAAAACAGAAATTATTAATGCCTTTTTCATAGAAATGGTCGGGCCGACTGGGCTCGAACCAGCGACCTCCTGCTCCCAAAGCAGGCGCTCTAGCCAACTGAGCTACGGCCCGACATTTATCAGCCGTAGCGAAGAAAAACTACTGCCCCGCCTCTGGCGGGGTCCCGCCAAAGGCGGGAAGCTACGGCCCGATACGGGGGAAACTATAACAGTTTCTTTATCTTTTGGCAACTGTTTAAAGATATTAAAACAGCCCTGGTAAACAAGGCTGTTTGTTGCTTTATTATTGTTATTTTTTGTTCTTTATCATGAAGAAATAAATAAGTGCTCCAATGATATTGCCGAAGATTATGACTAACATCCAAAGAATTTTGTCGTTCTCAGCAAGTTTACGTTGAAGACAATCGACCAACATCCAGACCCAAAAAGCTAAACTGGCCAGACCTAATAACGGAATAAAGAGACCCATTAATCCAAAAATTAAGATAAACATGGTATCGTCCATAGATTTTTCTATTATTTTTTTAAAAAGGAAAAGCAATTGCTTGGTCGTAGGCCAGGTCACCGCCATCGGTATAGGTAGCCATAACTCCGGCCGAGAGAGGAACTAAAAATTTACTTTCTAATCGAAGAGGGTCCATTACACTACCAGGAAGATTGTAATAAGAGGTTCCCGACAAGTAAACCACTCGACCTTCCGGCAAATAACCCAAGACGCCGTTAGGATATGCTGTGGTCGTTAGAGTTGCACCGATAGTGTAGTCAGAAAAGAGTTCGTCAGATAGGTCTAGGATTATTGTATTCCATTTTTTTCCATAAAGAGCCTCGGCCGTGGTTTCGTCGGGGATCCAACGGAGAACACCACCGGGTTCAACAGCGTAAACTTTGGGACTCGAAGGTTGTTTAACCAAGTAGGTTCCTGGTCTAATCGTCACATTGCCTTCCAGTTTTTTGTCAGCAATATAGGCGCCATCAACGTAAGAGATGTCTTCAAAATCAGTCCACCATGTTTTGTAGGTTTGCTCATTAGGAAAAATATGGATGGTGTCATAGCAACCTAAAACGAAAACTGTTGGTATAGCATTGACGCCGTCATTATTTAAACGTTTTACTACTAAGCCTTGATTGCCATTACAAGCTTCGATTTGCTCTGAGATTAACACTGGTTCGTTTAAGGCAGTATCCTCCTCGGCTTTGGCTGCCGGCAGGCCAATAAAACTAATTAAGGCGACGGCAAAGAAAAGAGTGAATATTTTGCGCATATATTTATAAGATTTCTGTCGGAAAGAGTATAACATGGATAAAACAAAAAACCCAGAACGAGTCTGGATGTTTTGATGTCCCCCTTCGTCCCGCCACAGGCAGGACTTCGGAGGGACACACCACATAGCTCCATTTAAAATGCAGCGACGTGGTGTGGTGCCGAGGGCGAGAATCGGACTCGCGACACGAGGATTTTCAGTCCTCTGCTCTACCACTGAGCTACCTCGGCTCTGGTGGGCGTGACAGGACTCGAACCTGTGACCTCAACATTATCAGTGTTGCGCTCTAACCAGCTGAGCTACACGCCCGGGTTATTTTTGAACGTGTAGCGAAGCTGGACCAGCTGCCTGTCCTCCGAAGCCCGAAGGCGAAGGGGGAAGCTACACGCCCGTATTGACGAGTGATATTATAGAAAATTAACCCAATAAGGTCAAGAGGAAAAATAAACAAAAAACACCATATTTCAGGTGTCTTCAAGCAATTGTCTTCTATACGATTGTAACGTCTGTAAATCATTCTCTTGCGAGACTGATCCTTGCCTGTTAAGCCGAGCGAACTCGGTTAACTGGTCGACCTAATAGGATAGAGGCCTAAGCCTCGGATTCCTTTAGAAAGGAGGTGATCCACCCACAGCTTCCGCTACGGGTGCCTTGTTACGACTTCGTCCCTATTATCGGCTTCACCTTCCGCCGCCCTACGGCGACGTTCGGGTGCTTCCGACTCTCTTGAC
>Ga0172379_10004074_pt1 | contig 22167 bp, 25 predicted proteins | sample GrowelOW334metaG_FD_119756 | JGI IMG/M metagenome (GOLD analysis project Ga0172379, IMG submission 119756) | Groundwater microbial communities from an aquifer near a municipal landfill in Southern Ontario, Canada - Groundwater well OW334 metaG | ecosystem: Environmental > Aquatic > Deep... | reverse complement strand
CCTTGTAGGGAATGCACTCGATAACCAACGGAGATAATTACATCAAGATTATAAAAAGTAACCGTATAATTTTTTCCATCTGAAGCGGTATGCTGGAGTTTCCGGCATACTGAATTTTCTGCTAATTCTCCTTCTTTAAAGACATTCTGAATATGTTCGGTAATAGTTTTTCTATCTTTATCAAATAACTCCGCCATTTGTTTTTGACTAAGCCAGACGGTTTCATGTTCTAGCCGAACAGTAATTTTTGTTTGACCGTCGATTGTATTGTAAATAATAATTTGATTGTTATTTTCTGTCATATCAAAACATAAAATGTTGAATATACATTTTATCAATTCGGAGCTAAATAACAATCCCTTTATCCCCAGACGGCGCTATTTAGCGCCGTCGCTACATGTTTTCATAACACCAGCAACTTCCCGTTCGCAAAATAATAAATATCTTCTTTGCGAATACCGTAATGGCCGTTTTGTTTGCGTAAAATATGCGGCTCGAAGGTAAATAATCTGTTCTCCCCGATTACTCTGGTTTCTTTAGCTTCTAAATAGATTCTATCATCAATATGTTTTTCTATGGTATGGCCTAAATTATTTTTAAAATCTAAGTTTTTGTAACCTAAATTATTTATTTGTTCGCTCATGATTTGATTTATTTCCGCAAATGTCAGGCCGGGTTTAAATATCTCCACTAACTTTTTATGTAAGGTTTCTTGGGCGGCTAAACCAGCAAACATTTCTTGAACATTATCTGGATAGGTTGAATTATTTTCTGTGACAGCTTTACCGTTAGCCACTACAATAGAGCGTGCGTAATCCGACCAGTAACCCTCGAGCTCTGGTGAAAAATCTACGGATACTAAATCAAACTCTTGCACTTTAATATTAGTAGGCTGATAATCTCGGCCAGACATCGATAACTTATTGCGTTCACCAACAAACACTAAAGCTAATTTGCCATGATACCAGGTTTTAGTAACGCCGTGTTGTTTAAAAAAACTTTTACATTCATGATCGATATCTATTTCACTCAAACCAACCTGAATAAATCTACGCAAATGCTGTAGGCATTGTTTGGAAATATTTTGAATGTGTTGATATTGGTGCATGTATTTACTTCACTTTATACCTTGTCGCTCTCCCCTCGCCGATCCGTTCCAGCTTATTCATTTCCACTAATTTTTTAATAGTATGTTCCACTGTTCGAGCATTCAGTTTAGTTGCCGCAATCACCTGACCACGACTAAATGTAGTTTGTTGTAAGGCAAACTGCCAAATCATAGTCTGTTTTTCTGATAAGAATTCTTCTACCGCTTCTTGCGTTAACAAGGTTAGGGCTTTTTGACTTTGTTGTTTTAAAATCTCTAAAAAATATGTCGCCCAAGGAGTGATGTTTTCGTGCTGTGATTTCCAAGTTTGTTGTGTTTTGTTCAAGGCGATATAGTACTCAATTTTTTTAGCTTCTATTAATTGCTCATGAGAAACGTAAGGCACATAGTCATAACCTGTTTTTAAAAGCAGAAAATTAGTTAGAATACGACTTAACCTTCCATTACCATCTTGAAAAGGATGAATTGCTAAAAATTCAAATATAAAATTAGCCAATACCAATAATGGATGAGTATCTTTCTGTTTTATTGCTGCAATTGTCCAAGCTAATAATCCCTCCATTTCCTTTTTTACTAAATGTGGTGGCGTAGGATCAAATACAATGCCAACAATTTCACCTTTGGAATTTTTTGCTTCTACGCGATTTGGCCCAAATTTATAGGCGCCGCGTTGACGAGCATCTTTTTCGCTATATTTGAGAAGTTCCTGATGAAAATGAAGAATAGTGCTTTCTGACAGGTTGATTTTAGACCACGCATTAAAAATGTTTTTTAATAACTCAAGATAACCCGCTACTTCTTGTTCATCACGAGTTTTAAGTTTTTTGATGTTTAAACCTCGTAATAACTTTTCCACTTGTACATCAGTAAGTTTATTACCTTCAATCCTAGTAGATGCCCCGGCTGAAGTAACTAATACAGCTACCTGTAACCGCGTGATCATTTGCGGCGATAGTGTACTACTCAATTTCCATTGCCCTTTTACAGTATCAATTTCAGACAACAGCTTATATACTAACTGCGTAGTTTGTGGTGAAAACTGTAATCTTTTGTTTAATCTCTCGGTTATATTCACATTATTTTTATTACAAATTAACTATGTGATATATTGTGAATTATTGTGAGATAAATGTCAATTTTTTAATTGCCGCGATATTTTCGTCTACTACTACCTCACCGGTTTTTACTAAATCGGCAATATTTTTTTCGGTAAAATAACGTTTCCAGCCGGCGAACCAATATAAGTCAATATCCGGTTCTAACACCATATCTGCATGTTGGGTAGTATTTTTAGTAAGATAATGATACGCAATATCAAACGAACGCATAGCGACTGATTTTAAATTGACAGTATCAACTGCTCCATTGGATCGCTTTAAATGACTATTTAAATTAACCGCAATTACTACATCGGCGCCCATGGCTCGCACTACATCATCTGGCACCGGATTGGTTAAGCCACCATCTACCAACAACTGTTTGTTATAACGCACTGGCTGAAATACTAATGGAATGGCCATACTGGCTCGTACTGCCGGTACTACTAAACCACTGGAAAATTGCACTTCTTGCCCAGAGATTAAATCGGTAGCCACTACTGCAGTAGGAATTTGTAATTGTTCAAACTTAACATTATCAAACCACTGCTTTAACAATTTATCTAATTTGTTCCCACGAATAAACCCGCCTCGTAACGTAATATCAAACAAAGCGTTTAATTTAGCTTTTTTGTAACCAATGGTTTTTTGTTCAAGTTCATTAATATCTTGGTGTCTGGCAAAACAAGTAGCTACCCAGGCACCAATACTAGTGCCAGATAAATAATCAATGGGAATACCATGTTTTAATAGCGCTTTAATTACTCCAACGTGCGCCAAACCACGCATGGCGCCGCCGCCCAACGCCAAACCAACGGTTTTTCGTGTACCCGACATAATATATTGTAACTAATTTTTACGTAACAATTATTTAGCTGTAATAACTGCCGGCGTGTAAACTCGCGCCGCCAGATCTTTATCTAGCCAATACAAAGCCGCGCCTTTATCTCCGGTAAGTTTAATTTTTTCTATAAGCGCTGTAACATTAGCCTCTTCTTCCACTTGTTCCGTAACGTACCAGCGTAACAAATTTTCTAAGGCACGATCTTTTTCCTTACTAGCTAAATCACATAATTGATGAATTTTACTAGTAATAAATTGCTCGTGTTTTAATGATTCCTGAAACATTTTAGTTACCCCAGTAAATTCAACCGGCGGTTGCGCAATGGCTTGCAAAGTAACTTTAGCGCCACAGGCTACTAAATGTTGGTAGAATCCTTTAGCGTGATCTAGTTCTTCTTGCGCTTGTACAAAAAACCAATTCGCCACCCCGGCTAAATTTAATTGTTGCGCGTAAGCCGACATGGCTAAATATAAGTAAGAAGAATAAAGTTCTTCTTTAATTTGATTATTTACCGCTTTAACAGTTGCGTTCGTCATAAAATTTTATAAATAATAATTAATTAGTTCCGTTAACAATGTAGTATACTACGAAATTATACCTCTAGCAAGGTAGGCAGGGCAGTAAAAATTATTTATTTTTTCTCAAACTTTCTCTTACAAATACACTAGATGTTTCATCTGTTTGTGTTATCCTTCTTTCTGATGCTTCTTGTTGCTCTGCTGAATATTGTGTTCTAGCTGCTCCCCATAGTGTCTGACACTGTTCAGCGCTAATATCACGACATACTTCACTTAAATATTTAATTGCTTCAGCAGCTATGTTTTTTAACATGTTTCTATGGTCTTCAGCTCCATCCCTGCCACCAGCACTAAGACTTGCGCCAGCTTCATGGTATTTTTTGGCATGCCCGAGTAAATTTTTTTTAATAGTTGGTGATAATCCGTCTAAAATATTATCCATAAATATATTTTATATACAAGTAGAGACGCATTATTATGCGTCCCTCCTTGATTTTTTAAATTATTTAATGAAAAAGAAACTATTTAGACCAAGCTAGATAACCTGGTACTACTACGTTCGCTCCTGGCACTAGCAATAATATACCTAGCCAACTTGGTTTTTGCCGTTGTTCAGCAATAGCCATCCACACCATAATAGACACAATTAAGTTAGCAATTGGTACAAATAATAACACTATCCACCACATTGGTTTCTTTGAAACTTGAAACATTAACACAATATTAGCTAATGGAATCCAAGCCATCCAAGGATTAGCGGTATTAGTTTTCTTAGCGATGGTTTGTAAGGCTAACGCAAAATACACATAAAACGCCACCGCCACTATCATATATACCACTATAAAAGCACCCATAATGCCCATTATCGCGGCCGTATCTCCCGCTGAAACATCAGATACAGTTGCATAGTCATCGTAACCGGTAGTGGTCGTGGTATTGTAATAATCGTATGAATTCGTGTCGTAATACGTATTAGTATCGTAGTTATAATCGGTACTATTGTAGTAGTCCATAAATATTGTTCCTCCTTATTTAATAATTAAATTTATTAATTATTATCATTATACCAAATTTTCAGATTGTTGTAAACAGATCAGTAAAAATTTAATTTTTTCACATTCCATTGCAAAGCAATTATATCCATAGTAAAATGTATTACAGAATATGTTAACCACCAACAAAAAAAATCAAATCACACCTTTAGGAACCCTGTTAACCGGACAATCTTTTGGCATTACCGCCAATGAAAGAATCGGTAATTTATATATGCTTGGCCGGACCGGTACAGGCAAAAGTGTAGTTTTAGAAAATATCATATTTTCAGATTTAATGTCTGCCCGTGGCGGAATGCTAATTGATCCTTACGGGGATTTAATTGCAGCTATCTTGCCGTATGTACCGGCGCATTATAAAAATAACTTAACAATATTTAATATTATAAAAGGCAGCGCTGAACAAAATATTAAACGATTTGAACAACAAATTAATTGATCAGCAATCAAAAATAATTCAAGTGCTTTTTTACTGTGTAATTTAAGTTATCTTACTATCGGTTCTCATACGGCCAGAACTATTGGGTTGCATATTTTAAAAACTTTTTATGCTAAATTAGGAAAAAATAATCACTTAGCCAATCACTCGCTATTTATTGATGAAGCACATAATTTTATTGATATACCAGTTTTGAAACAAATTACAAAAAGTAAATCATATAAATTACGGACAATTTTGTTAGATCAATCGCTAAATTATTATGCTAATGATACGATAGATAAACTTTTAACATCTGTAGATAAATTATTCTGTTTTAACGTCAACACACGCACAGCTGATATTGTCACAAATAAATTTAAATTATCACTTACTGCCAAAGAAATTACAAATATTGAACGCTATCATTTTTACGCCAAGCTTGGAAAAACCAAGCCTATCGTTAAAGTAAAAAGTGTACTGCCGTTAAATTATCAAAAAAATTTAACCGTAAAATAACATCACGATTTTATCTGCGTAATCTGTGTTTCAATTTTTTTACTGCTTGGTAAAAAATTTTCTTGGTTAATTACTTTTTTGCCGGTTAATTTTTCAAAGTCCTTCTTGGCTTTGCCGGCATAACGACCGCCTTTTGAAGCGGCGACTACATTCTCAGAATATCCAGTTGCTGTATCTTTTTCGGCTACATTACGCGTAGATAATTCAGCTAGTGCTGTAAAAATTAATTCCGCATCGGTCATGTGATCGCGCAAATTATGACCTTTTAATTTTTTTATTTGTTTATGCTGTTGAATAGTAACGCCACTCCATTCTTTATGAATAATGTTTGTTAACTTGGCATATTCTTCTTGTTCACTAATTTCATGATCAGCCCAATAATCGGTTAACTTATTTCTGATCTCTTGACCGCGCATACGTTGCTCAATCCATTTTTTAGAACGGCCAAGTTCTTGCCAGTGTCTCCTAGCTCGATTCATTGCTCGTTCTGGATCAACTACTTCTTGCAGTCTCTCATAACCTACTTTTGCCAGCCAAATTTTAAACGGTTCAGCTTTTGGTGATGGAATAGATTGTATAATTCTTAGCAATGTTTCAACATCCGCAACATCTGTTAAGCGCATTTTACCGTCAGGAGCCCTCATTTTCAAACCGTTACATTTTGTAACGGTTTCATTAGAACCCTCATCTAATAGTCGTTTTTTTAGTACTCTCCAATATACTTGAGGGTTTGTACTGTTTGTAAGTACAGCTACTACATCCACCACGCTAAAATACCATTTCTCTTGTTTAGCGTCCCAATGCCGCCGGATAGGATCGGTTTCGAATAATACAATGGATTTAGCTAATGCTTTTGGCCGATTTGGCATATGTTTTGCGCATCAATAATTAAAATTCCCCCTTTGGCCATTGGAGGTTATTTTACAACAAAACATGAGACATGTAAAAACCTCTAGCACCATTCGTTATGAATAGTGATACAGGAATGAGCAGTACAGGCAACTGCTCAAAAAGGAACGAACTTTCTTTTTCATAGACCTGTTCACTGCACGCCATATCTCTGTTGAACCTAACGGTTCGTAGAGAATCAACGTGTTGTGACTATGAAACGATTACATGGCTTTTCCATCGAAGCGAATAAAACCTCTGCTTCTGATCAAAGCCACTGTGAGAGAAGACCTAAACCTCCTCTTCTCTTGTACTGGCTCTTGCGTCGGCACGTTCACTTTGGCGCAGACACAAATGGCCTGGCCGCACTTACACTTCTGATCGTTTTCAATTCGACTCATAACGTCCTCCTAACAAGCCGTAAAGTCAGACGCATTCATTTTGCGGTATTGCAAAACAAATATGTCTAATCATTTACAGCGAATAATATACAGGGAACTCTATAGACTATTCACTACAAACGATTGAAGTTTTTTCAAAGAACAAATAAGGCTCTAACGATGATACGGAAGAGCCTGATAAATTTATTTAAGTAATATAAAATCTAGCTCTTCACGGTGGTGAGAATGATTTATTTTTAGCAATAATATGAAATTGGTGTAGGGACATAAATTTTAATATAAAAAAAACACTGCCCGATCTAGGCAGTTTGTTATCATCAAATTGACAGCAAAAATCTACCTAGAACGTAGGGTAGGTTTTTTGCTTTTTAAAGATACTGTAAATAAAATTATATTCATAACTAAATACACATTATCAAGCAATACTTAATCAGTCAATAGCAACCTGTTCAATAAGACCGTAACGCTGTAATTGGATCAATCTTGGCCGCTCGGGAAGCCGGAATTAAACTGGCTAAAACACTAACCACCACTGTAAATAATAATACAGCCATTAATAACCAGACTTTTACATCGAATAACGCAAAGTTAAAACTTTCCCCACCAAATTTTAATAATAATGCATTACCAACCAGCGCAATTGTAACGCTAATAATTATTCCAGCTAGTCCACCAATAAACCCAATTAATCCACCCTCGCACAAAAAAATAATTTTTATCGTTCTATTCGTCATACCTAAAGCTTTAAACAAACCAATTTCTCTGGTTCTTTCTATTACACTCATTACCATGGTATTAGTAATACCAAACATCGCAATAAGTAAAGCAATCATGCCTATAATAATTACCCCATAGGTAATGGCTTTATAAGATTTATTGAAACCTTCAGTTATTTTATTAAAATTATAATTATAATAACCAAGAGCGTCTATCTGGGCGGAAATTTCATTCACTTTTCCAACATTTTCAGCTTTTACGATAATTTGATTAAATCTGTCTGTAACATTTTGATAATTTTCTTGCAAAATTTTGGCACTAGTGGCCGTATTGATAAAATTTTTCCCAGACATTAAGTTTTCAACATCTTCATTGTTTTTATATATATTAGCAACGGTGATATTTATTTTCTGGCCACCAGCATATTCTTCCATCGGCACATCTTTCGCGTAAGCATATTCCGCGGTTTGTTGAGGAAAAGAAAAAATCAAATCAATCTTATCGCCAACTTGCACGCCTAATAATTTAGCCGATTCATCGCTAATGGAAATTTCATTATCTTTCAATGATTTACTGCCAGCAACTGTTAAGTTAGGCTGGTTAATAAATGCTTGCTGATAATACTCGTTTGAACCGCCAGAAATAATAATTTTTTTACTAAAATCCGTCGTGCCGGCAAATAGCATTAAATCGGGATAAACTGGATTGTACACGCCAATAGTCTGCTTTATTTTATCCACATCACTCTGCTTAAATTTTGCGCCCGTGTCATCGGAAGTATCTATGCCTAAACCAATTTCTGCTTGATACGGCAACACTGTAATCCATTCTAAAGATTTAAAATGAGACATTATCTCTTCAATAGTATATTTTTGCAAACCGTAACCAGCCGACATTAATAAAATTAATAAAATCGAACCAATGGCCACCCCAATGCACGATAAGATAGTTTTAGATTTGGTTTTACCTAAATTTTTAAACGCTAATTTTATTACTTTATTTAGTGTCATTTTTATAATCTGCAATTATTTTACCATCTTGGATTTTAATAGTTCTTTGACATTGTTTGGCAATATCTAAATCGTGTGTAACTAATAAAATAGTGGCATTTCTTTCTTGATTAATTTTTTTTAATAAATCGATAATAGCTTGGGAATTTTCAGTATCCAAATTACCGGTCGCTTCATCGGCTAAAATTAAATCGGGATTTTTCACTAATGCTCTGGCAAGCGCTACGCGCTGTTGCTGTCCGCCGGATAGCTCAATGGCTTTATGATAAGTATATTTTTCCAAACCTAAAAACTTTAAAATTTCTACTGCCTGTTGCTCGCTATTGGTTTTAGGAATATTAACAATATCTAACGCCAATTGAACGTTTTCTAAGGCCGTTAAATTTGGAATAAGATTATAAGCTTGAAACACAAAGCCAATGTGTTGCGCGCGAAATCTGGTAATGAGATGATTGTTCTTTCCCTGATAAATGGATTGCCCTTGATAAATAATATCTCCTGAATCTGGCGTTTCTAAACCGCCGATGGCATTTAATAACGTGCTTTTACCTGAACCAGACTTACCAAGAATGGCCACTAACTCGCCTGGCCTAATAGAAAAAGTAACATTGTTTAAAGCAAAAAACTCCCGGGGAGTATTAAGATAATATTTTTTAGTTAATTGTTTTACTGTTAACATACTTATTGAAATTAATTTTTCAAAATCCTTTTTGGATTTACCGGCATAACGCTACTAATTTCAACTAGCTACATTTTGTAACCGTTTGATTACCTCCCTTTGGCCATTGGCAGTTATTTTACAACAAAATATGGAACATGTAAAAAGTGAGTCTAGGATTCATTTCGAGCAAACTGGCCGGTAGTGCGTGATTTATTGAATAGGTAGTAAAATAAACCGATGGCTGATAAAAAATAAATGCCGTTTAATCCTAAGGCCCAAATTTGTCCAGATAATTGGGCTTGATTGAATTGTAAATTATAACGTAAAGCTTCAAATACATAGGTGGGCGGAAATAAATAAGCGATATATTGTAAGACTTTCGGAAAAATACTAACCGGAAAATAGACTGCGCATAACGGCTGAAAAATATAAATCACTGCCCAACCCAACGCTTGAACGCGGATACCAAACCGAAAAATTAAACCCAATAATATTAGGCCAATCGCCCAGGCAAATAATATTAGGTTAATGGCCGATAAAATTAAAGTCGGCCAGCCTAACATAAAAATATTAAAATTAAATAATGGTATAGTAAGCAACGCCAAACCTGATACCAGCACAACACTTTTTAAAACACCGGCTAACATGTTAGCTAATAAGTACTCTACTGTAGATAACGGCGTAATAAACATGTTGCTTAAATTACGCGACCAGACATTCCACAAACTACTCACCGTCATGGAATATTGGGTAATGCGAATAATTTCCCAAAAAACCGCGCCTAATAATAAATAATGAGCGGTAACCGATTGCGTTGAACCCAACATATAAATGGACATGAAGCCAAATAGCGCCACATTGATTAATGAAAAAAACGGCAAATCCATAATTACTTCCAGCGATCGACGGGAAATATGCCATTCTTGAATAATTACCGCGTTAATTCGTTTTAGTGAAATCATAAGCGCCGCGGGCTATTTGTAAAAACACGTCTGCTAAAGTTGGTTTTTTTATTTCCATATTGGTAATCCAAATACCGGTTTCGCTCAATTTAAAAATTACTTTCGGTATTAATGGTTCAGTAATAGTAACCACCACGGTAAATGGATTAACAAATTCATACGCTAATTGATAACCCGTTAAAGTTTTACTAACCAAGCTTTTATCTCCATCAAACGATATAGTAAATTGACTATGCGTAATGCGTTTAGTAAGCCCTAACGGCGTATCGTGCGCCACGATATTACCATGATCTAAAAAAATTACTTCATCACAAATTCTAGCTACTTCAGCCATATCATGACTAGTGTACACCAATGATAACTGACGTTCGCGCCTTAATTGTTCTATTAAACTAAGTAATTTATCCGCAATATCAGGGTCTAACGACGCAGTGGGCTCGTCCATTAAAATTAATTCCGGATCATTGATTAACGCTTTCACTAAATTAACCCGCGTTTTTTGACCAGACGATAAATCCCAGAACCGTTTTGGCAACAATTCTTCGATTTGAAAATAACGCACCAATTCCATAATTTTCCGTTTCGGCTTAACTACTTGATACAAATCGGCAAATACCAATAAATTTTCCCAAACCGATATTCTACCTTGTAAAGTATTAAACGACGAAGCAAAATTAATCCGCTGTAAACAAGCTTGGCGATGTTTTACAAAATCCAATCCAAAATAATTTATCGTGCCGCCATTATGCAGTGTAATGCCTAACAACATTTGAATCGTAGTAGTTTTACCAGCACCATTTGGCCCTAATAAACCAATTACCTTGCCTTTCGGAACAGCAAAAGAAATACCATTCACCGCAGTATAAGATCCGTAACATTTAGTAAGTTTATTCACCATTAGCAACATATCGCCCAGTGTAGCGTATATATTGCGAATAAACAAGCCAATTTCTCTGGTTCTCTGGTTCTTTCCATAACACTCATTACCATGGTATTGGCAATGCCGAACATGGCAATGAGTAAAACAATTATGCCGATAACGGCGTGATTAAAACATTGTAATTTATTTTTTATTTTTCCGCTGACGAAGTGAAATGACTAGGTTGTCCACGAGTATCTGGAGATAACGTATCTTTAATTAATTTTTTAAAATCATCAACTTCCAATACATGCACATTATTCGAAATATCTTTTTGACTATCAGTAATTTCAATTCTATCTATATAACAATTCAATAATTCAGCATTGCCGTAAGAGGAATATACTCGCTCTCCATTATAGTTTTTACCATAAATATGTACATCCATAACATCTGGTGCCGTAGCGCCACCATAATATTGTTCTAGTTTAATCTCATATCCTAATTTCGGCATCGTACAATTAATAACTTTATCTGGTTTTTCTATATATTTTAATAACAAATAACCTAAAATACTTATTATTATAATACTAAAAAACACTATTAAACTAACAATAATGGAGATAAAAATAATAATTTGTTTTTTCGACATACTAATATACTATGTAGCTTAATGGCTCAGGAGCTGGGATTCGAACCCAGGACCAATACGTTAACAGCGTACTGCTCTACCACTGAGCTACTCCTGAAGACAAGATAAATATTAATCAATGAATGATTTTATGTCAATTACCTACTTTATTCTTTATTCTTCCCCAAAAAAATCATGGCTAAAATTGGGGCAATAATCCAAGCAAATCTTGGCCATTCGCCGGTGAAAATAAATCTGGATAACTCGGAAAATTTGGTTAATAATTGTGGCGGCAAATAACTTAAGGTAACGGATAATAACAAACCAACATGTAAAAAACTGAAAATAATTACTTGCCACCATTTGCCATGGCTACTAGGCGCTAGTGAATTTAATACCGCCTGGCGCGATAAAAAGAAAAATAAGACTACAAATACGGCAAAAAAAGCGGTAATTTGCACAGTAAAGCTGCTATTAATTTTTACGTTTAAAACAAACTGCGGCAACGCGGCCACAACTGCTAACGCCATGTAAATACTAATCATGATAGAAATGATTCTATCTTTACCAAGCGATAATCCGTATAAACCGGCGCCGACTACAAAAAATCCTACCAAAAACATGTCCCATGAGGGGTTGTTTAAGTTAAGCTCTTTAATGGTATCGGATAAAACAGTAGCCGATTCGGTAACGGTGTTCGTGTTAACGTTTACATTAGTAACGAGGGCTGTATTGGTATTTGTGTTGGTATTTTGTATTTCACCAGTAGCCGTAGTGGTAGCAGTTACCACTTCTGTATTTGTGTTACTATTATTATTCGTATTACTTGTTTTAATGTTAGTTTTATTTTTTGGCATCAACAGTATTATACCACATCTAGCCTTAAAATCCAAACAGCCCGCTGCTGGTTTCTACGGTTTCATTATGTTGTTCCGCTAAATCTTTAAAGAGTTGTTTTTCTTTGCGGGATAATTTGGTGGGCGTGTGCACAGTTACAGTAACTAAATGATCACCGCGGTCGCCACTATTTAAAGATGTAATGCCTTTACCGGTTAATTTAAGAGTTTTACCAGATTGGGTACCAGCCGGAATTTTCACTTCCAATACTCCATCTAACGTAGTGACGTCTATTTTCGTACCTAAAGCGGCTTGAGCAAAAGAAATAGTTACAGTAGAGCGCACATCATCGCCATCACGCGTAAACTCTTTGCTGGCTTTTACTTTTACCCGAATATATAAATCACCATTAGTACCATTATAAGCGGCCGCTTCGCCTTCGCCAGTTAAACGAATCATTTGGCTATCGGCAATACCGGCTGGAATTTTTACGTTTAATTTAGTAACTTGCTTAGTAACACCGGTACCAGTACACGCTGAACAGGTTTTTTCTGGCTTACTGCCGGTACCTCTACAACTAGAACAAACACTTTGCGCGCGCATGGCACCTAAAATAGTTTGTTGAATTCGTTCCACTGCCCCTTGGCCGCCACACGTAGCACAAGTAATTACTTTGCTACCAGGCTCGGCGCCATTGCCATGACAGCGTGAGCAAGCCGATGTTTTAAACAGCTCCACCGGTTTTTCTACGCCAAAAGCCGCTTCAGCAAAGCTAACATCTACTTTCATTTCAATATCCGAACCACGCGCCCGCCGCCGGCTAGATGACCGCCGACCACCACCAAACAACTCACCAAAAATATCGCCGATATCGCCAAAATCAAATTGCATGCCGCCATTGCCGAAACCGCCAAACCCCTGACCACCACCACCTTGACGCGCCTGCTGCATATAATCATCCCAGTTCATGCCGCCGCCAAAGCCGCCTTGCTGTGAAAAATCAGCACCATATTGATCGAACTGCTTACGTTTTTCTTCGTTACCTAAAACCTGATAGGCCTCGTTAATTTCTTTAAACTTAGCCTCGTTACCGCCCGCTTTATCCGGATGATATTGGTGCGCTAGTTTCCGAAACGCCTTCTTAACCTCTTCATGTGAAGCCGATTTCTCAACTCCTAGTGTTTTGTAGTAGTCTTTGGACATATATATTTTTTTGTCTCCTCTTTGAACCAGAGCTCTAGCATCGATAACTAACCTCTCACTAGGCTCCTTGGAACTAACCCACCGGGCTAAACCCGGGGGTTAGTTTAATGGCTCGTCTTTATAACAATCGTGATTTTGATTAATATAATTAATTGTATTTTTTAATTGACCGTCTGATTGTATCAAAGTTTCATAATAACCTCTAGCCCATAACTTTCCCCTACCAATATCTATCTTTATGTCTGGAAAATGTTTATAAAATTCATATGTTGTTATTCCTTTGATGGTTTGGATTAATTGTGGTAATAATTGTCCGGCTTGTTTTGTAATTAATAGATGAACATGATCAGTTTGTGTTTTACTAGTGATTAATTTAATATCTTTTTCCTGACAAATCTCTTTTATTAACCTAGTCATTTTTATTCTATATTCGTCATTTAAGAGTATAGCTAGACGTTTATAAGTTGGAAAAGTAATATGATAAGTTTTTTCCTCTGAAATTTCGGCAATAGCTTTTTCTTGGTTCATAGTAATTCATAATATCTAGACGACCCGTAACCCACCGGGCTAAACCCGGGGGTTACTACCTTCCCCTGCTTGATCAACCCTCGGCTTCACACCGGTAAGTTTAATGTATTTATTCAACTCCATGCCTCGCTTATTAATTTCTGCATTTATCTCTTTTAGATATTGAATGATCGCATCACCATCAACGGAATCCATTATATTTTTTCGTTTTTCGAAAAAATCCATATGACCCAACTCAATAACAGCTTTGTTATTCGGATAAAGTATCCCAAATATTTTTTCATTAGCGCAGCTATAATAATATTCCTCTCTTGTTTCTATTAAATCACTTTTTGTAATGACTTCGAAAATAGCATACACCGTTGAAGTTCCTGTTTCACGAATAGGGTTTTTATCAGAAAATATTATAGATTTTAATATATTTTTATTTTTAAAATAATCAACAAATTCTTCGTTAACATAATTAATAACTCCTCGAGAAAACAGAGCATAAAATTCAATAACAGATGGTAATTGATATAGCCCGTTTGGCAAAAGAACATAAATTGTATCTGGATGATATCCTTTTGTCTCCCATTTAGCCATCCTTACTTTAAATAAAGAAATATTCTTTAAATCAACACTTAAAATAAATGTAAAAATAAAAATATATAACGCAATATATAAATCAAATCCTTTATCAAAAAATATCTGATAATTAATTAATGAATATTTAAAATAAAAAAATATTAATATTATCGGGGGAATTAATAAGCCTATACCAAAATATAACCGATAATTAATAAATTTAATCCAATAAAACAAAATTCTTGGATGTTGCAAGATAAATTTTTCTTTATAACCAATTGTTTTTCCGTACATATCAATAATGTTGCCTGTTTAGTAACCCCTGGGTTCATCCCAGTGGGTTACTACTTGTGTCCATATAAATTAATTGTTCTTATTCTTCTAACCCCCGGGTTTATCCCGGTGGGTTAGATACAAGGGACTTTTGTTTTACGCCGGTGGGTTACGCATTGTGTTCTTATTTATTATTTATCAGTGTCATCAGCATTTTATCTGTGTTATCTGTGATTCAATCTTTTATATTTCCCCCATTCCACAAACGCATACACAATCCCCCCGATAATCATGAGGTTGGTGATGATGGCAATGTAGTGTTCGTTCTGTAGTGCGAAGGTGGTGATGTTGTTTTGAAACGGCCAATATAAGGTTCCAAGATATAAGCTGGCTACGGTTATATCTGCTCCTCGTTGAACTTTATTGATTTTAGTCATGATTTTTTATGGTTGGCGTGAAATGGTAGAGACGTAGCATGCTACGTCTCTACCAAACACGGGCTGTTATTTTTTTTCCTTAAACTCCGCGTCTTCTACGACCTCGCCTTCTTTGGCTTTACCATCAGTGTTGTCAGTTTTTTTGTCAGCATTATCAGCGTTGCCAGCATTGGCGTTATTACCAGAAGCTTTGGCTTTTTCCTGGGCTTCTTTGTAGGCAATCTCCCCAATCTTTTGGGCGGCGGTGGCTAGGGCATCGGATTTCTTTTTGATGTCTTCAATATCGGTACCGTCTTTGGCTTTCTTCAAATCTTCCATTTTATCTTGAATATCTTTCACCACTTCTGGGCCAACTTTGGCACCGTGTTCTTTAACGGCTTTTTCGGTGGTATAAATCATGGTTTCGGCTAAGTTTTTCACTTCCACTACTTCTTTTTTCTTGCGGTCTTCATCGGCGTGCAGTTCGGCTTCTTTTTGCATGCGGGCAATTTCTTCTTTGCTTAAGCCGGTGGAAGCCTCGATGCGAATGGATTGTTCTTTGTTAGTGGCTTTATCTTTGGCTTTTACGTTTAAAATACCATTAGCATCAATATCGAAGGTTACTTCTACTTGCGGCATACCGCGTGGCGCCGGTGGTAAACCGGTTAACACGAAGCGGCCAAGCGATTTGTTATCATTAGCCATGCCGCGTTCGCCTTGCAACACATGAATCTCTACCGAAGTTTGATTATCGGCCGCCGTGCTGAACACTTGGCTCTTGGAAGTGGGAATGGTAGTGTTGCGCTCGATTAATGGAGTGCGCACACCGCCTAAGGTTTCGATACCAAACGTTAATGGAGTGACATCTAGTAATAACACATCTTTTACATCACCTTGTAATACGCCGCCTTGAATGGCCGCGCCGACGGCTACTACTTCATCCGGGTTCACGCCGGTATGCGGCTCTTTGCCGAAGAATTCTTTTACTTTGCGCACTACTAATGGCATACGGGTCATGCCACCGACTAAGACTACTTCTTGAATATCACTGGCTTTTACGCCGGCATCGGCTAAACATTTGCGCACTGGTTCCATGGAATCGTCTACTAATTTTCCGACTAGTTCTTCCAGTTTAGCCCGAGTAAATTTAATTACTAAATGTTTCGGGCCGGAATTTGGATCGTTGGCAATAAACGGTTGATTCACTTCAGTTTCTTGCGCTGAAGATAATTCGATTTTCGCTTTTTCAGCTGATTCTTTCAAACGTTGTAAAGCTAATGGGTCTTTGGATAAATCAATGCCCTCTTGTTTTCTAAACTCTTCAATTAGCCATTTAATAATATATTGATCAAAATCATCTCCGCCTAAATGAGTATCGCCGTTGGTAGCTTTTACTTCCACGGTATCGTGCCCTACTTCTAACACCGAAATATCAAACGTACCGCCACCTAAATCGTACACCGCTATTTTTTGATCCACTTTTTTATCAAACCCATAAGCCAAGGCGGCCGCGGTTGGTTCATTGATAATCCGGCGCACGGTTAATCCGGCAATTTTACCGGCTTCTTCGGTGGCTTTACGTTGCGAATCGTCAAAATAAGCTGGCACGGTAATTACGGCTTCGGTAACCGGTTCGCCTAAACGCATTTCAGCATCGGCTTTTAATTTAGCTAATACCATAGCCGAAATTTCTTGCGGTACATACCATTTCTCTGCCATGTTCAACTGAATGCCTTCGCCGGATTTTTTAAGACCATAAGGTAATAACTTCATATCGCGCTGAACGGAATCCTCTTCATAACGGCGACCAATTAAACGCTTGGCAGAAAAGATAGTGTTTTTCGCGTTCGTAACTGCTTGTCGTTTGGCGGCTTGCCCTACTAACCGTTCGCCGGTTTTGGAAGCCGCTACTACGGAAGGCGTAGTGCGCAACCCTTCTGAATTTTCTAATACTTTAGGCTGACCGCCCTCCATTACTGCCACGCAGGAATTGGTAGTGCCTAGATCGATGCCGATAATCTTGCTCATAAATATAGTTTATTTATTCGTGTTTAGTTATTTTAATGGTTTTTTTAATGGCTTGGGCGGCTTTGGGAACGGTAACGGTAAGCACACCTTTTTTGTAGGAGGCTACGGCTTTCTCACCGTCTACACCGGCCGGCAAGGCCACGGCGCGATGAAATGAGCCGGAGCGCACTTCTTTACGGTAATAATTTTTTTCGTCCACCTCGGTTTTCTTTTCGCTGCTGCCTTCAATAGATAATACATCATTTTCCACCGCTACTTGCACGTTATCTGGATCGATGCCAGGCAACGGCGCTTCTACAATAATGTTATTATCTTTTTCATACACATCCACGGCTGGCGTGATATCTCCGCCAAAATCGGCGAACATATCATCATAATTTTGTGGAGTAATTTGAGGAAACATGGGAGACCATTTTACGATACGCATATATTTATTAGGTTAATGTTTAGATGAATCACGTTTATTAACCCCTGGGTTTAGCCCAGTGGGTTAATCTCGGATTCTGATTTATTTTCAATTTTATTTTCTACACTATCATTATTTTCTGCTTGTTCGGTTTTTTCTTTTGTAGATTTTTCTTTCGCTACCATTACTTTAGCTGGTCGAATTACTTTGCCGTTAAGTGTAAACCCGGCTTGCATTACTTTGGTAACCGTGTGCGCCGGCTGATCGCTATCTTCCTCACCAACCGATTCATGTTCACTAGGATTAAACGGCTTACCAACCGCTTCAATAATTTGCACTTGATGATTTTGCAGAATCGTCATTAAATAAGTTTGAATGTGGCGCATGCCTTGTAGCCAACTGGAATTTTTATCGGCTTCTGGTACTGCCGCGAACGCCGTATTGAAGTAATCCACTAATGGGCACAGCTCGGTAATTACACTTTCGCCAGCATATTGCCGCATATCGTTCAGGCGTCGTTCGGTTTCGCGCTGCAAATTACGATAATCGGCGGTAGCTCGTTGCGCTAGGACTTTATATTCAATTACTTTGGCCAATAACTCTTCTTCGGTTAATTGTTCTACCGGTGTTTTAGTTGTTTGATCTACTTCAGTCATGAGTGTGTGTTAAAAATTAATTAGCCGTTAATAATTGTTGCGCGTAACGCAATAATTGATAATTAAATTGATACTGCATCCGTAACGGGCCTAAGATAATAATAGCACCGGTGCTATGTTTGGTAGCGGCCGAATGATACGAAGCAATAATCGCGCTACAGGCTGAACTAATAGGATTATCTGTACCCACAAAAATCTCAATCTGATTAGCGGTTAATTGCGGCGTTATTCGCTCCATCACTACGTCGATATGATCGATTAATTCCGACATAGTGCAAACCGTTTCTAAATTGCTAAATTCCGGCTTACGAAACATGTTCGCTAGCCCTGTATAATAAAAATTGTTCGGCGCAAAACTAACTAATACCGTTTCATCAGATAATTCGGCCACGCCCTTAGCTAACATTTTTACAAACGGCTCTGGCTCCAAATTATTCGCAACGTTCGCTATTTTATCAATGTCCAAACGTGACTGGGCGGATAATTCACCTGGTTCACCGATAAAATTATCAATATAATAACGGTAACCGGTTTCGGTAGGCACACGTCCGGCGGAAGTATGCGGCTGAAAAATTAAACCTAAATCTTCCAACTCCTTCATATCATTACGAATAGTAGCCGAAGAGTAATCTAGCCCATACTTTTCCACAAGCACCTTGGAACCAACCGGATGAGCTGTGCTAACATATTCAGCAATAATATTGCTAAATAAAGCCTTTTTTCTATCATGGAGCGTTTCCATAATAGTATTTTAAATCATTAGCACTCTCCCGTCAAGAGTGCTAATTTGAAATACAACTAGCTTGAAACACAGATTACACAGATAAGCTTCTGATTACACTGATAATACAAAATTAATTATAATTTATCTGTGCTATCAGTATTTTCATCAGTGACATCTGTGTTTCTAATTTCCAAAAATAGATGAAACTAATAATACAATCGTAGCAACGATTAAGCCAATAATCGTAGCCCAAGCAATAACATTACCTACTGGCTTATTCACGTGTTTGCCCATTACTTGTGGATTGTTAATAATTTTCATCACAAAGATTAAAATAATTGGCAGTAAAATACCATTCATGTCTTGTGATAACAACATTACTTTTACTAATGGCATATTAGGAATAAGCACTAATAACGCTGGGATAATTAAGCTGATTAATATAATAGTATAAAACGCCTGGCCATCTTTCCAATGCGTATTAAAACCATATTCCCAACCAAAGGCTTCGCAAATGGCATAGGCGGTAGTAACCGGCAAAATAAAGGCTCCTAACATAGACGCGCTGAACAATCCAAAGGCAAATAACCATTGGGCAAAATCCCCCACCAATGGCCGCAGGGCTAACGCGGCATCTTTAGCATCGTGAATATCAATGCCGTGTTTATATAACGTAGCGGCCGTACTAATAATAATAAAAAAGCTAACAATATTGGTAATAAATGCTCCAATATATACTTCTAATTTTTCAGCCCGATAATGTTTTACGTCTAACCGTTTATCTACTACATAAGACTGAATAAAAAATTGTCCCCACGGCGTAATGGTAGTACCAATTAAGGCAATCATGGTTAGCAAAAAGTTATTCGACCATTCCATGTGTGGTATGAACAAACTTTGCACCGCCGCGCCAAAATCTGGCTGAACAAAAAAACCATTAATAATGTACACAATGTAAAACATGGAGAAAATTAAAAATATTTTCTGGGTAGTTTTAAATGAACCTTTAAACAAAATAAACCAAATTACTATAGCCGCAATTGGCACCGATAAATATTTTTGCACATTAATAATTTCAAACGAAGCCGCGATACCGGCAAATTCAGCCGTAACGGTACCAAGATTAGCTACCAACATTGTAACCATAGCAAACACCGTCCAGCGTACTCCAAATTGTTCGCGAATCACTCCACCTAACCCTTGGCGCGTTACCAAGCCAATCCGCACGCCCATTTCTTGCGTAATGGCCAAGGAAAACGTAATGAGAAACAATACCCATAACATATTCGTACCAAAATGCGCACCCACAATAGACAGGGTACTAATGCCACCAGCGTCGTTATCAGCATTAGCCGCAATAATACCAGGACCAATAATCCCTAAAAAAAAGATTACCCGTGGCCAAAATGTTTTAAGCATGGGGTAAAAAGTTACGCATAATATCATCTACTGTAATTACTCCTAACATTTTTTCACTTTTATCCAACACGGCTACTGACATTAAATTATATTTAGTCATAATTTCGGCTACTGCCGTCATGCTCTGGTGCACTGTTACCGTGGCCGTAGTATCTATTGGTTTCATAATACTCTGCATGGTTTGATTAGGCTCGGCTACAATTAAACTACGTAACGAAGCCACTCCCAAAAACTGATTGTTCACGTCCGTAACATACACATATTGAATGGAGCGATAATTAGCCGACACGCGTTTTATTTCTTCAATCACCTGTTGTTTGGTGGTAGCTGGAGTAGCATTTAAATATTCTGTACTCATTAAACCGCCGGCCGTATCTTCATCGTATTCCAGAATTTTTTTCACGTGCTGCATTTTTTTATCAATCGGCAAACGTTGCACAATATTCTGTGCTTCCTGTGATGGCAATAACTTAATGAGATCTACTAATTCATCGGTAGACATTTTGGCCATCATGTCGGCCGCGCGCTCTACCCCTAAATGTTTTACTAATAATTTTTGTAAATCCGGCTGAACTTCTTCTAATACCCGCGCGGCCGTTTCTTTGTCTAGCGCTTGCAATAATAAACTGCCACGGTTCAAATTTAGTTTTTCAATAATATTGGCAATATCCGCCGGATGCAATTTAACTAATTCGCTTAAACCAAAATTTAACTGCAACTTATTTTCTAAAATATGCACTTCTTTCCACTCTAATAAATTAGGCTTAAACCAGCGGGTAAATGTACCCGCCACTACACCAACGCGCCGTAATAAACCCAGTGTACTAATATCAATAGCTATGAGTGATAATACTTGGTGAATTTGGCCAAATTGTAAATCGTTTACCCGCACTACCCGTATTCCTTCTAAATCCACAATTTGCTTATCTAGCACCGCTTTTTTTAAGTGAATATATTCTGGTTCAGTTGGAACAGCGTCACACCGATTAATCGTAGCTCGTAATACAATATTCTGTTCGCCAAAATGTTCAATGTCGTTAATCTTCAAAAAACACAATTGATTACTACTAAACACTCGCACAATTACTCCCACTACCGGCGGAAATTCATATTGTTTAGCCACATTAATAATAGCATCGTCTACTTTACCGATCACCGTACTGGTATTATCAATTACTTTACCCCCTAGGAAACTACTGAAAAATATCATACTGAAATATTATAGCACTAATTAATGCGTTGAAACACTGATAATTCTGAGAAACACAGATGGCTCAGATAAACTTCTGATTACACTGATAATGCAAATACTAACTTAGAACCTGCGTGAGCTAACCAGTAGTTACTCAAAACAGCCTTGTAATCATTATTGTTTTACAAGTTATTATTCTTGCAGAGAAACCGTCCGTAATGTACGCTTTCTCT
>Ga0172379_10004073_pt1 | contig 22167 bp, 9 predicted proteins | sample GrowelOW334metaG_FD_119756 | JGI IMG/M metagenome (GOLD analysis project Ga0172379, IMG submission 119756) | Groundwater microbial communities from an aquifer near a municipal landfill in Southern Ontario, Canada - Groundwater well OW334 metaG | ecosystem: Environmental > Aquatic > Deep... | reverse complement strand
TGACGGACGACCCCGTTACATCCAATGACAGCGATACGAAACAGTTTACCGCGAATTGTCCGCAAGCCGATCTTTCGATCTCCAGTTACTTCGACCCACAAACCCAACAGCGCGGAAACACCTCACTACTGTACATCACCGTCACGAACAACGGACCTTCTGCCGCTACAAACACTGTGGTTCCTCTCCCCGCTCCAATCGGTCTCACCTTCCAGACATATGATTCGACTACTGGAGTGTCGTGCTCCGGTGGCAACTGTAATTTCGGCACCATGTCATCCGGTCAATCCAAATCATTCACGATCACATATCTGGTCAATGCCGTTTCCCCATGCAGCCTGGCGACAATAACCGCGGCTGTATCGGTAAGCAGCAGTACGACCGATTCCAATTCAACCAACAACCTGTCCCAGCCGACTCTTTATGCCACCTGTCCGCCCAGCGCGGATTTGTCGACCGCTGTTACGGCAGCTCCGCAGACCGCCCTCCAGGGTACCGACGTAACCATATCAACGATTTTGACGAACAACGGACCGGCAACGGTAGTGAATCCATATTTTTATCTCGATGTTGGCGGGAATACGGAGATGAACAATCTCCGGATCGTATCAGGCTGCGTCAGCTTTGAGACTACTGCGAGCGGGCTTAAGTGCTATGTCAGCAACCTTGCGTCGGGCGCTAATCAGACGGTCGTTGTCTTGGCAGCTACTGCGGTTCATTCCCCTTGTACGGTAGGTTCCATCTCGACGCATTACATCAATATTTATCCCGGAAGCGATACGGCGGATAATAATACCGCTAACGATCACTCGTATACCACGGCTATTGCCACGTGTCCGGTACCGAATCCCGACCTAGTGCTTACGGCATCGGCATCTCCCGCCAGCGTTGAGCGGGGAAATAACACGGTGCTCACGTTCCACGTGACAAACAGCGGTCAGGGAAATGCCGAGAACACGCAGCTGCATTACCCGGTCGGATCCGGCGTGACATACGTGTCGTACTCCTCGCCTTCCGCGACCTGCACATTTTCCAATAATTACCTGACCTGTACGTTCGGGATAGTTCCGGCTGGCGCCAGCCGGGACGTGTACGTGACGGTTCATGTGCCGACGGTCAGTCCTTGCACTTCCTTCCAGGACATCTCTGTCTCCGCCAATGTCACAACCGATTCAGCGGATCCCAATACGGGCAACAATTATGCCACGACCACTATCGGTGCGACCTGCCCGGCCTTGTCTTTCTCGCCGGTGCCGAATGTGGATGTCGGAAATATCCTGGGTACTATTACATATCCTTCTACTGTAACCCTTACCCCGCCTTCGAGCATCCTGCAGACCAGCCCATCACAAGCCCTGGACATTCCGATATCGGTAATGATGGCGAGCGGGCCGCCGCCGGATACGGACCCAAAGACTTTCCGTATGGTATTACTATTCTCTCCCGAGCTTACTTTCACGGGTTTTGATCAGGGCACCTCTTTCCAGTGTATGCCCTACCCCAACGGCTCCCCTATTCCTGGCGTCATTCAATGTTCTAAGACTTTCTTCCAGGGGGAAAACTGGGTTCAGTCGAATCTTCATTTCACCCTGCCGCCGATTTGTATCGCCGACATGTATCAAATGTTGGTCTATACCAATTCGAGCCAGCAGAGTTCGCCACGGGATTACTTTAGAACCGTGTCCTGCACGCCTCCCCAATAATCAACCGGTTCAAAGATAACGAACTCTGATCAAAAAATCGCCAATAATCCGATCTAAACAAATTTTATTCCCCATCTTAGAACTCTGCAGCCTGTCCATGCGCAAACCGTCTGTCCGCACCGTTGTCTATTCCATCGTTCTTGCGGTGGGGCTGGGTGGTGCCATATGGGGTTTGGCTAACTGGTACCGGAGCAATGATATTCCGGTTCCTTTTTTGGACCGGTCGGCAACGACTTCATTAAAAGGTGAAGTTATACCCATTGGCCGGAAGAATTCCATTGTCGTTGAACGGGTCCGTTTTCTTCCGGGCGAAACAACCGAGACTATTCATTCCGGCAAAATCTATCTGGTTCACATTCCGGACGATTCTTTGGTTCCCCAGGTTGCGCTGGATCAGGCGGTCCGCGCCATCGGCCAGGGCAATCCGGTAGTGAATTATTTCGGCTACAAATACACCACGGCGGATGCCACGGACGAAAAAGCCCATCGTGATGATGCGGATTTCCTGATCCGGTTTCCGGGGAAATTTTTCGCTTCGCAAACGGCCTTGGATCAGGACGCGGCCAATGGCGGGACCCTGGCCGCCTTCCACGCCCGGACCGGAGCGATGTTTTTGGAAACCGGCACCTCAAGTGGTGTGCATCTTGAGCAACATTCGCTTTATATGATTGTGGAAAACGAACCGATCCGGGAAGTGGCTTTCACCATCCGGCCGTTGCCGGTTTGCGGGGATTCGGTTCAGGAATTGCCGCTCGAGCAATGCGATGACGGCAACCTAAATCCCGGCGACGGTTGTGACAATTATTGCCAGATCGAATATGGGTGGTATTGCCAGGAAGAAACACCTGGAGGGCAGACCAATGCAACACCGGCAACACCGGCATTCTCCAATCGTCTTGCCGGCGCTGTTAATACAGCTTTTGACAGGCAAATTCCGAAAGCCGAAGCCAGTGGAATCTGTGGCGACGGCACGCTTGATACGGCAGAGGATTGTGACGACGGCAACTTGATCGATGGTGACGGCTGCTCCGCAATCTGTCGGAAGGAAGCGGACATGGCGGTGGCAATCACGGGCCCGCAGGTCTGGGACGGAAATATCACGTCACTGGATCTGGTACCCCGTCATTGGCAGTACTCTGTCACCCTCCAAAACAACGGGCCGGAAACGCTCAAATTCGTGGAAGTCAAAAGCGGCCCGCTTCCCGTACCAAGTCTTCTGAATGCCGCCTCCGACGCTTCCGAGTGTGAGAGGGATCAAGTGACGGGCGAATTGGTCATTCCCTTAAGATGCTGGTTTACAGGGCCTTTCCCTTCAGGCTGGTCAAGAACCTTCACGGTGACTCTGGATACTCAGCTGGATGTATCAAATCCCCAGCCTCCCGCCATCGATTTCACGATGGAAATCGGCAACTATGGGGGCGTGGGCGCAGAGCCGTGGATCGTCACGCAGCTCTCCGATCCCGTCTTGTTCAATAACGCCGCAAGTGCCTTCTGCGGAAACGGCTCTCTCAATTCCGGTGAACAGTGCGATGCTGGGACGCTGAATACCCCGTCCCTTTCCCCCGTTACCCCTCCGCGGCCATGGTGTCTCGATAATTGCACCCTCAACCTCACGTCCTGCGGTGACAACAAGGTGGATGCCTGGGAGTATTGCGATGACGGCGATCTGACTAACGGTGATGGCTGCTCCAACAGCTGCCAAGTCGAATCCGGCTGGACATGCACCGGCGACCCCAGCGTTTGCACAAGTGAAAATCCCCCTGGATCGGGGATGACCTGGACTGCCATAATTGACACGGAATTACAAACGGCAAGTCCCACCTCCATTGCCTATGGTGATGGCAAGTTTGTGGGAGTAGGCGGTGACAATAAAGGTGCTTATTCCTTTGACGGCATCACTTGGACGTTAATCGGCGATATAAAATTTGGTGTTAGCGGCATTTACAACACCTCCATTACGTATGGCAATGGTAAATTCGTGGCGGTAAATCGCTATGGAAGGGGGGCCTATTCTCTGGACGGTATTACCTGGACATCAATTGCGGATATGACCTTCGTTGAAAATCGGGATTACATTAGTTCCGTCACCTACGGTGATGGCAAGTTTGTGGCCGTAGGTGTTAATACGGGAGACGCTAATCATTACCATGGCAAAGCTGCCTATTCCTTGGATGGCATCACTTGGACGGCGGTCGAGGATATGGGGATCGACGAGACAGAAGCGCATTCTGTTACTTATGGCAACGGTAAATTTGTGGCCGTGGATAATCTCGGAGCCGGCGCCTATTCTCTGGATGGCATCACGTGGAACACGATCGACGATATGAAAGTTGGTGGTGGTTCCTTCAACTCTGTCGCATATGGCGACGGCAAATTCGTAGCGGTGGGTAGTAACGGCAATGGCGCCTATTCCTCAGATGGAATTACTTGGATAGGGACGACAGTCGGCGGCATTGTGTCCGATGGGCGTTACTTCAACTCTGTCGCATATGGCGACGGCAAATTCGTAGCGGTGGGTTGGCTCGGCCATGGCGCTTATTCCTCGGACGGAATCACATGGCAGATGATCGACGATATGAAGTTCGATGATCACCCGATTTATGCGGTCATCTACGGCACAGATAAATTCGTGGCGGTAGGTTGGGGCGGCCATGGTGCCTACTCGGGAGAAACAAATCCTATTTCGTCCTCAGCTAACAATTCCTCAGCGAATTCTTCAACTGATAACTCCTCGGCTAACTCATCGGTCTCATCCGTGGCTTCAAGCCAAAATAACAATCATGGCCGGAGCGTATGTCATACGCTTTGCGGGGACGGGCTGACTGCCAACACCGAACAATGTGATGACGGCAATCAGGTTCCCGGCGATGGCTGCTCCGACACCTGTACGGTCGAATCCGGCTGGACCTGCACCGGTACCAATCCGAGTGGTTGTATGCGATTATGCGGGAATGGAGTGCTCGATCCAGACGAAGAATGCGATGACGCAAACCTTACTGATGGCGACAGCTGTTCTTCTTTATGCAAACGTACATTCATTTCCCCGGCAGTCTATCTTGATGAGCGGAGTGTTGGCACCGGAACTATCAATGTGTCTCCGGGGCAAACGGACGTCCCGCTCCTGCGATTCACCCTGAACGCGAAACAGCAATCACGCCCGCAGTGGTTTGGCATTCAATCCACTACCCAAACTCTGCCCCTCTCCGATGCCAGTATCTGGAGAGACTCGAACGGCGACGGTGTGGTGGACCAGAAAATGGCGGGTGATTTTGTGAAGTCTCCGAACTGGAACTATGGGACCGTGGCTCTGGATAACGATGCACAATACGATTTCCCCAAAGATACCCCGGTACTGTACGAAATTCATGGAGACATCCTCAGTTCAGCGAGCGGCTCTTTCACCGTTCGTCTCGTAAGTGACGGCAGTATAAGTCTTCCGATCAACATCATCTGGAAATCCGCAACGGATGATTCGTACTATGCTCTTCTCGGTGGCGTGACTTTCGATGGCGGTAGCTGTATTGCTGTGGATCCCGCTTACAGCAGTCCTCCATTTTACAGAGATTGTGACATTATTGCGACCACCGTGATGTCTCCAACGTGGAATGTCACCACCTGCGGTGACGGTATAAAAGCCGAAACCGAGGCTTGTGATGATCACAACACCACTCCGGGTGACGGTTGCTCGGCTACTTGCACCGTTGAAAGCGTCGATGGCTGGGCTTGCGACAATTCAGTAAGCCCCAGCGTTTGCCACAAGTGCGGCAACGGGATTGTCGAGTCAGCCTATGGAGAGGCCTGTGACGATGGAAATATGGTGGACGGAGACGGGTGCAGCTCGACGTGTATTATTGATGAAGTATGTACCGATAACGACGGGGATAATATTTTAACAAAAGGAACAGTTATTGAGACTGTCGCAGGCGTACCTATGCCTGGGCGTCAGGCCGAGGATTACTGCCCTGGCGAATTGACGGTGATGGAATTTATCTGTACCAGTCCGTACTATTCCAATGGCCAATTGCGTCTTGGGATAGGTGTGCCTCATATATGTCCTGCCGGCTATCATTGCAACGATGGAGCCTGCATTCTTACCTGCGGCAATGGACAGATTGAATCAGCCTATGGAGAAACTTGCGATGACGGCGACACCGATCCAGGCGACGGTTGTTCGGCAACCTGTCAGACTGAAGCGAACTACACCTGCACCGGCGAACCTTCGGTTTGTGTGCCCCCCTCGTCCGCCGATCTGGCAGTTACCAGTTTTACTGGCCCGGACAATATACTGGCCGGGCTGGAGTATGCGGATTATACGATCGGTACTTCAAACAACGGACCGAACGAAGCAAATGACGCGACGCTCGTCATAAATTTCTCAGGGTTTACTTTTGACCCTCTGCATTCCGATCCGGCTTGTCATACCACCCCGGCCCAGGATGTCAGCTGCTCTTTTCCGGAAAATCCGGTCCCCGTTTCGTACACGAAAGATTTTGTAGTCAGATTATTGCCTACATCGCCGTTGATGGCCGGGGATCATGTGGAATCCGCATCCGTCTACGCGACGACTCCGATCGATTTGGACAATTCGAATAACAGCAAAGAATTGACGGTTCATATCGGGCATTCATTCTGAAAAAACCGAAAGAACAGACCCCGACTCCCCGGTCCGGTACCGGATCTTTCAGATTGATATATTGGCTTACAGATGCTCAAATATCGTGATGTAACAGACAATTTAAAGAAAAAAATCGCTATCGCACGGTTGTAAACCGGGAAGGGCTGATATTGATAAAATACACTAAATATAGTATAATATATTATGTAGTAAATTAATAAAAATGATTAAAAATAAACCCCGGTTTGTGGCGGTGATTACCGGCGTGTTGGTCGCCGTTTTTTTGTTATTGATGACCGTTAATCACGGCGGCGATGGTGACATTCCCGTTCCCTTTGCCGACGGTCCGTCTTCATCGCTCCGGGGCGAGATCACTCTTATTGGAAGGAAAGGCTTGAAGCCGGTGAAGAAAGTTATGTTTTCCGCCGGCCAGATTACCGAAACTCTTCAAAGCGATACGATCTACCTTGTGAGAACGCCGGATGATCCGAATATGCCTGCGATTCCGTTAAACCGGATAGTCCATTTCGCCGATCACCGGCATTCCGTCAATTATTTCGGTTACAAGTACGTCTCGGTCGATGCCGCCGAAGAAAAAGCGAACCGAAATTCCACGGACATGCAAACCCGTTTCCCCGGCCAGTTCTTCGCTTCGGCTCCCGCATTGGCGGGAGATGCCGGGCACGGCGGCGCGCTCGCCGCCTTTGCCGCGTCCCACGGAATAGACTACAAAGATACCGATGTGGGCAGCGGGGTACTCATCGAACCGGACTCTATGTACATGCTTGTCGTCAACGATGTTTCAGACGGTGTCGATTTCGACACGCGGGAAGTTCCCTGCTCTACGGCCGACTGTTCGGCGGATATCGGCGTCAGTGCCGGGTTTTCAGGCAATGGTGGATCAAACGGCAGCCGCGGGCTGCACCGGACACTGAAAATCGGCGTTCACAATTACGGATCCAATGATGCGGAAAACGTACAATTTAATCTGCCGGTTCCCCAAAATGAATTGGCACTCACTTCGGTAGCCGGTGCTTCCTGCCAAACCGGAAGCGGACAATTGTCATGCGATCTTGGTTTGATTCCCGGCGGTCAGGGTGTTGCCATCACGGCGGAATTCGACGGTGTCATCGCTCATCAGTGTGCGGCCGATGTCCATGGCCAATTGGTACCGACCGTTACGACCGACAGCGCGGACACCGATGTGTCAAATAACCAGACCCAGGTTAATTTTACGGCGGAGTGCCCGCCTTCAGCCAAGTTGTGGATCGACATTAATCAGATGGCACAGCCGTTTTTGAATAATCTCACCGTAGGCGACGAGATAGACGTCCCATTGTCCATAGCCAACCAGGGTCCGAATGTCGCACCGGACGTGCAGTTTCAGCTTTCTGGTGCCGACTTACAGTTCATTTCGCTGACTGGCGAAGGGATTTCATGTCATATGAAGAACGGTTACTGCATTGCCCAGCTGGGCAACATGCCGTTTGGGGAAAGGAAGGAATTTTCCATGAGATTCAGAGTCATTGCCGGCAACCAATGCCTTGGCAATCGCGGTTCCATCGCATCGGCATATGCGTACAGTTATTACATTTCCGAGCCGTCGGATGCGGATTACCGGAAGCGCGATCAGGGGTTTCGCCTGATGTGTCCTTCGGATTCCACGGCCGATCTGGGGATCGTTTCCGCTCAGATGGAACCGTCCGCCGCGCTTTCGGACGAAACAGCGGTTCTGGATGTGACGATCAAAAACTTCGGTCCGGCGGCCGCCGAAAACGCGCGTCTCACGATTCTGCCGAGCAGCGTCACTCCCCGGCTGGTTCCGGTATCCATCACCGGCGCGACTTGCATTCTGGGAAACGGCGCCTGCAATCCCCAATTTGGAACTATCGCCAGCGGCGCTACGGTTACTTTTAAAACTACCTATCGTGTTCCTGAACCCAGATTTTTCTGTGGAGGAACAACTACATTCAAGGACATCGCTCTCCCGCTCTATCTCCAGAGCGATACGCCTGATCCCGATCCGTCAGATTTGACGGGGAACAACCGTGTCGATGTGGGTTTCAGGGCGGAATGTCCCCCGAATGCGGATCTTTCGGTAACCAGTATTATGACCACGCCAAATTATTTCTCATCAGGTCAATATACCGACGTGTATGTCACGGCGGTCAACAACGGGCCGGATGACGCTTCCGAGGCTACGGTGACTGTGGGCGTCGGCAATTCGCCGTTTAATATTGATCTGGACAACTCGGATCCGGCCTGTACGAAAACATTCGCCGCACAAGCGGCATGTACCTTCCAGGTTCCGGTTTCGGGAACGCACACCTATCAAATCCGGTTTTTGATACCGGAAGGGATAACTTCGGGTGCGAATTTCACCATTACCGCAGAGACCCATGCAGTAAGCCCGGTTGATTATCAGCATACGAACAATGCCCGGTATTTGACGATGCCGGCGTTGCCACCCCAGTAGGAAGCAGTCCCTTTAGCCGGGACTTCGCGCATCGGTACCCAGCTTTTACTTCAAACAAGAGGCTCATCCCAACATCCATCCCTACCCCGAAACCCTGCTGCCCGCCCATGCGTAAATCGTCTGCCCGCATCGCCGTCGTTACATCAGTCATTCTTATGACGGGTGTGCTCGCAGTGGTTTTGGGTTTGCATAACCGCTTACAAAACGACACGCCGATTCCTTTTCTGCAGCAGCAGGGGAGTACCGATTTACGCGGGGAGCTTACGATCCTCGGACAAAAAAACTCGGTGCCTGTTATCCGTGTCACCTTCTCTGCTGGAACCAGCACCGAAACCCTGACAGAAAACCGGATCTATCTGGTTACGGTTCCGGACGATCAGTCCATAGCGTCGGTTCCCCTGGATCAGGTCATAAAATCGGCGTCCGGTTCAAACCAGTCGGTCAATTACTTCGGTTACCAATACACCTCGGCTGACGCCGCCGAGGAAAAAGCCAATCGTGACAACGCCGATTTCCATGCACGTTTCCCCGGTGTGTTCTTCGCTTCGACAAAGGCTCTTCAGGAAGATGCCGCTCACGGCAACACGCTTGAAAATTTCGCTGCCAGAAACAACGTCACCTTCACGGGAGCGCTTCTCCGGAAAAATTCCCAATATTTCGTCGTTGTTAACGAGACCGGAGATACATCGTTTTCCGTTCATCCCCCCGTCTGCGGCGATGGTATCAGAAACGGAGTTGAAGAATGTGACGACGGAAAACAGTGCAGCGACGGGACTCCGTGCGAGGCTTTCGATTCCTGTGTCGGCCGGGTACCGCTTGGTGATGAGAATCTCTGTCTCCCGCGCAACGGAGACGGGTGCACCGCAACCTGCCAGAGCGAAGTCGCCGTGACCTTCGGCTGGGTTCAGGATACACATATCAATCCGCCGCGCTCCTGCTCAGACCTGTGTGCCCTGGAGTCCGGCAGGTTTGTGCGTGGCGACTGCGCGGAGAGCAGCTGTCCTGCCGGCATAGTTCCGGCCGGCGGAGGTGCGTATTACCGGACCGGCGACACGTGGCGGAGTGCTGACTGCAGTTATGCAGTCGGCGTTAGCGAGAAATACTGTTGCTGCAGCATGACGACCGTCAATAGTTGCGGCGACGGGTTCAGAGCCGGTAGTGAGCAGTGTGATGATGGCAATCAGATTGATGGTGACGGCTGCTCGATAGACTGCCAGACCGAGACTGGTTACGCATGCACGGGGAGTCCCAGTGTTTGCACCTACAGCGGAAACATTCTCAGGATTTCTTCGTTGGCTTTTACTCCGGTGGATGTCCAGAGCGGTGATTATTCGACCGGGGCATTGCTTACAGCCCGGCTGGAGAACGTCGGTCCGTTTACCGTAACGAATGCCGTTGTGACCATGCCGATGCCTCCCGCGATTCTGAATTATCCTTCGGTATTGTCATTACGTTCCGCCGGCGAAGGGACGACCTGCTCTTTAAGCGGCGGTCAGCTGAGTTGTAATCTTGGCGATCTGCAAGCCGGTGAAACGAAATCGCTGGCGCTCCTTTTCGATGTCAATATTCTCAATAATCCTTACTGTATTAATCATGCCACTATAAGTGCCGCCTTGAGTGCAGCGAGCGATACGACCGATCCGGTTTCGGCGGATAATAACGCTTCAACGTCGTTCCTTGCGGGTTGCCCCGTCGATTTCGCGTTCGTTTCCGCGCACTTTGACCCCGGTGCCGTAAAGCGCGGCTCCAATCCGACTCTCAATCTTATTGTCAAAAATTACGGTCCGGTCTTCGATGAAAAAAATGTTTACTTCGATACTCTGCCGGCTGATTTCACTTTCGTGAATCCGCAGTCGACATGCTGGTTCTATTATCAGCATCTCAGGTGCCATACCGGTCCCATCGCCCCCGGACAAACGAAAAATCTCGAAGTGGATTTTCATATCGCCGGCCAGCCTATGTATCCCCCCGAGGTTCCGATGACTGTCAATTTATCATTCGAAGGAGGACGGCCGGATTCAAATCCGGATAACGATACCAGCCGGGTGACAGTGTCTGCTTTGGGTCTCACAGCTGGTTCGGACCTGGATATCGGCGTCCTGCCACCGCAGCAACAACCGGACCTAAAAGTCTATTTCCCCGTCAGGGTCCACAACTACGGGTTGGATGCCGCTTCATCCATAGTCGTATCTCATACATTGACCGGTGGCGCGACATTCTATTCCGCCACCGGAGCAGATTGCAGCGTGCAGGGAGATTTGCTCACCTGCAATCTGGCCGAAGAGTTGGCTGGAGCAAGCCAATACGGAGTAGGAGGTGAGAAGACTTTCGGTGTCACGCTTCAGTATCCGGCGTTACAGATTTGCGGCCAGTCGGCAGAGAACCGGGAGACTTTCTCGGTAACGAATGCGGCTGGCGATATAAATCCGCTTAACGACACCTATACCGTCTTCTTCCAGACGGCGTGCCAGGCAGATTTCGGGATTGTTTCGGCGCAGTTCGATCCGGCAAGCGTCCCGTCCAACACTACGCCGCCTTCGACGACGACTCTTTCGGTCAATGTCGAAAATTCCGGATCGTCCGCAGACGATGCTTATGTAAAGATTTTTTGGTCGAACGGAAATTATTTCAGCGCCATGACTCTCCCGCCGTATTGTGATACCGATTGGGATTGGCTGAAGGGTTACTACACCAAATGCTGGACCGGAATTATGTCTCCCGGTGAGTCAAAGCTGTTTACGTTCACCTACCACGCGGTCTCCGGACTCATTTGCCAGGCAAACGTCCCGCTAACGGTTGATGTTTCACTTGATGGTCAGGGAAATGATCAAAACTGGAACAATAATACGACTCAGGCAAATGTGACCTATGAGTGCCCGCAGCAGTAAGAGAAGATCTGATTGGTGGTGAGATCGGGGATTGTTTATCTTGGATCTAAAAAGGCGGATTGCTACGCGTATTAGCAGTATTCAGGTAGAAAGAACCAAGAACCAAAATCCAAGAGCCAAACAATTTCCAAGCTCCAAACATCCAAACTTTTGGAATTTGTAACCTGAAAATTGGATCTTGTTTGGAAATTGGTTCTTGGTTCTTGAATTCGGCAATATTTAATCGCTAAACAAGAGCAGGTTTCTGTTTATGCCAATCGGTCGCTTGCTCATAAGCATAACCGGCACGGAGGATCGTTTCCTCGGCCCACTGCGGACCGAGAAGTTGCATGCCGATGGGTAGGTTGTTTTTAGAAAATCCGCAGGGCAAAGAGAGGCCGGGAATACCGGCGAGATTGATGGGAACAGTGAAAGCATCTTCGAGGTACATTGCCAGCGGATCATCGGTATGGGCCCCGACTTTGAAAGCCGGAGTGGGAGCGACCGGAGAAAGGATTATGTCCACCTGTTTGAACGCATCCTCGAATTCGTTCTTGATCAGCGTCCTGACCTTCTGAGCTTTTAGGTAGTACGCATCGTAGTAACCGGCGGACAGCGCGAAAGTTCCGATCATGATCCGCCTTTTGACCTCTGGGCCGAAGCCCGTGCTTCGGGCGCGCAGGTAGTAGTCGATCAAATCCTTCGGTTTGGCTGCCGTGTGCCCGTAACGGATGCCGTCATAGCGGGCCATGTTGGAGCTGACCTCGCACGGACACAGTACATAGTACGTCGCGATCGCGTATTTCGTCCGGGGCAGAGATACGTCGAGGATTTCAGCGCCGAGTTTTCGCATCGTTTCGGCCGCCGAGCGTACGGCTTGTTCCACCTCCGGGTCGATCCCCTTTGCGAAATACTCCTTCGGGAGCCCTATTTTAAGCCCTTTTAATCCACCCTTGAGCGACCGGAGGTACCCGGGAACCGGCCGGTCGGAGGTAGTCGAGTCCATGGGGTCTTTTCCGGCAATCGACTCCAGCACGAGTGCCGCATCCTCGACGGATTTCACCAGTGTGCCGATGGAATCAAGCGAACTGGCCATGCTCACCCCGCCGTAACGGCTGGTGCGGCCGTAAGTGACTTTCAAACCGACACACCCGCAGAAACTCGCCGGCTGGCGGATCGAACCGCCGGTATCCGTGCCCAGAGCGAACACGCATTCGTCTGCCGAAACGGCAGCTGCCGAACCGCCGGATGAACCTCCGGCCACACGGGTTAGATCCCACGGGCATTTTGTGACGCCGTAGCACGAAGTCTCAGTCGAGGCGCCCATCGTGAATTCATCGGTATTTGTTTTTCCGATGCTGATGGCGCCTTTTGCCTTGAGCCGTTTGGTCGTGGTCGAGTCAAACGGGGGAAGATAGGTTTTATCCCGAAGGACGTTCGAACAGGCCGTAGTCGGCACCCCTTTCTCGCAGTAAACGTCCTTGGCCAGATAGGGGATTCCGGTCAGCGGATGATCGAATTTTCCAACAGAGTCTGTTTTTTTGGCTTCCTCCAGGGCTCGGTCGAAATTCCGAAAAACCACGGCATTGAGATTTTTGTCGACTTTTTCGATGCGTTCGATACAGGCTTTTACCAGTTCAACCGAAGAAATTTCTTTTTTCTTCAGTTTCTCGTGAGCCTGCGAGATGGTGAGTGTGGAGAGCGACATGTTCATCCGTGTGCATGCGGGACCTGGATCTGATGTTCCACTATCGGCATCGGCGAGCAGCCAAGCAGATCATCCGGTTTCGCCTCGCTCGGTTTCACCTGGTCCTCCCGGAGCGTATTTGTAAGCCCGGTTACCTGAGCAGTCGGTATCACGCTGTCAGTGTTTACCTCTTTGAGTTGTTCGACATACTGAAGTATCGACGAGAGCTCTTTTGTCATTTTCTCCGCTTCCGCCGGCGTCAGCGTCAGCCGCGCGAGTTTGGCGATGTGCTGGACTTGAGCTTGGGTAAGGGCGGGCATCAATTAGAGGATAGTGGGGGCTTGGAGTAAGGGCAAGAAAGCTCGGATAAAAAGGCAGAAGAGGCAGAAAAGTGAGAAAAGGCAGGAAGGTTGTGGTATTTCATTTCTGCCCTTTCTTCCCTTTCTGCCCTATCCTACCTCCATGAAACTTCTCCGCCTCTCCGGCCGCAAAGTTTGTGAACGGGTGAAAACAAAGGGTCATCTGTGGCGGGGAAAACATTTCCACGTTAGATGGCTATCTGGTCCGCCGCGCGGCGTAGCGCCGGAAGCGCCAGTCGGGTTGTATGTTGGGCTGGTAACGTCTGCGAAACTCCATAAATCCGCAGTGAAACGGAACAGAATGCGACGGAGGTGCCGGGAAGCTTTCCGGATAACTTTGAAAGAAATCAATGAAAAAAAATTGTCGCGAAGCGCGGGTCTCGCGGGTTCCCGTGCTGGAGCGACACCATTAGGGGAAAGGATGGATCATGGAAGGAAAACCGTAGGTTTGCCTTCCATGAGTATCCAGTTGCTCCTCTTGCCCCGATCCTCTAGCCTATCGGCTGCCTTTCGCGAACTCATCGCGGACAGCACCAATTTTCTTTCCACTCTCTGATTGTCACCAGCTGAGAAAAAGTCGAAGATCTCGACACTTGAATTCATAGCGACGTTCATAATCCTCTTTTTTCTGACGAACGCGCTGCTCAAGTATTTCTTTCCGCAACAATTCGGCGGCCAACCGCCGGCAGCGCCGCAAGTGACGCTCCGGGTGGAAGCATCCAAAGTGACGACCGGGAACGATCCGGTGATTCTCATTGCGAACGATACCGACAAGGATCTGCCGCTGCCCAAGCGTTGTCCGCAGCCGCCGGTTGACATCGCTTTCATCGAAAAAAAGGCCGATGGGACGGAAACCCGGTCGGATATCATGGCCAACCAGACGGTTTTGCCATGCGTTGAGCTGCGTCTGGTCAAGGCGCATACCACCGAACGGGCGAATCTGGCTGGCTGGAAGTACACACTGTTCGACAAGACCGGGACTTACGAAGCCGGACTCGATCTGCCCGAAGGCTTCGTCAAAGCAAATACCGAAAACCGTGTTACGGCCCGTCTCGAAATCGTGGATCCCGGCTTTTTCACCAAACTTTTCAGGACATTCGTAACCAAACCGCTGTTCAATGCCCTGCTCTTCATCGCCTCCTTTTCTCCGGGTTACAACCTCGGTATTGCCATAATTATTCTGACCATTTTGGTAAAGCTTCTGCTGCTTATCCCCAGCCAGCACGCGCTGGAAGGGCAGAGGAAGTTGCAGGAACTGCAGCCGAGAATGGATGAGCTCAAGAAGAAATATCCGAATGATCCCAAAAAAGTGCAGGAAGAAACCATGAAGCTCTGGAAGGAGATGAAGATCAATCCGCTGCAGTCCTGTCTCCCGACTTTGCTGCAATTTCCGATTTTGATCGGTCTGTTTTTCGTCATTCGAAACGGCATTTCAGTCGAGACTTCGCGTCACCTTTTGTATCCGTTTTTCGTGGATCATCCCATCAGCGTCGGATCAATGTTTTTAGGCTTCGATCTGCTTAAACCGTCGCTTTACGTATTCCCGCCGCTGCTCGTGATTCTGCAGTTTATCCAGATGCGGATGATGATGAAAAAAACGAAAAAGAAGGACGAGATCGTGGTCCAGCCGGCTGGTCGCCGGTTCAAGCTCCCCGAGATGAACCAGCAGACGATGATGATGTACATCCTGCCGCTGATGATCGGTTTCTTCGCACTCAAATTCCCCGCCGCCGTATCGATTTACTGGGGCGTCTCGACTCTCTTCGGCATCGTACAGCAGTGGTATGTGCTTAAGGAGAAAATAACGGTGTGAGCTGTTCTCCGGATTCGCAGCTTGAGACGCCCCCGGTTAATGTTGCGGGATTTTCCCGTGATATAATCAGTTCGCTTCCCCCACCCCACATGCTCTCTTTCGCCGAAATCCAGAAACTTCTCGGTGATCAGGCCGGTCACCTGCTCAATTTCTCAAATCCGAAGATCTCGAAAGAGCGATTGCATGTCCCGCGGCCGACATTTGTGAAGGACATCTTCGGGCAGTCGGATCGGAGCCGCGAAGTACAGAAGAACATGGAACGGATGTTTTCTACCGGGAATCTTGCCGGAACGGGTTATCTGTCGATTCTGCCGGTCGATCAGGGCATCGAACACAGCGGCGGCGCGTCGTTTGCCAGGAATCCGGACTATTTCGATCCGGAGAACATAATAAAGCTTGCCATCGACGGCGGCTGTAACGCAGTCGCGTCGACATTCGGGGTTCTCGGGATGATGGCCCGGCAATACGCGGACAAGATCCCGTTCATCGCCAAGATCAATCATAATGAGATCCTCTCGTTCCCGAACAAATTCGACCAGATCATGTTCGGGTCGCCGGAGGAGGCCAGGGAACTGGGGGCAGTGGCTGTCGGCGCCACCATTTATTACGGTTCAGCGGAGTCAAATCGCCAGATCGTGGAAGTGGCGAAAGCATTTCATGAGGCACACAAGCTGGGAATGTTCACGGTGCTTTGGTGTTATCTCAGGAATGGCGCTTTCAAGGTTGATGGCAAGGATTATCACACCGCTGCCGATCTCACCGGCCAGGCCAATCATCTCGGCGTCACGATCGAGGCGGACATAGTCAAACAGAAGCTTCCAACCAACAATGGCGGATACAAGGCGCTGAACCCGGCCGGCGGCAAAGCCTATGGAAAATTTGACGAGCGGATGTACACCGAGCTCTGTTCCGATCACCCCATCGATCTCTGCCGCTATCAGGTGGCCAACGATTACATGGGCCGAGTCGGCCTCATAAATTCCGGCGGCGAGTCGGGCAAGAACGATCTCGCGGCAGCCGTAGCCACGGCGGTCATCAACAAGCGAGCCGGCGGCATGGGCCTGATCACCGGACGCAAAGCTTTCCAGAAGCCGAAAAAGGATGGTATCGAGATACTGAATGCCATTCAGTCGGTATATCTCTGTAGGGAAATCGGTGTCGCCTGAGCGCGCCTCACTCTCCGTCTCACCCCCGGCCCCTCTCCCTCGCCGATGTTCGAAAGAGGGGAGTTTAAGCTAAAGAGAGAATGGAAAGGTTGATGTATACAGTTTGTAAAACAAAACAAAAACATCCCCCTTCTTTCCCCGCACGCGCACGCGCTGCGGGGGAGAAGGGGTTAGGGGTTGAGGCGGGGGAAGAATAATCGAAAGAGGTGTTACAATCATTCCTGATTCTTAATTCATAATTCAGGTCGCATGCCTCTCCGTCTCTACAACACCCTCAGTAAACGTGAGGAGGAGTTCCAGCCCCAGAAGGCGGGCGTGGTCACCATGTACAGCTGCGGTCCGACGGTTTACGGCCGGCCGCATATCGGCAATTACTCGAGTTTTTTAATGGCGGATCTTTTACGAAGATGGCTGGAGGTCGGGCACAAATTGACGGTCAGGCAGGTGAAGAACATTACCGACGTCGGGCATCTGGTTGCCGACCGGGACGAGGGCGAGGACAAGGTCGAACGCGAGGCGCGGGCGGAAAAGGTGGATCCGCTGGAAGTAGCCAGAAAATACACGGAGCAATATCTGGAGGATGAGCAGGCCCTGAACATTCTGGAGCCGTCGGCCCGGCCACGGGCGACCGAATATATTCCTAAAATGATCGAGCTCATCGGGGCCTTGCTGGAGAAAGGTTTCGCTTATGAGACCGATGACGGCGTTTATTTCGAGGTTTCAAAATTTCCGGATTACGGCAAACTTTCCGGCAACACGCTCGATAGACTGAATGCCGGAGCCAGGATCGCGGTTGACGAGAACAAGCGCCACCCGGCGGATTTTGCCTTATGGAAGAAGCGGGTCGGAGACAACAAAAACCACATACTTCACTGGCCTTCGCCTTTCGGCGACGGTTTTCCCGGCTGGCACATCGAGTGTTCGGCGATGAGCAGCGCGCTCCTCGGTTCTAAGCTCGATATCCATACCGGCGGCGAGGACAACATCTTCCCGCACCACGAATGCGAGATCGCCCAGAGCGAGTCCGCATTTGGCCGCCGGCCGTTCGTTCGGATCTGGATTCATAAACGGCGCATAGATTTGGGCAGCGAGAAGATGTCAAAGAGCCTTGGCAACGTGCTAACTATCCCTGACGTAAAAGCAAAGGGCTACTCTCCGCTGGATTTACGCTATTACCTTCTGGCCGTTCACTACCGGACCAACCTGAAATTCTCCTGGCGCGGGATGGATGATGCCCGGAAATCCCGGCTTAAAATCATCGAATGGATGGACGCCGTACAGGCCGAAAACGCCACAGCGGTTCCGAGTCCTCAGGGGTTAACCGACCCTAAGCTGCCTGAAGCCCGGAAAAATTTCGCCGAAGCCTTAGACAGCGATCTGAATACGCCGGCAGCCTTGGCTCAGGTCTTCGGCGTAATGAACGCTTTTTACTCCGGGAAATCCGAGAACCGACATCTGTATCGTGAGGACCTGCGGGAGATGATGGCATTTATCGACGATCTGCGCGGGGTTTTCGGATGCTTCGAAGAAGAGAAATCCAGTTTACCGCCGGAAGTCCTGTCGCTTCTTACGCAGCGCGAAGCCGCCCGGACCAAAAAAGATTTCAAAGAGTCCGACCGTTTGCGGAAGCAGATCGAGAAACTGGGTTTCGTCGTGCGCGACACGTCAAAAGGACAGCAGGTGCGGCAAGCTTAGAAGCATTGCTTATCGGGAATGCTATCGCGAGACGCTAGGCGACTAACCGAGATTTGATATTTGTACCCCAGAATCTTTCGCAATGGTCTGTATCCGTTGGCGAGTGTCTACCTGCGTTGGTTTATCGCCAAGTCGGTTCTGGACACCAAGGGTCAAGCCTTTCTGGGCAGCCCAGTGGAGCAATGCTCGTCCCGTCAGGAAGAAGCGTGGACATCCGGTTACTTCGAGAAAGCGACCCCTTGATCCGGATTGGATGCGATATCGGAGTCTCGCCGCATCTTCACTCATAATTTGCCTGCGTTCTTCGGGAGATGTTGGACGGTCCCCGTCTCCATTCTGAGACAGGCTCATCACCGCGGTGTCATCGAGAAAACCGATGTAATCAGAAACTTCAATGGCGGAGACTTCTCCTTCCATTATTGGAGCCGTGGGGGACTCGGCAAAGCTCATAAGGCGACAATAAGTATCAACCTACATTGCGTCAATTATTTTCGCCCAAACAATAAACAAACGTTACATTGGTAGTGATGTTTATGTCATCCTTAAGCCATAAACTTCATTATTCATTTCAAAAAAATAGCCGGCACTTGCCGTTTGACATAAATGGTTGTCGGCGAGGATATGGCTTAAATAAGCCAGAAACAAGCAAAAAAGATAATCAAGTATGTCAAGATGCCAACTTTTCTGTTCCAAAAGGATGGTCGGACAAATATAAATACACCATGGACAACAAATTTGATCAACAGAATTTGATCAAATCAAAACATCCAAAAATAGCTTTCTTTCGTGGTTATTTTGGCAACAAACAGCGAAAAAATGGCCTTAATAAGCGACCTAATGCCAAGTGCCCGGGTGTAACAGGATGAATCCGGCGGCGTTTCTTTGTTTGCATGCCGGAAAGGTTCGCGGTCTTGCCAGTATAAAGGCTTGGCCGCTAGGATCTCTCCGATCAGATCTCAGGTCGCTTTCTTCATAGAAAGCGGCACCGATAAGCCGCAAGGCACTGGTCCGTGCACGCTCCTTGACTTAACGGCATCCCCCTGCGAAATCCTTCGCTGTTCCGGGGTTTTCACATCCGTTTTCCCTCCCATTAAAGAGGGAAGGCAGGTCGTGCTATTACGAAGAATGACAAGTACAACTAACGTTGTCGCTACGTATGCACTCTTTAAGATTAAGGAGACGTCCTCTGCCAATTCTGGAGGACACCCTAATACGACGACAATTGCACGTTTTTCGATTCTGAAAACGTGCGTACTGCTAACGGACAAAATTGCTTTCACTTTTTTATTTCTTTATTTCTTTCTTTCCACACCTTTATATATGAACCTATCTCGTTTGAAGAAAGTGTTCGCGGGTGCTTCGGTTGCAGCGATCATGCTGTCGCAGGTTGCGACGGCCTTGGCCGCCTACTCCGATGTCCCTGCAGGTGTGTGGTACGAGGATGCCGTCAAAGCGTTTAGCGATGCCGGTTATCTCGATGCCACCCAGACGAAATTCCGCGGAACGGATAACGCCAACCGCGCAGAGTTCGTCAAGCTCGTCGTCGAACTTAACGGCGGAGTCATCAACACGGCTCCAGCTGTTCCGAGTTTCGATGACGTAGCCACCGGCGCCTGGTACTACAAGTACTTTGAGGAGGCCGGCAAAGAGAGTTGGGTCCGTGGTGACGGGAGCTGCTACGGCAACCACCCGTGCTACGCTCGCCCGAGTGCCAACATCAATCGCGCGGAAGCCGCAGCGATCATCGTTCGCGCATTCGGTCTCGAGTCCTCCGGATCGGCTGCTCAGTTCGTCGACAACCCGACAGGCAAGTGGTTCACATCGGACATTCAAACCGCTGCTGATCACTGCGTCCTCCAGGGTGACGACGCCACTGGCCGCGTTCGGCCGGATGACAACATGAACCGCGCAGAAATGGTGGTCATGTTGCACCGTGTCGATCAGGGCCTGACCTACGGTAAGGACTGCGGCACCGCCTCAGTCTCCACTCCGAAGGTAAAGGATGTCGTCGGGACCTCGCCCCTCATCGTTGAAGTTACCTTCAACGTTGCTGTGGACCAGACCGCCGGCGCAGACAAGAGTCACTACACGGTCACCGGTGGCACATCCACCGAGTTGGCGATTGAGTCGATAAAAATGACCAGCACGGACACGGCCGAGATCACTTTGGCCACGGCCATGGATGCCGGCCAAACCTACACGCTGACCGTTGTCGACATGCTTACAACGGATGGCAAGAAGTTCTCCGACTCGCAGACCTTCCCGGGCTACACCGCGCTCGTGTTGGGCAATGGAACATTGGAGGCCACGCTGTCCGCCAAGAACCCGGTTGGAGACACTATTCCGAAGGGCGCCGCAGGCGTTGTCTTCACGAGTATTGATCTCACTGCTACCAGTGACGATGTCACGCTCGAGAACCTTACGGTCCTCCATGAGGGCTTCGGTTCCAGTGACGACTTCTCGGGCGTTTATGCCCTGGTCGATGGTGCCCGCGTAACCCGCAAGCGCACGATCGATTCCCAGAGCTACACCTCGACTATCCGCTTCACCAAGCCGTTGGTGATTGCCGCCGGCCAGACGGTCACCCTGCAGATCGCAGGCGACCTGACGACCGACGCGACCACGGCTTCCGAGCATGCTCTCTCCGTCGAATTGCCGACTGACTTCGTCAGCAATGCCAAGGCGGTTACGGGCAACTTCCCGCTCAAGGGAAATTCCTTCAAGGTCGCCGCCGTTTCGGCCGGCTCCGTCTCGATCGCTTACCGCACTGTCACCCCCAGCAACATCAAGGTTGGTGACAAGGGCGCATCGATCGGCAAGTGGGAGCTCTCGGCCAACTCGGTTGAGGACCAGACCATTTACTCGATGACTCTCCAGAATGACGGCACGGCTGGTGACGGTGATTTCACCAACATCGGCGTCCGCCGCTCCGACGGCACGGTTTTGACCAAAGTCGTCGGCAGCACAGTCGGTGACTATGTGACGCTCGTCTTCGACCCGCCCTTCACCATTCTTGAAGGCGACCGGATCACGATGAACGTCATCTCCGACATTGCCGGAGGTGCAGCCAAGAACATCAAGATGCACTTCGACGAGACCGGCGACCTCTTCGCCGTCGGCTCGCTCTACGGCTACGGTGTCAACGGCCAGCTCTATGGATCCAACGTCCAGCTGCCGGTTGAGACCAGCTCTCTCCCGTCCACCGTCACGATTGACGCCGGACAATTCACGATCTCCATTGACGGTCCAGTAACCCAGCAGTTCACACGCAAGGACAAGAATGCCGTCCTGGCGAACGTCTGGTTCGAGACCGGCGGTGAGGACGTGGATATCGAGAATCTCTATGTACTCGTCCAGGGAACGACATCGACAGGCGCCTCCTTCGTTAATGGCCGTGCCGCTGTCACCTCTGCCGATTCGATCAGCGAGGTACTCGAGAACGTTGAACTTAGGAACACCACGACCGGACGCACCGTTTCCGGTGTTCGTCTGACAGGCAGTGCCGACTCCGGCACGGATGGAGCCAGTTACACCGGTTTCGGAAAGACCGGCACGGGCGCCTTCCAGGTCTACCGCTTCGATGACTTCATCGTTCACGCCAAAGAGAAGTACGAGTTCCGCGTGAACTTCATCGACAACAGCGGCGTCAGCTCGCTGGCTGCTCCGGCCAATGGTGACAAGTTCCGCATCCACATCTGTGGAGAGGCGACTCATCACCTTGACTCAAGCAACAACCTCGTCGCCAACACGTCGGGATGTTCGCTCGGTGGTTTCTTCACGACGACC
>Ga0172379_10004072_pt1 | contig 22175 bp, 18 predicted proteins | sample GrowelOW334metaG_FD_119756 | JGI IMG/M metagenome (GOLD analysis project Ga0172379, IMG submission 119756) | Groundwater microbial communities from an aquifer near a municipal landfill in Southern Ontario, Canada - Groundwater well OW334 metaG | ecosystem: Environmental > Aquatic > Deep... | reverse complement strand
GCTCTCTCGGCCAATACGCAGATGCTCCGCGACAATGGTCTCATGGACCGCTATCCGGAAATCATCGCCGCGATGGGCGAGGCGGTGATGAAGGGTGGATTTGGGCCATCGGTCACTCCCGTAAGCCAATTTTACTTCCAGCAAGCGTATAATAATGTAATGCTGGGTCCTTGGAAGGAAATCGCGGAAGGGTACGGAAAGATGGTCCTGGGGTATTTCGGCAAGACACCGGTTGAACCCGATCCCGCGATCGTTCAGCTTGCCTCAAATCAATTGGGACTGCTCCCGACCACCGAAAGTCCCCGCGTAATAAATGACCGAGATCCCTCGAAGGGCCTCGCCGTCGCGAAACTCCTCCTTCAGAAGGAAGGATTGCCGGAAACCGACGAAAACATTTTTATCGCGGCCACGTGCAGGGAAAAAGGGATTCTGTTTCTCAAGGGAGGCGCCATTCCGAAAATCCCAAAACGCTCTTCGGCGGAAGAAGGGAAGCCCCGCGCGTCCAAGAAGCAGGCGGTGACCGTCACGATCAACAATCATTCCTACGGGATCGAATTCACCTCGCCAACTTCGGTGAGCGTCAACGGCACCTGCTACTCCATCAACGTAAAGGATGGCCTCGATTCAGAGGCGATAGGCAAAACGGTTGTCCTGCCCAAGTCGGAGGAAAGCGCCGGCGTATCCGAGATTCGCTCCATCGATTCCCCGCTTTCCGGTTTCGTCATCAAGCTGAACAAGAAAAATGGAGACAAAATCGCCATCGGCGAGACGATCCTTATCGTCGAGACGATGGGCATGAATGTTCCCGTGAACGCCAATGTCTCTGGCATCATCGTGGAGATGCTAATCTCAAAAGGTGAGGCGATCGAGCTTGGGCAAGGCATCGCGCGCATCAGCACGATCGCCCACGGTTCAAAAAAAACAGTGTCCCATGCCCGCGACGGGAAGATCAAGGAAATTGGCGATAAGATCGCCCTTGTATCCCCTTCGGCCGGCATCGTGCTTCGCATCTACAAAAGCCCCGGCGAGATCGTCCATGCCGGGGAATCGGTGCTCGTTCTAGAAGCGATGAAAATGGAGACTCCGATAAGCTCAACTCAGGAAGGCGTGATCGACCGACTGCTCGTGCATAGGGGAGATCAGGTAAAGGAAGGGCAGAGCCTTGTCTTGCTGAAAGGCGGGAACGAAGCATGAGCGGTACAGCTGTCGCGCTCGAGACCTACCTCATCGCCTCGATAATATCGTTTATCGTCGCGGGTCTGATACTGCTTATTCGCAATGTCCTCTCTGGAGGAAAGAAAAGCCGTTCAAAGGAGTAAGTACCTCCAGGGGGAAGTATTCGATATGAAGGTAATGAAATTCGGTGGCGTTTCCATTGGGAGCAGTGAGGCGATTGGATGCCTGATCGGGATCGTAAAGAAAACCAGGGGCAATTTGGTTGTCGTTTCGGCTTTTTCAGGCGTCACTGACGATCTCATTCGAGCGGCGCGGAATGCGGAAAAACGTCGCGATTACAGAGAGACGCTTGATTCCTTGCGAGCTCGGCATTGTCTTGTGGCGCAAACCCTCATGCCGGGCGGTGGGGCGGATTCGACACTTACATCCATCGCGAAGCTCTTTGACGAGCTGGGCGAACTTCTCCATGGAGTGTGGCTTCTCAGCGATCTTTCGAACCGCATCCTTGATCAGATAATGAGCTTCGGCGAGCGCCTTTCGGCGGAAATCGTGGCGAATGCTTTGAGCTTTGAGGGCATACCTTCCGTGCCGGTCGACGCGCGGGAGCTGATCAAGACCGATGATTCATATGGCGCAGCCCACTGGATCGAGGAAGAGACAAAGGCGAGGGTCATCGGAAAATTTGCCAATAGGGGGAGCACCGCGGTCGTTACAGGATTCATTGGCTCGACGAGGGAGGGCTGCACGACGACGCTGGGGCGCGGCGGATCCGATCTTACCGCAAGCATCTTGGGAGCCTGCCTGGACGCCGAGGAAATCCAATTCTGGACCGATGCCGATGGAATGTTGAGTGCCGAACCTCAGCTTGTCAATGACACGATCGTCATCGATGAGATTTCCTATGAAGAAGCGCTGGAGATGACGCATTTCGGGGCAAAAGGCCTGCTGCCTTCATCGCTCCATCCCGCGATGCGCAAAGGGATTCCTTTGCGGATACTGAACTCCTTCATGCCGGAAGGCAGCGGTACTCTGATCATCGAAAGAGCAAAGGAAAGCCGCTATCCAGTGCGCGGACTGGCATCCATTCCCGCCGTTTCCTTGCTCAGCATCCGCGGTCTTGGGATGCCAGGCGTGACAGGCATCGCCGGCAGGATGTTCAGCGCCTTGGCCAAGGCATCGGTCAATGTGATCCTGATCACGCAAGCCTCGAGCGAGCTTTCCATCTGCTGCGCGGTAAGCCCCGATGAGGCGCCCCTGGGCGCCGAAGCGCTGAGGAGGGAATTCGCCCTCGAAATCGAAACGGGCTTGATCGGCGACCCGTCAATCGAAAGCGATTTGAGCGTCGTCGCCGTCGTGGGCGAACAGATGAAGAAGCGAACGGGTATCTCGGGTCGGGTTTTTACCGCGCTGGGACGAAACGGCGTGAATGTCGTCGCCATCGCCCAGGGTTCCTCGGAACTCAATATTTCCATCGTGACATCATCGAAAAATCGGGCGAAGGCGCTGAACGTGATCCATGACTCATTCTTCCTCGCTGGCATACGGACGGTCAATCTCTTCTTGGCGGGAACGGGGCTGATCGGCAGCACCCTCCTTGCCCAAATCGCGGCGCAAAAGGAAAAGCTCCTCAAGGAGCACTCGATCAGGATCCATCTCATCGGCATCCTCAATTCGAGGTCGATGCTGATCGATGCCGAAGGAATCGATGTGAGCTGCTGGAAGGAGCGATTGTCATCGGCGCGTGATGCCGACATAGGCGAATTCGTCGGGACCATGACGGGCATGAACATGCCCTCGGCATGCTTCTGTGATTGCACGGCCAGCGAGAAACCTCCCGAATTCTATCGGGATATACTTGGCGCTTCCATTGCAGTTGTCACGCCGAACAAAAGAGCGAACGCGGGGCCGCTTGAACGCTACAAGGCGCTCAAGGAAACCGTCAGGCAAAAAGACGTTTTCTACGGCTATGAAACCACTGTGGGCGCCGGGCTCCCCGTGCTCGGGACCCTGCACGACCTCGTGGCCTGCGGCGATGCTATCGCCAAGATCGAGGCGGTGCTTTCAGGAACGATAAGCTTCATTTTCAATGGGCTGGGCAAGGGCAAGAGCTTTTCGAGTTTAGTGTTCGAAGCCAAGGAAAGAGGGTATACGGAACCAGATCCCCGCGACGACCTGGGCGCGATCGATGTGGCGAGGAAAACGCTCATCCTGATCCGAGAAGCGGGTTTCCCGATTGACATCGACGATATAGCGATTCAGCCTTTGCTCTCCGAGAAACTGGCCAAGGCTTCTTCCATAGCGGATTTTCTCGGGGCCCTTCCCGAGATGGACGCGGCGTTCGATGATCGCGTGTCGGCAGCCACGGCTAAGGGCAAGGTGCTGCGATATGTCGCGACGATTCTGCCAGGCTCGGCTTCGCTTTCGCTCAGGGAATACGGCCCCGAGAGCCCTTTCTACAATCTGAGCGGCACCGACAACCTGGTCATGTTCACGACAGCCCGCTATTCAAGCAACCCTCTCGTTGTCAGGGGGCCGGGCGCCGGCGCCGCGGTAACGGCCGGAGGAGTTTTTGCCGATATATTGAAGACGGCCCAGTCCTATCTCTGATCGCCTTGGGGGGAGGGCTACTCCCCCTGGGCGCTGATTCGCCAGGGCATTCCTATGTCCAACTGTCCCAGAATTCGCTTGAAACCGGCGGAGCCACCCGAGGTGTAGATAGTAAGCGTTCCCATGCGCCGCGTGGGGAAATATCCCCTTTCCTCAAGGACATGAAGCACTTCGCTCGCTTGAAGCGCGGCGGGATCAATGAATTGCATATCGGGAGCTCTTTTATTGAAGAGCTTCATCGCGATCGGATAATGCGTGCATCCCAGGATGATTTCTTTGAGAGGGTACTCAATCGCGAGGGCCGAGAGGAGATTCGCAATTTCGATATCGGCCGCCGCTTCGTCATAATCGGGAGCCTCAATCAGGGCGGCGAGGGTCTTGCTTCCCTTCGCGTGCACCACGATGGACGAGTTGCACTCATGAATCAGCCTCTGATAATGCCCCGATCTCACCGTGAATTCCGTTGCCAGCAAGCCCACATGACTCGCGGCCGAAGCCGCGACAAAGGCCGCGGCTGGCTCGATGATGCTTAAAACCGGGAACTTGTATCTGGTTTTGAACTTTTCTATAAGCGTGGAGATCGTATTGCAGGCGACGGCCACGAGGATGACGCCCTTTTCCCTCATGAAATCGAGCATGGCGCAGGTCAACTCGATTATTTCCTGCTCTGTCTTGTTGCCATAGGGGACGTTGGCGCTGTCGCCAAAGTAGATGATGTCGGCGTTCGGCAGGAGCCTGGCAATTTCCCTGACAACGGTCATCCCGCCGACGCCCGAATCGATGACCCCAATGGTAATCGAGGCATCGCTCATCACTCTCTCCTCATTCATGCGGCGATCGGCTTGACAGCCTTTTTTGATTTCAGGATCTGCAGGACCACGACCACCAAAAGAAGGGCTCCACCTATAAAATCCGTCAAAAGCCCTGGGGTCACCAGACCTAGTCCGCCGATCAAAGCAAGGATTCTTTCATACCACTTCATGTTGGTAAGCATGTATCCCTCGGTTCCCATCGCCACGCCAACAATGCCAATAATGGAGCTTATTATCATCCAGATCATCTGCACAGGATGATCGGCCACACCGAAAAGCAACATCTGCGGATTGAATACAAAGATAAAGGGGATGATAAAAGCGGCGATACCGAGCTTTGTCGCCTGAACGCCCGTTTTTATGGGATCACATTTCGCGATCGCGGCTCCGGCGAAGGCGGCAAGGCAAACTGGCGGGGTGATATCGGCGAGGACGCCGAAATAGAAAGCGAACATATTGGCGGAAATGAGAATAGCCGCGGAGTCTGGGGCGAAAGGATATCCCGCCGTATGATTGAGAATCATGATGATCGCCGGCGCGGCGATCGTGGAAGTAATGACATAGTTGGCGGTGGTCGGGACGCCCATACCCAGGACGAGAGAGGTGATCATGGTGAAGATCAGGGTCAATAAAAGATTGTTATGGGCCGCCGCCACCAGGATTTCCCCGAGCTTCAAGCCCAAGCCCGTCTTGGTTACCACGCCCGTGATGATGCCCGCGCAAGCGCAGGCCGCGATTATGCCGAGAGCGCCTCTAGCCCCCGATTCGAGCGAGCGAACCACGTCCATAAAGACGAAATTCGCCTTTATGCCTCTCGCCACATTGATGATCGATACGATGCTCGCGACCGCGACGGAAATGATGATTGCCCACAGGGCCGCTTTCATCGGCGTCGCGCCCGAGGTAAGGAGATAGATTATCACCACGAGGGGAAGCATTAGATAGCCTTTTTTAAAGAGCAAATCTTTGGCTTTGGGCAATTCCTCGCGTTTCAAACCCTTCAGCCCAAGCTTTTTGGCTTCAAAATGCACCTGGGTGAAAACGGCAAAGAAGTAGAGGAGTGCCGGAATGGCGGCGGCGAGGGCTATCCGCCCATAAGGAACGCCGGTAAATTCGGCCATCAGAAAGGCGGCCGCACCCATGATGGGAGGCATGAGCTGCCCTCCCGTCGACGCCGTGGCTTCCACCGCCCCCGCGAATTCGGGCTTGTATCCGAGTTTTTTCATCATCGGAATGGTGAAGGACCCTGTTCCCACAACGTTTCCGACCGAGGAACCTGAGACGGTTCCCATGAGGGCGCTGGATATGACGGCTACTTTCGCGGGGCCGCCCGAGGCCCATCCCGCGAGGGAATTGGCGATATCAATAAAAAATTGGCCAAGCCCTGTCTTTTCAAGGAAGGAACCGAATAGGATGAAGAGGAAAATGAAGGTGCTCGATACTCCGATAGGCGTGCCGAAAATACCCTCGGTGGTAAACCAGAGATGTTCCACCAATCCTTGGATCGAAACGCCTCGATGGGCCATTTTGCCGGGGATATAGGGGCCAGCGAAAGCATAGGCTATGAAAACCAAGGCCACGATGACCATGGGAAGCCCAACGACACGGCGTGTGGCTTCAAGCACGAGGAGAACCCCGATAATGCCGACTACGATATCAAGGGAGGTTGGCGAGCCGGAGCGCTGCGCCAGGGAAGTCGTCCACAGCACGGTTATATAGAGAGGGGCCGCGGCGCCAAAAACCGAGAGGACCGCGTCGAGGGGATGGATCTTTTTCCTCGACCATTTCTTGCTTGTCGGATAGAGCAGGAAAATAAGACAGAAGGCAAAGCCCAAATGGATCGAGCGCTGCATCATGGCATCAAGGACACCAAACATCGCCGTGTACAATTGGAAGATGGAAAACGCGATACAGATCGCCGCTATCACCCTGCCTATAAAGCCAGAGAGTATCCTGAAATCCGATTCTTTGTCGAACTGGCGCATTACCTCTTCGGCGTTGACGGGAACCTCATCACTGTTTTCTGCGATTTTTGGCTTTCCACCCATGTGGATTTACCTCCTCTAGAGATGTCAGAATGCCGCTTTCGCGGCCAGGAATAGCTGGGTTCCTTCGGGGACCCAATCGGTAAATGGAAAGAAATGACCATTAGCGGCGATTCCGTGCCCCGCAACGATTGAAACCATCACGGGGATGATAGGGAAATCGCGCGACATATCCAATATGAATTTTCCATCGACTAGGCGGAATCCATTCTCCGTGTCTGATGGCATGCCGATGCCGCAACTTTCATAATCCAACTCGAACAGATGCAGAAGAGGAGCCCCTTCCGGGCTTAGAACCACCCTGAAACGCTCTATCACCGGGGTCAGGTGAATCGAATGCACAAAAACGTGGTCGAAAAGGCCGTCTTTCAGCGGAATTTCGGCGATGACCCTGGATTCGCGGTCCGAAATCGTAAGCGTATAGGAAGTAACCTCTGATGCGGCTTGTTGCGATTTGTCCTGGGAAAAAACGGGCAAAATGCAGGCCGCCAACGAAAAAAACGCGGCCAACGCCGCAATTATTGCCCGCTTCATGTTCATGCTCCAAGAGACGGGCGTCGGCATAAGCCAACGCCCGCTATCTACAAAGGATCTTTCAAATCTCGATCAGTTTTTAGCCGAATGGCGGCCCGCCGTGATTACTTGTTCTCCTTGTAGAACTTCTCGGCGCCCGGATGCAGGGGGATGGACATGCCGTCGAGGGCGTTGGCGATCTTGATGTTGGCGCCCATCTTGTGCGAGGCGGCGAGACGCTCCCCATTCGCGAACATGGTCTTGAGCAGCGTATACACGAGATCCCCATCGAGCTTGGCGCTTACGGCCAGCATAGACTTGACGGCGACCGTGTTGACTTCAGAGGTCTGGCCGATGTAGGTGCCTGCCGGAAGTTTTTCAACCGTGTAGAAGGAATACTTGGACATGAGTTTCTTCGCGACATCCCCATCGATGGCGACAATCTGGATCTTCTTGGAAGCGCCAAGGTCCTGGATGGCTCCGGTCGGGGCGCCGGCTACGTTGAACGCCGCGTCGATATTGCCGTCCTTGAGGTTGGAGGCGCATTCGGCGAAGGAAAGATATTGCACTTTGATGTCATTGAAAGAAAGGCCGGCCGCTTCCAGAACCTGCATGGCATTGAGCGCGGTGCCCGAGCCAGCGGCGCCTACGCCAACTCTCTTGCCCCTGAGGTCCGTCACGTTCTTGATGCCTGAATCGGCGAGAGCCACGAGCTGCACCGTTTCATTGTAGAGGGCCGCGAGACCGCGGATATCCTTGGTTCCCTTGCCCTTCAGGATCTCGGTATCGGTGTAGGCATAATACGCGATATCGTTTTGCGTGAAGATCACATCGACCTCGCCTTTGGCGAGCATGGCGACGTTGGCCAGTGAAGCGCCGGTGGCGGTGGCATTGGCGTTCATCTTCGGAATATTCTTGTTCCATATCTCGGCGAGCGCTCCGCCGAGGGGGAAGTACGTGCCAGCCGTCCCGCCCGTCGCTATAGTGAGAAATCTTTGCTGAGAGGAAACCGTGCCGACGATGGCAAGCAAGCAGAACAGCATTGCCAAAATCTTCTTCATTGAGAACCTCCTGGTGAAAATTGGAAAAGAGGAAATCTTCCTCATGTAGCCCGATAGGGGTAGTATAAAATGCTTTTAGCTATACCGCAATCAAGAATATTTTGATTTTAGCCCAGAGGGACCGTGATAGGGGCGAAAAGGGCATAAAAAAAGAAGGCTTCCGGAGAAGGAGGCACAACCCGGAAGCCTTCGAATCCGATTTTGGGAGCTTAAAGCCCTGAAAATCGGCGGGCGAATGAACTATACAAGATTGCCGGAAAAAAGGTCAATACTTATCGATAAAAAAATCTCCTGATCTTCTTATTTTCTTGCTATCCATATGGCAATGGAAATCCCGCGCGGCGGGAATCGATTCGGCGTCCCCGAGATTGCGCAGAAAATCCCATTCGTGTATGGTACTAGCGAGTTGTCCCGACCTTCTGGGGCATAAAAACATCGATTGCGCGCTTATTGGGGAGGACGATCCGTGATCTCTTTCGAACGCTGGAAAGACGGCTTCGTGATGACCGTTGAAGGCACGCGGGTCTTGCGTCACTCATCTTTATTTCCTTCCCTTTATCTAGGCTTGCCCAAGGAAAAATCGCCAGCGTCCAAGGCTGAGGGATCCAGCGCGGCGGCTTCGCTGACCTGGCGAAGTTTGGGCCCATGCAGCATCCTTAACGAAGGCTGGGATTCCATCGTTCTGGGCTTTGGCGCCCTTTGCACGATCAGGATTTCCTATGCCGACCGGATACTGAAATTGCGCTTCTTCCCCGCCGACGCCACTCGACCCGGGATAAGGCTCCGTTTCGGCGCTCATCGCAGCGAGAGGCTCTTGGGCGCCGGTCCCTCGATGCTCTATGACATGAAAAAGCGAAACGTGGAGATGCGGGCAAGCGCCGAGGAATCCCGCTCGCGCCAGAACCCGACCGTCTTCTCCAGCCTTGGCACATGGATCCATATCGACGGCATTGGATCGTTCTCCTGGCGTTTCGGCGCGTCAACGACTGAACTCAGCTGCGCTTCCATGCCCGGCGAGATTGTTTTCGGATTCGGGAAGACTCCCGCCATGGGAATGGAATTGCTGACGCGCTATAAAAGCGGGGCGCGCGAATCCGAAGGAGCGAGGGCAGGACGCTCGAGGTTTCCCGCAGGGGTGCAGTCGGGCCTTGTCGTCGACGCGAGCGCGGAATACTTCGCGCCTTCCTCGAAATTGCTGGGCTTGATGATGAGGGCGGGGCTGAAGCCTTGCGCCCTCATCCACGATCCGGGAAAGCGTTTCGACGGGGACTTCGCGTCAATCGAGGCTAGCCGATGGGCGGCAATTCTCGAGGAGGTCTCGGGCCGGTCGCTTCCCATCGATTCAGCAAAGCTCAAAAGCGCGTCAGAATTTGGGCGCATGCTTCATTCGCTCGCCTTTTCCGGCGAAGGGCAGGTATTCCTGCCGATCTACGGAGCCCAGGGAAGAACCGGGGCGGAAGAGTCCGGGGCTTCCGCCTTCCCCTTTGAAATCGCCGCCTTCGGACCCCTGTTCGTCGTATCGGCCACACTGAGCTTGAACGACGCGGTCAGCGCCCGGCGCTTCATCGCCGCTGCCGAACTCTACGCGATGCTTGCCCCGTACAGGGAACATTGCTGCGAGGAATGGGTGACCGGGGGATTGCCGGTTTTGGGGCATCCGGCGTTGCGTTTCCTGCATGATGATCCGCTGTGGGAATTCGACGATGAATATATGTTCGGCGGCGATATGCTCATAGCCCCTACGCCAGAAGGCGGATCGCGTACGCGCCGCCTCTACCTTCCCGATGATGAATGGATCCACCTATGGACATCCAGGCATTATCGGAAGGGTTTGACGGTGGTTGACGCCCCCGAGGGAAAGCCTGCCGTGTTCTACCGAAGCGGGAGCGCTTTCGCTCCGCTTTTCGACGCGCTTCGGCAGAAAGCCACCCGGCTCTAGTCTCTGGAAGCCCTAGGATAGGATTTTTCGACGAGAAGCACGATTGCTCTCGCTTCAATGGCATTCCCCGCCCCAATTTCCCCGAAGCCTTCGTTGGTCTTGGCCTTTACCGAAACGTTCGCGCCCGGGATATCGAGAACGCGCGCGATATTCGCGCGAATGGCCTCGCGGTAAGGTCCGAGCCGCGGAGTCTCTAGGATGACCGTGCAATCGATGTTGCCCACGGCCCAGCCTTCGGCCGCGACGAGATCGGAGGCCAGCTTCGCCAGACCGCCTGAATCCGCGTCTTTCCAGCGGGCATCCGAGGGAGGGAAGTGCGAGCCGATATCCCCGAGGCTGGCCGCGCCGAGGAGGGCGTCGGTTATGGCGTGCCACAGGACATCGCCGTCCGAATGGCCCGCCTCTCCCTTGTCGTGGGCAAGATGAATGCCGCCGATCAGGAGTTTCCTCGAGGGAACAAGGGGGTGGATGTCCCAGCCTTCGCCTATCCTGGATACCTTCGAGCGTCGTTCTGTCATGGGCAGATCTTCCCTATAGGTGATTTTCCGATTATTCCTGTCGCCGGGGATGTAGGCGACCTTCCCCACATAACGATCCCAAAGCGAGGAATCGTCGGTGCCTACCCAGCCATCGGCGGCCGCCGCCGCATAGGCTTCCGCGAGAGTCGCAAGCGCGAATCCTTGGGGGGTCTGGGCAGCTTTCAGCGAGTCCCGCCAGGGATGGGCGCTGATGAATCCGCCGGACCCGATCTCCTTGGGCGTGTCGGGAAGGTCGGCCAGGGGAACGCATGCCCCGCGCTTTCTCGCCGAGGCGAGAACGGCTCCTATCGTGTCGGCTGACACCCAGGGTCGCGCCGCGTCGTGGACAAGGACGACGGCGTTCGCCGGATCGGCGGCGGCGCTCATGATGGCCTTAAGCCCCTTCTCCACGGAATCCTGCCTGCTGCGGCCGCCTTGGACGAAGCTGATCGCGCGGGGGAGGGCCGAGCCTCCGTCCGCGAGGAGCGGCTCCAAGGCCGAACGCAGTTCGCCCAGGCGGCCTTCGGGATAGGTGATGATGACGCCGGCGAGACGCTCGCCTCCGAGAAACGCCTCGAGCGAGCGCTGGAGCACGCTCGCTCCACCCAAGAGCTGGAGCTCTTTCTTTGTGTCGCCAAATCGCGAGCTTGAGCCCGCGGCGGTCAGGATGAGGTAGACGTCACCCGTCAAGGGAAGCTTGGGGGGAGCGATGAGGTGATCGGGATCCAGCGAACTCTGGCCGGACATCGTTGTTCAGCTTTCGAGGCGCACGTGGATGAGCTCGGCGATTTCATCCTTTGCTTTTCCGAGCGAGTAGGCGATCTCATCCTGCAGAAGGTTGATCGCGGAATCGTAGAGCTTGCGTTCGAGGATGGGAAGTTCCTTGATTTTCGAGCGGTGATAGAGGGATCTGACCACCGCCGCGATATCCATGATGGAACCTTTCTTCAGCAGATCGAGGTTCATCTGGTAGCGGAGCTTCCAGTCGGTGGGGATGGGGGCATAGTCTTCGGAGATGAAGCTCAATGCCTGCTCGGCCTCTTCCTGGGGAACGATCGGGCGGAGGCCCAGCGTGCCCGCCTTGTCGATCGGCACCATCACGGTCATGTCGGAAAACTCGAGATAAATGATGTAATAAAGGATTTTCGAATCCTTGAAGGATTTTTCCCTTATCTCGAGAATGCGACCGACTCCTTGGCTTGGATAGACCACGCGCTGGTCTATCTTGTAGGCGGGGACCGTTGTGTTCTCCATATGAAAGCATTGTAGCAAAAAAAAGCGTCTTCGTCAAAGCATGCGCGAGCTTGCGGTGAGGAAATCGGAAGTGTATCTTTCCGTCTAGTATGGCAAAAAAAAGAGCGACGTCACTTGAGGCTTGGATTTTTCCGCTTTTTATAGGCTTGATCCTTGTGGCTGGCTTCGTTTTCAGGGCTGACATCGCCACTCTATTCAAAAACAGGGAAGCGATACGGGAATGGATTCAAAGCAGCGGGCCCCTCGGGCCTTTCGTCTTCGTGGGTTTGCAGATTGTGCAGGTTGTCGTGTTCATCATTCCCGGCGAAATCGCCCAGGCCGCGGGAGGGTTCATATTCGGGTTCTGGACCGGCAGCGCCCTGAGCTTCGCGGGAATAGCCATCGGCTCCCTTATGAATTACAGGATCGGCAGCCTCTTCGGACGCCCCTTCATGCTCGCCATCCTGAATGAAGCGAGCCTGGCGCGGGCCGAATCGCTTCTGGCCGACCGGAAGACGAAGGCTGCCTATCTCCTGCTTTTCCTCGTTCCAGGGATACCCAAGGATATGCTCTGCTATATCGCCGGAATGACGAAGGCTCCCCTCTTCCCCTTCCTCGCGGCCTCGATGGTGGCCCGTCTTCCCGGGATCGTGGGCAGCTCTCTCATTGGCGCGGCGACCTACTCAGGCCATTATCGCCTTGTGCTCGGGCTCTTGGTCGCCGCCTCATTGATGTTCATAGCGGGCTTCGTGTGGCGCAAGCCCCTCGAGAACTGGGTGCGCAATTTTTCGCGTAAAAAAAATGATCGCTGAAAAAGGCAGGAGGCGAATCGTGCGTGTCGCCTGGTGGGAAGAGGCTGTTTTCTATCAAATCTATCCCCGATCGTTCAAGGATTCGAATGGCGATGGGATTGGCGATCTTCCCGGCATAGCGGAGAAATTGGACTACCTCGCGGAGCTCGGCATCGACGCTCTGTGGATATCTCCCGTCTTTCCCAGCCCGATGAGGGATTTTGGCTACGATGTCGCCGATTATCGGGGCATCGATCCGATTTTCGGCGACGCGGGGGATTTTGCCGCGCTGATGAGGGAAGCGAAAAAGCGCGGGATCAAGATCGTGATGGATCTCGTGGCGAATCACAGTTCCGATGAGCATCCATGGTTCACCGAGGCGAGGGCTTCCCGCGAGTCGCCCAAACATGATTGGTATATCTGGGTGCCCGAAACCGGCGCGCCCCCCAACAATTGGAAGGCGGTGTTCGAGCTTGGAAGCGCCTGGCATCCCAATCCCGGCACTGGCGAGCGCTATTTGGGCACCTTCACCCGGCATCAACCCGAATTCGATTGGCGCAACCCCGAGCTTCGATCGGCCTTCTACGATATCATGAAGTATTGGTATGATCTTGGTGTCGATGGTTTCAGGCTCGACGTGGCCACCGCGTACATGAAAGATCCCGCGCTGCGCTCCAATCCTTTTTCCTTCAGGGCCATCCCCGATTTTTTCCAGAAACACCTCCACGACCGCAACCATCGGGATTTTCACGCGGTTTTCAGGGAAATGCGTCAGGTGGCGGACGAATCGCCGGCGCTGGATCCCGCCTCGAGTTCCCCTGGGGAAAGGGTCCTTATCGCCGAGCCGTATGGCGAGGACGCCGAGCTCGCCGCGTCCTGTCTTGGCGTCGCGGGCGACGAATTGCACCTAGCCTTCAATTTCGAGTTCCTCAAACAGCCCTGGGAAGCCCAGGCCTTCCGCGCTTCGGCGGAACGATGGTACGCGCTTCTGCCCAAGGGCGGGTGGCCGAATTTTACGCTGGGCAATCACGACAAGCCCCGGTCGGCTTGGCGCTACCGGTCGCGAAAACCAGGCATAACGGAGGCAAGGGCAAAGCTTACCGCCGCCATGCTCTTAACCTTGAAGGGCACGCCTTTCTTGTATTATGGCGAGGAAATCGGCATGACCTGCCAGAGGCTGCCCAAGGCGGCCTTGCGAGACCCTCTCGGCATCGCTACCTGGCCTTTAGGCTTCCTGGGCCGCGACCCCGAGCGGACGCCGATGCAATGGAGCGGCGCTTCCGATGGCGGCTTCGGCTCTCCCTCGCCCTGGCTTCCCATGAATCCCGATTGGAAAACGCGGAACGTGGAGGCGCAGGAAGCCGACCCCGGCTCGTTGCTTTCCTGGTACCGAAGCCTGACGAAATTGCGCCGCGAGGAGGCCGAGCTTCGCCATGGGGAAATTCGGTTTGTCGATTCGGAAGGGGAGATTCTCGCCTACGAAAGGCTGGGTGAGCGCCCTGATGACAAGATTCTCGTCTACCTTAATTTTTCTTCACGGCGAATTCGAATTGGAATAGGGAAGGAACTGCGCGTGCTGCTCGGAAGCCATAGGGCGCCGGGATCGCTCGTCGCCGCCGGAGCCGCGGAGTTGGGACCTTGCGAGGCCCTTATCGCGCGGTAGGCTTCCTCACCCGCGCGGAGTCGCCGCTCGCCCTCTCGATTTGATAGCGTTGCATCGCCGCGAAGGCGGCGAGGAGTCTGCCCTTATCCGGGTACTCCTCGAGTCCGGCGGATTCCAGCGCGAGGAGCAGCTCGTGCACGGTTTCCAGCGTGGAAAGAAAGAGAGGATCGGGCTGCCGCTTGATAAGCCAGCGGCTGGGGGTGCCCGGCGTGAACATGAGGCGGGGCAGGCGCAGAAGACCAGGGCTCTCGCGGAGGACAACCTTCGAGCAGGGCCAGGTCGCGTCCACGAGAAAAGCCGTTATCCTGCGTCCTGAAGCGGCCTGGGCGAGCGCGGCGCCCGATCCAGGCAGACTCAGGTCGAGCGAGTCAGCGCCGGGGTACAGAAGCAGGGGATAATTTCCCGGGTCGTCGATCAGCGCCCGCACACGGGCATTCGCGTCGAAGGCCACCCCGGGGATGATCTCCGCGTCGGCGATGTTGAGACAGGTCATTCGTCCCGTGCCGCAGCGCTCCCGACGCCATTCTTTCGGGTGCATGAGCAGGACGATCTTGGTGCGCAAGCGCATCGCTGGCTCCACGGGGCACAGGCATGAGGCCAGGGGGCGTCGGCATCGCAGGCAGAGTTCTCGAAACATGAAAGGCCACTCCTGCGAGCACTATACAGCGGGACGGGGTTTCGGGATATCCTGGGGGACATCGCCGGCGCGGGTTTCTTCCGGCCGATGACATCAGCGAAAGGCTCGGGGAACCCTCCCCGGGGCGGAGGCGGAACAGCGTGAAGAGGATCAGGAAACTACTCTCGCGGAGGGCGACTCTCGTTTTTTTCGCCATGGCCACGCAACTGGTCGTCCTCATTGGAGTCCTGAACATTTTCGCGGATTCCTTCTACATTTTTTACGCGGTGAGCATCGTCCTCAGCGTGGCGGTCGTCATCTGGATCCTGAACGATTCGAGCAATCCGGCATATAAGTTGGCGTGGATCATACCCATACTCGTGTTTCCCATTTTTGGCGGTCTCTTCTATGTCTTCTTCGGCAAGACGCGCCTCAACAGGACGATGAAGCGGCGAATGGTTGAAAGCGCGGGGAGCGTCATGACGCCCGCTGACCGCAGCGAGCGCAATATCCAGAAATTGGAGGCCCTCGATCCCGACGCCGCCCTGCAGGCGCGCTATCTGAGCGTGAACGCGGGGAGCCCGCTGTGGGTAAACACGGCCACCGAATATCTTCAAACGGGCGAATTGGCCTTTGAACGGATCGTGGAGGCTTTGAAAAAGGCCGAAAAATATATTTTCCTCGAATTCTTCATCATCGCGGAAGGCGAGATGTGGGAGACCATTCTAGCCATCCTCGCCGATAAGGCAAGGCATGGCCTCGATGTCCGCGTCATGTACGACGATTTCGGCTGCATCGCGCGATTCCCCTCCCACTACAGCAGGACTCTCGAGGCCTTGGGAATTCGCTGCGCGGTATTCAACCCGCTGCGGCCCATATTGTCATCCAATCACAATCATCGCGATCACCGGAAGATTCTGGTGATCGACGGCAGGATAGGCTTCACGGGAGGCATTAATCTCGCCGACGAGTACATCAACAAGCTCAGTCGCTTTGGCCGATGGAAGGACAGCGCCATCATGCTGGAAGGGGAAGCGGTGATGAGCCTCACGCTCATGTTCCTCCAGCTTTGGAGCCATGCCAGAAGGGGGAAGAACGATACCCTGGCCAGCGATTTCCCCGCCGTATCGGGATCGCCGGCCTTTCGCTCGGATGGTTTCGTGCAGCCCTTTGGGGATAGCCCTCTCGATGAGGAACCGGTGGGCGAGAATGTCTATCTCAACCTCATCGCGAAAGCCCGACGCTATCTCTATATCACGACTCCTTATCTCATCATCGACAACGAGATGCTGACGGCGCTCGCCTTGGCCGCTAAAGACGGCTTGGATGTAAGAATCATCACTCCCCACATCCCCGATAAATGGTATGTCCATGCCGTCACCCGGGCGAACTACGGAGCCCTTGTCGAAAGCGGCGTAAGGATCTTCGAGTATACCCCCGGTTTTATCCATTCGAAGATGTTCGTGGCGGATGACCGCTTCGGCGTGGTCGGCACGATCAACTTGGATTTCCGAAGTCTTTTCCTCCATTTTGAGTGCGGCGTATGGCTCTGCGGCTGCCAAAGCCTCGCCGCCATGCGCGATGATTTCCTTTCGACCTTGGACGAGTGCGAGGAAGTGACACAGGACGAACTCGATAGGATAAAAGTGCACAAAAAGGCGCTTGGCTGGTTCCTGAAGGTCTTTTCCCCCCTCCTATAAAATCTGGCCACCCAGCAATTTCCCCAAAGGCGCGCATATGCCCGCTCCGAGGGCCGATTCCTTTTCTTTACCTCGCGCTCATATATGACTAATTTAGTAAAATAAGATTTCCCGAAGAGTTGGATGGAAATCTGAGGAGCGTTCTATGTCATTTATTGTTCCTGACCTCAAATATTCCTTCGATGCGCTTGAACCCTCTATCGACGCCGAGACAATGCGCGTCCACCACGACAAGCATCATGGCGCCTATGTCGCCAATTTGAACAAGGCGGTCGATGGAACCGAGTACGCGGAGTGGCGGATCGAGGCTCTAGTGCGCGAATGGGACAAGCTGCCGGGCGCCATAAAGACCGCGGTGCGAAACAACGCCGGCGGACACTACAATCACAGCCTGTTCTGGGAGCTTATTGGCCCTGGCGCGGGCGGGCGGCCTTCCGGCTCCCTCGCCGCGGCCATCGAAAGGGACTTGGGGGGTTTTGACGCGTTCAGAGCCGAGTTCACGAAGGCCGCGATGGGACGCTTCGGTTCCGGCTGGGCCTGGCTTTCCCTCGATGCTTCCCGCAAGCTTCTCGTCGAATCCACCGCCAATCAGGATAGCCCCCTCATGGAGGGGCGCCTTCCCCTGCTCGGCGTGGATGTCTGGGAGCATGCCTATTACTTGAAGTATCAGAATAGGAGGGCGGAATATCTCGAGGCGTTCTACAATGTTATCAACTGGCGCGAGGTCGAGGCTCGGTTCGAAAGGTCCGCGGGCTGAGGACTGAGCGCGCCAACGCCGTCTTGACCGGCCCTCGGCGATGGCCGGTCAAGGCTTGGCTTGTTTGCCCTGCTTGCCTTCGTACATCGTGGCGTCGGCCATCTTGATCATCTCGTGGAGGGTGGAGGGGTTATCGGGATCATAGCGCGCGATTCCCGCGCTAAGCGAGATTGGATACCGCACGCCTTCAGCCGTGTTGCGGCGGGCAAGGTTTTCCTCGAAGCGGCGCTGCAAAATCGTTATGCTGCCTTCGGGAACGTCGAGGGCGAGAACGATGAACTCGTCCCCTCCCCATCGGCCAATTATATCCGATTCCCTGAAGGTGGAACGAAGAGCCATGACGGCCGCCTTGAGCGCCTCATCGCCCTCTACATGCCCGAACGTGTCGTTGATCGATTTGAGCTTGTCCATATCGAAGAACAAAAGGGCCATGCCCTTCTTCGTCCTGTGCGCGTGCTTGAGTTCCTGCTCGGCGGCGAAAGAAAAGCCTCGCCGGTTGTACAATCCAGTGAGTTCATCCGTGACCGACAGGTTCCGCAGGTTTTCCTCCATGCCTTTTCGCTTCGAGATGTCCCTCACCGTCACGAGAATCTCGGCCTCTTTTTCCTCGGTCTCAGGGATATAGCTTCCACTCACCTCAGCCCAGAAAACCGTTCCATCCTTGCGCATCAGCCGATATTCCTGGTTCTGCAGACTGCCCAAAATCAGGACCTGCTTCAAATCCATTTCGGCGCCCCTTCTTTCTTCCGGCAGGATGAGGGCGCAGGCATCGCGTCCCAGAAAATCGGCGGGGCTTTCGTAGCCGAAGAGAAGAACCGCCTGGTTGTTGGCGGTTGAAATACTTTTGTCCATTCTCATCGTGACGATCGCGTCGGGCGACATCTCCACGATGGAGTGATAGAGCGCCTCATTGGCCTTGAGCGCTTCGTTCGCGCTTCTTTGCTCGGTTATATCGCGAACGATGCCGCTGAAGCCCGATAAATCGGATCCATTGCCGGCTATCTTCACCCGCACTTCAATCCAAGCCCTGGATCCATCAGGCAGGCTCATCCTCACAATGTCGCGGAATGTCGCCGCGCTTTCTGTCGCCGCCCTGACATAGAGATTCCGAAGCGGTACGGCGAAATCGGCCTCGACGAATTCCGATAGCCTATGGCCGATTACCTCGTCAGAGGCGCTCATCCCGAGAATCCCGGCGAGCCTCCGATTCGCGTACTTGATTATGCCGCCTTCATCGGCGATGTAGAGCCCATCGGCCACTTCATCGAGAAAATAATGCAAATCTTCGGTGGGGATTAGGGAAAGGGAGTTTCCCGGAGCGCCTGGCACGCCTGCCGCGGCGGCAATTCTTTTTTCCATGGTACGCCTTTATGGACGATGGACAACATTTAAAATCGGTTCGCAAATCCTTTCGCGCGCATGCTTTTGGGTTTCGACAGTAAATCATAGATACCGTTTTCAGGCAAGCAAGGCTGGCGAAAAGAACGTTATGAAGCGAGCTCAGGGATTGTCTTCGAAAGCGGGCTCATGCGTGGATTTCGTCTGAAGGGGAAAGGCGGTAGCCTACTCCTGGTTCCGTGGTGATGAGATGGGGATCCTCTGGGGCGGCTTCAAGCTTAAGCCGCAACGCGCGTATGTGGACACGCAAGCTTCCTTCTTCCATCTCCCATCCCTGCCCCCATATTTCCTGGAGCAGGCGATCCTTGGTTACGATTTTGCCGGAATGCCGGATCAGGCACTCGAGAATGGAATATTCAGTGGCTGTCAGATGAACAGAGTTGCCTTTCTTCTTTACCTCTCTCATTTCCAGGTCGACAAAAAGGTCCCCGTTCGAATATCGCATTCCGGAATCGGGCGCATTCCTTCTATAAACGGCGCTAAGCCTCGCCAGCACTTCATTGGTATAGAATGGTTTTACGATATAATCGTCCGCGCCTGCGTTGAGAAGGGATACTATATCTTCCTGGGAGTTCCTAACCGACAAAATGATTACCGGAGTGCCGCTCCACAAACGGAGTTTTGCGAGCAACTCCTTGCCATCCATGTCCGGAAGGTTTAAATCCAATAATACAACATCGGGCTTGAAGCTGACGATGTTCTGCAAGCCTTCAAAGCCCGTTGCCGATTCAAGGGTTTCTATTCCTTTGCTTCCAAGCGATAGAACAAGCAAGCGTCGAATCCTGGGTTCGTCATCGATGATCAAAACGCGCATCATGAGGCATCCCCCAAAATCTCACAGTTGGGGAAGATCGCTTCCACGCAGAATCCATCATCTTCTTTTCTCGCATCGATACGCCCCCCATGGGCTTCAGCGATGCCTCGGCAAATTGCCAATCCCAGGCCAATGCCCCCAGGTTTATCTCCCTTCGTTCTGAGAAATTTAGAAAAAGGAGACCGCATCCGGTCGGCGCTGAAACCCGGACCGGGATCCTTGACGAGGATCGAAAGCCCGCCTTCTTTCTTCGCGAGGAGAAGCGTGATTGTATCCTTCTTGCTCGAGTAGCGAGCGGCATTTTCCAGCAGATTTGAAATGAGCCGCGCTGCGAGCATAATATCCAAGGAAAACTCAGCGGGGGATTCGGGTAAAACAACGTTCAGGCTCCTCCCCTGCAGCGCAACCGACGAAAGGCTCAGCGCGGCGCGAGCGATTTCCCCTGCTTCGACCGCTTCTTTTTTCAATTTTAGGATTCCTGTCTCGATACGGCTAATCGAGAGGAAATCCTCCACGACCTTATTCAATTTTTCGGCGTAGGCAAGAGCGTCTTCAAGCAACTCGCTTCGTATCCTCGCGTCGGACGAGAGAGATTCTTCGCGCAAGGCGCTAAGAGAACCTGTGATCATTGTCAATGGCGTCTTCAGTTCATGCGAAACCGAATCGAACAATACTTTTGCGAGGCGATTGGACTCAAGCTCCAAAGCCGCCTTCCGTGTTTCAGCCTCAGATTTCTCGCGCGCGACAAAGAGCGCCAAGCTTTTCCCAAGCGCAAGGTAAAGCTGGTCATTTTCTTGGATTTTACGCTGCTTTGCCGCCATCCTGTATCCAATCGCCCCTGCAGGCTCTTCACCCGCGGCTATAGGCAGGAACTTGAATGACGCTTGGGGAACCCGAGGAGTGGATTTCCCGCACGCGATCCCTTTCCCGATGCATTCACGGATTGCTTCCCAGTCCTCTGGGCTTATTTGGTTTTTGCCGCTTCCATAAACGTCTTCTGTATTTATTCCCTCGCCACTGATCACTACGAGGACCTCGCCGCCTGAATGTCGCTCGATTAGCTGGGCAATTACATTCGCGGCATGCTCGGTCGACTGTTGAATCGATAATTGCTCGGAAGTTTGGAGCAAAAGGGTAGCGGCTTTATCGCGCTGGGCTAGAAGCCGCTCTCTCGATCTGAGCCCCGCCGAGAGCGAGCCTGTTACCGCTGCGACAAGAAAGTAGAGGCAAAAAAGCAAGATATCTTCAAGCGAAGTGATGGCAAACGTGAAACGCGGAGGAATGAACAGATAATTGTACGACAGAGACGATAGGATGGCGAGGATGACAATTGGAAAAGGGTTGGCAACAAGGGATAGAATGAGAATGGTCGCCAGATAGACGAGCGCGATACTTCTATTGCCGATAAGCGGAGCCAGAAACCAATTCAAGGCGGTCACGAAAAGGAATGTGGCAATCAACGCTATATATTGGCCCAAGGGCGCGACGACAAGATGCCGCAGCGAAGCGCTGAGGTTTTCCTTTTTTGGCCCACGCGCATCACAGACCACTACGACATCGAGAGCTTTTGATTCGCTTAAAATGCGATCTGCCAAGCTTGCTCGGTGGGGAAGGAAGCTCAAATTTGACAATCCCGATCGCCCGATGACGAGCATTGTCGCGCCCGCGTCTATGGCCGCGCCAATGATGCCCGATACGACATCGGCATTTACCAGAGTCAAAATTTCCGCGCCAAGGCTCTTCGCGATTTCCAAATTGGCCGCGAGGCGTTCCCTATCCGCGCGCTCCATTTTTGAGCCATCATCAACATGAATCGCTACCCATGAGGCTCCTAGTGAGCCGGCCTTTTCTTTAGTCCAGCGCGCAAGGTGGGCGGAATTTGGGGAACTTCCTATCCCAACCGCGATAACGGTTTGATCTGTCTGGTTGATTTTATTGTTCATTCCTTTCGCGTCTCCGCCATGCAGAGACTAGGATGACTCCTATAACAAGAAGCGTCAAGCTGATCAATACCACGCTTGTATTGACAGGGTGATTGACAGAAGCGCCCTTTGAGACAAGCTCGAGACTTGTTGCGTGGATGTCGAGATCTCCCCCATGTTCCGGACATGCCCGATGGAATATCCCACGAAGGCTTACGATATCGCCGCTCCTCGCGTAGCCGCCGATAGAGGTATCGGGGGGCAGCATGGATTTTTCGATCCACGCGCTGATGGCGGTTCCCTCATTTAAAATCGATATCCATGCATAGTCGCCGCGTACCATCACATCGCCAATAAGCTCGCCCGTTATCTCTACCTGGTGCCCGTCATAGGCTTTCGCGTTATCGATGAGCTTCAAGGCGCTTGTTTTGACAATACTCATGGTTTGCTCCTGGGCGAAAACCTCTCCCTGAAACGCCAAGAGCATAATTAAAAGCGGCAAAGGAAACCACAGTTTGCTTTTCATCGCCTGCTCCTCTTGAAGAGAGATGCCGCAAAGCCGATCGAGGCCAGGATGGCCATGAACTCGAGGCGTCCGGCCCACATGACG
>Ga0172379_10004071_pt1 | contig 22176 bp, 25 predicted proteins | sample GrowelOW334metaG_FD_119756 | JGI IMG/M metagenome (GOLD analysis project Ga0172379, IMG submission 119756) | Groundwater microbial communities from an aquifer near a municipal landfill in Southern Ontario, Canada - Groundwater well OW334 metaG | ecosystem: Environmental > Aquatic > Deep... | reverse complement strand
GTGGACCGGAGAGGACTCGAACCCCCTACCTCCTCAGTGCAAATGAGGCGCTCTACCAGGTGAGCTACCGGCCCAAAACAAGTACAAATGAGTATCGCACATTTTTTAAAATGTTGCAATGAGGCTATTTCCCCATAGCCAATTCGACTAAATGTTCAAGAAATTCTGGAAGCGAACTACCAACGGCTACCAAAGATTTTGGTAAAAGCGATTGAGAAGTAAGACCCGGCAATGAATTTGTCTCCAAAATATAAACACCCTGAGGCGAAACAATAAAATCCGAACGCGAGTAATGTCTCATACCAAGAATTTTGTGAGCATTCATTGCCATATTTTGAATCAATTCAGTAGTTTTTTGATCAAAATTTCCAGGACATATTTCCTGCGCACCTTTGCTTTCGTGATATTTTGATTCATAGTCAAAAAAAGTTTGATCTTTTTGAGGGATAATCTCAACTGGCAATAAAGTGTAAAAATCTTTTCCACGAAAATTTTCAATTACTCCGCAGGTTGCTTCATTACCTTCTATATATCGCTCAATTAATATTCTATTACTAATCTCGTTAGCTTTTTTGAGACCAGCAAGAAGCGAATCGCGATCATGCGCAAGACTAACCCCAACGGATGAGCCAGCTGCATTTGGTTTGATCACAGCAGGCATCGGGAACGTCATAAAAATTTCTTCCGCATCAGCCTCTAAATTATCTCCGACTTCCACATACAAAGATTCCGGCGTCATAATTTTTGCTTCAATAAACGCTTTTTTTGAAAGCATCTTGTTCATACCAAGTGAAGAAGAAACAGCTTTTGAACCGGTATAAGGTACATTAAGCCCATCTAAAATATGTTGGACTTTGCCATCTTCACCAAACTCACCGTGCATAGCGTTAATCACAACATCAATGCCGTGAAGAGCTTTCTCTGGTGTCCTAGGCATACCTTCACGATGCCAAATTCCTTTCTTATCAATCAAAATATCATACACTTTATATTTTTCAGGCAAATAACTAAGAACGGCGGCACCAGTAACAAGCGAGACATCATATTCGCTTGACGGTCCTCCACGAAGAACTGCGACATTAATCTTATGTGACATACAAATAGTATATCATTTTAAAAAAAGGAGCTCCACCAAATGATGGAACTCCTAAGCTGCGGTTTTGCTATATGTTCAAGTGACTACGGCCACGTATCACACTTGAAAAAGCAAAACATAAAGTCAATTTAACCATTCACTACACAGGCATTGCAGAGTGTGCACCAGGATCCGAAACCTTAAAATTGCCCGAGTGCAACAAAGAACTTATTACTTTATGAACAACAATTTTAGGTGGAATATAACCTTTTTTTTATTCGAGCATCGCTTGGAACTCGAACACGAACATTGACACTGAAGCTTCTGCAGATATATTCTCCTCCTCGCACGAGATATAGATTGATTTGATATAGAACAATAACTAATCCAGTAGTTTACTATATGTAAAGCCACATGTCAACCACCCCAAAATCACAACCTATTTAGACAAAAAGCTAGAACGCAACTTCTTGTGATACGCAATCACAAAACGGTGAGCTTCGTTATTGGCAAGCAAAATTTCTTTTTTGTAATTATCAACAATTTCTGGTTTACCAATAATGGCTTGCGGTTTATGTTTTTCATTTTTTACAACAGCAACTATTTCTGGAAAAAATTTTCCAAGAGATTTATTTGCAGAAATCTTTTTAACAACCTCTTCAGCGACACGTTTTTGCACATCATTTCCATCAACAACAATCACATCAGGAATTCGCCATTCTGAATGCGAAAAACGACGTTCTAAAACTTCTCGGAGTGCTGCCACATCATTTGAACCATTAACTGTTTTGATTTTAAATTTTCTATATTCGTTTTTATTCAATTCACCATTTTCCAAAACAATCATTGCACCAGTCATGTTCTTTCCGCCAAAATGTGAAATATCATATGCCTCAATTCTAAAAACTTTCTGTTTAATAGAATTCGCACCAACAGTATACCGGGCATCTTTGTAACCTTCCTTGATCAAAGAAACGTCTTGAATATGGGCCAAAGCAAAAAGGGTGCGCTTTATCTCCCCCGCTTTTTCAAATTCTTGTTTTTTTGCACATTGCGCCATTTGTTTTTCCAAAGATTTTATCAACGAAGTTTTTTTACCTTCAAAAAATAATCTGATGTGATTTATCGTTCGAGCATATTCTTTCTCAGAAATTTCTCCCGTGCAAACACCTGGGCACAATCCGATCTGTCGATTGAAACAAGCACGCGGAGTCCCGCCCCTGGCAATCTGTTCCTTAGCAGGCACGCAACGATTGTCCCTAAAGGGGAAAATCTTACGAACAATCCTTAAAGCTTCTTTAAGCTGGTTACCTTGCGGATACGGTCCAAAATCATATTTGATGAACTGCTGATGAATTTCCCTACCAACATTTTTGCCACGCATCAAAAGTACTTGAGGAAACTTTTCGCGAGTAATGATTACGTGATTAAAACTTTTATCATCTTTTTCTTTAGTATTGGCATGAGGCTGATATTTCTTGATCAAATTGTTTTCAAGAATAAGAGCTTCAAGAACAGAACCAGTTACCCGAAAATCAATTGATTTTGTATCTTGTATCATTTTCTCAACCAAAGCACCACGAGTTAAAACAATATCTTTACTGAAATAACTTTTAACACGATCACGAAGTGACGTAGCTTTTCCGATATACAAAATCTTTTTCTTTGGCCCAAGGAAAAAATACACACCTGGAAGGTCTGGCAATTTCTGTGATATTTTTTTGAAGTCTTGAATGGTCATAAATATTATCCCCTATTTTTCTTCAAAACTTTTTTTAGATACTGACCGGTAAAACTTTTTGCATTATTAGCAATATCTTCCGGCGTACCTTTGGCAACAACTATACCCCCACGATCACCTCCTTCCGGCCCAATATCAATAACATAATCCGAACACTTGATAAGATCCATGTTATGCTCAATTACCATAACTGTATTGCCTTTATCCACAAGCCTCTGCAAAATCTCAATCAGTTTACGCACATCATCATAATGCAAACCAATTGTAGGCTCATCAAGCAAATAAATCGTTTTTTGAATATGCGGACGATATAATTCAGAAGAAATCTTAACACGTTGAGCCTCACCGCCTGAAAGAGTTGTGGCAGATTGCCCCAATTGTAAATAACCAAGACCAACTTCACTAAGAACATTCAAGCGGTCAGCGATAGAAGGAATATCTTCAAAAAAAGCAAGAGCTTCTTCAACGGTCATACATAATATGTCGTAAATATTTTTCTTTTTATATTTAATTTCCAAAGTCTCTTTGGTAAATCGTTTGCCTTCGCAAATATCACAAGTCACATATACTGTTGGCAAAAAGTGCATTTCAACCTCAATCATTCCATTACCTTGGCATGCTTCACAGCGTCCACCTTTGACATTGAAAGAAAAACGATTTGCTTGCCAACCTCGTGCTCGTGCCTCGCTAGATGAGGCAAACAAATCTCGCACAAATGTCCAAGCACCAGTGTATGTAGCAGGATTTGATCTAGGAGTACGACCAATTGCAGATTGATCAATCAAAACCGTACGGCTAACGTATTCACTGCCGGTAAAACTTTCGCAGTTGTAAGTTTCAGGACTGCGATATTTATGTTCAAGTCGAGCTTGCAAATTTTTATGTAAAATTTCATACATAAAAGTAGATTTTCCTGAACCAGAAACTCCGGTCACCATTACAAGTTTACCGAGTGGAATATCAATATTTAGATTTTTTATATTGAAAGCATTGCCACCAACGATTTTTATTTTACCTTTATCAGTATCACGACGTTTTGCAGGCATTTCAATCCTCTCTTCACCTCGCAAATACGCAAGAGTGAGAGAGTTCGATGTATTTTTTGGGGCTGTAAGCAATTCATCAAGATAGCCAGACACAACAACTTCGCCTCCATGCACGCCGGCCTTTGGACCTATATCAACAATGTAATCAGAAGCATATATCGTATCTTCATCATGCTCCACAACAAGAATCGTGTTACCCATATCTCGTAAATGAAGAAGGGTCGCGATCAATCTGTCATTATCCCGCTGATGCAAACCAATCGTCGGTTCATCAAGTACATAAAGAGCACCGACAAGTCCAGACCCAAGCTGACTGGCCAAACGAATACGCTGAGCTTCACCACCAGAGAGAGTATTTGCACGACGATCAAGCGTGAGATATTCGATACCCACATTTTTCATAAATTGTAAACGATTTTGTATTTCACGAGCCGGAACCTTTGAAACAGCTCTGTCCTTAGCGGTAAACTTTATTTTCTCAAAAAAGTCTTGCGCTTTCTCAATAGACATTTGTGTCAATTCAAGAATATTTATTCCTTGAAAATTTTTATCTTTGTCAGTCTCCCCAAGAGGCGCGTCTGGATCAGTGCCGAGATATATGTGAAGCGCTTCATCTCGAAGTCTCGCGCCTTTGCATTTCGGACAAGGTTCTTCCCCACCAAAATACTTTGTGCCAAGACCGTTACAATCCGTGCATGCACCATATGGCGAATTGAAAGAAAACAAGCGCGGTTCAATTTCCGGATATGAAAATCCGTCATATGGACACATAAATTTTATTGACATCACATGCTCGTCTTCTGGTGTGTTAATTTTTAGTAAACCACCAGATTGTTCTATAGCTTTTTCCACAGCTTCGCTAAGGCGTTCTTCAGCAGCTTTTCTATCATCACGAAATTCGCTCAAATAAATCTCATCAACCAACACATCAATACTGTGTTTTTTGTTACGATCAAGCACAATTTGTTCTCGAAGTTTTTTAACCTCACCATCCACTTTGACTGTCGTATATCCTTTACCGAGTAGATCATATAGCAATTGATAATATTCTCCTTTTCGCCCCACAACTACAGGAGAAAAAATACTGACTTTCAGACTATCATAAGCAACACCCATCACCTTGCTACTTTTTTTAGACACGTCTGTGCCGCGAACTGTTTCAAGAATTGTATTTAAAATTTCTTCATTGGAAAGTTTTTTGATTTCTCGTCCACACTCCAAACAATGCGGCCGACCTATTCGCGCGTACAAAATACGCAGATAGTCATAAATTTCAGTAATCGTTGCTACTGTTGAACGAGGATTATTTGAACGAGATTTTTGATCAATAGAAATAGCCGGTGAAAGTCCTGTAATCTCATCCACGTCAGGTTTTTGCATTTGTCGCAAGAATTGTCGCGCATATGCCGAAAGAGACTCAACATATCGGCGTTGGCCTTCTGCAAAAATAGTATCAAAAGCAAGTGACGATTTTCCTGACCCGGAAAGACCGGTAAAAACAATCATCTTATTACGCGGCATCTCAACCGTAATATTTTTGAGATTGTGGGTTCGCGCGCCTTTAACTACTATTTTGTCTGTTTCTTTGATTATATTATCTTTATTCATGATTCTAATTGCATAATGCAAATTGCCCTCCGATTACTCGTAGGGATTATCTATAAACTATACAAGTGCATATTACCACACAAACAAAGAATTGCATAGGAAAGTCTAAAAAGAAAAACAATAAAAAAAGCGCCCAGAACAATGTGTCCGAGCGCCCATACTGACGAATACCAATCACAGCGAAGTTTAGTCAGAATTCTTCCGATTGAGATGAACGCCCGACTGTCCTCCTAATGGGGAAAATTCCTTTGGCGATTGAAACGGAAACAAAGGGTTATCAGCCTTTGCTGATTTTTTCGCTTGGATTTCATCGTAAATCTCTAGACGATGAACAGAGATACTCTTTTGAGCTCTAATCCCCAGACGAACCTTACCACCATTAACACGGACTATCATAACTTCAACGTCGTCGCCGATCATTATTGACTCATTTTTTTGTCTAGATAAGACAAGCATAAAGACTCCCTTCTAGACCTATTAAGGTCCTATTAAATTCCTAAGAACAACTACTCCTAAATATCACAATAACAAATTTAACAAAATTCGTCAAGACTTCTTAAGTTCAGCTATTTCGTCCCTAATAATAGCCGCCGTTTCAAAATCAAGCGTTTTTACAGCCTCAGCCATCTGTGACTCTTTGTCTTTTATAAGTGCACCAACATTTTCATAAATACTGCAATCCACTGCAAGTAATTGTTTTACAGTCTTTTGATGTTCGGATTGAAGTTGGTCTGTAATGTCGTGAATTTTTTTGATGATAGTTTTCGGAGTAATTCCATGTTTCGTATTATAAGCAACTTGGATAGCACGTCGGCGATTGGTCTCACCTATTGCTCTTTCCATCGAACCTGTTATCGAATCAGCGTAAAGAATTACCCTACCCTCCACGTTACGAGCAGCACGACCAATAGTTTGAATAAGCGCAGTTTCCGAACGCAAAAAACCTTCTTTGTCGGCGTCAAGAATTCCGATGAGTGCAACCTCTGGCAAATCCAAACCTTCTCTAAGCAAGTTAACTCCAACAATACAATCAAATTTGCCTTTGCGAAAATCGGTCAAAATTTGAATACGTTCTATCGTGCCAATATCACTGTGTAGATATTCCGCTTTGATTTTTTTCTCTTTTAAATATTCACTGAGATCCTCCGCCATCTTTTTGGTCAAAGTTGTCGCAATAGAACGAAAACCTTGCTTAATAACTTTTTCAGTTTCAGCAATAAAATCAAAAATTTGACCTTTGTATTCACTCGTGCCATCTACACCTTTTCCACCCAAGATCGGTCGTACAGAAACTTCCGGGTCAATAAGACCTGTTGGACGAATAATTTGTTCAACCGTTCTGCCACCTGCTTCTGAAATACTCAAAGCAGTTTCGTATTTCCCTGGAGTGGCTGAAGTATAAATAGTCTGCCCAATCAATTTTTCAAATTCATCAAACTTGAGAGGCCTGTTATCTTTTGCACTAGGAAGTCTAAAACCAAACTCAACCAGACTTTGTTTTCGCGAAGCATCACCCGCATACATAGCGCCAATTTGAGGTACAGTCACATGCGACTCATCAATGATAGTCAAGAAATCGGCCGTACCATCTTTTTTGTGTGGAAAATATGAGAGAAGTGTATCGGGCGCCTCACCTGGCAATTTTCCAGAAAAATGCCTTGAATAGTTTTCAATACCGTTGCAATAACCAACCTCTTTAATAAGAGCGAGGTCATAATTGGTACGACGTTTTAGACGCTCCGCTTCCAAATTTTTCCCAGCCGCAGTTAATTCTTTTAGACGCACAACCAACTCGTCTTTAATACTTTGGAAAGCACGCTTTGCTTGGGCATCATCAGTAATAAAATGTTTAGCTGGAAAAAGAAAATAAATATTTACATTTTCCAAAATCATACGAGAAATTGGATCAATTTTAGTAATACTATCAATAACATTGCCAACAAATTCTATGCGGTATATCACATTTTCACTTACCGGCACTATTTCCACAGCATTTCCTAGCGCACGAAAAGCCCCAGATTTTAAATCGGCGGTAGTTCTTTCATAATGAATAGCAATAAGTGAGCGAATGAAATCGGCGCGAGAAATTTCTTTGCCCTTTTCAATACGCAAATTTACTTTTTCATATTCTATAGGACTACCTAAACCATAGATGCAAGAAACCGTTGCTACAATAATCACATCTTTACGTGTCAAAAGAGCTTGAGTTGAAGCGTGTCTCAGGCGTTCGATCTCTTCATTAATCTGCGCTTCTTTTTCAATATAAGTATCCGTGACCGACATATATGCTTCCGGCTGGTAGTAATCATAGTAAGAAACAAAATAATGCACGGCATTGTTTGGAAAAAATTCACGATATTCTTGAGCAAGTTGAGCGGCAAGAGTTTTGTTATGAGCAATAACAAGCGTTGGTTTATCTATCGCAGCTATGACATTGGCAGCGGTAAACGTCTTGCCGGAACCAGTTACACCGAGCAGAGTCTGGTGTCGTAGGTCTTTTTTAACACCATCAACAAGCCCCTCTATTGCTTTGGGCTGGTCTCCTGCCGGCGCGAATTTTGCTTTAAGTTTGAAATTTGTCATTTTATTATCTATTTTCCAACCAACGTACTATATAGCGTAATTAAAAAGTTTACAAATAAAATATAGATAAAAAAAAACCCCGCGAATGTTATTCACGGGGACTGCGCCAATAGAAAAGATGTTTTCTTAACTACCATCGCACAAATTAATTTAATCTAACCTTTTTTGTTACCACGTTCCAGCAACTTTCGAAGACACTGGTTCTCTCGTCGGGTAGCCTCAAGATCAAATAAAAGATATTTGGTCCAAAGCTGCAGATGATCAAGTGATGCATCCAAAATATCTTCACTACTGGGGCGGGATGGACGATTTCCACAACCTCCATTCTCCAGTTTTTCGAGCCCAACTTTTTGTTGTCGTTTTGGCAACATTGACTCTTTTATGTCACCAATTAGCCCTAACACTCTTTTTGTTACATCATTTTTATTCACAGCCACTTTGTTATCCATAACTTGAACTCCTTACAAAAAGGGTTATTATTTGAAAGATCAAAAAAACGTCTATATATAGATTATCATACATTTTATAAAAAGTCAACCTTAATTCCTATATATGTCAAAAAACCCTTTCTTATAGGCCTCAAAAGTATTATTCAAAATAGCCTGCCTCATACCAGCAACGAGGTGTGTTACAAAATGCAAATTATGAATTGACGCGAGTGTTCCGGCAAGCATTTCTTTGGCATGAAAAAGATGATTGATGTATGCGCAGGTATAATTTTGACAAGTATAACATCTGCAATCTTTCTCAATTGGGGAAAAGTCGTCAGCATAACATGCGTTCTCAATATGTTTTTTCCCTGCACTAGTATAAACAGTGCCAGTGCGACCATTACGTGTCGGCGCAACACAATCAAAAGTATCAACACCATTTTCAACTCCCTGAAATAAATCCTCTGGCTCCCCTATTCCCAACAAATGTCGCGGTTTATTTTCCGGCAAAATTTCATTAGCCCATGCCACTGCCGTACCCATGTCCTCTTTTTCAAAAGAACCACCGATACCAAAACCATCAAAACCAACTCCATCAACTTTCAAATCCGCCAAGTACTGCGCAGATTCTTTTCGCAAATGTTCGTGTCTGCCTCCTTGCACTATTCCAAACAGCGCAGGAACTAAGACTTTCGGAGGAAGAGACTTTTCAGAGCCTTCCGCAGAAAGCTTTAGATGATGTTCCAATGACTTCTTGGCCCATCTATGAGTACGATCAAGAGCCTCGCTTTGATAATGAACAGATTCTGTCGGTGAAGTACATTCATCAAACGCAAAAATAATGTCGGCACCTAGATTGTGTTGTATATCAATAGATTTTTCTGGAGTAAAATAATGAGCCGAACCATCCAAGTGCGATCGAAACATTACCCCGTCATGATCAATTTTGACTAACTTTGCCAAACCTTCATCGTCAGGTCGAGATTCCGGCAACAATAATTCTTTGCCTTTAGTCATTTTCGTAATACCTTTTCCAAACGCAACACCAAGTGAAAAGACTTGGAAACCTCCGGAATCAGTCATCATTGGACCTTGCCAATTCATAAACTTATGCAAACCTCCAGCTTTTTTAACAATTTCATCACCAGGTTGCAAATAAAGATGATAGGTATTCGCAAGCACGCACTGAATACCAATATCTTTTATCTGGTCAGAATTGAGCGATTTTACAGTAGCTTTTGTTCCAACAGTAATAAACGCCGGAGTTTCAATAATTCCATGAGACGTTTCGATACTACCAGCACGACCAAGCCGACCTGCTAGTTTTTTTGTAATAGTAAATTTAAAAGACATACACCTACACGGTATATGTCTTTTAACAACAAGTCAAACAAATCTATTGCGCTTTTACGCCAACTAATTCGACATCAAAATAAAGAGTTGCGTTTGCTGGAATAACCGGAGGATAACCCGCTGCTCCATATGCAAGATCACCAGGAATAACAAGACTTCGTTTACCGCCAACTTTCATACCAAGAATCCCTTGATCCCAACCTGGAATAACTTGCCCAACACCGAGAGTGAACTCAATTGGTTGACCGCGCGGAATCGAGCTATCAAAAACTTTTCCATCAACAAACTTCCCAGTATACTGAACCGAAACAAGATTACCGGCTTTTGCCTCTGTGCCAGTACCAATAACCGAATCTTTGATAATAAGACTGCCACTAGCACCTGTTGAATTTTGTGTATTTTGATCCATATTATTGTTGCTTATAGTTGCCGTGGATACTGCATTAATATTTACCTTTTGACTAATAAATTTTGAACCGAAAAAGATAATAATGACAATCAAAACGACTGTCACTGCTATCCATTCCTTTTTTGTGAGAGTTTGCATATATTCGTATTATTAATAATGATACTTATATTGTATTACGACGATACAAGTATGTAAACTCCGATTGCAAAAGTATAAAAATGCCCGTACAATAGACAAATATGGAACAAAATATTCATCAAGAGGCAAGCAAAAATCCTCAACCAACACAACCGGTTACTAAAGAAAGTATTCGGGACGAAGCCAACAAACAGTTATCTCGTATCAATCACGAATTTATTCACGGCATTGATTTTCTAAAAACTTTTCCGAAATCGGTAAGTTTTTTTGGTTCAGCTCGTTTAAAAGAAAATGATTCTGCATACAAAAAAGCGCGCAGTCTCGGAACAAAAATCGTGAAAGATCTCGGATATGCAATAGTTACCGGTGGAGGTCCTGGAATAATGGAAGCAGGAAGTCGTGGTGCACACGATGCCAGCGGTCGGTCGCTTGGTTTAACAATTCGCTTACCGATGGAGCAAGAAAGTAACCCATACCTCACCGACAGCATAGATTTTTACTACTTCTTTAGTCGAAAAGTTATTTTGTCTTTTGCAGCAGAAGCGTATTTGTTTTTCCCAGGAGGATACGGCACTCTTGATGAATTTTTTGAAATCATCGCTCTCATTCAAACAAAAAAAATAGAGAAAGTTCCGATTATTTTAGTTGGCAAAAAATTCTGGAAACCAATCGACAAATTTATCAAAAAAAACCTTTGCCAAAAATACAAAACCATCAGCCAAAGTGATGTAGATCTCTATACAGTGACCGATAACGAGGATGAAGTTATTGAAATCATACGATCTGCTCCAACACGCGTATAAAAACAAATCTAAAATTTAACTAAATATTTAATCAACACAACTACACAAGCCATAAATATAAGCTGCAAAGATATTCCTACAAACAATTTACTGTTGTCAATTTCATATTTTGCATGCATAAAATCATGAAATTTCTGAATTAAAATCATAGGCTGATGTCGAAAACGTGCGTAAACAAACTGCAAAAAGTCTGGCAATATACCACCGACTGCACCAAGTGCCAAAATTCCTAATTGTGCAAAAGTTGCAGGCTGCCAAACAATTAGAACTATCGAAATCCCTATTAATAAATCTGTGCCTGTGCGAAACAAATCGGAAACAAAATATCTATCAACTTTAGTCTTAGTGGAAACTCCAGACTCAAACGGATTGATGTATGCAGATAAAATTTTGTAATCCCAATGAGGTATAGCATCAAGAACAAAGTGACTGAAGAAACCGGCAAAAAAAGCGGCCAATGGATGACTTGGAAAAAGAGATGCGACTGCCCCACCAACTACAGCATGTGTTGCCAATGTCATAATTTAATAATTATAATGATATTTCAGTATTCTCGTATTTTTTTAGAAGGTCAAAGTCTTGCTTGAAAAAATACACAGACATATGATAAATACTATAAGTTATGAAAAACGCCGCAAATACATCAATTGAATAGTGTAAATGTCCCAGTAAAACAACCACAGCAAAAGTCACAGAAGAAACTAGACAGATGTAACGGACGTATTTGTGGTCCCACAAAATCAGTGCCATCATAAATGGTCCACCGGTATGTGCTGAGAAAAACAAATCACCACCAAACGTAAACATATCAATCATGTTGTCTACAGGCAGCACAAGATAATCTATGGGAGGTGCCAAATGAGTCAAAGTAACAAACAACGAACGAATGACGGTAAAAAGAGCTAGGCTTTTAAGTGAAAAAGGGATTCTTTTGGGCTCTACAATAAACATAACTAAGATAAAAGCCCAAAAAATAACTGCTCCTTTAATAAAAATAAAAGTAACATCCCACACTCTGGTATTATCCAAAATAATATCTGTGACAGAATTGCTTATTGATCTTTCGGCAAAGGTACCAGTAAAATAATTTATTACAAACGACGAGAGCAATAATACAGCACCCAAAATAACAGACAAGACAAAACTTCTGTCTTTCCAGAGATTCTTGTGGTTTTCAAATGATCGTTGTGCTGCTCTTTTAACTCTTTCCATATTAAAAATTAATTTTACCGTACTTCAGTATAACAACCTTTTGCAGGTATCTTGTGGAACAACACTTCAGAAAAATAAGTATATCCGTATCGCCAAGTAGTACGGAGCATGCCTTGTTCCCTAAAACGACGCCCCGAACCATAAGTAAAAAAATTAAAAGAAAAAATCATTTTACCAACTTTCGATAACCGGTGAGAAATATCAGTGTCATCACCATAAAATTCAATGGATGTATCAATGCCTCCAATTTTCCTGTAACTGTCGGCACGAACCGCCAAGTTGGCGAAATTCCCCATATAACCAACTATTCTTGAAACAAAAATCGTAGCAAACCACCAGTAAATATGCGCGATAATACGAAAATACAAAGGAAGATCGTAATAGTACGTAGGACTACTAATACAAACGACTTTTTCTGATGAAAAGAGATCCAACATTTTTGAAAGCCAACGATCTGTCACGTAAGAATCTGCATCTAGGAAAGAAATGATTTCTCCGCGAGCCTCTTGTGCACCACGCGACCTTGCCCAAGCGACACCTTTTTTAGGTTCTTCTATAAGCCGTATTTTTTGACTAGCCTCACCACCGCTAGATATTATGGCATTAACGATTTCTTTAGTTTTGTCACGACTGCCGTTATCAACAACTAATATTTCAAGAATATTTTCTTTGGGCAATTTTTGAAGAGAAGCGAGAAGTCGTCCAATATTTTTTTCTTCATTATATGCAGGAATAACAATGCTTATATTTATCATATTGATATAGTATAATATAGAACATATATTTATGCACTTAGAGATCATCTTGGGTTATCTTATAACCTATCGATACATCTTAATCATTCCGATTACTATTATTGAAGGACCAATTGTCATGATCCTCTGTGGTTTTCTCTTGCATCTTGGAGTTTTCGACATAATTCCTCTTTATATCGCCTTAACAGCCGGCGACCTTCTTGGTGATATTATTTGGTATTGTATTGGCAGATTTTGGGGCATACCTTTTATTAAAAGGTTCGGAAAGTTCTTCAGTATTACTGAACAAACATTAGAAAAAGTTACAGAACTTTTTCATAGACACCATAACAAAATTTTATTTATCTCAAAAATCACCATGGGTTTCGGCTTTGCTCTTGTAACCCTCATAACCGCAGGCATGGCAAAAGTTCCTTTCAAAAAATATATGATTATTAATGTTTCGGGGCAACTTATTTGGACGGCGATACTTCTAAGTGTAGGATATTTATTTGGAAATATATATACAACGATCGACAAGGGTTTCCAAAATGTTGCCCTCGTTGGATTAGCTATCACTGCCATCTTGCTAGTTTACGGATTCGGGAAATATATAAGTAAACAATTAGGAGAGAGGCTGTAACATTAACTGCCACCCAACAATAAACTCTATTTGATAAAAGTGGAAAGAACCCATAAAATCACACTGATTGGCACGAAGATAAAATATTCTCTTGGGGCTATCCACCACCAGCCTTCTTGATGCCACCATATTTTATCCTTTTTAAAATTACTAATTCCGTATGCCGGGTTTAACACAAACCACAGAAAATCTTCCAACACCCAAAATAAAACTAGAAGCGAAATAAGTTTCAATTCAACCGGAAAAGAAGGTAATTGGAAAAGGTAGACGATGTGAAAAAAGAACAACATGAAAAGATTGATCCATGTATGATAGCCTGTAGCTGGTCTGCCACCAAAAAACAACTTGCTTATCCAATGATCCTTCGGGAGTTTCCATGTCGGAAAATTTTCCGCCCAACCATGAGCGCCTTCTATAGCAATTTCAATTTTTGCAAATAAAAAGCTAGCTACAAAAATAAAAATTAGTGGAAATAAAATGTTCATAGGTATAAAATACTTATACTATTAATTTTTTGGAGTTGTGCTAGCGGTCGTGGTTGTTGCTGTACTTGTCGACACATCAGAATTAATCGGGCAACTAGTTTTTTGTGAGAGTTCTTCTAAGGTAACCTCACCATACAACTCCGATCCATCCTTAAAAATCCAAGTTGGGTAACTCTTGATTCCTTTATCAATACAAACTTGAGTTTGAGCATTGCCATCTGGAGTCGAACACTCAACATATGGTAAAAGTTTTGCCGAATTCCCAAAAAGTTTTTTTGTCGCAATGCAATGCGGACACCAAAAAGTACCATAAAATACAGCACCTTGATCCTTGAGACATGTGGCAAAACTATCAAGCTTGCCTGGGCCACTATTGTTCTTGGACACATAGACCACGGACCCAATAACAACTACCGCCAAAATTAAACCAACAATTAAATATATTTTTGAATCTTTTTGCATATATTAAGTTAAATCGTAAAAAATTATACCTACACACTATAACCCAGCCAGAGAAATTGCGCCATACAAAACAGCGATACCAAGAACAGTCATAAAAGTCGTAGCAAAAACAGGATGACCGTGATGGCTCTCTGGCAAAAGGTCACTTGCACCTATATAAAGGAAAAAACCGCAAAAAATTGCCAAAATAATTCCGAGTACACCACCAGATACAGCAAAAAACATTGTAGCAACGATACCAGCCACAGGTGCAATGGCATCCAACAAGAGCCAAGAAAGTGCCCGACGACGCGATCCATCTGTCCTCATAATAAAACCGACGGTATTAATGCCGTCAGAAAAATCATGCACCAAAACTGCCACAGCAACTATAGCTCCAACTGTAACTGAAACCTGGAAAGCCAAACCAACTGCCATCCCATCAATAAAACTGTGCACTGCCAAACTTGCTGCACCAAGCACACCTTTGTTGCGTTTATTGTGATTTGTGTTAACACAATCATGTTCATCATTATGATTATGAAACAAAATTAGCCGATCCAAAATCATATACATAATAAAACCAAGACCCACAAGTGCAGTCGCAAAAGAGACCGAGCGATTTTCACTTACAAGAGAAACTGCCTCAGGCAGAAGGTCAAAAAGCGCAACACCAATAACCGCCCCAGCACTAAAACCCAAAATTAAATGAAGTTTATCTTTAAAACGCAGAGCAAAAAGACCACCAAAAAATGTAGCGAAAAAAGCTCCTAAAGCAATAAGTAAAAGCACCATGTGCCATATAATACCTCAAACTAAATTGTTTTTCAAATTTTACTTTTGCAAGCGTTTGTAGAGAAAATATGAATAAACTATCGGCAAAACAGCGACAACAATCATGATTAGAATAAAAAGTGGCATTCGTACAACAATTGGCATAAAACCCATAAACATCATCATCAAACCGCCAAGAATAAATAATTTACCTCCAAGTCTGTGTGTTTTGTTCCAAACCTCTTCATTTGAAAGCGTCCAAGGCACTTTAATACCGACAAAGAAATTACTACGAATCTTGCCAAAATAATTTCCAAGTACAACAAAAAGTAAACCAATAATAAACGGCATCCAAAAACTTATAGAGACACTATAACCCAACGAAGCCAAGCTGGTAATTATATAGATACAAAAAAACACCAACATGATAGCAGTCTTGATAATTGAATACGTTTTTTTAAATTCTGCATATCTTTCTCTACGAGGGTCAATCCTCGTGGTTAATTCAAAGAGAAAATACATGGCGATAAGAATTCCTGGAAGCAAAAATGCACCAAAACCCCGTGAACCCCAACCATCAATTTCACCAGCAACATTCCAATGCATAGGTACACGTGCTGGAAAATTCTGATAAAAATAAATTGACAATATTATTGAAGTGATAATAATAATAATTTGAATAATACTGTGCAACGAACCTATTTTATCTTTTTGTGTTGTATTTTCCATAATATTTTTGTTATTTTGTTTTAAAAAAATTAATCATTACATCGGATAACTCTTCAAATGTGCTAACCGACAAAGAATAAATAATCTCTTGGCCGTTGCGCCGTGATGTAACCAAATCTGCTTGTTTTAAAATGTTTAAATGATGCGAAATTGACGGTGCGGTCATGTCAAAATGCAGGCCAATTTCACCTGCCGACATGTCCTTTTTCTTGAGTAACGTCAATATTTTGTGGCGAGTTAGGTCAGAAAGTGCCGCAAAAGTTGTGTGTAATGACATAATTTCGGTGATAATTAAATGATTAGATAACTATCTAAATGTATCCCCTCTTTAAAAAAATGTCAATCATGTCTAACGACTTTAATAAGTAACATTTTTAGTACTCATTGCATCGCCAATTTTTACAGATACCGAACTCGTTGTAGTTGAAAAAGGTTCAATAGTACAAAGATTTTCCCCAATTGGGACAGTCTCCCCTCCTATATAATGACTATCTTGATGATGTTTAGCTAAAACCCTTAAAACACACGAATTTGCAACCATATCGCTTTGAACTTTTTCATCAAAAATCGTAGTACGATATAAAAAAGCAAGAAAAGATTGACTTACCCCGACACATAAAATAATCAGAATGCTTGAAATAATGATAGCCGGAAACAATGCTACGATTCCTTTATTTCTCTTGGACATAAGAAAATGTGTAAGTTTTTTTATTAATACCTAGCGTCAAAAGTAGTACTCTGCTAGAACTTGTTGCCGTTTCAATAATTTGCGAAGAAAAAGATTCAATTGATAATCCCGAGTTTGAGATCAACTGCTCAACAGTATTTTGAGATACATTCTCCCAATCTGAACTTGATTGCACGAAAGAATTCAATCTGGATTGGAAAAAATATAAATTATCAACGGTTTCTTTTTGAACTTGCAAATATTTAATTCCTTCAATAATTTGAAAGGTCGCGCCAAAAGCACTCGAAAACAAAACTGCAAACAACGCTATGTAAACAATGATTTCTGTTAACATAATTTTTAATTATTGTGATAACGAAAAAACGTGGAAAAAATCTTGGGCATCTTGAGTCACTGCGTACATGGCCTTACTATTGCAAGTTAAAGCAACCCCTCGGGAAGAAAGTGTAAAAGTCTCAACAACAACAGGAGAACCTAAAGCATCATTCCGCAAAATTTGAAATGCGGTATTTGCATCACTTGCAGTTATGTAAAGATAATTATTAAAACCAAGAATGTTTTCGACACTTGCGTTAATTTTTAAATTATTTACTGCTGATGAAATATCATTTCGGTTCAACAACATCAATTCCGAATACGGACTATAAAACCCGCCGAGTGTACGCCCAACTGTGATACTAGAACCCAACATTTCAACACTTTGTGCCCCCTGAGTTTGCCACCCAACAAAAGATGTGCGGGATGTTTCTAAAATCATTGCAGGATTTGAAACATCAAGAAGAAGCACGGACATCTGGCCAGGTGTAACAACTATCGCAAAATTACCCTGCACATCAATGTCATTGACCGTACTACCTATTTCGTAAGAACCAATAGTAATTGGTAACTGGGAATTACTAACATCTATGACAAAAAATTCTGGTCCTGCATTTTTAATCAAGCCAATATACATTTTGTTATCAAAAAAATGTACTGATTTGCCAAATCCTCCAGAACCAGAGACGATGGCGCCAGATAATTTTGCTTGAGAAATAAGTATTGGGTTGATTGGATCTGTTATATCAATAATCTGCATTTGATAACTGCCAGCGTTTGCTGCGAAAACATAATGTCCCGACACAGCAATAGACGCGATACCTGGACCAGTATTAAGATGCCCTACTATACTTGGGTTCTGAATATCGTGCACATCTATTACATATAAATCAGGCAGACTTGATGTCGAGCTATCAGCCGAAACATAAATAAAATCGCCAAGAGCAGCAACATCTGTTATCAAGTTTCCAACATCAGCATTTAAAGTGCCAAAATTTATCAATAATAAGTCTCCCTTTGCATTATCCAACCAATCACAATTTATTGATCCGGAAGCATGTCTCCAATCAACAAGTTGGTCAGTCAAAATCCTGTGTTTTTGGAATAAACCTTCAAGCCAAGAAACGTCCACAAAAATATTCATGCTGAAATCATTACGATGTGAGACAGAAAAATTTATAGTAAAAAAACCATCGGTTTTTTGAAATGAAGCAACATCGTCAAACACAGTAAGATGCGCCAAAGAAATTTCTTCTCGCGCCAGAAGCTGTGCTTCAAAACCATTTTGCACATCAATGAGAATTGATTGTATACTACCTATCACAATCACAACACTTGCGAGAGTAAGCGAAATAATCGCTCCCGCAAGCAAAACCTCGGACAAAATCATACCTTTAGCGGTGTTTCTATTGTCAGATAATCGAGCCATATTCATCTATGTTAATTTCTGTTTGAATGGAACTTTCAAAAAAACCTATCCTTATTTTTGTTGACGTGGCAAAATCAATACTTGTTAGCACCATATTTGATGGCAAATTATGAAATGGCATAATACATAAAGTTGAAATATCTTGTAGGCAGTAACCATTTGACCACGTAGCCACAGTAAATTGTGCGCCACCAACCAAAGACCTTGCCCGACTTTCTAAAAGTGCATCAACTAAATATTCATGTTCAGAGGAAATAAGATATCGATTATATTCTGGAAATCCAATAAAAAATGCACTGGCAATAAGCAAAGATAAAATCCCCATAACTACAATAATTTCGATGAGACTGAAACCGTTAGAACTTTTCATATTGTTAAAATTAAGTACTACGCAAATGCGACGTGATACTATACATCGGCGATACGATAGATAACGCAACAAAACCAATTGCCAAACCAATCACAACCATTAGAATCGGCTCAATACTTGCTGATAAGGATTTTGTGAGCATGTCTAAATCGCGAGCATATAACGTATGTGCATAAGTAAAAGTTTCAGAAAGTTTCCCGGTCTGTTCACCAATGCTTACCAAATCACAAAATTCTTGTGGAAAAAATTCCGAAAAATCTCCGAGAGCTTGCCCCAAAGATACACCACCAGAAACTTCGTCTGTCACACTTTTCAACGCTTCGCGGTAAGCATGATTTCCACAAGTTTGCCCCGCGACATGCAAAGCTGTCAGCAAAGAAGAATTATTCGTTAACAACAAACCAATAATATTTGAAATCGAAGCCAACATATAGACACGCACCAAAGCGGAAACTAATGGGATTTTAAGCACGATATGGTCCATTTTCAAACGAAATTTACCTGCACGTTTGTAAAAAACACAAAAAGCAACGAAACCAGCCACATCAACAAACCCAAGATAAAACCAAAACCTCCGCAAAAAATTGCTCACCCACATTAAAATTCTTGTCGAAAGAGGCAAAACAACATGCAAACTTTCAAAAACCCCAAGCATTTTAGGAAAAACAACAACCATAAGCACAGTGACAAGGACCAACATCCCGACAGTAATGCACGTCGGATACAAAATAGCCCCAATTATTTTTTGCTGTAACATAGCGCGTTTTTCCAATTCATCAGAAAGTGAGGAAAATGATTCGGCCAACGTCCCTGATTCTTCCCCGATTTTTATCATCGGCATTGCCGAAGCACCAAAAATACCCGCTCGCGAAATCACTTCTGTAATTGCCTGCCCGTGTGAGATAGCCGAAGCAATTCGTGATAACACGACTCCGCGTTTTTTCATTTGCCCAGCAATAATAGAAAAAGCCTTCGGCAAAGAAACACCTGCCTCCAACAAAAAAGAAATGCGTTTAGAAATATAGATACTCTGCCGTAAAGAAATTTTTTGAAACATATTATTCATGCAAAATTTTAATAACTTCATCAAACGAAGTGACGCCTTGGATATATTTCGTCACTGCTTGATAACTAATTGTTTTCATTCCTGTAACCAAATCTGCTGTCACTCTTCGTTTTTCCACAATCATTTGCCCCAACTGTTCCGTAATTGGCAAAATTTCGGCCACTACGGTACGTCCAGAATACCCAGTGCCATTACACTTTTCACAACCTTGAGCAGCATAAACAGAAACACTGAAAGAATTTACGAAAGTCACCCCACCATATTTTTCAACAACAACTCTTTCTTTTGCCCCTATTGGGACAGTTTGTCGACACTCCAAACACAATTTTCTGACCAACCTTTGACTAATGACTAAACGTGAAGTAGCCGCGACCAAATACGGTTCAATCCCCATTTCGACACAGCGAGTGATAGTTGAGACTGCATCATTGGTATGAAGAGTAGAAAGCACAAGATGACCAGTCAGCGCCGCACTTGTGGCAATAGCAGCAGTTTCATAATCTCTAATTTCTCCAACCATGATTACATCCGGATCTTGACGCAAGATAGAACGTAAACCATTAACAAAATTTATTCCCCGCTTTTGTTGAACTTGAATCTGACGAGCATGAGCCATCGCATATTCAACAGGATCTTCAATAGTTACAGTTGATACCGAGGAATCATTCATTAAATCAAGAAGTGAATAAAGTGTCGTTGTCTTTCCAGAACCAGTTGGACCAGTGACTAAAATAAGTCCTTGCCGAGATTGCAAAACTTGAATAATTTTTTCTTGATCTTCAACAGAAAAACCCAATTCCGAAAGTGTTTGAACACTTGCAGTACGCCGTAAAAGTCGCATTATAATACTTTCTCCATAATATGAAGCGATAATAGTAACGCGAATATCCAATGTGTCACCAACAGTCAGTCGCCCGTCTTGAGGAACAATCCGCTCATCAATTCGTAAACCCGAAATAATTTTGATGCGAGCCACAAATTCACCATGAGTTTCTCTCGGAATTGTGCACACATCATGCAAACTGCCATCTATTCGAAACCGAACACGTACATCATCAGAGCACGGGTCAATATGAATATCTGAAGCACCGCACCGCTGCGCTTTCTCAATAATTTCATCCACCAACCGCACAATTGGCATTGTTGTTTGAAAAGCAAAACGAAAAGGCGATGAATTCATCCGCCTATCATATACAAACTAGGTTAAAATCTTTCTAAAAAAATTCTAAAGAAAAGATAAAATATGAGCGCAGAAATTCTAGCGGACGCAACGGACATGGAGGATGTGGCCCTTGTCTTCGGGGTTCATGCCGCCGCTGCCGATGAAGATGACCCAAGCGTTGGCGGGCTGGACATACGGAGTACTAGACCAATACCTACCACCGAGGATGTCAAAACTAGCAGCACCATGAATAGGGTCATCGGATTTACCAACAACATATCTTGCTGTATACAGTTCTTCTATCATAGGAGGTCTCATTCCTGTAGGACAATTGACACTTAGGCTATTCCCATCAGATGAATGGTATGCATTCTCCCAAGTCACAACCCTACCTGACTCAGAAGAAACAGACCAGAGAATGGATTTGTCGGAGTTTGTGGCAGAACAGGCCCAGCGGAGGTTGGATTCACCAGAAGGGTTATAATCAGGAACATTAGAATCACCTGCTGAAAAACAAGAGACAGCTGTTGCGCCACTAATCTTTTGAATGCCAGCTTTCATTGCATCTGCTAGAGTACCAACTCCAGTGTCATTAACAGCAGAGTAACCACTATCAGTGCGCGACAACTCTGTTTGAGACGAAAAGTTCCTGAGATCGGATATAATCACTGCGTCTTGGGCTTTTTTCTTGGCACTATTTAGACCCGCTAGTATAATACTTGAAAGTAAACCAATGATAGAGATTACTGTTAGGAGTTCTATGAGTGTGAAGCCCCTCTCGCGTGGTTTATGATTGAAACCCATCAATCAAATATAACATAATTTGATTGGATATGTTAAGCTTTGGGCATGGACGTCACCCACATAATCCAAACATTCGGCATAATTGGTATATCAATCATCATCTTTGCTGAATCCGGTTTGTTTTTTGGTTTTTTCTT
>Ga0172379_10004070_pt1 | contig 22178 bp, 27 predicted proteins | sample GrowelOW334metaG_FD_119756 | JGI IMG/M metagenome (GOLD analysis project Ga0172379, IMG submission 119756) | Groundwater microbial communities from an aquifer near a municipal landfill in Southern Ontario, Canada - Groundwater well OW334 metaG | ecosystem: Environmental > Aquatic > Deep... | reverse complement strand
GTCGAAGCGAGATTGAAGACGCAACGCGGAATCAAGTCACCGACCGCCTTAGACGCGCTCGTTAATGCCATCCTCACCCACGTCTCCAAACAGACCATCACCCACACTTAGTGCAACAGTGCCAGCCAGTACGCCGGCTACTTCGTCGCAACATGACTGATGCTGAACGATCGGTCTGGCGGATTCTTCGCGGTCGTCAACTTGTTGGAAAGAAATTCTACAGACAGTACTCCGTCGGTCGTTACATCCTGGATTTCTATTGCCCCGCGATTCGTTTGGCGATAGAGATAGATGGTGGCCAACACAACGATGATGCCAACAGGATACTCGACGAAGAACGGACAAAATATTTACTGACTCATGGTATACGCGTCATCCGCTTCTGGAATAATGACGTGCTGACCAATATCGAAGGGGTCGGCGATTCGATATTGTCCAACGTGGCGGATCCTAGTGCGCCTATCGTAGTTGAACAGGCGTAAGCGGTATGACTATCCCCGAATCCGTAAGACTTCCCGAGGGCGGCTTGCCGCAGGAGCCCGGAGTCTATCTCATGAAGGACGCGAGCGGCGCCGTGATTTACGTCGGCAAGGCCACGAACTTGCGCCGGCGAGTGTCTTCGTATTGGAAGCCGCAGGAGCAACTGTCTCGGCCGCAAGTCCGTGACTTGATAAAGGAAGTCGCGCGGATCGAGGTCGTCACCACGCCGACCGTGATCGAGGCGTTGATCCTCGAGGCGAATCGGATCAAGGAGTCGCAACCGAAGTACAACATCATGCAGAAGGATTCGAAGAGCTTCCTGTATCTCGTCTTGACGAACGACGATTTCCCGAGACCGTTGCTCGTCCGCGGCCACGAACTCAAGAAGACGGGGGAGAAGCGATACAAAGCGGTCTTCGGGCCGTACTTGAACCCCACCGCTCTCCGCGCCGCGCTCAAACTCGTCCGCCGCATCTTCCCGTGGAGTACGTGCACGCCGGGTCAGAAGCGCTCCTGTTTCGATTACCATCTCGGCCAGTGTCCGGGCGTCTGCATCGGCGCCGTCTCGAAGCGCGATTACGCCCGCATCATCCGGAACGTCACGCTGTTCTTCGAGGGCCGCAAGACCCATCTCGTGAAGACGCTCGAGAAATAGATGACGAAACTCGCGGACGAAGAGAGGTTCGAAGAAGCGGCGGCGATTCGCGGACAGATCTTCGCGCTCGAGCACATCCAAGACGTGGCCGTGTTGACGCGCGAGGAAAGCGATTATTTCGGCAAGCCGCGACGCGCCGACCTCGCGGTGAACGTCTTCGGTCGCGTCGAAGGCTACGACATCTCGAACATCTCCGGGACCTCGGCCGTGGGCAGCATGGTCGTGTTCGTCGACGGGGAACCGTCCAAGAAAGACTATCGCAAGTTTCGCATCAAGACGGTCGAAGGCGCGAACGATTACGCCATGCTCGAAGAGGTCCTTCTGCGTCGTTTCGCGCGTGCCGAGTCCGACCAAGCGGAACGGTGGCCCTTGCCCGATCTCGTCATGGTGGACGGCGGTCTCGGACAGGTGAACGTCGCGAATAACGTCCTTGCCGATCGGAATCTCAAGATTCCGGTCATCGGCATCGCCAAAGGTTTCGACCGCAAGCAGGATCAACTCGTCTTCGATCGCACCAATCAGGAACTCGCCCGCGTCGCGGCCGAGTACAAGGAAATACTTCAGAGACTGCGAGACGAGGCCCACCGTTTCGCGATCGGTTATCATCGGAAGTTGCGCGGGAAGAGGGAATAAGCTATCTTGACTCGGCTTCGCGCGGTGGTAAGGTCCAGTCGTCGCAAGCAAGGAGGACGTGATGAAGAACAGTGTCGTGACGAAGTCGTCGAGGTGGTACGAGCATTGCATCGGTGAGCCGACCGCGATCATCCCGAATCACGGGCTTGGCGGTCCTACCAGAAAGGATCTCGCTATCGCCATCATCGGTTTGCACAGCAAGCCGTACCGGTACCTGGCGATCACGATCGAGGGCATGTCGGCCGCGGTCGCCGTCGAAGTCAAAGCGGTCGAGCGGACCGCTGGAGAAGACCGGAACGACGTTTTCGTCATCCGCGGCAACATCGCCGACGCCGGGGTCGAATTGCCGGTCAGGATCGTGCTGAACGTCGAGACTCACTGCGGGACGTTCGAGGTCCTCAAGAAGGGGACTCCACGTCGGTCAGCCCGTCGCGTGAGCGGAGGGCTGATGGGCGATGACGCGTGAGCAGGTCGCGGACAAGATGCTCGAAGCCGCCAAGCTCTATAACGAGGCGGTGAAACCCCAGATCGAGCTCGAGAAGACAAGGTCCACGGCGGCACGTTGAGCGGGTGCGGAAACGCGCTCGTTTTTTGTCTACGTTTCTCGGAAGCGGTATGATGTTAGCGTCATGAAAGGGAGGATCAAGACGAAATCGGTACTCCGGGCGTTCTGGAAATACCTGCGGCCTTTGCGGTGGCAGTATTCGGCGTTGTTCTTGGCCGTGACGCTGAACTATTCGCTTAACCTGTTGCCGTCGCTCTACTACAAGAAGATATTCGATCTCGTCTCGATGGTCGGCATTTCGCGCGTCGACGCCGCGAATCAGGCGATCGGATTCCTGCTCGTGGTCTGCGGGATACAAGTCGTCACTTGGACGCTGTGGCGAGCCATCGGGTTAGCCGACATGTACCTGTCGTTGCGCGTGTACCGCGACATGAACGTGGGTTCGCTCGGGGTGACCCTGAACCAATCGGTATCGTTTTTCACGGATAACTTCTCCGGCAGTCTGGCCAGGAAGATACGCCGTTTTTCCGAAGCGTTCCTGCATCTTTCGGACAATTTTTTCTACGACCTGACGGCTTTGGCCGTGACGATCGTCGGTGCCTTGGTCATCCTGTTCCTTAGGGATTGGCGTGTCGGGGCGGTGATGCTTGTCGGTACGGTCACGATCATCATCGCGAACGTGTTATTCGGGATGTGGAAACTCAAGTTCGACCTGATCCGCGCCGACAAGGACACCGTGGCTTCCGGCGTCTTGAACGACACCTTGGCGAACAACATCAACGTCAAGATGTTCGCTTCCTCGAAACGCGAGGTCGGTTTCTATCGGACCGTAGCCGACGAGTTGAAGCGCGCGGCTACGAAGAGCTGGATCGCCGGCGAGTTCGGCAACGGCGCCCAAGCGGCGGTGATGATCGTCTTGGACCTCGGGATCATGATCGCGGCGGTCAAGCTTTGGATCGACGGCGTACTTACGGTCGGTGACTTCGCGCTCGTCCAGACTTTGCTCATCAGCATCATCGAGCGCGTGTGGAATCTCGGTCGCGTAGTCAGGAAAGTCTATGAGTCTTTGGCTGACGCCACCGAAATGGTCGAGGTGATGGAGACGGTTCCCGGGGTGCGTGACGTGCCGCGGGCCAAGTCGCTCAAGGTCGGGAAAGGCGAAGTGGTCTTCGATAAGGTCGGCTTCAACTACAACCAGACGAGGAAGGTGCTGAATGGTCTCGATTTGCGCGTGACGCCGGGTGAGCGCGTGGCTTTCGTCGGTCCGTCCGGCGCGGGCAAGTCCACCGTCCTCAAGATCCTTTTGCGGTTTTACGATCTGGACGACGGCAAGATCCTGATCGACGGGCAGGACATCGCCAAAGTCCGTCAAGACAGCTTGCGCGAGGCGATCGCTTTCGTGCCGCAAGACCCCGTCCTTTTCCATCGCACGTTGCGCGAGAACATCGCCTACGGCCGTCCTGGCGCCACGGAGAGACAGATCGTCGCCGCCGCGAAAAAGGCGCGTTGCCACGATTTCATCAAATCGTTGCCGCAGGGATACGAGACTTACGTCGGCGAACGTGGCATCAAGCTTTCGGGCGGGGAGCGTCAGCGGGTCGCGATCGCCAGGGCGATCCTCAAGGACGCACCGATCCTCGTCTTGGACGAAGCGACTTCGAGTCTCGACTCCGAATCCGAGCGGTTGATCCAGGAAGGTCTCGAGGAACTGATGAAGCAGCGGACGGTGTTCGTCATCGCGCATCGGCTTTCGACCATCGTGCGCATGGACCGGATCCTCGTCATGGACGGCGGCAAGATCGTGGATCAGGGTTCGCACGCGGAGCTCCTGGTGTCCAAAGGCCTGTACCGGCGACTCTGGAACATCCAAGCCGGAGCGTTCGCGTAGGGTGTCAAAAGGTAGTCCTTCGACTTCGCTCAGGAAATACACGAAATTCATTCCCTTAGGGACTCGAAGGGCTACGTAACGAGGGGTTATCCACAGCAGACGGAAGTCTTGATGAAACGATCGGCGAAAACCGCCGATCGTTTTCGTTTATCCCCATACGAACGTCTCCCGAACGAAAAGTTCAATGCGTTGACGCGTCTGCGTTTGGGGTCAGATGGTTGATATGGGAGTCGATGAGTAATAGAATGGTGTTACAGGGTTCAAAGTGGTGAGAAGTGGAGAATCGTCTCCCTTCCACCTTATTTGCGTATAAGGCCGGTTTAGGCCAGTAGGCGAGTAAGGCCAGTAAGCCAGTGTCGACGTCGAATCGTCCGACTGGCCTACTCGCCTATTGGCTTACCCACTACGATGATGTTCATCGGTGAATACCAGCACAATCTTGACGACAAGGGGCGCATCGCCCTTCCGATCAAGTTCCGAAGCCAGTTGGCGGCGGGCTGTGTGGTGACTCGTGGCATCGACCAGTGCCTCTCGGTCTATACGTTGGAAGAATGGAAAACACTCGCGAGCAAAGTGGCCAACCTGCCGCTCGCACAAGCGAACAGTCGGGCGTTCAGCCGTCTCGTGCTTTCGGGAGCGATGGATGCGGTGCCTGACAGGCAGGGTCGGATGGTCATTCCCGATTACTTGCGTCAGTACGCGAAACTCGGCAAGGAAGTCGTGGTGGTCGGACTCATGAATCGCCTGGAGGTCTGGGCCAAGGACGTTTGGGACAAGTACAAGCGGGAGAGCGAGGAATCGTCCTCGGATATCGCCGAGAAGCTCTCGGAACTCGGAGTCTAGACATGCATCACACCCCGGTATTGCTCGAAGAGACTCTTGATGCGCTGGACCAAAAGCCGGGCGCGAGGTTCATCGACGGGACGGTCGGGGACGGCGGACACAGCGCCGCCTTGATGGAACGGCTTGGCGGTCAAGCGGAGATCTTGGGCATCGACTTGGACGTGAAGGCACTCGCGACGGCCAAGGCAAGACTCGCGAAGTGGGGTGACAAAGTGAAGCTCGCGCAAGGGAATTTCCGCGACATGCGGGAGATCGCGGCGCAGAACGGCTGGAATGGCGTGACGGGCATTCTCCTCGACCTCGGCATCAGGAGCGCCGAGATCGAGGAGAGCGGCCTGGGGTTCAGCTTCCGGCGGGACGAACCGCTCGTGATGCGCTTCGACGGGGGCACCGAGCCTCCGACGGCGGCATCGGTCGTGAACGGTTATCGCAAGGACGAGCTCGTGCAAGTCCTTCGCGAGTATGGCGAGGAACCGCGCGCGCTCCGGATCGCGGAGGCGATCGTCGAAGCGCGGCGCGAGAAGAAGATCATGACCACGGGCGAACTCGTCGAGGCGATCGCGAAAGCGTTCCCGCCGTCGGCGCGCCACGGCAAGATCCATTTCGCGACCAAGGTCTTCCAAGCCCTGCGCATCGAAGTGAACGACGAGCTCGCGAGCGAGAAACGGGCGATCGCGGAAGCCATCGACCTGCTCGTCCCGGGCGGTACGCTCGCGGTGATCAGTTTCCATTCGCTCGAGGATCGGATCGTGAAGAACGCCTTCCGCGAGCTATCGAGAAAAGGCCTGGCCGAGGTGCCATTCAAGAAACCGAAGATACCATCGGGTGGGGAGGTCGCACTGAACCCTCGCGCACGGAGCGCCAAGCTCCGTGCCGCGAGGCGGGCGAAGATATGAACAGGTTCGGCAAGATCAAACGCGACTATCGGGCGGGCGACATGACGGTCGCGGCGTTCGATGGGAACGCGAGGCTGGTCCCGTACTGCCTCGTCGCGCTATTGGCGCTCCTCGTCGCGACCTATCTCGTCTTCATGAATTCGATGACCAAGAAATCGTTCGAGATCAAGCGGATCGAAAGCGCGGTCTCGGACATGCGGCGAGAGAACAGTCGGCTCGAGGTCGAGATAGCGGAACGCGAATCGATCGCCACCCTGTCGGAACAGGTCGCAGTCCTCGGTATGGTTCCGACGGAAAAGATCGATTACGTGACCATAGGATCGGGCGAAGTGGCTTTGAGGTGATCGAGGGAAAATGACAGGGAATCGTGAGTCGGGAATCGGGAATCGAGAAATCTGAAGTGTCGTACTTCCGTTTTCCCGACTGCCGACTCCCGACTCACCTGCAGTAGACCAACCACTCTCCTCGCCGGACAATTCACCAACTCGCATCGTTCTCCGCGGGGGCTTCGTGGCGCGCCTAGAGGTCGTCATGAAGGCGGAGAGCGGTGATGGATATTGGATGACGGCTTCCTGCTCGCGCGTGGCTTCGGCCAGGCGGGGACAGGAGGCTGTTTTCGTCACGGGAAGATTGACTGGAGCCGACCGCGGTGGTAAACAGATGCCCTAGGAGGTGAACGATGAACGTCCTTTTCGACGAGAACTGCCTCGCGTGCAAGACGAACGCGGGCATCGTGAAGCCGCCAGGCGGAGCGATCCTGATGACGGATTCCTGGCGTCTCGAGCATGCGTTGTTGCCCGCGGTCGCCGGTCGGCTGATCCTCAAAGCGAGTTCGCACCGCGAGGGCGACTCAACGCGGTCGATGTCGCTCGAGGGGGCGGACATACGTTGGCTCGCGATCTGCGCCATCAAAGCCGTAGTGCGGCCGGTACGGGTCTACGAGGCGTCGTTCTGCGAGGACGTCGCTCATGCCCACTACCACCTATTGCCGCGGATGGAGTACATGTCCTCGGTCGGAGGCGGCGACGGGGCCGGGATCCGGATTTTCGAGGCCATGAACCGCAGGTCGGATTGGCACGCGTCGTCGGAGACGATCGAAGAGACCGTCGAGGCGATTCGCGCGCACATCGAGAAAATGACGAGGTGAGGGACCGATGAGCGAAGAACTGTACGCGTTCATCCTGATCTCGAGACGCAAGGACGATCGGAAGAACGACTGGATGAGACGGCATCTGTCCGCCCACGTCAGGCCGTACGCGGGCCTGTCCGGATGTGGCGTAGGCGAGCGACTGTTCGACGCCCGCGGCGTCGTCGTCGATCCGGACTCGATCGACAAGCGGACGCGGATGCTCGCCAGATCCCAGATCGTCGTCGCGGAGATCTCCGTGTTCGATGATGTCGTCTGGCACGCGATCGAGGACGCCAGTAGGATGCGCAAGACCATTCTCTGCGTCGCTTCGGCCGTGTCGTCGGCTCCGGAGCGGGCGGCCGCCGTGGAACTCCTCAAGGCGACGCATCCGAAACTCCGGTTCGAGGATTACCTGATTGAGGTGGAGATCGAGCAGGTCATCAGGAAGTTCTTCCTTCGAGAACTGCCCTGTCTCGCGATGGTGTGACGGCGCTTGGTCAATGGACTGGGCGTCTTTTTTTGAAGAGGGGTGCTGGAGAGTGGGGAGTGGTGAGTGGGCAGTGGGGAATAATGATTGCGTGTTTGTCGTAAAATCGACGTTCTACTCTCCACTCTCTACTCTCCACTCTCCACTCTCAACTCTCCAACACCTCTCCAGCTCGACAATCTCGTCTAAAACCGTTATCATTCACCGACTATGTTCGAGTTGGTCAAGAAATCCACGAAATCGGACGCCAGGCTCGGCGTCATGAAGACTCCGCATGGGGACGTGCCTTCGCCGTGGTTCATGCCGATCGCCACCAAAGGCGCGGTCAAGACCGTCTCGACGGACGACATCGAGGCGACCGAAGCGTCCATCATCCTTTCGAACACCTATCACCTGATGCTCCGTCCCGGCGAGGAGGTCCTCAAAGCCGCTGGCGGATTGCATGGGCTCATGGACTGGAAGAAGCCGATCCTCACGGACTCGGGCGGTTACCAAGTGCTCTCGCTCGCGGCGATGCGTAAAGTCGCGGACAAAGGCGTGACTTTCCGTTCTCACATCGACGGTTCGAGCCACGAACTCACCCCGGAACGTTCGCAGGAAGTGCAAGACGCGATCGGCTCGGACGTCGCCATGATCTTGGACGACTTGCTCGACTATCCCGTGACTCGCGAGCGCGTCGAAGAATCCGTGAAACGCACGACCGACTGGGCCAAGCGTCAGCTCGACTGGTTCCGTGCGAACGCGAAGTCGGGTCGTCAGATTTGGGGCATCGTCCAAGGCTCGACCGACCCGGAACTCCGTCGTCGCGCGGCCGAGGAACTCGTCGCGCTCGATTTCGACGGTTACTCGCACGGCGGCCTGTCGGTCGGGGAGGACCGATCCGTCACGAACGAACTGGTCAGCATGGTGAACGGCATCCTGCCTGAGGACAAGGTCCGTTACTTCATGGGTGCGGGCAAACCGGAGGAGATCGTCGAGTACGTCCGCCGCGGCACTGATGCGTTCGATTGCGTGATGCCGTCCAGGAACGCGAGACATGGGACGTTGTACGTGATGACCCACGGCGACGTCACGAAGCCGGGCTTCTACGAGCTCTACCATGCCGGGAACGAGACGCACCGTCTCGACTTCGGCTCGGTGGACCCGTCTTGCGACTGCCTGCTTTGCAAGCGCTATACTCGCGCCTACCTTCGTCACCTTTTTTCGATCGAGGAACCGCTCGCGCATCGGCTTTCGACCGTTCACAATGTGCGTTTCTATATCCGGCTCATGGCGGCGATACGCGAGGCCATCGCCGCCGACCGGCTGTGACGGTCCGACATTCGATGTCGTACGGTTCCGACATCGGATGTCGGACGTTCATCAACGCTAAACTAAGGGTTTCCCTGATGATTCGCCCCGTTCGACATCCAATGTCGTACGGATCGACATCGGATGTTGAAATCCACGACGAGGTGCGCTAACGTGAGCGCGAGGAGGCGGAAATGACGTTGGTCCTTTGGATTCTGGGTGGTATCATCGCGACGTTCGCGTATCTCATGGTTGGCGCGGCACTCGGCCGGTTGAGCCTCATCGTCTGGCAACGGACGGACTTCATGGATGTGGAGTTCCGGAAAGGGTGGGGGCGGAAGCGGATTCGGTTCTTCCTGTTCTTCCCGTTTAGGGCGGTCGTCCTGCCTCCGATAAGGAAAACGGACGGCAGTATCCGCGAACGACAGGTGGATTGGCACAAAGGTGACTCTGTCCATAAGGGCGGGTCGGTTTTCTTCGAGTGTGAACCTTCATTCGTGGGCATCAGTCACTTCATCGCGGAGGCAAGGACCAACAAGTACATAGTCCTCATGGCTTTCGTCTGGCCGTCGAAGGTCGTCGCGAATGTTTTGCTCGTGGTGGCTCGTCTTGATTGGGCTCGTGGTGGTCGGTGCCTACATGTCAATCAAGTTTCTCGGGTGGTGCTTTTCGCCATTCTTCGGCGAAGTGAAGCCGCTCGGCGTGAAGACGGGAACGCCCGCTCTCCCCACCGAAGCCACCGAGACGAAGCCCACTGTCTTGACCGCGGTCGAGAAGCGTGAGCGGTTGCGGGTTCTCGACGAGGAAGCCTCGAGGTTGAGGAACGAACTCCTGGTCAAGGCCGTCGATGACGCCGACGGCTGTCAACCCTTCCGCCTGGAAGCGATGAACGGCGGCAAGTGAGCCGAAACGACGCCGCGACGACACCCGCAAGGTGCCGTCTTTTTTTAGGTGACGATATCTTCGCCCCGTCCGACATCGATGTCGGACAGAGATGCCGGACGGATCGACAGAGGAATCGTTCGATCGGGGGGAGTCGGGGAGACGTTCGGGGTCAAGGTGAGGAAGGCGTCAGACGGCGCATACCGAAAGCGCCGATTATTTCTTGCCGGGGCCAGGGGATACGTCGCTGGGCACGAGATGCATGTAGGTGGTACGCTTAAAACGTAATCAGTAACCAGAACCGTATGCGTGAGGGGCAGAAGGAGTGGCTGTTGAATCCCGAGACCGACCCCGGAGCGGTCCGGCAGATGGAGGAGGCGGACATCGTCGCGGAAGCGGCCGAGGGCGAGGCGACGCGTCAGAGCGTCCTCGTGGATCTTTTGAACCCGCTTTCGATCGGGCAGGAAGGCGGCGAGATCAACGACGCCATGGCCGTGTATCTCGGGAACATCCCCGAAAGGTTGCAGTCCTCGATGACGTTCGAGAACATGAGATCCAGCTTGCTCGCCCAGGCCAAGTCGTTCGCCAAGGGTCTCAAGGGCCCGGCCACGGAGGCGGACGCGGAACGTTTCGACGGGAACTACATGGCCTTCCTGCGCCAGAAATACGAGCAGACCGGGAAGAAAGCGGCATAAAAAAGCCGTCGCTCGGAAGAGTGACGGTCACGTTCGGCGGCGGGCGAGGTCGGTGATGAGGCAGGTGATCGCGACGACCCAGCGCATCTCGAGAAACAGGCTCGGAAGAGGCTCGAGCTCCGTGCGGACCGCGTGGTGGCGGTGCGGGTCGACGCCGTACCTGTCGCGATAACCGTACAGGAATTGTCGCAAAACCTGCTCGCGGTGTTCGCGCGATCCGCGATCCAGACGTTCGAGACGCGCCCGCGCTTTTTCGATGTCCAGCTTGCACGGGAACTGCGGGGCGAATCGTGGATCGGCGAGCAGTCCGGCGGCCGCCCTCCTCAACCTGTCGCGGTGTTTGCACTTCGAGTGCGTGTACCTCAAGGATAGCGTGATCGCTTGGGGTCCAATTTCCGCCAATTCCTTGCGTCGGGCGATGAACGGCGCGATTTCTACGAGGTTCGACATCCTTTACCTCCGACCGGTCAGCTTGGCAGAAATAGTCGATCGTGTCAACGCTAGAATGCCAGGTCTGGTTGACCAATTTTAGCCTGGGAGGGCGTTATAGGGCAGAAAACCGCCAAAAACAGGTGACACTGTTGACATTTCAGGCCGTCCGTGCTAGAATTGCCGCACGGTACGAGTCCGAACCAAAGACAGTCGCGAGCGACCTCAAGTCAATCGAGGGGCGTCGTAGGCCAGGTTCGACCGATAAAGGTCGTTAAATATTCGTCCCAGAGGGTCGCAAGGCCTTCGGGGGACCAAGCAAGCACAACTATGGCCTACGGCCAAGGTGGAGGCTTCGCCCCGCGTCCGATGGTGGACGTGTCCGCGATGAACCTCAAGTGCGCCGATTGCGGCACCGACGTCAAGGAACTCCCGTTCCAGCCGTCGCCTGACCGCCCGGTGTACTGCCGCGACTGCAACCGCAACCGCCGAAAGTCCTTCGGTGGCAGCCGGTTCTAAGTTGCAAACGAGCGTCCTGCAGAAATGCGGGACGTTTTGTTTTGGCCGACGGGGGGGTTGACATCATGGTCGATTCTTGCCATAATTTCCGGTCGTCTTCGCTGTCGTGACATGTCGTCGCGGCGGTGGGACGGCGTCCGTTCCGTGGGGGATACGATGAAAAATTTCGTGATTGTCCGCAGTCCGTCGTGGTTCAGGATCGGGTTCGAGTTCTTTGTCGCCAAGTATCTCCGGACCGTCGCGCGTCCGGTCACCTTCAAGGTCAGCGACTCTGACGGGAGGACGGTGGACATGAAGGTCTTCCTCGAGTCGGTGCGGCGGGTCGGCTTGAGCGCGGATGTCCTGGAGTTCAGCGGCTACGTCTTTCCGGGGTGGGGTGACGTCATGCCTCCGAGCGCCGGGATCGACTTGAGCCGAGCGCGGAAGGTGACCGGATCCTTCATGAGCGAGACAGGCTTCGGATCGCTCAAGATGGAGACTCGGCACCTCGAGCACGAGCGCGAGGAAGAGAGCATGCTCGTAAGTTGACCGGTCCGAAGGGCTCGGAGAATCGTCTTCCGCGAAGCGCGCGGAAGCGGTCCTCCGGGCTCGTTTTTTTGTATCCGTTTTTCTGATACAATGATTCTATATGGCAGTATCCGTCGCTCGAGACACGACGCGGTTCGTGGCGATAGAGCTTATCGCCGATTTCGTGCTGTTCCCGGTGTGGTGGTACACCGCCGGGTTCGTTCGGGCTTTGCGCTCGGCCAATTCGTGGTTGCTCGTCGCGCGGCGCAATCTCGGAGTGGGAGTCTGGGCGAAGAACATCTTCACGCCGATGTTCGCGCAGTACGATTTTTGGGGCCGGTTCGTCAGTTTCCTCGTCCGCATCGCTAACGTCGTCTTCCGTTCGTTCGCGCTCGCGGTCGCCGCGGTCATCGTCCTCGCGGGGATCGTGGCGTATCTCGCGTTCCCGTTGCTCGTCGTCTGGCTCGTCGTCGGCAAGACGATCGCCGTCTTTTCCGCTTGAGTTATGACGATGCTCATCTGTCCGACTTGCGGCGGTGACGGGTCGCTCAAGGGCACGACGTGTCCGACCTGTCGCGGCGACGCGCGCTACGTGCCGCTCGGCGATCGCGTGCTTTTCTGGGGCAAACGGATTTCGGCTGCCGGCATCGCGGAACGGAAAGTGGAGAACGTCTTGCACGCCGCGGTCTTCGTCGCGCTCTTCGCGGTCGGATTGCTCGGGATCGCGGCCGTGATTTACGAAGCGTACATAAACCAAGACGCGGATTTCATGTCGCGCGGTTTTTGGGCCGCGCCGAGTCCGCGCCTGCTTTTCTTCTACGTCACGATCTGGACCGACGCTTATCTGATCTCCCGCGCCATCCGCGAATCCGAACGGGTGAGGCGAGTGGAATACAAGGAATACGGTCAATCTTCCCGTTCGGCCGTCGCGGACTTCTCCGACGCCGCGGCCGTACGCGGTCGGCGCAAGACGGACATCTCGAAGTCGTTCACGGGACAGGCGCTCGGAGCGATCGAACGCGCGTTCGGGATGGCCGAGAAAGGCGGGTTCGGCGAAGCGGGGAACGCGCACCTCATGGCGGCGTTGCTTTCGACGGATGACGTCATGTTCCTGTTCGCCCGTCTCGGGATCGACTCGGCGAATATCGTCTCCAGACTCAAGGCGGCGATCGCCGCCGCGCCGCCGCTGACCGACGTGACGAGTCTCGGCGAAGACCTGTGGGCGACGGTTTTCGACGCTTACGCCGTGGCTTTCGATACCCGTTCCGATTACGTCAGGCCGCTGGAACTTTTCTTGGCGCTGGCCAGGACGAAGGGTAAGGTCCAGGAGATCTTGTTCGACCTCGGCGCTGACGAGAAGAAGATCGTTAACGTGACGGCTTGGCTTCGGATCGTCTCCGAGGTCCGCGAGCGTTACCATAAAGGACGCGCCATCGCGGCGCGACGGCCGAAGGGGGCGATGAACCGCGCGATGACCGCGATCGCCACCCCGGCTCTGGACAGCTTGTCCGAAGACTACACCGCTCGCGCGGCGTACGGGCATTTCGCGCCGTTCGTGGATCGCGAGAAGGAGATGAACGCGCTCTTCCGGATGCTCGAAGGCGGCGGACGTTCGGTCCTCGTCGTCGGTCAGCCTGGGACCGGGAAGGAAGCGTTGCTTGAAGGTCTCGCGCAAAGGATGGCCGCCGAGGACGTGCCGAAGATCCTCCAGGAAAAACGTCTCGTCGTCCTTTCGATCCCCAAACTCGTGGCGGGCGCCACGGCGGCCGAGGCGGCGGAGCGGCTGGATCGAGTGTTCTACGAGATCGCGGTCTCCGGGAACGTCATCCTGGCGATTCCGGGCGTCGAGGGGCTCATCGGCATCAGCGCGGGGAGCGCCGGCGGCATCGACCTTTCCGAAATCCTCGAATCGAACATCTCCAAACTGCGTCTGCTCGCGGTTGCGACGACCACACCCGAGGCTCACGCCGCGCTTGTGGAGCGCTCCGCAGTCGGACGCAGCTTCGAGCGACTCGATTTTCCCGAGGTGGACCTGGACGGCGCCATCCAGATCTGCGAAGCGAAGGCCGGATCGATCGAAGCGCAGAATCATGTCTGGTTCTCGTACGACGCGATCGACAAGGCCGTCACCTTGTCCGATCGTTACCTGCACGACCGTTTCCTGCCCGAGAAGGCGATCGAGATCATGCGCGAGGTGGCCTATGCCGCGTCCGAACGTAAGGGGCGCGGCGCGGTCGTGACGGGCGAAGACGTGGCGACGCTCGTTTCCGAAAAGGCGAAAGTGCCGGTCACGGCAGTCACGGAGGATGAAGGCCAGAAGCTCATGGCGCTCGAAGCCAGGATGCATGGACGCATCGTCGGCCAAGACGAGGCTGTGAGCGCCGTCTCGAAAGCCATCCGTCGCGCCCGGACGGAGTTGCGCGCCGGAAACCGTCCGATCGCGAACTTCCTGTTCCTCGGCCCCACCGGCGTCGGCAAGACGGAACTCGCGAAGACCTTGGCCGAGACGTATTTCGGCCGCGAGGACGTGATGATCCGCCTCGACATGTCGGAGTACCAGGACAAGACCTCGATCCATCGTCTGATCGGTCTGCCGGGCGGCGAGGCTGGCGGCGTGCTCACCGAAGCCGTGCGGAAACAGCCGTCCGCGCTCCTGCTCCTGGACGAGATCGAGAAAGCGGATCCGGACATCTTGAACGTCTTCCTGCAAGTGATGGACGACGGACGTCTCACCGATAACGTCGGACGCACCGTGGATTTCACGAACGTGATCCTGATCGCCACCTCGAACGCGGGATCGCAATTCATCCAAGACTCGATTAGGCAGGGGAACGCGGTCGAAGACGTCAAGAAAGGCCTGCTCGAGAGCGAGCTCAAGGGCACTTTCCGTCCGGAATTCCTGAACCGTTTCGACGGCGTGATCGTCTTCCGGCCGCTCACGCCGGCGGACGTCTCGAAGATCGCGCGGCTCATGCTGATCGGTCTCGCGAGACAGCTCGAAGCCAAGCAGATTTTCCTTCAAGCCACGGACGAAGCGGTCGAGGAGCTCGCCGCGGCCGGTTTCGATCCGGCGTTCGGTGCGCGCCCATTGCGTCGCGTCATGCAGGAACGGGTCCAGGACGCGCTTGCGGAAGGCATGCTTCAAGGTAAGATCGGAAGAAGGGATACCGTCATCCTGGAAAAAGGAGGGAGTTATCGGGTAGAGAATAATCGATGAGTGAGTGTTGGCCTCCTCTTTTGGAGGTAATAGAGGGTTAGATATTAGACTTCTGAATTGAATCGAAGCGACGATTTCCGACATAGAACCCATCCTAACCTTCCCTTGTCGCAATGGAAGGGACCGGCTCCAGACGTGATATGACGGCATTCGTCGCGGCACTCTCTTCTTTCATGATTTCCGTCATCACGACTCCGGCGGTCGCCGGAGTCGCTCGGCGTTTCGGTGTCGTCGATACCCCCGGGATCAAGGAGCGCAAGACGCACCGGAAGACGACGCCGCTGTGGGGCGGGGCGGCGATTTTCTTGGCTTTCGCGCTCGTCATCCTCGTCGTCCTCGCGATCGGCCTTTTCCCGTCCGTCCTCGTGGGGCGCGGCCCAGTGCTCGGGATGATCCTCGGCGGCGCCATCCTCGTCGTCGGTGGTCTGCTCGACGATCGTTACGACCTGGCTCCGGGCGTCCAGTTCGCGTTCATGTCTTTCGCCTCGATCGTGGTCGTCGCGTCCGGGGTCGGCATCGGATCGGTGCGGAGCCCGTTCGGAGGCTATATCCCGCTCGACCAGTTCACGGTCCCGTTCATGGTCTTCGGTCACGCCGCCTGTCTCGTCTTGCCTGGCGACTTGCTGGCTTTCGTCTGGATTCTCGGACTCTCGATGACGACCAAGGTGCTGGACGGTCTGGACGGCCTCGTCGCCGGCATCACCGTGATCGCCGGGGCGCTCATCGTCGCCGTGGCGCTACGGCCGGAGCTCGATCAGCCGGACGTGGCGCTGCTCGCCGCGGTCACGGCCGGCGCGTTCGCCGGGTTCCTGGTCTGGAACCTGCATCCCGCGAAAGTCTTCCTGGGCCAAGCGGGGAGCACGTTGGCCGGATTCCTGATCGCGAGTCTCGCTATCGTCTCGGGCAGTAAGGTCGCTACCACGATGCTCGTCTTGGGCGTCCCGGTGATCGATCTCGCGATCGTGATTGTCGGCCGCATTCGCGCCGGACGGAAACCGTTTTCCGGCGACACCAGTCACCTTCATTACCGTCTGCTCGCCGCGGGTCTTTCGGAACGGGACGCCGTCTTGCTCATGTACGCGTTCGCGTTGGCGTTCGGCTTGATCGGTCTCATCGCCAGCACCGGCGCCAAGGCCGCGGCGTTTCTCGTCCTCGCCGGCATCTTGTTGCTTGGAAGCAGGGTCTTGAACAATCGAGGGAATAGATATAGGGAATAGATATAGGCCGACGCCGAATCGACTTCGACCTATCGCTATTCCCTATCGCTATCCCCTTGAACTCATATGTTGCGGAGCAAAGGCATTTTTCTCGGGGCGATGGCGACGCTCGTGTTCGTGGCGTTGGCATTGAGGTTCTTCAGCCCTGTCCGTTACGTCGAACTCGAAGTCAAAGACGTCAGGATCAAGGCCGAGATCGTCGCGACGAGCGAGGCCAAGCGCAAGGGCCTGTCCGGTCGGTCCGGATTGGCCGAGGGAGAGGGGATGCTGTTCGTCTTTTCGCAGGCCGGCGCGCAAGGTTTTTGGATGGGCGGGATGAATTTCCCGATCGACATAATCTGGATGAAAGACGGTCAAGTCATCGATATCGCCTCGAACGTCCCGCCGCCCGGACTTGGCCAAGACGAAAAGACGCTGCCGATCTATTACCCACGCCTCCCGTCCGACCGGGTTTTAGAGGTTCAGGCAGGTTTGGCTAATAAAATCGGGTTGAAGTTGGGGGATCGTGTAGATGGGTTGTAGTGTTTTGGAGAGTGGCGAGTAGAGAGTAGAGAGTGGATTGTCGGAAATAGGTAAGGTTCCTATTTGACTACTGCCCACTCTCCACTATCCACTCTCTACTTGCCTCGATATTGACTCTTTTCCCCGTCTCGCCTATACTTCGGACACTCGTTTATATAAAGGAATCTATGTTCGCAGTGGTACAGACCGGTGGAAAACAGTACGTCGTCCGCGAGGGCGAGACGTTGAAGGTCGAGAAACTCGACAAGGAAATCGGTTCCAAGGTGGAGCTCGACGCTTTGCTCGTGGCCGACGAAGATGGCAAAGACGTCAAAGTCGGAGCGCCGACCGTCTCCGGCGCCAAGGTCACGGCCGCGGTCGTGGCGGAGGGCAAGGCCGACAAGGTCTCGGTCGTGAAATACAAACCGAAGGTCCGTTACACGCGGAACGTCGGACATCGGCAGACCTACACCGCAATCAAGATCGAGTCGATCGATCGATAGGCCAGTAGGCGAGTGAGCCAGTAAGCCAGTATCCGATCGAAGGCGGCCTTGACGGCCGTCTTTCAGTTTTCGGGCTATCGGTCGGTCGATTGACCGGAAGCCACGAACGTGGTAAATCGGCGAAAGAGGAGGTGCGGATGGAAGTGATGATCCTTGACGTATATCGGGACAAGAGGACCCTGCTCATCGCGTGTCTCGCCTGCGAGGAAAAGGAAGACGGATCGCTTGTGGCCACGAGCAAGGTGATCTCGATGTCGCTACGGCTCGATCGGCTTCCGGCCGATAATCCGTTCGCGGCGGGGTTCGTCGAGCAGTGCTGGCGGGAACTCGATGTCCTGGCGACTCCGGAGTGCCTGGCCGCTCTCGATAGCGAGAGGATAGCGGTCGTCGAAGCGTTACGGGGCAGGATCGCGATCCGACCGGCGCTGGACGCTTCGATGCGGCGGCGTATCGACGACGCGCTCCAGGATAGGCCGCCAGAGCCGAGGGGGAGCGACTGATGTTCTCCAAGGCGTCGAACAAGGCTCACGTCGTCCTAGCGCTCGAGACGAGTCTCGATGGCGTCGTGGGAATCCACTATGTCGTCCGGAGGCAGGGTCTCGAACGCGTGCGGGGCGGTTGGATGCCGACGTATACGATCTACGAGTCGAGACGCGCCGAATCGCCGGAGGACGTCGAAGTGGTCAGTACGACGCTCGTGACCTGGGCGCGGCTTTACGAGGCGGACTGCGTCAGTGTTTCGCTCGCTCATTACGCCAGACGCCGGAAGGTCCGTCTGCCGTCAGGTCTGCCGGTCGTCGATCTCGGGAGGATGCGATGACGGGGACGCGCAAGCGCTCTCGTTTTTTTGTCTGACGGCGCGGGCAGTTGCGTGAAAAGTCGGATTCTGATGAAGAGTCGTCCAAGGAGGAGATCATGAAAACAGTTCAGGTCGTGGACGTTAGGAAGATCGGTGGAAAGGTAGTGGTCATGCCGTCGCTCACGTGTCTGTGGGGCGCTGACGGCAACCTGACCGTCGCCGGGTGCGCAGAAATCTGCGTATTCGAGACGGGCGACGCTTGGATGAGGAATCGCGGCGCGCGGTTTCTCGCGGATCAGGCACACGGATTCGGGGCCGTGCCGACCGAGGAATGCGTCGAAGCGTTGGTCGCGGCGAACGCGGAAGTGATTCCCGAGGTCGCCCTGGCCGCCGTCAAGCGACCGTACGTCTCGGATGAGCAGTTGCTTGTCTGGGCGCGGCTCAAGCCGGAATCGTCCGTGCCAGCCGCCTGACGGCTCGCGGTACGGGTCAGAGGAGAGTCGATGGTGACGGGTCGTGCGGCGTCGCACACCCGTTTTTCTTTTGCAGTCATTTTTTGTCTTTCGGGACGTTCGGCGATAGAATGTCTGCGCTATGTCAAAACGCATCTTAGGACTGAAAAAGAAGCAGGCGAGAGGTCTAGTCATGGCCGTGGCGCTCACGCTCGTGGCGTTCACGGGTTTCAGCGGGCTGTCGATGGTCGGAAGCGTGGGCAGTGCTCCGCAGACGCCACCGCAGGACGCTCCGGAAAACGTGGTCGTCGATCAGGTTCCGACGCCGGTCGCGGTCTCGAGCACGCCGAAGGAGCTGTCCAAGGTCGTCAAAGTCGTGGACGGCGACACGATCGAGGTCGAGCTGGGCGGCAAGACGGAGAAGGTCAGGATGCTCGGAGTGAACACCCCGGAGACGGTGGATCCGAGGAAGCCGGTCGAGTGTTTCGGCAGGGAGGCATCGGATCAAGCGAAAACGATCCTGACCGACGCTTCGGTCGAGCTCGTCGCGGACGCGAGCCAGAACGACAAGGACAAATACGGACGTCTCCTCCGATACGTCCTCATGCCCGACGGTACCGACTTCGGCAAGACGATGATCGAGGACGGTTACGCTTACGAATACACTTACGAAAAACCGTACGCGCGCCAAGCCGAGTACAAGACGGCGCAGTCCGAAGCGCAGGCCCAGAAGCGCGGGTTGTGGGCGGCGGACAAGTGCGACGGGAAGTTGACTGCGGTCGGTGAATCAGGCCAGTAGCGAGTAGCCAGTGGCGAGTAGGTCAACGCGTCGGTTCCTCTCCCCACGGTGGGAGAGGTGAGGTGAGGGGGTAGTCGAGATGCCTGTCGCAAAAACACCGGCCCACAGCCGGTGTTTTACGTCTTGCGTTCAGAGCCGTCTCCGTCCCGAAAGCGCGTCGCGCAAAGTGAGCGAGTCGGCGTATTCGAGGTCGCCGCCGACCGGGAGGCCGCGTCCCAAACGGGTGATCGTGGCGACGCGCGGTTTCAGGACCTTGGTGAGATACAGCATCGTCGTCTCGCCTTCGGCGTCCGGGTCTAGGGCAAGAATCACTTCGCGGATGCCGTCTTGCGCGACGCGATCCAGGATTTCGCGGGCGGGGATGTCCTCCGGTTTCACCCCGTCCAAAGGCGAGATGACGCTGCCGAGCACGAAATACATCCCGTCATACGAACCCGTGGATTCGAGCGCCAGCAAGTCTTGCGGTTCGGCCACGATGCAGAGCACGCCATGGTCGCGTTTCGGGTCCGAGCAGATGCCGCAGGGATCGGCGTCCGAAAGCGTGCGGCAACGATTGCATTCGAGGATCGTGCGATTCAGATCCAAAAGCGCTCCGGCCAGGTCGGAGCGTGCCTGTCGGTCCCAGCGGAGCGTCGCGTACATGTGGCGGAGCGCCGTCTTCGGCCCGACGCCAGGCAAGCGGTTCAGCGAGGCGAGCAGACGCTCGACAGGTTCAGGGAAGCGGGGGCGCATACGAGAGCCAGTAGCGAGTAGTCAGTAGCGAGTAGGGGGTATTGGGGCGGCCTACTGGCGACTGGCTACTCGCTACTGGCTTTATCGGTCACTTCGGCAAATCCAAGCCGCCCATCTTCTGCACCGTCTCGGCCATGACGCGTTGCATCTTCTTGATGACGTCGTTCGTGGCTTCCTTGACGGCGGCTTCGATCTTGGTCTTGTTTTCTGGCGCGAGGAGTTCGGGGTCGATCGTCGCGGCGGTGACCTCGAGGTTGCCGTTCATCGTGACCTTGACCTTGCCCCAGGCGGCGCTGCCTTCGGCGCTGTGTTCGGAGAGCTTGCTCTGGATCGACTTGGCCTGATCGCGAAGGTCCTTGAACTGCTTGAGTTTGGAGAACATATGTTGAGGGGAGTGGATAGTGGAGAGTAGGGAGTAGCCATCGACTCGGCCCACTCGCCACTATCCACTCTCTACTCTCCGCGGGTTGATTTAAAACGGCGTCACGTTCGTTGAAGCGCTGGCGGCTTGGCCGGGCGGAGGGCCCACGCCTTGTCGCTGATCGAGGTTGCGGAACGAGACGCGAGCTTCGTCCCAGAACAATTTTACCACGCCGGTCGGGCCGTTGCGGTGTTTGGCCACGTGGATCTCGGCGATGTGGCGTTCTTCGGGCGAGAGCTCCTCGAGCCGGTAGTTCTTGTCCGCGGATTTGCGGTAGATGAACATGACGACGTCGGCATCCTGTTCGATGGCGCCGGATTCGCGGAGGTGGGCGAGTTTCGGGATGGCCGGCTTCGACATTTCGACGGCACGGGAAAGCTGGGAGAGCGCGAGCACCGGGATGTTAAGTTCGCGGGCGATGCTTTTCAAGCCTCTCGTGATCTCGGCGACCTCGAGCACGCGGTTGTCCGCTTTGTTCGTGCGGCCTTCCATGAGCTGTAAGTAGTCGACGACGATGAGGCCGAGACCATGTTCCATCTGCAGGCGTCGCGCCTTGTTGCGGATTTCCATGATGTTCGCCGCAGCCGAGTCGTCGAGGAAGATCGGCGCTTCGGACAGCGTACCGAGCGCGTGGCCGATGCGCGTGAATTCGTTGTCCGCGCCGGCGTCCGAGAGGCGTCCGGTGCGCATCTTCCAGAGATCCACTCCGGCTTCGGCGCAGATGAAACGGTCGACGAGCTGTTCTTTGCTCATTTCGAGCGAGAAGATGCCTACTTGGGTGTGCAGCTTGACCGCCGCGAAACGGGCGATGTCGAGCGCGAACGAGGACTTGCCGACTGAAGGGCGCGCGGCCAGGATCACGAGATCGGATTTTTGGAGACCGCCGAGGATCGAGTCCAGGTCCTTGTAGCCGGTGGCGAGACCGCGGAGCTTGCCTTTCTCGCGATGCAGTTCGTCGATGCGTTCGAAGGCGTCCTCGAGCACGTCGTCGATCGGCGTGAACGCCTTCTTCATGAACTTCTGCGAGACGTTCATCAAGGTCCGCTCGGCCTGATCGAGCAAGTCTTCGACGTCGTCGTTCTCGCTGAAACCGAGGTTCGCGATCTCGCCGGCGGTCTGGATCATGCGGCGCAGGGTGGATTTCTTCTGCACCGTCTCGGCGTAGTGGACGCAGTGGGCCGCGGTGGCCACCATGTTCGCGAGCTCGATCAGGTAGCTGCGGCCGCCGACCTTCTCGAGATTGCCGCTATCGGAAAGACGGTTCGCGAGCGCGAGCATGTCGATCGGTTCGTGCTTGCGGTAAAGGTCCACCATCGCCTCGTAGATCAGGCGATGGCTGTCCCGATAGAAATCGTCGGCCGCGACCACGTCGCCGACCTTCACCATCGAGTCCTTGTCCAAAAGCAAGGCGCCGAGCAGGGATTGCTCGGTCTCGATCGAGTGCGGCGGGATGCGGGGGGTGAGGGCCATTATCGAGGGTATATCAATAGGGAATAGCGATAGGGAATAGCGATAGGCCGACGGACGAGTTCGGTGCCGCCCTATATCTATTCCCTATAGCTATTAACTCGATTCCCGCCCGCATCTTACGTTCGCCGTGGCCAGCGGACAAGAGGACAAAGTGTGGAAGGTCTGAATGGCCTCGAAACAAGAAAAAAGACGGCCTTTTCAGGGGTCGTCAGGAGTCGGTGCTGGCCGT
>Ga0172379_10004069_pt1 | contig 22181 bp, 24 predicted proteins | sample GrowelOW334metaG_FD_119756 | JGI IMG/M metagenome (GOLD analysis project Ga0172379, IMG submission 119756) | Groundwater microbial communities from an aquifer near a municipal landfill in Southern Ontario, Canada - Groundwater well OW334 metaG | ecosystem: Environmental > Aquatic > Deep... | reverse complement strand
TATACCGATAACTGTACCGGTCTTTAAAATATAAATTGCGAACTGCCACAAACTATACAAGAATGCCGTACTAGTACCGATTGCAATTAGGCTGTCCATGTTAAATGTTTTCATCCGCAAACTACTCCACATTCCCTTATAAAATCCGGCTCCGATTATAAACTGAACCGGTATTGTTAATACAAGAGAAATTATTCCGATATACGGCAAGAGAATGGCGCGGCCCGGTAAAAAGGAAAAGAAGTCGAGAAACATGAAATACATCATCGGCACACTTAGGGCAAAACTCCACCAGAATCTATTTGCATAACCCTTCATTTCCGCGAGTCGCTCTTTTCGTTCCGCTTCTGGATTTGCTGAGTCAGCAACTCGTGCTTTGTAGCCAGTTTTTTTTACGACTTCTATTAACTGCTCAACCGTAGCCAGGGCTGGATCATAAATTATCCGACCTTTTTCCGCCGAATAATTTACATTAGCGGTTTTTACCCCGTTAACTTTTTTTAGCCCACGCTCAATAAGTAACGCGCAAGAGGCGCAGTGCATGCCGGAAAGCGCAAGTTGCACAGATTTATCTCCACCGACATCATTTTTTTGTACTGTCCCAGTTGTAGCGACAGCCAATTTTTCGGCCGGCGCGACTGTCTGATCTACTGAAGCACCAGAAAAAATACTAAACAGCTGGCTAATTTTACTTGAATTAATTAGTTCATCAACAGCGGTGTTCAGATCTTTTCTGTTTTTCGGAATTTCAAACTCACCGTGCCGCAAGTGGTTAATCTTTCCCTTAAACGACGGTTTGCCGTCGACAGTAGAAAAATCACCATCCGCAGTTACCGATGATTGAAGTTTGATTTTTAACGAGTCGGAATTTTCCACAATTTTCTTTTCGAACTGATCATAAACCACCGGCATATCATGATCCATTTTTCTCGAAGTAATCTGTCCGCTATAGCCGGCGTTTTTTATCGCCGTTAAAATTGATTCATCACTTACCCCCGAATCAACTTCAAATTCGCCAACACCGGTATCGGCAACAATTTTAATATTGCCAGCGCCAGGAAGATCGGCTAACTCTGATCCGATTATTTTTTCGCAAGATTCACAATGCATTCCTTCAATTTTTAGTAATACTTTTTCATTCATATTAATTTAATTTAGAGGCTTCCTTTCCAACGGAATGAAGTGCGGAAGATATTTGTTCCCAACTAATTTCCTGATCCACTTCAAGCTCAGTCAAACCGCTTGCCGGATCGATATTTATTTTCTGAACTCCGTGAATTTTTTGAAGAACTTTAGTGGAAAGCTTAACACAAGCATCACAAGTTATATTTGTGATTCTAAAAGTTTGAGTAGTCATATAATTAATCAACGACATTAATCACCCCTCGCGGTACGCCCATGGCGCAAGTTATCTCAAACTTTCCGGTCCGAGTTGGAGTGAATGCCATTTGAATTGTCCGTCCGGCTTGCAGCCTTACCGCTTGGTCGTACAAACCCGGCACCATTATGGTACTCATGCAACCCTGCCCGTCTTCTTGAACATCCACCACGAACTTCACCGGTTGATTTACTTTAACCGTGAAATTACTTGGTACGATATCCTTATTAAGAGTATACGAAGTATTAATAACTTGCTCACCGCCTTGAGTTGCTGTTTCAGCAGTTGGTGCCGCATCAAAATTTTGGGTTTGCGCGCGAGCCCTCATCATTCCACAACCGCCGCCAAACGACGGTTGCTCTGCTGGTTGTTGATAATTATTACTTGCAACCTGATTTTGACCAGTGTATCCGCTTTCTTCAACAACAATAAATTTCCCGTTATACATACCCATTGAACAGGAAAATGGAATTTCACCAACTTCGGCAGGAGTAAACCTGATAATATTTTCACCCGAGGACAAAGACTGGTAAATACCAAATTTCGGCATTACGATTGTTGACGCGCAAGAAAAAACCGAAGTAGCATTAATTACCCACTTTACCGGTTTTCCTTTTTGAACGGTAAAAACATTTGGAGAATATCCCCGTCCACTTTCGGTCATGTTTACAACCTGTTCACCTCCCACTTCGGTCACGGCATTATTTACATTCTTCGAACTTGTTCCGAACAATCGCATACCATTCGCAATATTTGTCCAGCCGAGAAGAATTACTGCAAGACCAGCTGTGATATAAGCGAGCTTGGCTTTTTTACCTTTGAATATGGATGTAAGACCGCCAATACCAAGCAGCCCAGGCGCGGTACCAATTGCGAAAAGGCCCATTATCATCATTCCTTTCGAAAAACTGCCGCTACTAACCGCATAAAGCTGCATCGCCTGAGTAAAACCACATGGCACAAAGAAAGTTAACGCTCCAGCGACCATTGCTCCCTTATGACTATACTCTTTTACATTCGAACTAATACCGAAGAATTTGGCAACCGATGTCGGCAAAGTAATATTTTTATCTCGAAGAATCGGAAATATTTCTATTAACTTTAATCCAAAGAACAACATGACCGCGCCAATAACAACCGTCATGAAACCAAGAAAGTTTGACGAGGGTCGCACCGCTGATCCAATCATTCCAATAAGGCCGCCGAGGAGCGCATAACCGCCAATACGGCCAAGATTGAAAAATAAATGCGGACGGAATTTTTCATACGCGGTTGATTCTGGATGAAGTTCCGCGTGGCGCGCCGAAAGACTAAGTATTAAACCGCCAACTAGCGCCATGCAGGTTGATACTCCAGCGACCAGCCCTACAAGTAATGCAACCGCAATTCCACCGCTCGCCGGATCAGCAATATTTAAACTTGTTAAATTAAACCACTTCGCAAGCAAATAGATTACGAACAAAACCAGAGCGGCTTTAATCAGATTCTTATAATCAGCCGGATTGCTCGAAATCATTTTTGCCGGTCCGTTTATGCCAATTTTATATCCGGCATCGCCAACGGCTTTTTCCAGCAGTTCTTTCTTGGGCTCTGTTCCTTCAAAAGTAATTTTTGCTTCGCCGGTTTTGTGACTAATATCCACTTTTTTAACTCCAGCAATTTTTTTCAGTTCATCTCCTATTAATATTTCACAGGATGCGCAGTGCATTCCTTGAATTGGTATTTTTATATTTGACATATTTATATTAAATAAAAAAACTTAATCCTAAATTCCCATTAAAAAAATGGAAACTAAAATTAAGCGTTTGATACCGGGCGACTTACAGTCGTAAGCCAGAAGAAAGTTGTTTTTAAAAATTTTATTCGTATCTCATTTAAATATACCGAATATAAGTATCGCCAGCGAACTTTTATTTTTAAAGCTGAAAATATTTCTTTAACTAATCTGGATTGAACAACGAAAGCGAGAACAAACGCCAAAACTATTAAAGAAAATAAAGATTCCGGCATTGAAACAAGAAAGCTGCCCAAGAAACCAAGCTTGCCGCTCATACAATCACCCATTTGATTTTGACTCGTTACTGACAAAGACTGTTCATGAGAACAACCTGCCGAACCAGCCTCGGCCATTTTGGGCATACTCATTGGGCAAATTAAGCCCAAAAACATGACCGTGGTCACGGTAAATACGGTAAATATTGAGATTTTTTTCTTAAGGTTGTTCATGCTTATTATCTTAACACGGGTTTTTTTATTTGACCAGAGCCTAAAAAATTATTTATTTTAAAGCCTTAATTTTCTTTTGGACAAAGATCGAGCGCGGCAACCTGTCTTTCTTCGCATTTTGCATTCGCGGCCACGCATTTATCAGTCTTACTATAAGACGGACAACCGGAGGAAATGGATTTACAATATGCATTGGCGTTTTTAATCGCTGTAAAACAGGCGGCCGAAGGATTGGCAGAACTTACCGAAACCGCGGCCGGAACAACACTCGCCACTGGTTTAACTTCTGGCTCAACCTCTGGTTTAGCTGCGACTTTGATACTAGGTTTAACAACTGCGACTGTCTTAGTAGTTTTTTTTAAGTACAAACCACTTGACCATTCTTTTATACCAACACGATACCAGCCATTTTTTTGTTCATATACTTTAACCACTGTTCCGCTTTTCAGTCTTTTAACTGTTGCATAATTTTTACCCGGACCACTGCGAACGATTAAAACATTCGTCGCAACCTGCGCATTAAAAACTGAACTGGCAGCATATGCATTTAATGAAAACACTGGACTAAAAGCTAATATAACCGCTGAAATTGAAAAAAAGATTTTTTTAATACGCATAATATTAATTTTATCGTATTTATTTTAGCCTACTAAGCGCCCTTGGTCAAATATCCATGTTTTCCAATGCATTTATATTGATTCTTTATATTTTTTTGTCCTCGTTCTTTTTTTAGTTGATTTTATTTTAAACGGATGTAATAAAATATCCTCATCAATTGTAGATTTAGTATCCCCACCTCCGGCGGCAGTAATAAAATTTTCATGCATTTTTTGAAGTTCAGCTTCCGGCAATTCGGTAAAAGCCGCAGTCGCCACTTCCGAACCTTCTCGAAATTCTTGGTCTTTAATTAAAACATCCGGATGGACCTGAAACGCCCGTTCGTTCCAGCCTAATAAATGTAAACCGGTCAAACGCCTAACTCGCGAAAGCGCGACATACCCTTGGCCGAATTCAAAAACCGCGCCAAGGTCCATTACCGCCTCATCCAAACTCATGCCTTGGCTTTTGTGAATGGTAATCGCCCAAGCCAGCCGAAGCGGCAATTGGATAATTCTCGCGCGCACCTGATTTCCTTCTTCCACCGACCACTCCATCGAATCAACTGTTATTTCTCTGCCGTCACGCATTCTGACAATCGGCAATTTAGTGGTCTGATTAAAATCGATTACTGTGCCGAGTGTTCCATTTACAAATCCTTCTTTATTATTATTTTTTGTAAACATTACCTCCGCTCCAACTTTTAAATTTAAAATTTCCGGCGACAAACAACCCCTTTTCAAAGCTTCCGCAAGCGATTTCGAACCGTGCGCTGTCATAATATATTGCTCTGACCGACCGACAATTTTTTCAAGCATCGCATTATTCACCAAATCAACATCGACATTATGTGAATAAATTTTTAAAATATTATTGTGGACTTTCTCGTGAGCCACTTTTCTTGTTTCAATTAATTTTAAATGATCCGAATCAAAAATATTTTTACGAATCGCGGTAAGTATGGCAAAAAAACCATTATCATCCTGGCGATGCTGTTCAGTTAAATAACAGGTCATGAAGTTCGCTTTTTTCCAAGACGAAGAATCATAAGCGAAACGTTCGGGCGGATTATTGATGAGAGTGGGTTGAGTTTTGACCGTTTCAAATCTATTTACTATTGGCGGTAATTGAAAAAAATCACCTACTAAAATGATTTGTAAACCGCCAAACGGTTCAGTAGACTCTTTTATTCCCCGGCAAACCGCATCCACCTTGGCGAGCGTATCGGGCGCGAGCATCGACACTTCGTCGATAATAAGAATCTTTGCCCGACTGATACGTTTTACAATATATTCACTCGACGTAATTCGATCAAGATCATATTTGCTAAAAGTATTTTTTATTCCAATACCACTCCAAGAATGAATCGTCATGCCGCCAATATGCGTCGCGGCAATACCAGTCGACGCTGTGACCGATGGAGCAATTCCTCGCGCACGCAAATAATTCGTATACTGATTTATCGTATGCGTCTTGCCGGAACCAGGTTCACCTGTTAAAAAAACATTAGCACCGGTTTTTAATATCATGAGCGCTTCTTCCTGTGTCATAATTTTAAATTAGCACTCATTTTATCATTTTTTATGCAAAAAGTAAACCGGCAACCCAACAAAAAACCGGTTCATTTTTAACCGGTTTTTGTTAATAAACAAATTCTTAATTCCATTTTTTACGACCAACAAACAAATACTCTTTCCAAACCATCCAAACAATCAAAGCGTCGATTACTGTTAAAACCAATAGCCAAATTGAATGCGTAAAATTAAAACGATATATTTGGTAAAAAATAAAGGCGGTAAAAACAAAAATTGATGCCGGGTACGCCCATAGCTTGTTTTTTAATAAACCGATTATAACTGCGAGTTTAACAATGCCGTGAGACAACAAGTAAAAAACTATAAACTGCTGGGTTCCTTGAAAAAAAGTGTGAGAAAAATTAATAAGATAGTTAGCAACGATGTCTTTTGGGTCTTCACCAAGTTCCGAACTCGTTATAATATAAATAAATTTTACTATATTATAATTACTGGTAAAGTAAAAAAGTAAACCGCCGATAATTTCAACAACTGCAAAAGCGCTTTTAAACCACAAGCTGATTTTTAAAAGAAAATGTATAGTTTTTTCGCGAATTGGCATATAATTTAAACCTTTAGCAAGCCGCGGAATCCTCTAACGCCATAATATGATTCCGCACCATTGTGATACACAAAGACCTGGCCATAGCGACAATCACAAAATAAAGCGCCGCCAAGTTTTCTAATTTCGGCGGGTGTCTTAACCCAACTTGATGTTTTCGTATCAAAATTTCCAAGCTTCTGCAACTCGCGATATTGTTCTTCGGTTAAAATCTCAATACCCATGCTCACCGCCATATCAATAGCATTATTTTTTGGCTTGTGTTCTTTTCTCGAATCTAGCGCTTCACGATCGTAACAAATACTTCTGCGATCAATCGGAGATTCCGCCGAACAATCATAAAAAATATATTCATCAGTTTTTTTATCAAACCCTACAACATCCGGCTCACCGCCGGTTTTTTCCATTTCAAAGAGTGGCCACAATTTTTCTGGTTTGGCCTCCAGCTTTGATTGCACCTTTTTCCACTCAAGACCCTTGTGGCGCTTCATGTTTTTCTCAAAACGAACATTCAAAGTCTTTAGCAGTTCTTCGCCTTGTTCTTGTGGTAACTTCTTATTGTTATTAATTTTTGTCATATTCGAAATGAGTGAGCGAAATGTTTGGCTTGCAAAACATTTCCGAGCGAATGAGAATATATGTGGCGAAGCCCCTATATATAATTAATGGTAATAGGTATTATACGCCTGCAAATAAAAAAGGCCAGCATTTCTGTTGGTCGTTTTTTGCAGCGAGGATACGAAAAATTACGAAACGAATTTAAGGATTAGGGCGGGCGGAAGGAGGCCTGCCCGCAATACTACGCATAGCGTTGCAGGCGGGGGTTTGGGGAGGAATTCCGCCCGCCCTGGGGCCCGCGCGCTTTTTGACGATTTCAAGTTTTTCCGTTTTTATTGTTACTCGACATCACATTATTGTCCTGGCTGATGCCTAAATCAGAACTTGAATTAAACTCGTTCAAAACATCATTAATATCAACAAATTGTTTAATTTCCGATTCGCCGCTTTCTAAATCTATGACAATGTGCCCCAAGGATGTTTTTACGGCATTTTGCTTTAGCGAATTTTCTCCCGACGAGTAATTAGAATCATAATATCGTTTATCAACATCGGTTCTATTTTCATCTGAGTCTTCCTCTCTCCGTTTTTCGGAAATAATATTCAGCCTTGTTTTATTTCCCTTAATCTCTTGAAATAATCGCTCAGAAAAAGATGTTACCAGCCCGTGGTGTGGAGTAATTAAAAAATCAATTCCAATTTCATTCAGCTGGTTTTTGAATTCAGTATTGTTTTCAATCAAGTACTCCATACCTTCTTTTAGAATATCTCCAGGCATTAAAACGCTCTTAGCTTCTAATTGAATAAACAGAAGAAGGCTTATATTATTTGCGTATCCGGGTTTTAAAATTTCAGAATTTCCACACTCATTTGGTTTAATATAGAACAATTTTACCACCTCTGGAATGGTTGAAACCAAGGGGTTGGACGGAGACATTCCGAAAGGGTTGCCAGGAACATTTGCAGTCCTTTTTTTCATATCAGAAAGTACCAACTTCCTAATTTCATTTTCTCCAGTAATAAAATTAATAATTATTTTAAAAATACTATCTTGGGTTTCGTTGTCGTTCGGACAAGTCATGTAATTTGGATGAAATCTTTCCCTAAATATTTCATAATCAGATATGTGGTCATTATCCAAATGACTAAGAAACAACTGGTCTATGTAGAACTTGTCAGGACTACCAAAAGTATCCGCTTTTCTAAAGGATCGGCTGTGTGCCAAAGGAATCAAAAAATTTTCTACCGGAGAAAATTCGGAACTCTTTCCGAGATCAATTACCAATTTTTTATCATCAATTTCAGCATAGGATGACAATGCCCCGCCTACATTAAAAATTGCAATCTTTTTCATATTTTCTTTAAACTCAACAATACGGTTTTAAAAACTAATCCTCGAGCCAAGCCTCTGCCTCTCCATAAAAAAATAACAAACAATAATGAACTTAAAATACTATAATAAAAGTATTTATTAACTAATAAAATAACGGCTATAATAAAAAATTCCAAAGAAATCACTCGCACAAACAAATAATTTCTGTTTGCCGTTTTTATTTCATCAGTTTCACTTACATGAGAGTAAAGTTTCCAAAAAATACTCTGAGACATATCATCATTATTTTTATCCTTTTTCCACCACCAAAAAGACAAATCAGAATATTTCTGGTTAAAAGGGCGTAACACCGCTTCTTCTAATTTAATATCTTTTACCAATTCATTTCTTTTATTCTCATTCTTTATTACTGGATTACAACTGTATAAAAAGACTTCTGACGGTCTTCGTAATTTAAAAAAGATATCTATGACCCACTCTATCTCGTGAGCAATGGTTTGCAGCACCTCCCCAGCAATGAACGCGGAACAAAAAAACAAAAATGTGTAAAGAAAATCCAAATTTTCGTTAAAGCCAAAATTAATTTTATCTACAAATATAAAAAATAGGATTAACAATAAAAATCCGCCAGGCATTACCTTAATGACCAAGTCTTCTAATGAGAATTTTTCTACCATAATATTAAACAATAATGATTTGTAGAATCTACAAACTCACTACAAACCTAAGGCGGTTAGCTTTTGATCAATATAGTCGGAGCCTTGTGTTTCTCGCGGAAACGATCCGTCGGCATTAAAGAATGTAATCTCTTTTTCAGGGTGGGTGGCCTTCTTTGGAAAGAAAGATGTAATTTTTTCAATATCAGTAAATGGCGCTTTTTCTATTTCTTCTCCTTCGATTTCTGCAGTATGAGCTCCCGAAGACAATGATTTGGTATTTGGTCTCTCCTTTATAAGCTCGCCCATTCTCGTAGCTGCTAACTGCCAATAAGTCGCGAGAGCTATTTCATGTTCAACGATAGATCCTTCATGGAATTTTTCAAGGTGTTCCAATAACTCTTTTGTGACATCCCAAAGAGAATCATATTTCATTGAACCCTCGGAGTAATCAATTTTAGTTGACTCTCCGATCATAAGTAAAAACATTGATTTAAGTAAATAGTCTTTTCCGTCTATATTACTTTGTCGAGAAAATACCTCAATCCAACTGTCATCAATTTTTTCAAATAAATGAGGGTAATCTTTAAATCTTTCTTTCCTTTTTAGCTCGTATTCAGCATTAGATTTCTCGCTTGCAATCGCTTCTTTCTCGTCTTCTTTCTGGCGATAAATCCGCCAGAGTATATAGGCTATTATTGCCAACAAAATATAAACTAAAGTCATAAATTTATCTAAAAAATAAGTGATAGATAATTTCGGAATTTAATTATAACCCCAATAATTAGAAAGATGGTAGCTACTACAACAAATTGATTTTTAGACAAACTAGAAATTGGAATCTTTTTCCCGTCATTTAAGATTTTAACCAATTTGTTTCTTTCTAAGCATGCGGGGCAAATATACGGATTTGTTGATACAAAAAATATTAATAGCCCAAATATATTCAGTATGGTAAATAAAAATGCAATTCCAAAGATCCAGCGCGCTTCCCATTTGTATGGTTTTTTAACCTGACCACAACGTTTGCACTCTACAAAAATTATATAAGATTTGCTTTTTTCAGGAATAATTAACTTGTTTAAAGAAAGCGCGGATGCAACAGCATTTTTGTTTTGAATTGTTTCTTCGTTTTGATTAGCAAAATATTCAGCATCAGAGGCAGCTTTAATCTGCTCATCTTTTTTCTGTAAATCTTCAGTTGTTTTTAGATCAGTAAATAATTTTGTCTTTTCCTCCTCCAAATACTTGTAATATTTTTGCCATTCCACTTCTGGGTCCAAGCCCTCATCCTTCATCCGTTTGACCGCCCTTTGCTCAAAAATTTTTTCGTCCGTCATAAATTTTTATTAGTTTTTCAATTAAAAAATTTATCAATAGCCGATAATGTACTGAATAAATTTAGTCCCGGCAGAAGTTTATCAGTAAACGCAAAAATAAGCACAAGTGTAAACATAAAAAGAATTAAGCCGGCGACAGGAATTAAAGACAGCAATTTTTTAATGCCCTTTTGTTGATTTAGTAATTTAATAAAATAATAAAATAGCGTACCGACGACAACGAGATCAATGGCATACAGCCACCATATGAAAACTAACGAAAAAGTTGATACTCCTTCAGATGCCGCCGAGTGAAAAAAAGAGGATGCCAATAAAAATATTGTGGTTTTTAGAAAAGTCCAACCGACAGGAGCAAAAAAACTATAGATTACATAAACAAGCAAAAGAAGTCGCAATGGCAAAAGAAAATCCCTTTTTAAAACATCATGCAAGAAAAATGATTTGACCTGGTCATATTGAGAGTTCTTCATATGTAAAACTACATAATTAAATCATCAATACTTATCTCAAGTGCTTTTGCAATTTTCTTGAGAGTATCTAGAGTAGGATTTTGGTTTTTTCCTGACTCAATTTTAATAATCGTGTTATTTGCCACATCGGCTAATCTGGCCAATTTTTCTTGTGATAATTTTTTGTCTTCTCTAAGTTTTCGTAAATTTGTGTTAATGTTTGACATACCTACATCAGAATAGTAGAATTAAAGTGGTAGTAATATTTCTTTTCTAGTACTTTAAAGCTACACCCAAAATTCGAAATAGACAAGGGAGTTCCAACCCCCTCTGCGCATAGGTCAAGTTCCACTCCATAATATCTTACAAAATAAAATAACTCCTTATTTAAGGAGTTATTTTATTTGCAGGACAGTCCGGTCTAGAACTTTTTATGGTGAGGCCGTTGAGGGCTTCTTGAAGGGTCGCTTCCCCTTCTATATAATCCCTCTCGGTCGGGGTCTAAAATGCGACAAATGCGACAGAGCTAACAATATATGATGACCTTATTTTTTTATTGTATTTTCAGCCAAAATGGTTCTTCTTTTAAATTCTTTTAGAATATCATTTGAGTCAATTGATTTTCTAAAATGAAAACAACTCGCTTGATTTTTCTCCGGAACAACATAATCAATCAAACTCTTCCCGTCTGGATCCCCACAGTGAACTTGATGGACAAATTGCTTACTATATTTTTCTCTATCATTATAGTCACAATAATAAATGATCTTGTCGGTACTTAGCTGGAATACATGGGAATCCCCGTGGCCAAAAAAATATACTTCTTTTATACTTTTATCACTCATTATTTTCTCAATATCTTTAACATTTGCCATAGTATAAAATGAAAACCTCTTACCTTCTATTTTTAACAATTCAACTAACGCAACAATTTCGCTTTTTAAATAATTATGTTTAATCCAAGCTTCCAACTTAAACCAGTCTGATTGCCCTAAAACAATGACGGTTTCCGCAGGAATGTTTTGTTCAAAAGTATTAATATACTTGTGTATTAAATGGTCCTGGATTGGAATTATAATTGCAAATATTGGTGAGAGAAAAAACCTCAAAAAATCATCCCAGAAAATCAAGGTTCCATAAACCATTACAAAAAATACATGTACATAAACAACAGAAAGAAAACCATACCCCTTAATTACCAAAACACCCAAACAAAAAATATAAACAAAAAATTGAATCAACCCCACATCGGTTCTTCTCAAAATTTTTTCTACTTTTTTCATAAAAATTTCAACCAATAATAGCTAGAATGCCCCAATAAATTTAAGCTTCCATCTATCAGTATATTTTAGTTCAATTTTTTTATATCTAAATTTATATTTTATAAGACTAAAATTGTCAAAAAGTTGACCCGCATCATCTAAAACACTACTTAGCCCATCTTCCGTCAAATCATTTGGAATTAATATTCTTAATGACGGTTCAAACGGGCCAGAAATTGTATTTGCCAAGACAATAAATTCACGGTTTTTGCTTTGCAAATACTTATACGATTTAACGACAACCAATTTTGTAATCTCCCACCCGATGTTGGGCAAAACAAATACCGTAAAAAAATATATACCTGGACCAATCCATGATTCAATACTAAAATAACCGCCGCCGCCCAACATCGGCTCATTTCTTCCTCTAATCAAATCGTTTAATCTAAACTTAAAAAAATGCTTAATCCCAAACCACTTATAATTAAAATACCCTTTAATTATATCGATATAATATAATCTACTTTTAAAGTAGATCTTCACCTCGCCATTACCTGCAATCGTTCCCTCTAAATCTTTTAGAATTTTATTATTAAGCGATTCATCTGTTACAAATATGGTAGTTTTATCCATAATAATTTATCTCTTTTTAATAAATCTAAAGCGCCGTCTGTTTATGATATTTACATGAAAAGGACCACTGCGTGCTACCATTCGGCCTCGGTTTACAACGAAGCATTCAATCCAATGTTTCCCCGAATATGAAGCTTTTTCGTGATTTATTTTTTGATTCGAAGTCAACTTATTATAGAGATCTTTACCCTTAAAAAATCCACCTCTCAACCCATTATCTTGTTTTGCTTCTATCCCCGTGTTCACGACCTGCCAAAATATTTCAGAACCTGCCGGCTCATTTAAAGTGATGGCTTCATATTTAAAAGTATTTCCGTCAAATTGAACCGGTCCGTTTGAAGGAATTTCCATTAATTTATATCCACTCGAAGTACATTTAATTTTTACTGAACAACCTACATTTGTGATTGGCCATTCTGGCACTTTAAGGTGTTGATAATCTCCAAGCGGAAACACTGTTTCAGATAGTTGCTTTTCCGCGTCCTTTACAGCAATCAAAAAATCATCGCCAAAAATTTCAGTCCATTTCTTAACTGAACTTTCAAAGTCCGGATCATCATATGCGTCACTGATCTTTTCGGTATATAATTTAAATTTATCTCTAAAATTTTCATACTTTTCTTGATCCCAATGCCTATTAAAATCTTCACTCGGGAGGCTTGGATTAACAATTGTAGGCATTACTGGATTTCGCTGTAAATAGTCATTAACACGGTTACAAATATTTTTTAACGTCGTTGGTACATCTGAAAATATAATAACTGGATCGCTAACATAAACATTTTGACCAAGAAGAGTAGTGAGCAAAATTGATTTTACATTCATTAATTTTGTATCACGAAGATACTTAACAAGTCTAACAACTTTAACCAAATTATTTTGTGCAGCAGAATTCTTTGCTGAAAACCATTCCGCGTATCCATCAGCGTCAGTTATTTCGTATTGATTGGTATTTTTATTCATGATCTTTTGATTGCCGGCATCATCAACACATGGGATAATATCCATATGAAAATCGGATTCATAATCCAAGGTCACGCAACGAGTTTTTCCCCGTTTATCAACAATATCTTTATATCTATCAGTTTTGAAAAACTCATCATGAAGAATTGCTAAATAGTCCTTCGGTTCCCATCCATTAACTTTTTTTAGCTGAAAAAGTAAATCAACATCAAAATCTTTATTATCCATGCATGGCTTTATGATCGTTCCCTGACGATATGACCCTTGAGGTTTTACTGAAATAAAATATTTTTTAAAAATGTCATTATTTTTTAGAAATTTTTCTACTGTTTCTATCCCCGTTTTTGCAACATCAATCCTATTTTGATTAAGATTAACTGTATTCTGTAAAAATATTGAAAACTCGTTAACTAGATTCATATCATGAAGGATTAACTATAATGGTTTCTTCGTAATTTCCTTTATCATTCCTGTCGTAAATAATTAAGGAAGGCGTAACACCCTTTAGCAACTCCCTACCTATGTGAAAAGCTAAAGAAACCGGAACTGCTGCAAAGACATGCAGTTCTTTTGTACTAGGGTGGAGTTTCTCAATTTCTCTCAATAGCTGTGCGTATCGTACACGAAAAATTTCGGCAGATTTATTTGATCCAATTATACTCCTAGAACTATCTTCCCCAATGGGATTAAGCCTATAAATGGTAAAAGATTTACCGATGTTGGCTGGGAGAGCGTTTCGCGCTATTACGCCGCTCGCAGAAATGCAAAGTGCGATTTTATCCTTAGCACCGATCTGCTCCACGGTGGATTTAAAATCTATGGAACCTTTTATGGATGGCCATTTCCAACTCTCAGACGAATCCCTGTGCTTTTGATATATATCAATTTTAATTTTATCGCCAATTTTATTGCCGAAATAAGCTATTAACGGAATCCTGGCGAGCGCAAAAACGGAGATATGCTTGACCGACCCATCTTCAATCGATGGAAAAATTTTGAGATCGACAACCTTATCAATAATTTTTTTTCCTTCATCCCAGTAATAAGAATCCTTTCCAGCAATTTTAGACAAGTCAATTTCTATACCGTTTTGTTTCCCAGCCATAAGGTACCGGGGATAACGATTACAAGCTAAAACCGCTTCTCGTATTTCACCATCTGAGACAGAAACTGTACCTCCTCTAATATTACCAATTAATCGAATGACTGCTGTTTCCGATTCTGGTCCGAGCGAGGTTTGGTACAAAATCCTATCTTCATGAACTTTTTTATATTCCAAAAGGAGTTCAACCGGAAAATCTTTCGGAGATTTATCTATAATTTTATTATGATGTTCTGAACAGAGAAGCATCAAATTGCCTACTTTGTTTCTATCCGTGACAGGAAGAGAACAACTCCCTCGAGGCCCCTTCCGTGACCGTCCAACAACGTGCGCAACATCCCCCAAAAAAAGTTCATTTAATCCTGTAAACTCATCATCCAATAGGTACTTATTGCACCCTAAAAATTCACATCTGCCACCCGCTCTAACCCACAGAGCTATTCTCACTGGATTGGATTGTGTTATTGAAGATGCTTTTTCTTCAGTAGTCTTCGGCATATTTAATGAACTTTATCCTTTGGCGGACAACTATCGTTGCCGAAACTGTCCTTATCTTTAATTAGACCATGTCGATTGTGATAAACGGCCTCAACCTCAGCTCTTTTTGCGAGAGTGTGAGTTTTGTCTTCAGCGGCCTCTTGAGTGCGATGAACCGAAACCGGCTTACTTACCCCTTCTTTTTTTACAGCCCAGTCACCATCCCAGGGCACACTATGATAATTTTTTGCCATAAATAAATAATAAATTATTTTTTAACAACTCTAACCACAACGCCATTAACAAAATATTTGCCATCCTCTACATCCTCTTCGTGGATCGTTATTGGCGGTGCGTCGTTATCCGTCTCAGAAATAAGTCTGATTTCATGCTTTGTATTGTCCTTAAAAAATTTCTTAATATTCGCGGCACCGTCAATTACCGACAAAACATAATTCCCGTTGCTGGGTTTTTGCTTGCATTCAACAACTACATAATCACCGGTTTCGATTCCTTCTCCCTTAATGTTAGCGCCAGTCATAGAATCACCCACCGCTCTAACCGCAATGAGTCCGTCCGGCCGATATTGCCCAATTGATTTTTTAGAAATTTTTAAATAGCCCTCAATATGAGTTTCGGCTAATTCTGTGGCTGGACCACAACTCGCTGATCCGACAATGGGAATATTAAAAAAGTTATCCACAGTATACCCCTGGGGCTTTGCCACCCGCTGACGCTTATTGGAATCAAAATACAACAACCCCTTCTTCTTTAGCTGCTCTAGATTATATATGACGGACTGAGGATGTTTAACCCCGATTTCACGCATTATTTCCCTGAATTTCATATCAGAAATATCCTTTTTTTTGGCTAATTTTAGTAATTTTTCTTGTGTTTCGTTCATAAACCTATATTTTATCGGTTTTTTAAATATAATGCCTGCTATAAATTCAGCGGGGCTGATACCCCATCGGTTATAGTATATTATAAATGATTTATAATGTCAAGAGATTTTTTAACACCCTTGACACCAATCAAAACCGAGCGTACAATCTTTATAAGCGCTAAAAACTAACAACACAACTATGAAACTAGTAATTTCCCAAGCCAAACCAAACCCGACCGGCAAGGACCGTCCCCCGTTTGGATCAATCCTGCCGTTTCAGTTAGCGGCGGAATGGATTGATATTACCAACTCCGACAATGCAAGCATAAATCTTAATGGCCTTCAAATATATAATCTTTCCTATACGAACGGAACAGCACAATGGAGAATTGTTCGTGAATTTAATCTTGGCAACAAATGCATGTTGCCACCGGGAAAAACTGTAAGACTGCACTCTGGAAAAGAAATATCAACAAATACAATGCGAACTGAAGATCAACTCGGCACCAACTACCATCTTTTCACCGAATATAATAATTACATTTGGAACAATAAACAAATTGATAGGCCATGTATTTTTAACCCCTCCACAAAAGCAACATTAGACGTAACCCAATATAACCCGCCTGTCCCCGATGGAAAAATTTTAAAAAGATATGGAGACTTTCTTATTTAACTCTTAAATAATCGCTTGATGATTACAATTTACTTTTGGTAGAGCAATCTAAGGAATAAAATGATTTTGATTGGTTTTTAGATACCGTGACTGGTATTCGTTGAAACGAGCGCTCGCCTTTCTACAACACCCTTGGTGTTTTAGTTGGGCGGGCGCTTTTTTTAAAGGTCGAAAATATAATTAACTAAAAAATTTAATATATATGATTAATACAAAACTTAACATCGTGGAAGTTCCGGTCAACGAACTTCGAGCGTCGGAATACAATCCACGCAAACATTCTAAAGAACAATCCGACCAGCTTAAGAAATCAATTGAGCGCTTCGGCCTCGTGGACCCAATCATTTGTAATAACGCACCGGAGCGAAAAAATATCATCGTTGGCGGCCACTTTAGAGCCGAAGTAGCCAAAGAGTTAGGCCTGACCACGGTACCTGTAGTGTATGTCTGTATTACAGAGATACAAAAGGAACAGGAGCTTTCAGTCCGTCTTAACAAAAATACCGGGGAGTTTGACCTTGATCTCCTAGCAGAATTTGACGAAGCCTTCCTAGCCGATGTCGGTTTTGATAGCGAAGAGATAGATGACATCTTTCCTACTGAGGTAAATACCGAGATGTTTGACTTGAAAAAGGAACTAGAAAAATTAAATATCCAAGAAATTACCGTACAGAAAGGAGACACTTACGAATTGAACGGCTCTCGCCTCCGGTGTGGCGATTCAACAATTGAGGCGGATGTTATTAAACTTATGAATGGCGAAAAGGCCGACATGTGCTTTACCGATCCACCATATATCCTTGATTACCTCAAAGGTAAAACAAAAAATAAGGATGGAGTGACCGTTGGCTTTGGCGCTAAAAAGAATCGTCGCTACCTTGAAACCGACGAACTGCCACCAGATTTTACGGAAAAATGGATAGCTAATATTAACAAGGTTGCCAAAGAGAGCTTTGCCATCATTGTTTATGAGAACTGGAAGAACCTTCGGATTATTTGGGGCGAGCTTGAGAAATATTGGAAAGTAAAAAATATGATTGTTTGGCACGTCCCTAATCGGATGCAAGGATTTTCAGCTAAAAATAAATTCTTTAATAAACACGATATTGCCATGGTCGGGGCGTCGGAAGACAAAGCGCTTGAAGCAGAAGATGAAGGCGAACTGCTTGAAAATGAATATGAGACGGCGCTCTACGCCATTGCTGGCAAGCCACATTGGGAATCCTACGAAACCGGCAAAAAAATCTGCCCGACCGATTTTATAGATTATAAGGCGGCTGACGAAAAATCATCAGGACAAGGTGTAATCTTTGGAACCAAACCAACCGAAATCCTTATCCCCTACATTAAAGTCCTTACCAAGCGAAACGATCTGATCGTTGAACCTTTCGGTGGTAGTGGTTCAACCCTAATTTCAGCGATTAAGATGAATCGCCGCTGTTATATCATGGAAAAATCACCAGTTTACACCGAAGTCATTTTGAAACGCTGGGAAAAAGAAACTGGAGAAAGACCAAAGAAAATCAACTAATATGATCGACGACAAGACAAAACTAAACCTTCTAAAAGAAATCCAAAAAAACGGTAACGTTAGTTTGTCTTGCATTAGAATTAATATTGATCACGCAACCTATTATCGCTGGAAAAAAGAAGATAAAGAATTTCGTAAAAAAGCCAACGAGGCTGAAACTATCGGAAGAAAAAATAATTGTGACCTGGCGGAGCACGCTTTAATACTTCTGGTAAAGGAAAAAAAGATAGAAGCTGTCAAATATTTACTAAGCCACAATTCACCCAGGTACAAACCAAAAACAACGAACGCTGTAATACTACATAAATCTTTACCAAAATTAGAACCAGTACCGACAAGAACCCTGGAGGATCTGCTGGTCGAGGATGGTGAACAGCGCAGAGAAAGATGCGTTAGTATCCAGAATAAATTTCTCGCCTTAGGCGGTGTTCCACCTAAGGCTGATGGATCGCCAATTGAATTTCACGAACTAATTGATTATGAGATATATATTGAGGAGTGGTATAAGAAGAAAGATATTGATGACGAAAAGAAAAATATACCGACTACTGAGTATCAAAAAATTTCACCATTAACAAACGGCTGAAATTTATTTATATACTTCAAGTGACCCACCAAAAGCCGTGACCTCAGCCACCTTTTCATTAGATTGTACATCGCGAATTTCAAGGTGTTTAAAACCAGTTATCTCCTCCTTCAGCATTGCTAGCTTTGCAAGAATATCTTTTTTGAAAGTAACTTTTTGGGAATACCAAGCAGGACCGACGTAAACGACGCTTGCTGTTTTGGAAAACTCATATGAATCAAAAAGGCCAGCTTGTTTACCTAGATTAATTAGTTCATCCAGCTCCTTCTGTGCCTCTTCCTTTGGACGGGCTGTCTGCACTGTTGTAACTGCTTCAGTTTTAACTTGACTATCCTTATTAACTTGCTCAGGGGTTGTACTCACAACAATTTGTTTATCCTGAATTTTAACTAAGGATTCCGGTTCTTTTTTTACTTCAGGAGCAGCGACACCAATCATAATCAGAGAAACAAAACCCAACAAGCCAAATATTAAGGTTAATTTTTTTCTATTTGGCTGTGATTTAAAAAATCTTGTAAACAAAGACGGCTTGGCAAGACCAATAAACCAAGCAATTATTGATCCAAAAAATATAAAACCAAATAACGTTTGCATACTTATTTTAATAATTAAATAAATAAAGCCGACCTTTAGATAAGCCGGCATGAAACACAAAACCCCACGCCAGCTGGGCTTTTTACGGCCCCATACACCTTTCGATGTATGACTCAACTAAGAATAGCTGAACGTGGAGTTCAGTGTCTTAGTTGAGTTTCGAAGCACCATGCCTAGAGGTTATCTGGGTTTAGGTACTTGGCCTTCCAGCCTGAATTGTCAATGACATTTTAGCTAAATTATAGCCAAATGTCCAGCACATAATAGCTTAGAATAGGTGCTTTGCGAAGCTTAGTTATCTACAGTTTGTCTACTAGGGGCTCTGGACTAACTAGCGGGGTCTGCGTCATTAATGTCTATGAGATAATATAATCTATGGACCAAATCACAGCCCCTCCTACCCAATATTGCCTATACGCCCGTAAGTCGTCCGAATCAGACGAAAAGCAGGCCCTTTCAATAGATTCCCAGATCAAAGAGATGACCAAACTAGCCGAACGGGATGGACTCTATATAAAGGAGATTAGGCGAGAAAGTCATTCGGCCAAGGCTTCGGGGCAAAGGCCGGTATATAACGAGTTGATTGAGGATATTAGGAAAGGGTTATTTACCGGTATTTTAACTTGGGCACCGGATCGGCTGAGCAGAAACGCCGGCGATCTGGGGTCGTTAGTTGATCTAATCGACCAAAAACTACTTCACGAAATACGAACCTATGGTCAAAAATTTACCAATTCCCCTAACGAGAAATTTCTATTAATGATTCTGGGAAGTCAGGCAAAACTTGAAAATGATAACCGAGGCTTAAACGTAAAACGAGGTCTGAGAGCAAAAGTGGAGATGGGTCTGTGGCCTGGAGTGGCGCCAATCGGGTATTTGAATGAAAAACGAACGGATCGAAAATGCCACATTGTCATAGACCCTTTAAGAGCACCGATTGTAAAAAAGATTTTTGAGAAAGCGGCAAATGATGGCTGGAGCGGTCGACAAATTCATGCTTGGTTAAAAAATGATTTAAACTTTAGATCAAAAAACAATAAATATTTTGCCTTAAGCAATTTATACTTAATGCTTAGGAACACTTTTTACTACGGGTCACACGAATACCCAAAAGGGAGTGGCAATTGGTATACTGGGAATCACCAGCCTATTATTTCGAAAGAGCTTTTTGAGAAGGTTCAGGAAAGAATGTTGGATTATCAAGTCGGAAAAAGTAAAAGTAAAGAATTTGCCTTTACCAAACTAATCACATGCGGACTATGTGGATCGGGTATTACCGCTGATGAAAAATTTAAAAAACAAAAAAATGGCACCATCCATCGCTACGTATATTATGGTTGTACAAAATACAAAGACTTAAATTGCAAATTAGGCTATATGAGAGAAGAAGATTTACTAAACCAAATACTTGAACTGATTGACAAAATTTCTCTGGAGGAGCTCGGGATGAAAGAAAAAATTGTAAAAGAAGTTGAACGGTATCATAAATTTCAATCGGGAGTTATGGGAATCAATCCTGAACAAAAAGAAAAACAAAAAAGGATTGATATTAAAAATTATGCCAAGTTTATTTTAAAAGAAGGGCAGGTGTTCGAAAAAAGAGATTTGTTGTCAAATTTAAAAAGCCATCTCACCCTTGAGAATAAATTATTAAACTTAAAAAATTAATTTACTTTATTGAGATTTAAATGTCGCTATTATGGCAGCCCACGCATTGCTGGCAGATGTTGTGAATTTTGCAGCGGTTGTGGTAGCTATTGCTATGACTCTGTCTTCCGAGGCTAAACGTTGGTATGTACTAACTCCATTCACCAATTCTGTTTGACGAATTGTATAACCTGAACCCGCCGTCCAGGAATTATTATTCCCAGCGCTCCATGCAAGCCCAAAATATAATTCATTTGTTGAAGTGGTTGTAATGTTGCCCGAACTAGGCGTAACTGAAGACCCTGTACCAGACATTGTCTTGTCTAACGGATTCGTTGTGTTTATTCCGGCATACTCATGAACCGCTAGCGTACCTGTGACGGTTGACGAAACAGTAAAACCTGATCCACCAATAACATTTTTCGCATAAAATATTGCAGCTCGATACGAATTTTTTACTGCCTCAGCGGCTTTATAATAAGTATTACCCTTATTGTCTGTAATTGTGCTGGTTGGAAAAGTGACATTATAGGCTGTAATTCCAACTACCACCAAATTACTTCCGACGACGGAGCCGGAAAAAGCAACTGATTTAGAACCGTGTGCTTTTTGACTTTGAATATAAGATGGTGACCCAGCAAGCGAAAAAGTTGACGTTGTTGTGCTCCACCCACCAGCCAACCCACCAACGTCTTCAAAAGCAATACGCCAATAATAAATAGTACTTGAGACAAGTGCTGACCCCGCATAAGTAATTTCTGGACTTCGGCTGTTCTCGGTTGTCGTCGCCATCGTTGTAGTGCCAGAATCCCATTTTATAACCGTAAACGAACTAGAAGTTGAAACCTGGATACGATATTTGTTGGCCTGATCACCGGAATTAAGATCCGTATAAATTGCCGAGAATTTTGGCGTGCTTGTTAAGTTTGATGGATTAACAAGACCTTGAGTCAATGTGCTGGTTGGAACGGTTGGTGCGGTGTTCAATGAAAATGTTGAAGTGGCTGTGCTCCAGGCACCTACCAAGCCGCCCACATCAACAAACTCAACACGCCAATAATAAATAATGTTCGTCGCTAGAGCCGAACCTGTATAGAGTATGTCCGGACTCCTGTTTCCCTCTGTAGTTGTTACCATCGTTGTAGTGCCAG
>Ga0172379_10004068_pt1 | contig 22184 bp, 21 predicted proteins | sample GrowelOW334metaG_FD_119756 | JGI IMG/M metagenome (GOLD analysis project Ga0172379, IMG submission 119756) | Groundwater microbial communities from an aquifer near a municipal landfill in Southern Ontario, Canada - Groundwater well OW334 metaG | ecosystem: Environmental > Aquatic > Deep... | reverse complement strand
TCCGTGTAGTTTTTATAGCAGCGATAGTTGTGAAACTATAAAAAGAGGCGAAGCAATATTTGATACCGACGGCAGTGTTGAAAGAAAGATAAGCGGGGATGATTTTTCGGCTTATTCTAGTAACACCGGTGATATCCCGCTTGGTACCGAAGTCTGTTATGTGTTGTCTGTTAAGCCATGGGCTACTCACGATCCTTATAGGGAAAGTGACGAAGAGTGGCGTCATTCAGCAACAAGATGCTTCAAGATTGTAAAAAAGCCAAAAGTCCAGATACTAGGTGGCGACTTAATCTCTGGCGGTAAAATTCAAACCAGCACGTCAAGCAAAAATATTGGCGGTACAACCAGAATGTTCGGTAGTTGGGATGAGTATGCGTCATTGGCCGTCGGTTCAATAAGCGGCATGGGATCAGGTGCAGCATTTGCCGGCCCTGGGTTGGCAAACTCAACAGTGTGTCGCTATAGTACGTTGAGTTTTAATAATGTCGGTTGTTCGTTGAATCCGTCAACGTTGGGCAATTATTCAATGTCAAATTTGATGCCAGACATTGCAGCCAGTTTTCCTGATAATCGGTCGGTATTTTTTGATAATACTATCGTCGCCAACGATTTAGTAAAAGATTTAGCCAAAGGCATATACATCAGGTATCATGATGGTAATCTGACGCTTACGCAAAGCGAACTCGAGCCTGGCAAATCGCTAGTATTAAAGGTCAATGGCTTGGTAACAATATCGGGCAACCAAACATATAACCTTGATAATAACGGGTCAAACTACAAATCGGTCGCGCAATTACCTCAGTTGTTGATTATTGCCGATAATATTAATATTGCCGATACTGTTACGAATATTGATGCTTGGTTGATAGCAAAAAATGGCTATGTAAATACATGTTCTTCCAATCGTGGCGCACCCTTGAATGTAAATGCAGGCCTGTCAGATGGAATTTGCGACAGGCAACTTACGGTTAATGGGCCAGTATTTACTGACAAGTTGTATCTTCGTCGTACGGCCGGTTCTGGCAATGGACTAGACCATTCTGGCGACCCAGCGGAGGTCTTTAACCTGAGGGTTGACGCATATCTATGGGCGGCCGCACGTGCAAGCAGTAATGGGCAAGTGTTTAGTATCAAAACGATTGAACTGCCCCCTCGGTTATAGCCGTGTTTTACTGTTTGATTATGTGCTATCATTGTGAGTAATATAAGCATAAGGAAGATTTCTCGTGCCAAACATAATAAAAACAGATAATCCTTCATCAAAAAAGCACTTTTCTACGAAGAAAAAACTAATAATTGTGGGTGTTATACTTCTATTATTTATTGGTGGGGCAGTTAGTGGATGGTTTTATATGCAAAATAACCAGGCTGCTCAGGACCAAAAACAGCAATTAGCCGAAGAAGTAATTGACCAGACGACAATTGATGCCCAGGCTATGGCTCGCAAGGGCGATACAGCGGGCGCAGTCGCAAAATATGATGAGGTTATTGAAACAACTAGCGATGCCTATCAAAAAAGCATATTAACCATCAACAAGGCAATTATATATTTAAATAAAGAAGATTATGAAACGGCTCTAAGCATCGCAAAAGAAGCAGAGGCTATTGATGCCAACTTTGGAGTTGTTAAGATAATTGCTCAGATTTATGAGGATAAAGGCGACAAGCCAAATGCAATAGCCTACTACAAAAAGACGATAGAATTAATAGATAAAGACAGCCCAATGGCGGCGGATGATGCTATATATTATCAAAGTGTTATTGATGACCTTAGCGGGGGTAATTAGTCATGATACGGATTAACAAAAAAATTATCTCCAGATTGATGCTAGTTATTATTTTTGCTACTGTGTTTGCTGCTGGTACGTACGTTGGCGTTAAAGCCTATTCCGGTACATTTTTTGGACGCAAACAAGGTTATGGATATTTTGAAAACGAGAAATATAAAGCGGACGGAAACGGCTATGTTCTTAGCGACGGTATAAAAAAGACTAGTGTAAGTAGCTTTATTAGTTATTTAAAAGACAAAAATAAAAAAGAAGATAGTCAGAACGGAACTGGCGCTGCTTTTATTGTGTACACAATGCTTGGCAAGAGTGGTAAGGACCGCGATAGGGATATTGATGGCGATGATTGGGATGATCTAGAGGAGCGCTTGAGAAGCTTGGACAATAGGGGCAATATTGATTGGTCAGAGACGGTATCTCTAAAGATAAACAGTTATCACCAAAAATGGACTGAAACGAAGACAAAAAAAGGCAAGACGACTAAGACGACATATCATGATGACGCGTTCTACTCAAATAGCGATTCTGAAAAGAGTATCGTATTTTATGATGACGATGGAAAAGTCTTATATGCGCTTGCTCACAAATGTGCCAATCCAATGGGAAGTGTTGATAAGGGTCTTCCAGAGCCAAATAAATGGGACGTGTCAGTATCAAGTAAAGTCACAAAAACTGGCTCATTATTGCCTGGCGATACAGTTCGTTGGACGCATACCGTAAAGAACGAGGGTCCGGACGCAACCGACCAGGATGTCGAATATCGCTACGAGAACAATAGCGCTTTGGGCGGTGGCAGCGGTTCTGACCATGATTTTGACGCTGGACAGAAAAAGAACGAATCAGAATCTTTTAATCATACATCTCGTACTATAAACTCGAATGACGCCGGGACACAGTGGTGCAGTGCTACTAGCGCAAAACCACGCTCGTGGGATAACAGCAACAGGATTACGTCATCAAACGCATGTGTGACTTTGCTATATAAGTACACACTAGACCCTTTCATTACATCAAGTCAATCCGGGACAATCGAAGCAAATACTTCGGTAACCGTCACGCCATCGGTTAGAAATAATGGTCCAACCAGAAGCCGGACGACCCAGTGGCAGATATCTCAAATAGTAGTTGCTCCAGGCTCAGCAATACCGCACGAAAACACCCCCGGTACTTCACCACAGGCGCCATGCGTCGCGTACTTTGTGACTGCCGGCGCTAGTTGTTCAATTGTGAATAACGGTACAGGAACGACTGTATTGAGCGTTGGGTTGTCGACGTTGGCCTCAAGAACTGTTGCGGCTGGTGATTATGAAGTCGGAACAAAATTGTGCTTTGCCTTTTCGGTTCAGCCCCGAGCAAGCTCGGTACCATCAAATCCTGGTAGCGATGACCAATGGGCCAACTCGGCACCGGTCTGTATGATTATTGGCAAAAAGCCAAAAGTACAAGTGTTGGGCGGTGATACAATGTCTGGCGGAATAATCCAAACCAGCACGTCTAGTAAAAACATCAGTGGAACAACCAGAATGTTTGGCAGCTGGGATGAATATGCGGCGTTAGCAGTCGGTTCAATTAGTGGCATGGGCTCGGGTGCAGCATTTGCGGGTCCTGGGATGGCCAGCTCTACGGTATGTAAGTATAGTACGCTCAGTTTTACAAACTCTGGCAATAGCGCAACTTGTGTAGCGAATCTAAGCGCGGGCGGGGGTATAGGCAATTATGCTATTGCCCAGACAATGCCTGGTGTGGCGGCGAGTTTTCCTGTAAATGCCACAGACCCGAATCGTAACCTGGGCAATAACCCAACCATTGATTTAAGCATTGGTGATCTTCAGGGTATATACCGAGCTTCGGGTAACGTCACGATTAATGGCGGTGGCGCAGGCAAGTTTATTAACAAAAGTCAGTGGATTGTGATAAATGCCCCAACTGCAAATGTCACGATTAACGGCGATATTAGTTACACTAACGAAACACTGACGACAATAGATCAGATTCCACAGGTTATTATTATTGCAAATAATATAAATATCGTAGACAGCGTCACTAATATAGACGCTTGGTTGGTCGCAGGCGGATATATCAATACTTGTTCATCAATCAACATAGCGGCGCCACTATCGGCAAGCATCTGTGACGATCGCCTAACGGTTAACGGAGCAGTAATGGCGCAAAAACTCTATCTTCGCCGAACTGCCGGTTCGGGTGTTGGTAATGCCAGTGGTGATCCAGCCGAGGTCTTTAACTTGCGTGCTGATGCATACTTATGGTCAATGGCTCGAGCCAACAGCAACGGGCACGTTCAGACGGTTGATGCCATCGAATTGCCACCACGATTTTAATATAAATTCTTAGCTTGCTTTTAACGCTAGTGCTTATGTATAATATAAGGCAATATGGCATTACTAAAAGGACTGGGCGATTTTTTTGCACTCGACATAGGCACCAACGCTGTTCGTGTTGTTCAACTGTCTCAATCTAGCGCTGACAGCTGGTCGTTGCAACATTACGGCTATGCACCTGTCGAAGAAAAAATTACCAGTAGCAACTCCGCCGAGGGCATGAGGCGCCTGGGCGAAGTAATCATGACAGCCGTTGGCCAAAGTGGTATCAAAGAAAAGAACGTGGTTATTGGTTTGCCATCTAGCAAAACTTTTACGACTGTTATTGATGTTCCGACAATGAGCGAAGCAGAGTTAAAAAGCACAATCAAATATCAGATTGACCAATATATTCCAATGGCGATTGACGAGACCAAGGTAGACTGGGCACTATTAGGGCAATCGCTGCATGATGCAAAGCAACAAGAGGTGTTATTGGCAAGTACGGCTAATACATATACCGAAGAGCGATTGGAATTTATCGAGAGTCTAGGTTTTAACGTAATCGCAGCCGAGCCAGATCCAATTGCGATGGTACGTTCGCTGCTGCCTCTGGGTGTTCAAGACGCCAGGTTGATTATTGATGTTGGTGAACGAGCGACTGATTTGGCCGTTACGTTTGGCGACAGTCCACGTTTGGTTCGCAATATCCCAACGGGGCTAGGTTCATTAATTAAAGCCGCTGTCCAAAATTTGAACGTCCAAGACGATCAGGCTCGCCAGTTTATTTTGAAATTTGGATTGGCTCCTGATAGGCTGGAGGGACAAGTATACCGTGCAATTGAAGGCACTCTCGACAGTTTTGCGGCAGAACTTGTCAAATCAATCAAGTTCTTTCAGACGCGTTATCCAAATACGCCAGTTGGTGGTATTTTGTTATCCGGATTTGCAGCAATTGTGCCAAGGTTTGGTGAATATATCACCGCCAAAACAGGTGTAGCTTGCAGTGTAGCTAACCCGTGGCAGCGAGTTCGTGTTGCCCAGGCAGACCAACAACAACTCAGCTCTATTGCGTCTGAATTTGCCACCGTTATTGGGCTTGCGCAAAGGAAGAATCTGAAATGATAGAGATCAACCTTATACCAGATGTTAAACAAGAGCTGATTAAGGCCCAAAAAATTCGGACTAAAGTCATTGCTGGGTCTATAGTTATCGGCGTGATATCGGTTTCGGCCGTGACACTATTGGCTGTTTATGTATTTGGCGGGCAGTCAGCACGCAGCTTTTTTGCTGATCAAGATATAAAAAAGTACAGCGAACAGCTTGAAAAGGTGCCTGATTTGTCAAAGATGTTAACGATTCAAAACCAGTTAACAAAGATATCGGATCTCAATGGCAGCAAGAAGATAGATTCTAGAATTTTTGATTTATTAAAAGCGGTTGTTCCAAAAGCCCCTAATGATGTTGTTTATTCCAGCTTGGTTATTGATGCTGGTAATAGTACTATATCGATCGATGGCCAAGCGGCTAATGGCTATTCTGCCGTTGAAATATTCCGTAAGACCATAGAAGGCGCGCAGATTAAATATGACGGCTCCGAAGGCGTCGTGATAGCATCTGAAGTTAATACCAGTAACTTGAGCTATGGCGAGGATACATCTGGCGAGAAGGTTTTGCGTTTTACATTAAGTTTTGTTTATGCGCCTGAGCTATTTTCGCCTGCTTCAAAAAATGCAGCGATAGTCATTCCAAACAGAGGCAGTAACGCGACCGACTCATACCTGGGTGTTCCAGATAGCTTGTTCGCCAATAGGGCTCAAGATATAACAACCGAAGAGGTACAATAACATGCATCCAAAAGACGCAGCAATTCGCAAAAGAACGCAAATCGCGACAGCAAATCGCACAATGTTTCTTTGGGTCGCTGCCGTATCGGTACTATTTGGTTTCGCTGCGGTTGCCACCATATTCTTGTCTCAAATGATGATCTTTAATGAAAAGGTGTTGAGTAAAAAAGACCAGACTATAAAAATCTTAAAAGACAACAATACTAACGTTAAAGAGCTTGAGTCGCAGATAAGGGCTCTTGACGCAGACCAGGCGTTGATAGATTCAAAAGCAAATGCTGATGACAACGCGGTGCAAGTAATTTTGGACGCATTGCCATCGGATTCAAACTGGGAGGCACTTGGCGCGTCAATCCGCGACAGGCTGTTAGCCGGGATAAATAATTTGACAATTAATTCTATAGATTTCGATGATGAGGGGGCTTCAATATCAAGTAGTCAAGTCGTCAATGCAAGCTCATCGGTGAGCGCAAGTACTGAAATGGGCTTTCGTTTCTCTGTTACTGGTAACGGGACAGCCTTAAAACAGGTGTTAAATAACATTGAAAAATCAATTCGAACAATCGATGTTACATCACTGAAATTTGAAGTTCAGGACGGAGATACTATCATAATGAGTATCAAGGGTCGAGCATTTTATGAGCCTATAAAAGAAGTTAAATTAGTGGAAACGACGGTAAGATAATGAAAAAAACAGATATAGCAATGATAGTACTTATCGCATCAGTCAGTGTGCTTATTGCCTTTTTCGTAGCAAAATCTATTTTTGGTGATGTCTATACTGGAACGGCAAAAGTAAAAACAATTGAAAAAATTGATTCTACAATTGTTGAACCTAGTGCCGACATATTCAATAAAAATGCAATAAATCCAGCTGTTCAGGTCAAAATTGACGGGACAGAGTAGGGGGCTATAAGGTGGCGCTGCTTACCAATGACATGCAAGGGAAGTTGGTTAGCCTTCTTGTTAATGAAGGTTTAGTTAGCGAGAATATTATAAATGCCGCTAAAGAGACTTCTCTTAGTACTAGCAAGCCATTACTAGGGTTGCTGGCTGAACAAAATATTGTTGATGACGAGTTGTTGACTCATGCAATTGCCCAAGTATCTGGTGTGCCGTATGTAAACTTGTCTAATAGTGTTATCGATCAAAGTATTCTAGGTCTGTTGCCTGAGGATATTGCCGAAAGGTTTATGGCCGTCCCGCTGGCGGAGGTCCAAAATCGTCTGGCAGTGGCCATGATTGACGCAAATAACGTTCAGGCAGTTGATTACTTGGCTAGTCGTATAGAAAGGCCACTCAAGGTCTTTATGGCGTCTGAGGCTGGTGTCCGACACGTACTCGACCAATACAAGACCGACCTATCAAGTGTCGGTGAGGCAGCAGAGGCAAGCCAGATTGAAGCCAACCAAGAATCAAATCGCGAAGTAAAGACTATTGTTCAGGACTCTCCAATTAGTAAAGCGCTAAGTACTATCCTTGAGTACGCTCTTAAAACTCGTTCAAGCGATATCCATATCGAGCCTCTTGAGGGGGCATTAAAGATTCGATGCCGCGTTGACGGTATGTTGCGTGAAATTATGCAATTGCCAAAGAGCATCGAACCGGCGCTGGTCAGCCGCATCAAGATTTTATCTAATTTAAAAATTGACGAACATCGTATGCCGCAAGACGGCCAATTTACCGTAAAAATTGGCAACAAAGAAGTTGACCTTCGTATTGCAATTAGTCCAGTAATTTGGGGCGAGCAAGTAGTTATTCGTTTGCTCGATAAGTCTGGAAATAACTTTGATATCGAGGCCATGGGATATGCCGGGCGAGCCTTACGGGCAATTCGCAAGGGTATAAAAAGGCCAAATGGTATGATTTTGACGTCAGGCCCAACCGGAAGTGGTAAAACTACCAGCCTTTATGCTCTGATCAAAGAAATTAAAAACGAAAACGTTAATATTGTTACGCTAGAAGACCCAGTTGAGTACAAAATGAGTGGTGTTAACCAGATTCAAGTGAATGCCGAGGTCGGCCTAACGTTTGCCAGTGGGCTTCGGTCAATCTTGCGTCAAGACCCGGATGTCATCATGGTTGGAGAGATTCGAGACAGCGAAACAGCTAATTTGGCTGTCCAGGCAGCCTTGACGGGTCACTTAGTATTTAGCACGCTTCACACCAACAGCGCAGCTGGCGTGTTGCCGCGACTTTTGGATATGAATATCGAACCTTTCTTGATCGCCAGCACGGTAAACACAATTATTGGTCAGCGTTTGGTGCGTCGTGTTGCTGAAAAACGTGAGTCATATAAGTCAAATCCAATCGAAACACAAAACATTTTAACTACCGTCGGGCACTTGCTACCAAAGACGCAGGCCGATGTTGCAAGAGTTTCTCAAGATTTAGGCTATAAAGACTTGCCCTTAGCAGGCCAAAGCGCTTATACTTTAGTGAGGGGAATTGACTCTCCTTCGGGATCATCAACTCGGGGCTATAGCGGCCGAGCTGGAATATATGAGGTGATGGACGTGAATGAAAGCATCCAGGGCCTGATTGTCGCTCATGCAACCAGCTCTGAAATCCAACGCAAAGCTCAACAGCAGGGAATGATTACGATGAGACAAGATGGATATCTGAAAGCATTGCAGGGTATCACAACAATCGAAGAAGTTAACCGTGTAACATCAGATACAGCCTAGTAAGAAGGGTGGCAAAATGAACAATCAAGAATTAAGAATAGAAATCCTCCTAGAAGAAGTGGTACGCAAGAGGGCATCAGACCTTCATCTTCAGGTTGGCTTGCCGCCAATGCTTAGGATTGATGGTTCGCTGCTGCCGATTATGGGCTTTAACCAGCTTGACGAGCAAACAGTCGAGACGTTAATTTTTGCTATTTTGGATCAAGACCAACGCCAGATACTATTAAAAGACAAAGAATTCGACTTTAGCTTTGCCTTTGGTACGTTGGGGCGTTTTCGTGTTAATGCTTATCACGAACGCGGCAACTTGGCTGCGGCTTTTCGTTTGATTCCAAACGAAATCAAATCAGTCGTGGAATTAGGTTTGCCAAATATTGCTATGAGCTTTGCGGATTATCCACGTGGCTTAGTTTTAATCACTGGTCCAACCGGCAGTGGAAAGTCAACGACACTTGCAGCATTAGTCGACAAAATTAACACCGAACGATCACAACATATTATTACGATCGAGGACCCAATCGAGTTTACGCACAAGTCGAAAAAATCGGCAGTCGTTCAGCGCGAAGTTCACTATGACACCTACAGTTTCTCGGCGGCGCTCCGTTCAAGCCTGCGTCAAGACCCAGATGTCGTCCTAATCGGTGAGATGCGTGACCTTGAGACCATTAGCGCGGCTATTACGATTGCCGAGACTGGTCACTTGGTCTTTGCGACGCTTCACACCAACAGCGCAGCACAATCGATTGATCGTATAATTGACGTTTTTCCACCGCACCAACAACCGCAAATCAGGACTCAGCTTTCAAATATTTTGATGGCAATTTGTTCACAGCGATTGGTGCCATCAATCGGTGGCGGTCGCGTTGTAGCAGCCGAAATTTTAATAACCAATCCAGCTGTTCGAAATATTATTCGTGAAGGCAAGGCTCACCAACTTGACGCTGTTATTCAGACTGGCTCTGATCAGGGAATGCAAACTATGGATAGGACATTGGTCAGTCTAGTTCAAAGCGGAATTGTTACCTATGACAATGCCCGCGAAGTTGCAGTTGATTTGACCGAATTCGAGAGGTTAATGAGAGGCTAATAATGAAGAAATTCACTTACGAGGCTCGCGACCAAACCAACAACAAGATTACCAAGGCTACCGTTCAGGCTGATTCAGAGGCCGCTGCTGCGAAAGTATTAATTAACCAAGGCTTCATGCCTCTTAGTATCAAAGAGCAGGGTAGTGACGATAACTTTATCGCCAGATTATCAGGACGCATCACTGTCAAAGACAGAATAGTCTTTACTAGGCAGTTGGCCACTTTGATTGGGGCTGGCTTACCACTCGCGCAGAGTTTTAGTACCGTTTTAGAGCAGACTGAAAACAAAAAACTACAATCAATAATTCAAGAGGTGATGGCGTCTATTGAGGGCGGTAAAACGCTTGCCGAATCATTTGCAAAACACCCGAGCGTTTTTGATCCAGTATTCTTAGCGTTAGTAGGCGCTGGCGAAATGTCGGGTACCTTGGATGAATCGCTGCAACGAATTGCCGCACAGCAAGAAAAAGACGCCGCTGTTATGGGCAAAATTAAAGGTGCCTTGACGTATCCGATTATCGTTCTTTTTGTTATTTTGGGCGTTGTAGCATTTATGTTATTTACGGTCGTGCCTCAGGTTGAAAAACTGTATCATGATTTAAAGAAACAGTTGCCGTTTTTGACTCAGGTTATGGTGGATTCGGCCAGTATTCTTACGAACTACTGGTGGGCTGTAATTATTATTTTGGGCGCAGGAGTTTATTTTCTTATTCAGTATATTAAAACCGACGCTGGTATCAAGATGTCGGACACTATTAAACTGAACGTACCAGTTTTTGGTCAAATGTTTCGCAAATTATATATGGCCCGCTTTTCACGAACTGGACAAACCTTGCTTAGTACCGGAGTCAGTATGTTGGACACATTAAAACTAACATCGGTTGCCGTTAATAATACGATCGTAGAGAAAAGTATTTTACGCGCAGTCGAGAAGGTTAAGGCTGGTAAGGCCTTGTCGGTCGCCTTGCAGCCAGAAGATTATATTTTGTCACTGGTCCCACAAATGATTAAAATTGGCGAACAATCAGGGCGCATCGACGAAATGATGGGCAAGACAGCTCAGGTGTATGAGGACGAACTCGACGAGCAAATCAGGACTATCTCTACTGCTATTGAGCCGATTTTAATGGTGTTTTTGGCTGTTGTTGCTGGTGGAATGGTTGCCGCAATATTGTTGCCAATTTATAGCTTGGTTAACGGCATTGGATAGATATATAGACATTGCTTGACGCGTGTAGTAATATAAGCGTAAGCATAAAGCTAGTATAATAAGCAGTTCATAAGAAAGGTGGAATGATTCTCGTGAACATTCAACAAAAAGAAAAAGGTTTTACGATCATCGAGGTTGTTTTGGTCTTGGCTATAGCTGGATTGATATTCATGATGGTCTTTATCGCACTTCCTGCTTTGCAGCGAGGTCAACGCGATACTCAACGTAAGAATGATCTAAGCAGGCTTACAACGGCGCTACAAAGCTATCAGTCAAATAACCGAGGTGCTTTGCCTAGTGGTATGGGCGCCGAGACAACTTCTTGGCCAAGTTTTGTTAACAGGTATATTCGCACGGCCGGTGATACTTTCACCGATCCTACAGGTGCTGATTATATTGTCAGCACAACTGTAACGTTACCTACGGAGTTTGATTCTGCAAATCCAGCAGTCGTTGTGACGGTTGGCGCAACCTGTAATGGCGAGGGTCTGACAACAGGGCAGGGCTCACGCAAAGTGGCATTTCAAATGAAGCTAGAGGGAAGCGGTATCGCTTGCCAAAATAACTAATCAAAAAAGCTGCGATATATAAAACCCCAAGTAAAACTTGGGGTTTTTGTTTTATCAATTTTTCCTGTATGATAGTGCTTATGGAATCTTTCACTATCTACTTAATATTGGTTATTACCGGACTTTGCATGGGCAGTTTTGCCGGAGCTACTGTTTGGCGCCTAAGATCAAAGCAATTACTTCGTGACAAATCAAAAGGCGCGCAGGTTGACCATAGTGAATACATGCAATTAAAAAAGTTAGCCAAGACTTCTCTTGTGAAGGACAGATCTCAGTGTCTTGAATGTTCGTACACATTAAAATGGTATGATCTTATACCGCTAATTAGTTGGCTATCATTGGGCGGTAAGTGCCGCGAGTGTCGAAGGCCTATCGGATTGATGGAGCCGCTAATAGAGCTGGCGGTCGCAGCGTTCTTTGTGCTGTCTTATGCATTCTGGCCACTGCCACTTGAAAGTTGGCTAGAGATTGTGCGTTTTGTCGTATGGCTGGTTGCTGGTGTTGGTCTAGCAATTCTATTTGCGTATGATATTAAATGGTATTTATTGCCCGACCGGATAAACTTTTTTGTAATAGCACTCGGCTTAATCAGTGTGTTGATTGCGCTTGTAACCTCACTCGACATCGTAGAGACGTTAATAAATGTTGTTGTGTCGGTATTGATACTTAGCGGCCTGTACCTAGCATTGTATCTTGTGTCTAGCGGCAGGTGGGTTGGTTTTGGGGACGTTAAGCTTGGTATGGGCCTAGGATTATTGCTTGCCGATTGGCGCTTGTCATTCTTGGCGCTGTTTTTAGCAAACTTTATTGGTTGTTTGATTGTTTTACCTGGTATATTGTCTGGCAAATTAAAGCGTAATTCACATATACCTTTCGGGCCTTTACTGATCACAGGCTTTGCGATTGCGGGACTTGCGGGTAATTATATTATTGGCCAGTTTTTCTTGCCACTTATATAGTTATTTGAACAAACAGCTTATGCTATAATTATGGCAAATGAAGGCCTCAAATACAGCCGGTTTTACAATAATTGAAACGATGCTCTTTTTGGGTATCACTGGCTTACTTGTTATGGGAATCCTAGTCGGTGCTGGCACTTCAATCAATATCCAAAGATATCACGATAGTGTAGCCTCGCTGCAGTCGACCTTACAACAACAATATTCAGAGGTTGCCAACGTAAGCAACGAAAGTACGGGCGGTCTTGAGTGCTATGGAAATAGTCAAACAACTCCAGTTGGACAATCTGACTGTGTAATTGTAGGCAGATATATATCAACAGCCAATGGGTCTAGCCTTTCCATAAAGAGCGTGGTTGGTTATATTTCGAGCGCCACATCATTCTCATCAATCCAAAATGACATCGATGCAATAAATGCAATAAACATTCAGGTTTCTCCGGTTAACGGGCAAACCTATGATATTGAATGGGGATCATCTTTGGTAAGGCCTGGTGGTAGCAATCCTTTGGCATTCTCGATGCTAGTCCTTCGATCGCCGGTTAGTGGTGTGGTGCGCACATTCATCGACCCAAATGCAGCCATTGCCGATAGCAATATATCAACTCTGGTTAACCAAACAGCCTTAACTCAATCGGTAAAGGCTTGTGTAAATTCTAACGGTCTGTTCACCGGTGGCAAGTCAGCTGTGTTTATCAGCCCAAGCTCAACCAGTGCTAGTGGAGTTGAAATGCAGGGGGAGGCTGTTAGCGGATGTTAACAAAACGTCGTCAAGGCAACAGGGGTGATACGATGATCGAGGTGTTGTTTGCTATTACTATATTCAGCCTAGTCGCGGTTGGAGGGCTGGCAATTATGAATCAAGGCACCGCAACGGCGCAGCGGGCGCTAGAAATAACGCTCGTAAGGCAAGAAATAGATTCCCAGGCCGAGACAATACGATTCTTAAACTCTTCGTATATTGCCTCTTTTACGCCAAATGCTAGTTTTGCGGCTAATACTCCAGCTGGGCAGTGGCAGTTGATGGAGGACAGCATTATTTCTACGGCAGCCGCGTCAGCATCTGACTTTGGGGCTGTTGGTGCCGCTTGCCCGGTCCCTCCAAATGGCAGCTTTATTTTGAATACAAAAAACGCTACATTTGTTGCGCCTTCGGAGGGCAGGGTTGTTGCTTCGCAGATTTTTTCCCAAGTTACATATGATGGCGGTGATCAAGTGACGGCGGCCGAGGGAATTTGGATAGAAGCAGTACGTTCTGCGACTATAATGGGGAACAACCAATCAAATACTGGTTATATAGATTTTCATATCCGCGCTTGTTGGGACAGTCCTGGACAAGATATGCCAGTCACACTAGGCACGATAGTGAGGTTATATGAACCGCGTGGTTAATAAACAAGCCGGCTTTACGATAATCGAGCTGATGCTGGCTATGGCTTTTGTGGCGACGCTCTTAATTGCTGTGGCGATGACGGTTATCCAGATAGGCAATACATACAACAGGGGAATTACATTTAAAAACGTAAATCAGGTTGGACGCTCGATATCGAGCGAGGTCCAAAGAAGTATAACTGGTGGTCAAGCGTTCAATATAGCCTCTGGTGCGGGTAGTCGCTATATTGTTCAGGATTGGGGCGGTCGATTGTGTACAGGACAATTCACTTATGTATGGAATTATGGCAAGGCAATCCAAGCCGGAGATGTATCTCACTTGAACACGTATGCCGATTCGACTAAAACGATTAGGTTCGTCAAATTATTGGACTCGAATGCTAGCTACTGTCAGGACTCGTCCAAAAAAATAGTGTCGGCTGACTCTACTGAATTATTGACGGTCGGTGCAAATGCGCCGGAATATGATTTGGCGTTACATAGTTTTTCGATAACTACATCTGCGACCGCTACTGACGCAAAAACTGGGCAACAGTTGTATAGTATTGAGTTTCTAATAGGCACTAACAACAAAGATGCTTTGGCCTCTGATTATCAGTCGTGCAAACTTGCAGGCGAAGACGGCGCAGACCCATCGTATTGTTCAGTCAGCCGATTTAATGTATTGGCTCGTGCCGGCAATACTGTAAAATAAATTAAGGAGATATTGCATGAAAAACATAAAAAAGAAACAATCAGGAGCGGTATCATTATTTGTTGTTATCTTTACGGCTTTGCTTATTACGGTCGTAACGGTTAGTTTTGTGCGTATTATGGTGCAGGATCAGCAACAGGCGACCGTGACTGATCTTTCACAAAGTGCCTATGACTCGGCTCAGGCGGGTGTTGAAGATGCAAAACGCGCGCTACTGCGTCTACAAAGTATATGCGATTCAGATAGTAGCGGCGCAGCGTGTACTAACGCCAAAGCACAGGTAGATTCTTCTACATGTAACGACGCGGTGATTACTTTGAATGACGTTACTGTGACTGATAATGAGGTCAAGGTTCAAACTGGCGGTGCCAATAGTCTTGATCAGGCTTACACATGCGTCAAGGTTGAGCTTAATACACCCGATTATCTTGGTGAACTGTCAAATAATTCGTACAACTTTATACCTCTGAGGGGTGTTAGTTCTTCGTTTGATACTGTAAGGATTCAGTGGTTTGGCACTAATGACATCGACTCTACCTACAGCAGCTTTGCGTTGCAGCCAGATGCACAAACACCATTGCCGGCAACATGGGCGCCTAACAAGCCTCCTATTATCAGAGCTCAATTAGCACAGTTTGATAAAGAAAATGGTTTCAAGCTGACGGATTTTAATAATACTGATTTTACTAATTCGCAAAGTGATGCCAACACGCTATTCCTATACCCATCAACGGTAGGTAAAAATAACTTCAATTTTATATTAGATGATGTACGCAGGACGGTAAATAGTCCAGTTGCTACTCCGGTTGCGCCAGCTCACCCGCAATCGGTAAAATGCGCGACTAGTCTTACTAATATATATTCTTGCAGCGCTGATATAAAATTACCGACTACAATTGGGGCTGGTGAGCGCGAGGCATACTTGTTCATAGGCGCTTTATATAACAAAGCCAGCTATAGTGTCTCGTTAATAAACAGCACGACTAGCGCTGTAGTTAATTTCAACAATGTACAGCCAGAGATAGATTCAACTGGACGAACCAGCGATTTGTTTAGGCGTGTTCAAACCAGGGTCGAATTAACAGATATAAACTTCCCGTACCCACGTGCGGCCGTTGATGTTGCTGGTAATCTGTGCAAAGATTTCAGAGTTACTGACGACACTGATGACTATTGGATAAGTCCGTCTTGTACGCCGTAATCAGTCGGTTGTATTAGAGTGATACTTTTCGTGGACCTCACGAAGGTGTTGGTCTGTTACATGTGTATAGACCTGGGTAGTGCTAATACTGCTGTGCCCCAACATTGTCTGGACACTTCTAATGTCAGCACCATTCATCAATAGGTCGGTCGCAAAACTGTGGCGTAATGTGTGTGGGCTGACATGTTTAGTGATTCCGGCCAGTCTAGTATATTTATTGATAATTCTTTGAATGCTACGTGGACTTAGTCTTCTGAAATTACCACTGTTGTCCGAGTGATTATTTCGGCTGTAGTTCAAAAATAGCGGTGGTAGGGCATCTGTCCTGGCTTGCAGGTAGTTTTTTACGTGCTGACTGGCACTTTCGCTGATAAAAACTGGTCTGTCTTTTTGGCCCTTACCTCGAACCATAAATTCACGTCGTTCAGTGTTAACGTAATCACGGTTCAAATTCACTAGTTCAGATACACGTAATCCGCTGGAAAAAAGTAGTTCAATGATTGCTCGGTCGCGTAGACCAGTTTCGTCATCTGTATTAATTTGTTCAAGCAGTCGTTCGACCTCGTCATAATGCAAGAATGTGACTTGTTTTCGCGATACTTTTGGCAATTCGATCTTTTCGGGAGACAGGGTAGGGATATTTCTTTTTGATAAATAACCCAAGAAACCACGTAGGGCAATCAGGTGGTAACTTTGTGTGATTGTTGCTAGCTCGTCATCATTGTTATTTTTATAACGATTTAGCCAAAGGCGGTATTTTCTAACAACCTCTGGTGTAATTTTAGCTACATCGATATCATCTGTAAATTCGACAAATCTTTCCAAGTATAGCGTGTAATTTTCGGCAGTATGGGAAGACCTGCCACCTTCGACTTCCAGGTGTTCGGCGTAGTCTAAGAGCAATTCTGACATATACATAGTATTAGCATAGCCCATTTAGTCATAAATGCATATCAACTAGCCACCATCGGATTATCCGAAAACATTTGTTATACTGGTAACAAATAACATAATAAATTAGGAGTATAAAATGCCAGGACTCGAGAGGACTTTAATTGTATTAAAACCAGATACTATTCAACGTGGTTTGGTAGGTGAAATTATCACACGATTTGAGCGCGCCGGACTAAAAATAGTTGGTATGAAAATGGTATCGCCCGATGAAGAGCACTTTCATAAACACTACGAAGGAATCAGCAATCTAATCAGCCGTTGGGGTAAGGATATATACGATGTTACATTGTCTCAGATGACCGAAGCCCCGGTAATCGCTTTTGTTTTGGAAGGCATCGAGGCGGTACATTATGTTCGCAAAATGGTTGGCACTACCGACCCAAAGGATTCTGCGCCCGGTACTATTAGAGGCGATTACACCCATATTACCCGTGGTTATACTAATCCTATTGGTGCAACCTTGCCTAATATTTTGCATGCCTCAGGAAACGTCGAGGAGGCGGAAAAAGAAATCAAGCTTTGGTTCGATAAAACTGAGCTTTACGACAATTACGATATAGCGCATGGACCAATTGTTCGCGGCCGTGTTCCTAGCAAAAAGTGACGAATAGGGCTGCTACGGGGTATAATGTGAAAGTATGCCTCGGTAGCTCAACTGGATAGAGCAGATCCGTCCTAAGGATAAGGTTGTAGGTTCAACTCCTGCCCGGGGTACCATGAAATAGGACCCATCATTCGATGGGTCTTTTTTCATGGTCTGTCCCGGTAGTTTGAACACTGTCAACCTTATAAAGGTTGTAGGTGAGAATTGCCAGTCGGCAATTCGCAAGGAAACCTTCCGATGGCAACTGGTTGCCAATAGCGAAGTTTCGGGGTCGCGGAACGCGACCAACTCCTGCCCGGAGAATTCTTATAACGTAGTATAATACGTATATGTCAGCTAAAAATATAGAGCCCAAAGATAAGCCTCAACTGGACTTTGTCGGACAACGCGAGGGCGAGAAATTGCTTTTTGTGTTTCGTCGACATATTATCGCGATGCGCAAAGGCTTTTACATGTTGGTTATACCACTTATAATAACGGCAATTCCGCCGCTTATTTGGCAGTATAATTTAGAGCTATTTTTGTTGCCGGTTGCAGGATTTGCGCTGGGATTAATACTTTTTTCGTATCACTTTATAATGTGGTATTTTACGATTTATATTGTCACCGACCAGCGTATCCGACAAGTGACGCAACGCGGCTTTTTCGGCAAGGATGTGATCGAGCTGCGGCTGTCCAAGGTGCAGAACATAAGCTATAATATACCAGGGTTCAGCGGTGAAATATTCAAGTTCGGCACCATCGTAATCCAGACTTTTGTGGGCGACTTAGTGATCAACAAAGTCGAACATCCAGATGAAATCTATAACAAATTACAAGATGCGGTAAATAACGCAATTGAAAACCAAGGAGAACATGAAGAGGTTATTGAATAAAATACGCAGACAAAAAGACGAAGTGCAGCCGTCATCGCGGATTACAAGTGAGACTGTTGCGCATCACCGAGAACGCATTCTGGCGGGTGGGCGTCGTTTTAAGTATCCAATTCAGTATGCCCGTCACAAATTAGTGATTAATGCTGTTGTAATTAGCATTGTTGCCCTAATAGCTGTATTGGCTGTCGGGTGGTGGCAATTATATCCGCAGCAAAATACTAGTGAGTTTATGTACAGAATTACAAAAGTTCTGCCTCTTCCGGTAGCAAACGTAGATGGCGAACAAGTTCTTTATAGTGATTATTTAATGAAATATCTAAGCTCTGTGCGATATCTCGAGCAAAAAGAGCAGGTTAATCTAAAGACCGAAGACGGTAAAAGGCAAGTGTCATATATCAAACAGCAATCTATGCAAGACGCAATCGCTGACGCGTATGCAAAAAAGCTGGCCGCAAGCATGAACCTGTCAATCAGCGATAGTGATGTCGAGGCATTTATTCTAAAACAGCGACAATCTAGCAGCGGTGAAACATCAGAACAAACTTATTACGCTGTTATTCAGGATTATTACGGATGGAGCCCATCAGAATACCATCATGTAATTTGGCAAAAACTTTTGCGCCAGAAAGTCGCGTTTGCGGTCGATGATAAGGCCTTGGATACATCCAATGGTATTTATTCGACTTTGAGTAAAACCCCAAAGACTGATTTCAAGACCCTTGCCGCAACATCTGCGAAAACTTCAGGAGAAAAGATTACCTATGGCGTGTCTGGTTGGGTACCAAAGATAAATCAAGACGGTGGGTTGTCACAAGCGGCTGCAAAATTAAGTAAAAACCAGGTGTCTACGGTAATAAAATCGTCGCTAGGCGACGGGTACTATATTATTCGCTTGCTTGAAAGTAAGGACAATCAAGTCAACTATGAACACATTTTTATACCGCTTAGTGTATTTAATAAAAATCTAGAAGACATTAAAAACAATAATAAAATTAACGAATATATTTCTATCCCAAAGAACTAATTAGCCGTCTGGCTTATAATAGAAATAGGAGGGCTAAAGTATATGTTTAAGTTACCAGATCTAAAATATGGTTACGATGCGCTCGCCAAGTGTATGAGTGAAGAAACAATGAACTTTCATTATGGTAAACATCACCAGGCATATGTCGATAAACTGAATGCGGCAATTGAATCTAACCCCCAGTTTAAAGGCAAGAGCCTAGAGGAATTGCTTACAAGCGTCGAATCTACTTCTGTCGCCGCAATAAAAAACAATGGTGGTGGCCATTACAATCACAGTCTATTTTGGGATAGCATGTCAGGCGAGGGTGGCGGAGAACCGGCAGGTGCTTTACTCGAGTTGATTATCGACAAATACGGCAGTTTTCAGAAGTTTGTTGACGAGTTTACATCAAAGTCGATGGCAATATTTGGAAGTGGCTGGGCATGGTTATTGCAGGATGGTGAGATAATTACAACGGCTAATCAAGACACGCCAATTTCAATGGGGTACAAACAACCATTGTTGTGTTTGGATGTTTGGGAACACGCCTATTACATTGACCATCGAAATCGTCGCGATGAATTCATAAAATCTTGGTGGGAAGTGATTGATTGGAAGGCAGTTTCGGGTCGCCTCATTAATCAATAATTGTGCGCCTAATATTCTCGTTGAGGCCTACCAAAAAACTGTAGTTAAACAGATTATGCCTGCTGCAGATTTTATTAACGCTTAATTTGTCGTCTGGAATGTTGCTGATAATCGTGACTTTGTCGCCGACTTTTACGTTTGATCCAGTGATATCGATCATGGCGTGATTCATGCAGACGCGACCTGCTATGGTAGAATATTTGCTGCCAAGGTTTACCTGTCCAGAGTTGCTGAGGTCTCTTGGTATACCCTCATAGTAACCCAGTGGTAAAACTCCAATGATACTGTCGCGTTTTGCAATAAAAGTGCGTCCGTAGCTAACGCTTTCACCTTTGTTTATTTTTAGAATTTTTGTGATTGTGCTGGTTAGGCTGAGGGCGGGGTGAAGGTCTTTTAATTTTGACGAGTATTTATCGGTTTTTCCGAGTGGCGTAATACCGTAAAGCGCTATTCCGGTTCTGATGGTATTGGCATATTTTGAGGTCGTCTTTACACTTCCGGCTGATTGGGCGATGTGAAAATATTTAGGCATAAATCCGGCTTTTTGGATTGTCTCTACGCCGTTATCAAATCTATTTGCTTGCAGTTTAACATATTCATCGCTATCAGGGTTATCAGAATCTGCCAGGTGAGTCATGACGCCTTCGATTTGAATATTATTGTATTTTTTGATAATCGAAAGAAGATCGCCTAATTCATCAAGCCTTACTCCATAACGCCCCATACCAGTCTCTAGTTCGATATGAACAATAAATTTTTTACCTGTTTTGCCGATGGCATTAACAGTAGGCTCATCATGAATAACAAAGGCGAAATTGCTAGGATTAATTTTCGCGTAATTATCGTGGCTGATCGATCCCATGACCAAAACTGGTTGTTTAGACACCATATGTACACGCAACCCCTCATAGTAACCGTCGACTGCGATGTAGGGGAACTTTCGTTCTTTAAGGATTGTCGAGACTTGTTCGAGTCCATGGCCATAGGCATTAGACTTTAAGACCGGGATGACAAATCCATCTGGCATCAGACTATGCAGCAAATCAAAGTTGTGTAAAATTGCCGATTTAGATATGTAGATATTATTGTAAACAGTGAACTTTTTTTCGAAAAAACGTAACTTGTCGACTAGTACTGAACGTAATTGCATAACTCTATAATAACAAAAAGACTACGTAATCTGTTAAAATTAGTTAGATGAAAAAAGCTTTGAATTTCTCTATTATTAGTGAGTTAGATGGCACTTTGGCTCGAGTTGGCAAAATCGAGACGCCTCACGGCGTCATCAATACGCCAGCTTTTATAGTTGGCGGCACCAAAGCTACAGTTAAAACTCTTACGAACGAACAGGTTATCGAACTAGGCGGCCAGTCAATATTGGCGAACGTCTATCACTTGATGCTGCAGCCTGGTGCTGATGTTATTAAGCGTGCTGGTGGGCTGGGTAAATTTATGAATTGTGATTTGCCAACCTTTACTGACAGTGGCGGCTTTCAAGTTTTTTCACTTGGCATGGCATATAAAAAGGGAATCGATGCTACCAGCCACAGTAAAACTGGTGATGCGGGGCAGGCCAAGCATTCATCCAAGCAGTTGGCCAAGGTGACTGACGATGGAGTGCATTTCAAATCACATCTGAATGGCGAAAAGTTGTATATGAATCCCGAAAGTTCAATGGAATTGCAGCATGCGATTGGTGCGGATATTCATATGGCTTTTGACGAACTAACCTCGCCGCTGGCGGGCCGCGAATATATAAAAAGCGCCATGGACCGCACTCATTTATGGGCAGACCGCTCATTAAAGCGCCACCAAGAATTAAATGAAGAACACGCGGCAAAAGGCGAAAATTTACAGGCTCTTTTTGGTATCGTCCAGGGCGCCAGGGAAGAGGACTACCGCCGAGAAAGTGCAACTTTTTTGTCTAATCTAGATTTTGATGGTTTTGGAATTGGCGGTGTGTTTGAACCAGATGAAGTTTCAGAAACTGTTCGTTGGGTGTGTGAAACGCTGCCGAGGGACAAACCGCGCCATCTGTTAGGTCTTGGCTCGCAGCCAGCTGATTTATTTTTGGGTGTTCAGTACGGTATTGATACGTTCGATTGTGTAGCACCAACTCGTCAGGCTCGAAATGGCGCATTGTTTACGCTTGATGGCCGCATCAACATCCGTAACGGCGGTTTTAAGAATGATTTCGATCCAATCGACAAAGAATGTGATTGTTATACTTGCCGTAATTACACCCGCGCATACGTCCATCACTTATTTAGGTCTGATGAGATTTTGGGATTAACTCTTGCCAGTATTCATAACGAAAGATTTGTCGTCCGAACGGTCGATAATAT
>Ga0172379_10004066_pt1 | contig 22214 bp, 25 predicted proteins | sample GrowelOW334metaG_FD_119756 | JGI IMG/M metagenome (GOLD analysis project Ga0172379, IMG submission 119756) | Groundwater microbial communities from an aquifer near a municipal landfill in Southern Ontario, Canada - Groundwater well OW334 metaG | ecosystem: Environmental > Aquatic > Deep... | reverse complement strand
TGTTAATGAAAGCTCGCCGTACCTTGATCGCCTTTTGCCTGATGCCCGGGTCGAAGAAACTTTTCAGGAAAGTGACGGCAACTGGGTTCAGAAAATTATTGGTGATCCGGTATTCTTTTTTGTCCATCCGCAACGCTCGTTTGATTCCATTGTTGTCGAATATCGTTTTAAAAATAAAAATACCCCAATTGTCGAGGCTGGCCTGTTGGCCGACGCCACCACCGGGGCTTATCAACTTGAACCGTTGCAAAATTTAATTATCGATAATTCGCTTTGGAATAAAATTTCCATTGATGACACGATTTTGTTGCAGCGTCAGAAAAATTATGAAACGCTTGCCTCTTTTTTAGCCAACCCGCCGGCTTTATCGGAAATTGCCATCTATCATTATGATTTGGCTCGGCCATATCGGCTATCCGACTACGTGCCGTCTTTTGAATTAAAATCGACCAATGTTTCTTTGCGCGGCTCGCATGAGTTTTATACTTATATTAAAAATGAGACATTAAATTTTAAATTTTCTTTTTCCGACACCAATCGCCAAGTTGGTGAAGATTGGGTCGATATTGTCGTGACAAACGAAGCTGGGCAACCGGTGGCCGAAGAACGCGCTTATGACGACGGTAATACCACCAACAATAGTTCGGCTTCATCATTGCAAACTCTGATAGTTTCCGTCCCAAATTTATCGGAAGGTGTTTACAAAGTTCAAATGAAAGCAACGGAGGACATTTTTTTTCGAGCCATTTCCACTTCTCAACAAAAAATGACTTTTTTAAATCAGATCTGGTTGGCTGATACGGTTGGTTATTTGGCCACCGCGCCGACGGTAAATTTTTGGACTGAAGGAAAAAATTTAAAACTTTCCACTCGTCACGCCACCGGAGCACAAACGGTTTCGGTTGGTCGGGGGACAGTGGCTATAACCCAACCGTATTTGGAATATTCTTATGCGCCGCCGGAAACCGGGGTGGTGGCCGGCCGCGTTCCCGCGGCCGAGGATTTGCTTATTCGTGCCGACGGTCACTTTGCTTTTTCTTATTCGCAATTTTTTAATCCTGACCCGCTTCATTTAACCGCGGAGACCGACCTTGATCGGGCCGGCGTCAACTATATTATTGCCGACTATACACCGCCTGAACGTGCCGGGGAGTGGCTGGTGGCTACCGCAACCTTTCCTACGGCCAACGTGCCGTTTGTCGATCAAACCTGGAAGTTAGCCATTTCCGCTCCGACCGTTAATCAATCTGATCGGGAACTGCTACTAAATTCCATTAAGATTAAATTTGTTCGCCAGCCCACCACTTTTAGCGAATTGGTTAAAAAAGTTTTTGATTATGTTTTTTAAGCATCAAGAAAAATTTTCGGTTTTAGAAATTTTAACCCGCACTATTTTTTTGACGACGGTTGTTTCTTTTTTTGTTTTTTTGGCTTTTGATTTGTTTCGCCCGGGTTTTGTTTCCAATACTTTTTCTATTCATTGGTTTTTACTGGTGGCCATTGTGTCCGGAATCTGGTGGGCTGGCGTGGTAAAAGAAAGAAAGGAAAATAAAATTTTACAATTTTTATCAGCGTTTATCTTTGGTTTAGCCGGCGTTTTTGTCGTGTGGCAATTTCGGGCTAATTTAAGTGACTTTTTGGTTTTAGTTTTACCGCTTGCTTTAGTCGTGCCATTATTAGTAATATATCTTCTAGCCTCGCCAAGGCCCCGTTAGTTTGGACCAAGGCGGGTTAATCCAATAAAAATATGAACTGTCTTTTTTGCGAGATTGTCGCTGGTCAAGTGCCGTGCCACAAAATTTATGAGGATGAACGAATTTTGGCCTTTTTGGACATTAAACCACTTAACCCGGGCCACACCGTAATTGCTACAAAAAAACACGCTGATCATCTTTTGGAAACCGATAGCGATGACGTGCATGCCTTGGTTAGTGTGATTAGAAGAATCGCTCCGGCCATTATGCAAAGCGTTGGGGCGCCCGGCTGTAACGTTCACTGTAATGTTGGCCATGCCGCCGGTCAGGTGGTTTTTCACACGCATTTTCACATTATTCCACGTTACACCAATGATGGTTTTGAACCATGGAGTCGCGACAAAAATTCCGAGGACAGCTTAGCCGATGTTTCCGAAAAGATTAGACGCTTGATTTAGGATCGTTTAAAACTGTTTTTAAAGATATGAAACTTTTAGTTACCGGAGGGGCCGGGTTCATTGGTTCTAACTTCGTTCATTATTGGTTAAAGAATCACCCCGAAGACGAGGTGGTAGTTTTAGATAAACTTACTTACGCCGGCAATTTGCGTAACCTTGAGGCGGCCATGGACAAAATAAAATTTGTTAAGGGCGATATTTGCGATCGTGATTTGGTTTTTAACCTGGTTAAAGATACTGACACGGTTGTTCACTTTGCCGCCGAGACGCACGTTGATCGTTCGGTTATGGATTCAAGCGAATTTATTAAAACCAATGTTTTGGGAACACAAGTTCTTTTAGAAGCCGCTCGACATAATGGTTTAAAACGTTTCCATTATGTTTCAACCGACGAAGTCTTCGGTGCCTTAACTCTTGACGCTCCTTCGACCAACGAGGAATCACCATATCGTCCGTGCAATCCGTATTCGGCTTCAAAAGCCGCGGCCGATCATTTAGTTCGGGCGTATCATATTACTTACGGTTTGCCGGTAACTATTTCCAACTGTTCCAATAATTACGGCCCGTTCATGTTTCCCGAAAAATTTATTCCGCTTTTTATTTGTAATCTTAGGGAGGGGAAGAAAGTGCCGGTTTACGGTGATGGCCTTTATGTGCGTGATTGGATTCATGTTGAAGATCATTGTCGTGGCATTGAAGCTATTCTTCAAAAAGGGAGAATTGGTGAAACTTATTGTTTGGGTGGTAAAGACGGGGAAATTCCCAATATTGAATTAACCAAAAAATTAATCGCCCTGACCGGTCGTGATGAAAGTGCTATTGAATATGTAAAAGATCGTCCCGGCCACGACCGTCGTTATTCGATCGATTATTCCAAAGCCAAAAATGAATTAGGTTGGGAACCACAAATTACTCTCGACGAAGGGTTGAAGAGTATGGTTGAATGGTATATAACTAATCAAGCTTGGGTGGACGAAGTTCGCTCAGGCGCTTATCAAGATTATTATAAAAAACAATATGTTGAACGCTAGCAAATTTTCAGGCGTAAAAATTATTTCGCTAAAAAAATGGGAAGATCAGCGCGGCTGGCTTTCCGAACTTTGGCGAACCGATGAAATTGCCGCCGAGGAAGTTCCTCTCATGACTTATGTTTCTTTAACCAAGCCGGGTATCTGTCGCGGGCCACACGAACACGTGCACCAAACCGATTTGTTTGGTTTTGTCGGGCCGTCGACTTTTGAATTGAATATTTGGGATAACCGTGCTGGTTCGCCGACTTTTGATCAGCACGAAACTTTTACCGGTGGAGCTGACGAACCGTTTATTGCCATAATTCCGCCGGGTGTTGTTCATGGTTACAAAAACGTCGGAGGCATCGACGGTATGGTGGTTAACTGTGCCAACAAACTTTATAAAGGTCCGGGGAAAACCGAGGAAGTTGATGAAATTCGTCACGAGGCTGATCCGAATAGTAAGTTTAAGATTCTATGAAGGTTCTAGTTATTGGAGCTAAGGGCATGCTTGGACAAGAACTGGCTCAAGTCTTTTCTGATCAAGAAGTTTTGGCTTGGGACAGGGAAGACTGTGATATTTTAAATTTTGAAGAAATGCGCGGTAAAATTATTTCCGCAGCGCCGAGTTTGATTATTAATGCTACTGGTTATAACAATGTCGATAAAGCTGAAGGTGAAGGCAAAGAAGCGGCGTTTAAACTGAATGCCGAAGCTCCGGCTGGTTTGGCCAAGATTGCCAAAGAGTTGAATGCGACTTTTGTAAATTATTCTTCTGACTACGTTTTTTCTGGCGAGGGCACGGAAGGTTTTTCCGAAGAGGCTTCGCTCACGCCAACTTCTGAATACGGAAAATCCAAGGCCGAGGGCGAGCGTCTGATTCAAGAAGTTGGTGGAAAAATTTATATTATTCGCCCTTCAAGAATTTTTGGCGTGAAAGGAACCGGTGAAAACGTTAAAGAAAGTTTTGTTGATTTAATGATTCGTTTGTCGGCCGAGAAAAATGAATTCAACATGGTTGATTCGGAATTGACTTCACCGACTTACGCCCCGGATTTAGCTCGTCGCACCCGCGAGATTGTCGAAAATTACCCACCTGGTGTCTATCATGGGGCCAACAGTGAGACCTGCACTTGGTACGGCTTTGCCAAAGAAATTTTTCACCTTATCGGTCGTGATGATATTAAACTAATCCCAGTCGGGGCTGACGCTTTCCCGCGTCCAGCCAAGCGGCCGACCTGTTCCATTCTCTTGAACACTAAATTACCGCCGGCTAGAAGCTGGCAAGCCGCCCTTAAGGAGTATTTGGGCAAATAAAACGGCCGGGGGAAGCCCGGCCTTTTAGTTTGACTAACCAGGGCCGTTTGAGTAAATTGATAAGCACTATGAAAGCTTTAATTGCTGCCGGGGGGCACGCAACCCGTTTCCGTCCCCTAACCTGGTCAATTAACAAGCATTTGCTGCCTTTGGCGGGCAAACCAATGCTTTTTTATCCCATTGAGAATGTAGTGGCGGCTGGTGTCAAAGAGATTGCCATAAACATTAACCCTGGCGATAAGGAGATTCAGGAAGTCGTGGGCGATGGTTCGCGCTGGGGGGTTAAAATTACTTACATCGAACAGGTGGGTGGGCCGCGCGGTATTGCCCATGCCGTTTACAACGCGCGTGATTTTTTGGGTGAAAGTGAGCCATTTATTTTTCATCTTGGCGATAATATTTTTCGGGCTGGTATAAAAAATATTGTCGACCGTTTTCATAAAGAAAATTTGAACTGTGCCCTGACGCTTTCTCGCGCCCCGAACTTGACCGAACTTGGGGTGGCCGTTTTTGACACCAATGGAAAATTAATTCGGGTTGTTGAAAAGCCGAGTGAACCGCCGAGTGATTTGGCGGTGACCGGCGTTTATATTTACGACAAAAATTTCTTTGAAGCCTTTCGTCATATTCAGCCTTCGGCCCGTGGCGAATACGAAATTTCCGACATTCACACCTGGCTTTTGGAAAACAACTTTAAAGTCGGTTATGATGTGGTCGACGGTTGGTGGAAAGATCCGGGTCGGCCGGCTCAACTTTTGGAGGGCAATATTCTGGCCATGAACACTTTGCCGCAGGCTAGCTATGTTATTGAAGGCGAGGTCGACAAGGCCGCGCAAATTCACGGTTTGGTTAAAGTGGAGAAGGGCGCCAAGATCGGTCCAAACGTCTTAATTCGCGGACCGGTGGTAATTGGCGAAAACGCCGAAATTAACAATGCCTTTATTGGACCGTTTACCACCATCGGGGCCGGATGCGTTATCGACGGAGCCGAAATTGAACATTCGGTTATTCTCGACAAAGCTTCGGTAAAAAATATTGGTCGTATCGACGGTTCAATGATTGGTCGCAATGTCACGGTTACAACCCGCACCTGTTCGTTGCCGACCAGCGGCCACCGCATTTTTGTCGGCGACAATTCCTGGGTGGAGCTATAATTATGGAAAAGCCGCAAATCAGTTTAATTATTCCGTCGTTTAACACGCGGGAAATTCTTAGAAATAATTTAGTCTCGCTTTTTAAAACGGCTTCGTCTTTTTCTTTTGAGGTTATTGTGGTTGATAATGGTTCTAAGGATGGTAGCGTGGCCATGACGCGCGAAGAATTTCCCCAGGTTCATTTGGTTCAAAATGATTGGAACAGCGGTTTTGCTCACGCCGTTAATCAGGGGTTACGGGTGGCCCAAAGCGACGTTTTTGTCATTTTAAACACTGACATGGAAGTAGGCGAAGAAGTGTTGAAAAAAACTTTTGAAATTTTAACCACCCAAAAAGAAATTGGCGTTTTGGGAATTAAACTTTTGAAAGAGGACGGAACTATTTTGTCTTCGGTTCGGCGGGATCCTGATTTTTGGAGTCAGTTGGCGATTCTTTTTAAATTACCTCATTTCTTTAAAATAAAAGCCGTCGATCATTATCTTGCTAAAGATTTTGATTACGAAAAATCCGGCGAAGTGGAACAGGTGCGCGGTTCGTTTTTTGCTTTTCGACGCGAGGTGCTGGACAAGATTGGTTTTTTTGACGAAAAGAATTTTTTCTTTTGGTTTGAGGAAGTTGATTTTTGTCGTCGGGTTAGGAAAGCCGGTTACAAAGTTTGGTACGAAGCCGGTGTCAGCGGTCTTGATTTAGTCGGTCGTTCCGTTAAATTACTTACCCTTGGTAAAAAGCAAGCGATCTTTTTTCGCAGTTTAACTAATTACTTTTTTAAATGGCATCCTTGGTGGCAAGGAACGGTTTTTTTCCTTTTACGTTTTCCATTAGTGGCCTTGGCTTATTTGGTTGATTTCTTTTTATGAAATACGACGTGGCCATTATTACCGTGATTAAAGAGAGTTTGGACGAGGTTTGTTTAACCTCGCTTAAAGCTTTTTTAGATTCAACTAATTTAAAAGTTGTTTTTATTGCGGTTGATAACGATTCAAAAAAAATTGACGCCCACAGTTTTATTAAAAAACATGTGCCGGAGGCGATTGTCATTCTGCGCGACAAAAATTACGGTTTCGGTCATTCTTGTAATCGTGGGGCGGCCGAAGTTGAGGCCGATTATTATTTTTTCTTAAATCCGGACACGGCCATTGTTGATCAAAGTTTTTTGCAGAAATTATTAGATTTCATGAAAGCTTGTCCGGCTTGCGGTATTGCCGCCCCGCGTTTGCGTTATCCGGACGGTCGTATTCAAGAAAACTGCTGTCGTTTTCACAAGTGGTACACGCCGATTGCCCAGCGCACCCCGTTTTTGCCGGCCGAAAAAAGACGCCAGCATCGCCGTTACTTTTTGATGGAAGATTTTGATCACGATCGCTACCGTATGGTCGATTGGGTTCAGGGTTCGGCTTTTATGATTGAGGCGGCGCTGTTTAAAGATTTGGGCGGTTTTGACCCCAGGTTCTTTATGTATTTTGAGGACGCTGATTTATGTCGGCGTTGTTGGGAAAAGGGGCGACCGGTCTATTATGTTCCCACGGCCGAGATTCAGCATACCTATCGCAAAGAGTCGGCTGACGGGCAGGGAATCGTTAATAGTTTGTTAAAAAATAAAATAACTCGAGTTCATATTTATAGTTGGCTCAAATATCTGGTAAAATGGTTTGGTAAAAAAATATGAGCTTTCCTAAAGTTGCCGTACAAATTTTACTTTACGTCACCCCGCCCGAAGAATTCGATCGTCTAATGGGTTCACTCGAAACGGTCAATTATCCTAAAGACTGTTGGAAGATTGTTTTGGTAAAAAATTTTTCCGAGGCCGCGCGGACACCTTCTGAATATGTGCGTGAAAAATGGTTGGTCAAAGCCGGTCAGACTTTGCCGGAAATAATTTTTTACGAGCAAACGCCAAATTTAGGTTTTGCCGGCGGCCATGTTAAAGCAGAGGAATTGTCGCACGATTGGCGACCTGATTATTTATATCTTTTAAATGATGATACTTGGGTGGCCCCGGATTTTTTGCTTCGGGTTGTGACTTTGGCTGAAGAAAAAAAGAACGCCGCTTTGGTGCAGTCGCTGGTCATGCTCGATGATGGCGAACGGGTTAATTCGATTGGTAACGCCATGCATTTTTTAGGTTTTGGTTTTGCTTTAGGCCATCGCCAGTTGCTCGGTGAAATAAAAAATGATTTACCCGTGTTTTATACCAGTGGGGCTGGTTTGTTGGTGCGGACTTCGGTTTTAGAAAAAATCGGTGGTTTGTTTGATCCGCTTTTTATTGCTTACCACGAAGACCTGGATTTAAGTTGGCGAGCCCGTCTGGCCGGGTTTGACATTTTGTTAGCCTCGGAGTCAAAAATTTTTCATCATTACGAATTTTCTAAAAGCATCAAGAAATATTATCTCATGGAGCGCAATCGTCATTTGACCAATTTTGTTAATTATAAATGGCCGACGCTTTTGCTTTTGGTGCCGGCCGCTTTGATTATGGAATCAGGAACGTTTTTGTTTTCTTTTCGTTCCGGTTGGTGGCGAGAAAAAATTCGTTCTTGGCTTTATTTGTTTCGTCCGGCCACCTGGCTTTGGATTTACCGACGTCGTGCTCTGGTAAAAAGTTTTCGTTTAAAGACTGACCGGGCGATGTTGCCGCTTATGACCGGCAGTGTCATTAACCAGGAGGTGGAAAATCCGCTTTTGAAATTTGTCGCCAATCCGTTTATGGAAGCGTATCTTTGGCTTTTAAAGAAAGTGGTTTTTTGGTAAAGTTTTTACTTTTGTAAAGTTTGTTCGAAAATGGCACTGGTGCCATTTTTTGTTCCAATTAAATAAACTGTCTGTCCATTATCAGTTGGTGCGAAGGTTTCGATATTATCGAAAGTAGCCAGAGTCCAAATTTGTCTTTGGCCGCCGCGATTATCAAGCTCGATTACAAAAAGATTTTTGTCATCAGCAAAGATAATATTTTGGCCGACGGCGTGCCAAGCGGCTCCATCGATGGGAGTACTGAGGCGTGTTAATAATTCGTCGGTTAGATTTTCCGCATCAAAGACGTGTAACTCAAAATCCGAGGCGTAAAGAAGTTGTTTTTTATTTTGGGGATTCCATGCAACAGACAAGGCGGCGGCGTTTAAAAGAATTGGTTGATCAACACCACGGTCGTCAATTAAAATTATTTTACCCCTGGTTTGGTCGCGTAACAGGACAAAGGACGGCGGGGCCGGTAAGAATTCATATTGACCTAAAGGAACAATGGCCAAAGTTTCCTCCTGGCCGGCTTGATCACGTTTGGCTAGGCGGGTTAAGTCGCCATATTCTTCGACAAATAAAAATTGATTAGCGTCGCGTTCCCAAATTAGAGCCGGATTATCTGAAAGAATTTCACTTTGACCGTCTTGCGTAACCGAACGCCAAGTGACTTTAGAATTTTTTGTTTCTTTTATTATCAAAGTCTCTTCGTCAAAAAGCGACCACGATAGAGATATTTCGTCAAAATCGGTTTTAGATAAACGCAGCAATATTTTTTCTTCGCCAGACAATAAAAGTTTAGACCAAATTTCCACCCAACCATCGGTCGATGAAGTAAAAGCGATTTTTTCTCCAGTCTCATCAAGGGCGTAAACTGAATAAGTGGTTGCTATTTTTACGGTTGGTTCGAAATCTAAAAAGAGTTCAACTTTTGAAACAAAAGTTGTTTCGTTGGCTTTTATTTCAAGTTTCTTTTCCCAAGGTAAAAAATCAGTTTTTTCTAAACGAATAACATGTTCACCTGGAATGATATTTTTAATAATGGCATTGGTTTTTTGTTCGGTTGGAACGCCGTCAATAAAAACCGTTGCGCCTTTAGGTTCGGAGGAAACGGAAAAAAGGCCGGTTTTTACCAGGGCTAAACGATCGGGGTTTAAACGAAACCCGGCCGTATACAAAACAACGACCGGGGCAGAAATTAAGAATAACCCAAGAAAAAGGAAGAAAATTAAATTTCGCGCTTTCTTATTCATAACGTTTATATTGTAACCGACATTGGCCCTAAAGTCACTAAATCAACCCTTTTTCTTTTCCACTCCCCAAGTGCTTTGATTTCTGATATTCTATTATCCGTTATGCCTTTTTATTCAAAAGCGAAAAGTCGTCGTTTTTCACCGGCCGCTGTGCCGATCGTTCTTTTGGCCGGCGTGGTTCTGGCCTTTATTATCGGTCTCCTGTTGGGGCGGCAGCAAGGTATTCGTTCAGTTGTTCCGGCTGGTGAGGCCCGTGTGGAAAACGTCGATAGCACCTCGGACCTTTCTAAAAGTTTGGATTTCAAGACTTTTTGGGATATCTGGAATTTTACCAAGGAAAATTATTATAAACAGCCGGTTTCCGACGAAGCCCTATTTTACGGTTCCATTAAAGGCATGTTGGCCGGCTTGGAAGATCCCTATTCGGTTTTCTTTGATCCCGATGAAGCTAAAGAATTTGGTAATTCTTTGAACGGTACTTTTGAGGGTATCGGAGCACAAATAGATGTTGATGAAAACGGACAGCTGGTGATTGTCGCGCCCCTGCCGGGAAGTCCGGCTGAAACAGTCGGTCTTAGACCAGGGGACCATATTTTAGCCATTGATGGTGTGGAAACCACTGGCATGAGTGTTGATGAAGCGGTAACTAAAATTCGCGGGCCAAAAGATTCGGTAGTGACACTTATTATCAGTCGCGATGGTTTAACCGAAGCCATGGAAATTCCAATTACTCGCAACACCATTACTGTCGACAGCGTTAAATTGGAAATGCGTGATGATGGGCTGGCCGTGATTTCAATTCATTTCTTTAATGAGGATACGGCAGTGCTTTTTACAGCCGCAATGAATGATCTATTGGCTCAGGGAGCTGAGGGAATAATTCTTGATCTGCGCAGTAATCCTGGTGGTTTGCTTGATGTGGCGATTGATATCGGGAGCGCTTGGATTGGTCAGGACACGGTGGTTATTCAAAGTACCCGCGATCAAAAGCAGGCTTTTGTCGGTTCAAGCAACGCCCGTTTGAGTGAAATTCCAACCGTGGTTTTGGTTGATGGCGGCTCGGCCTCGGCTTCAGAAATTGTGGCCGGCGCTTTGCAAGATTACGGTTTTGCCCAACTGGTCGGCACGCAAACTTTTGGTAAAGGTTCGGTCCAGGATTATCGTGAGTTGGAGGATGGTTCGGCCCTTAAGTTAACTACCGCCGAATGGTTAACGCCTAAAGAGCGCTCTATTAATCATGTGGGAATTACCCCAGATTTTATTGTTGAATATACTCTTGCCGATGCCGAGGCCAAACTTGATCCGCAAATGGATAAGGCGGTGGGGTTGTTAACAGCGGCGTCCGGGCATTAAAGGGCTTTAAGGCATTTATGATAAAAGAAAACCAAAACCAAAAAGCACAACACGAGGTTTCGGCCGGGGGTTTGGTTTTCAAACGAGCCGGACGGGAAATGGTTTTTGCCATGATTAAGGATCCGTACGGTAAATGGACCTTTCCCAAAGGTCACGTGGAAAGTGGCGAGACTAATGAAGAAGCGGCAGCTCGGGAAACTTTGGAAGAATTAGGACTGGAGGAAATTCGTTTGCTTGAACCATTGGGAAAAATTGACATTTGGTTTCGTGATCAGCATGTTAAAAAAAATGCCCTGATTCATAAAGACATTTATTTCTTCTTGTTTTCTGCGCCGATTAATGCCAAACTTGATCCGCAAGTCTCTGAACATTTGTTGGAAGCGGCGTGGGTACCGGCCAGCCAATTGGTCAAGAGTTCTGATTATAAAGATCTTGTTTCAATAGTTAATCAAGCCTTAAAAACCCTCTCCTCTTATCCTCCCCCATCGTGGCGATGAGGGAGGAAGAATTATTTGTAGAATTTTATTTCTCCCTCCCTCGTATGGCCGCATACGGGGGAGGGTTGGGGAGAGGGCTTTAAAAATAATATGAAAGTTGTTTTGTTAAAAGATATTACGTCCTACGGTAAGGAGGGAGAAACGATTGAAGTTCCCGATGGTTATGCCCGTAATTTTTTGTTTCCGCAAAATTTGGCTGTCCAGGCCACCACGCAAGCCATGATTTTGGCCAAAACTAAAAAACAAAAAAAAGAAAAGGAAGAAAAGAAGAGCATGAAAGAGGCCGGTCGTTTGGCCAGTGCCCTTGATGATCTGGAGGTTGATATGACCGCCAAGGTTAACGAAACCGGAAAACTTTATGCAGCGGTGTCTGGAAAAGATATTGCCGAAGCAATTAAAGCAACTGGCCATAAAATCGATCCGGAGTGGGTTGAATTCGCTGCGCCAATAAAGGAAACCGGCGCCTTTGAAGTCACCATCAACTTGCCACACGGTTTTGAAGCCAAAATTAACGTCCGCGTTGAACCTAAGTAATAACCTCCGGAGACACGTCTCCGGTTTTTAAATTAAATTTGGTATGCCCAAAAAAAGCCAAAAAACAAAATATATTTTCGTCATCGGTGGAGTTATGAGCGGGGTCGGTAAGGGAGTTACCGCCGCTTCAATTGGACGTATTTTGAAAAATCGTGGACTGGAAGTTTCGGCAATCAAAATTGATCCTTATATCAACTTAGATGCTGGCACTATGAATCCGGTTGAACATGGCGAGGTTTTCGTAACAGAGGATGGTGACGAAACCGACCAAGACATCGGAAATTATGAAAGATTTTTGGACACCAACATTTATTCCATTAATTACATGACAACCGGACGGGTTTACATGAGTGTCATCGAAAAAGAACGATCAATGCAGTATAAAGGGCGTTGTGTGCAAGTGGTGCCGCATATTCCACTGGAAGTGATCGAGCGCATTAAAGCGGCGGCGGTTAAAGCCAAGGCGGATGTTATGGTTATTGAAATCGGTGGCACGGTCGGTGAATATGAAAATATTTTGTTTTTGGAGGCGGCCCGCATGATGAAATTATCTAATCCCGATGATGTAGCTTTTGTTTTGGTCAGTTACTTGCCGGTGCCGAGCCATTTAGGAGAAATGAAAACTAAACCAACTCAGCACGCCGCTCGGGCGCTTAACAATTGTGGTATTCAACCGGACTTTATTATTGCTCGCGGCCACGATGAGCTAGATAAACCGCGTCGAGAAAAGCTGGCCTTCTTTTGTTGGTTGCGCTCCAAAGAAGATGTATTATCGGCCCCTGATGTTAAAAGTATTTATGAGATCCCAGCTTTATTTGAAAATCAGAATTTTAGTCAACTGCTGGGCGAACGTCTAAAGTTAAAATTTAAGACCGGAAAAACCAAAGATTGGGACAATTTTGTGTCGCGCATGCACAAGGCAGTTAAGCCGGTAAAAATCGCGGTGGTCGGAAAATATTTTGGTACTGGTAATTATACTTTGTCCGATTCTTACATTTCTGTAATCGAAGCTGTTAAACACGCCTCTTGGGAAAACGGCAGGCAACCAGAAATGACCTGGGTTGATTCTGAAACTTTTGAAAAAGATCCCAAGGAAATAAAAAAACTGTTGCGTTTTGACGGGGTGATTGTCCCGGGCGGTTGGGGCTCGCGCGGCATTGACGGAATAATTAAGGCTATTAAATTTGCCAGAGAAAATAAAATCCCTTATCTAGGACTGTGTTATGGCATGCAGTTGGCCTGTGTTGAGTTTGCTCGGGATGTTTTATGTAAGACTAAAGCCAATACGGTTGAAATTGATCCAAATACGGTTGACCCGATTATTCATATCAATCCTCGCCAGGCGGAAAATATTAAACAAAATCGTTTTGGTGGAACACTTCGTTTGGGAGCCTATGACTGTTTGATTAAGAAAAACAGCAAGGTCTTTAAAGCCTATGGTCAGGAAAAAGTTAGCGAACGACACCGTCATCGTTATGAGTTTAATAATGATTATCGCGAGATGCTTGATAAAGCTGGTCTAAAAATTGTCGGGGTTAATCCGGAGGCTGATTTGGTAGAAATAGTGGAATTGGAAAAACACCCATTTTTTGTTGGGGTACAATTCCACCCCGAGCTTAAATCTCGGCCGCTTCATCCACACCCATTATTTAAGGCCTTTATTAAGGCATGTCTTTAGCTCTTGACACTTTGGCCGATATTAGTTACTATTTTGTGGCTTTTAAAGATCATATTTATGGCTCATAAAAAGGCGGCCGGCTCTACACAGCTGGGTCGTGATTCCCAAGGACAACGTTTAGGCACCAAAATCGGCGATGGTCAAAAGACCCGCGCCGGTCAGGTTATTGTTCGCCAACGCGGTACCAAAATCCATCCGGGTGCCAATGTTCGCCGCGGTAAGGATGATACTTTGTACGCCGCGGTTGACGGCATTGTTAAGTTCATGAAAAAGCACGCCAAAAATTTTCATGGTGTCTTACAGCTCCGCACCTACGCTCGTGTTGAACCGAGTAAATAATCCCCAATAATAAAAGCCGCTCCGTTAAACGGGGCGGTTTTGTTATCCTTGACTTTTTTGTTATTTTTCTTCATAATAAACCGTTGCCTCAAGTGGGGCACACCGCGCGCGGGCGGTATCCTGCGTAGTCACCGACCATTCGTGAATCCCATAATAGCCAATCGGGTAAAGATGGGTGAATCGGATAGGAAGGAGATCATCATGATCGTGACACACAGACAGTTCCGGGATCTGCTCGAAAGAGCGGACCTTCCCGCCGACGACCCGAATCACCTCTCTCGTGAGGTGGTGCAGGCTCTGTTCTTCGGAAAGAACTGGCCTCTGGTCAGACGCCTCGCTGCGCGGCTCAACGGCTCACCGGACGAGACGCACCAGGCCCTCGAAGTCTTCCTCGCCGACCCGTTCACGGCCGTGCCAACCATCCCGCTCCTCTCTCTTTCGGCCAAGGGTGAGCTCCTTATCCGCGGCCTGAACCCGCGGACTTTCTGGAACTATGCACTCGAGGCCAACGGTTGGGAGATGTGTTTCCCGGAGTTTCCGACCATCACCTCGGCCACAGCTCGAGCCTGTGTAGACTTCGGTCTCATCCCCGTCTTCTGCCCGGCTGGAGAACTCGAACAGGTGGTCGGCAGCGGCCATGGTGACAAGTACATCTTCCCGGCCTGGGGCGAGAACTTGAAACACCCTAGCGAGATCGAACGTCGCCCTTTGCTTGGTTGCTGGATCCTGATCGAAACAAGACCCAAGCCCAACTGGAACGACCTGGTCAGCTACGGCCCGGACGACAAGGTGGCCAAGCTCCTTGATCTCCAGCGCTGCTCCAATACGGACTGGAGTACCCTGCACGACGGTCGGCTGACAGAATTGGCCGAGGTCTGGGGACTACCCTCCGACACTGTTCGTCTGCCCACGGTTGAGGAGATGAACTGGTGTGGCAACCTCTTCGTCCTCGCCAACCGTGCCTTGGGCACTAACCTGCCCAACCTCGGTTCCATCAAGAACTGGGAGTGGTGTGAAAACAACTCCGACCGCGGCTTCCGTCTCGTCTTTGGTAACTCTGAGGAAGGCGGTCTTTCCGCTGTTCACAAGGTCTGGAGTGATGGCGGGGTCGGCCATCTCGCTTTCCGTATCCTGGCAGTCCTTCCTGCCTAGGTCCACCGGGTCCTCGTCGCGCTTAGTGTGACTTGGACCTATTTTTTATCTCATCTTTTCATAAACACTGTTTTCCTCTATAATTTAAAGCACCTATGAAAGAAGAAGTTGAACACATTTTGGCCACGGAAATTCGCCCCATGTTAGAGCACGATGGCGGCGGAATTGAGTTAATCGGGGTTGATGAAGCAAGTGGGGAAGTAAGAGTTAAATTGATCGGTGCCTGTCACGGTTGTCCCTTTGCTGCAATAACTCTGAAGACCCGTGTCGAAGATTTGCTAAAACAAAAAATTCCCGGCATTACTAAAATTATTGCCGTTGAATAAAGGCTATGTCGAAGTTTTTTCATTTCCACCGAACTAACATCGAATCCTTTAAAACCACCTGGCAGACTTCAAAAGTTTTTCGCCTTAGTTTTATTTTTTCGTGGATTGTTTGGTTGGTGGTTTTAGCTGCGCCGTTTCTTCGTTTAATGCCTACGGCTGAGGGTGGCCAATATATTCCCCTCCATTACAACATTTTTTTTGGGGTTGATAAGTTTGGTCCCTGGTACATGATTTTTCAGCTGCCCCTTTTTGGGTTGTTGGTTATTGCTATAAACAGTTTTTTTTCCGTTAGATTTTTTGGAAGAGAAAAAGCATTATCAATATTTTTAGTTGTCATGGCTTTGCTGGTTCAGCTTATGCTTTTGGCGGCTATGTATTTTGTTACTTTATTAAATTTATGACCCTTGAATCGTTCGAACTAGTCCGTATTCTTGTCTTAACAACTGTTGCCTTTATTCTGGCCGTGGCTTTAACGCCTTTTTGGACGCACGTTTTATATAAATATAAATTAGGCAAACGCATTAGAAACGCCGGTGACACGCCGATTTTCTCCATGCTTCACGCCAAAAAAGCCGGCACCCCCACCATGGGCGGAGTTTTGATTTGGGCAGTCGTGTTTATTTTAGCTGTTGGTTTACTGTATTTTTCACAAGCGTTTCCGGATTCATGGATTGGTCAATTCAGTTTTTTAACACGTGCCCAAACGCTTTTACCGCTTGGGGCTTTGATGGCTTCGGCTTTGGTAGGTTTGCTTGATGATTATTTAAATGTGCGCGGGCTTGGGCCAAAGGGCGGTGGCTTGCGCATGCGTCATCGCTTTTTGATTTTTTTAGCTATCGCTGTTGTCGGCGCTCTGTGGTTTACCTTTAAACTTGATTGGGATTTGCTGCACGTACCGTTTGTCGGTGACTTTAACATTGGTTGGTGGTATTTTCCGTTTTTTGTCTTTGTGGTGGTGGCTACAGCCTTTTCCGTTAATGAAACCGATGGTCTCGATGGTTTGGCCGGCGGCACCTTGCTTACCTCGTTCAGTGCTTTTGCCATTATTTCTTTTGCTCAAGGTAAATACGATTTGGCTGTTTTTTGTGGGGTAATTATTGGGGCGCTGTTAGCCTTCTTGTGGTTTAACATCAATCCAGCCCGCTTTTTTATGGGCGACACCGGTTCCATGGCTTTGGGGGTGACTTTGGCACTGGTGGCATTGCTCACCAACTCAGCCTTGTTGTTGCCGATTATTGGATTGGTTTTTGTAATCGAATCATTGTCGGTTATCATTCAACTTTTTTGGCGCAAAGTTTTCCAACATAAATTATTTTTGTCTACGCCGATTCATCATCATTTGGAAGCCAATGGCTGGCCTGAACCGAAAATTGTCATGCGCTTTTGGGTCATTTCTATTGTTTCTTCGGCACTGGGAATTTCTTTGGCTCTACTCGACGCTCTGGCAAAATAAAATATGCTTACGGCAAAGAACGCGCATTCAATTGATTATCGATTTTTGATCATTGTCGGCGTTCTTTTGTTATTTGGCTTTATCATGTTGGCTTCGGCCTCCGGACCGCTTGGGTACGCCAGGCAAAACGGTGACAGTTTATTTTATGTTAAGCATCAGTTGATTTTAGGTTTGATTCCCGGATTGTTTGGCCTTTATGTCACCAGCCGTATTCCTTATACTTTTTGGAAGAAAAACGCCCCGCTGCTTCTTGGGGTCACGTTGATACTTTTGGTTTTAGTTTTTATTCCGGGCATTGGTTCGGATTTCGGAACTTCGCACAGCTGGTTAAATATTTTCGGTCTTTTTTCCATTCAGCCGGCGGAAATTGCCAAATTAACTTTTTTGTTTTATTTGGCGGCTTGGTTGGAAAAACGTGGCACCTACGGTGTTAAGGATTTTCACGGCGGGTTTCTTCCTTTTATTTTTATTCTCGGTTCGGTCGCACTGTTAATTATTTTACAGCCGGATATCGGGACCTTGTCGATTATTGCCGCGACCGCGGTGGTTGTTTATTTTGTGGCCGGAGCATCGCTCGCACACGTTGGAGTATTATTTTTAGGCGGTTTGGCTGCCTTTGGTTTATTGATTGCCGTGGCCCCGTATCGAGCGGCGCGTTTTACCACTTTTTTATATCCTGAACTTGATCCGCAAGGTGTTGGCTATCATATTAACCAGGCTTTGTTGGCAATCGGTTCCGGCGGTTTTTTTGGCCTTGGCTACGGCCACTCCCGACAAAAGTTTGAGTATTTGCCGGAAGTTTCCGGTGATTCCATTTTTGCCGTAATTGCTGAAGAAATGGGTTTTGTCTTTGCCGCCCTTTTGGTTGTTTTGTTTTTTTGGTTTTTTTCTCGGGCAATTAAGATCGCTAAAAATTCTCCAGACGCTTTTGGAAAATATGTTGTTATAGGCATTGCCACCTGGTTAACCCTCCAAGCCTTTGTTAATATTGGTTCTATGGTCGGTATTTTGCCTATGACCGGCGTTACCTTGCCTTTTATAAGTTACGGCGGCACCTCTTTGGCCATCTCCTTGGCGGCTATCGGGGTTGTTTTAAACGTTTCTCGATATGGAACACAACCACTCTCATCCCGTTGGCCATAAAATAATGTTTTGCGGTGGGGGCACACTCGGACCGGTTACACCCCTGCTCGCGATTATTGAAGCTTGGCGAAGAAAAGATTCTTCGGCCGAATTTGTTTTTGTTGGCACACCACATGGGCCAGAACGAGAACTGATGTTCAAAGAGCGAATTGAGTTCCATTGTCTGCCTGAAGCCAAACTACCGCGTTATCCAAGTTTGGCTTGGTTGCTTTTACCGTTTCGTTTGGCGGCCGCTCTGTATGCCGCATGGATTATTTTAAAAAAAGAAAAGCCGGCTTTAATCGTTTCGGCCGGCGGCTACACTTCGGTTCCGTTGGTAATAATTGGTTGGTTTTTGAGAATTCCTTCGCTGGTTCACCAACAAGATGTTCGACCACTTTTATCAAATAAATTAACCGCGCCGTTTGCTTCGCTTGTGACCGTGGCTTGGCCGAAGCTTGTTGATGATTTTTCTAAAAGTAAATTAGTTGGCAATCCGGTTCGTTCGGCTTTTTTGCACACCAATAAAGTTGAGGCCATAAAACATTTTGGTTTAAATGAAAATAAGCCAACGGTTTTGGCTATCGGCGGCGGAACCGGTTCGCTTTGGCTAAATCAGAATATTTCCGCCTTGACCGATGAGCTTTTGTTTTCGGCCAACCTGATTCATTTAACCGGGAAAGGGAAGACAGTTGAAGCAAAAACATCTGACGGTTATCGAACCTTTGAGCTTTTGACTGACGAAATGCCTTTGGCCTTTGCCGCGGCTGATCTGGTGGTTTGTCGAGCGGGCATGGCGACAATCACTGAATTGGCGGCCACAAAAAAAGCGGCGATTGTTATTCCGCTACCCAACTCGCCGCAGGAAGATAACGCCGCGGTTATTGATGGTACAGCTGTTGTTTTAAAACAAACCGCGACAACTCCGACAATTTTGTTGAAAGAAATCTTGCATCTTCTAAAGGAAACACCAATAAGAGTAGTTATGGGAGACAAATTGAACAAACTTTTAAAAACCGACGTGGCTGAAGAAATGGTGGTTTTGGGACAGGAGAGGATTGCTAAAAATTTTCGGTCAGGAGCTGAGTGTTGTTAAGCTTTTAAATCAAAAACCACCCCTCGACAAGCTCGGGGTGGTTTTTAAATTAACCTTCTTCTTCGGTGGTTTCTTCGTCACTCTCACCTTTTGTTGCCTCACCTTCAAGCGCGGCACAGTCGGTACAGTAACCATCTTCGTTGATTTCGGTTTCTTCGGCTCCACAGCCGACGCATGTACCCATCTCCATAGTGTTGGATAGATTATTTTTTAAGGCCTTTGGAAATTATAGTTAAATCAAAAAATGCGTCAACCTTTTTGTGGATAAACCGTGGATCTTGTCAAGTATAGAGAAAGGCGCTATTATATCGCCGCAATATGCGCTGGTAGCTTCCACCTTCGTTCGAGGCGAACTTCGGTGGACCTCGTCCCGCCAAAGTCCAACGACGGCGGGGCAGTGGTATAATTACCACTTCGCTACCAGTACCAGAATTTGCGCTGGTAGCTTCCCGCCTTCGGAGGCCTATGGCGGGACCCCGCCAAAGTCCAACGACGGCGGGGCAGTGGTATAATTACCACTTCGCTACCAGTACCAGAATTTGCGCTGGTAGCTCAGTGGTAGAGCGAGGGCCTTTTAAGCCCGAGGTCGAGGGTCCGATCCCCTCCCAGCGCACCATGAAAAACCCTTCTAAATTTTCCCAGGACTGCGTCATGGGTCCTGTCTGACTTCGTCGTCGTACCTAAATGGTACGCCTCCTCGTCTGACACCCGTTCCTTGTCCTGAAAAAATTTAAAAGGGTTTTTCTTGTTAGTAAGTGTATTTTTTAAACATATCTACCACCCCCGTTTTACAACGGGGGTCTTTTGTTTATCCTTGACTTTTTTTGTTTTTTTTGTTAGATTCAAACGCTGCTTGAAGCAGACTCTACTACACGAGCCGTGTAGCATCCCCTCATCAACGTTGAATGGAGTTGAACATGCCCAGTCTTTCCATGGGTCTTGGTTTGCGGCACGAACAGAGACTGGAGCCGCGTCTCTCCCTGGCACAGCGAGCCCACCAGGTCCAGGCGCACATCTTCGGCCTTCGCCTGCAGCTGATCGGCGATCTCCGCAACGAGCAGTACAAGCCCAAGGGAGTCTGCCCGAAGTGCTCTCGGAGGATGACCCCGACGGAGATCCTTCGCGGGTTCAACAACGATCCCAACGACTTCACCACCGCCTGCACCGGCTGCGGTTTCCGCTTCGATCCCAAGTTGAAGTGTTCCGATCAGCACGGAACGTGGGTCGAGGTCCCTTTCTACTGCAACTGCCAGACCTTGGAGAGGTTGCGTGGGAAGGAGACTCTCCGTCCCTCGGAGCTCGTGAGACAGCACGCCGGGATCTACCGATCGGCCATCGTGCACTTCGGCAACATCCGGGCGGCCTTCGCCCAGATCGGGATCGAGTATGCCCTCGAGGACTTCAACAACTGGGAGAACAAGGTCGAGGTCTTTCTCGGCCGCCTGCCCGACACGGTCATCGCCGAGTGTGTTGGCCGGCCCGTTGTCGAAGTCCGGCGCCTGCGTCGCAAGCTCGGCATCTCGCGCTACACCACACGTCGGGCCCTCGACGAGCTGGGTGAGTAGACGTCGCGAGCCGCTATTCTCGTTTTGGTCTCGGAGTTCATTCTCCGGGGCCTTTTAATTATCTTAAACAATAAAGCCGTCAATCGATGGCTTTTTTGTCTGTTTTCTTGTATTATGTTTAAGAAATATTTATGAAAAGTCTTTCTTTCCTTTCGGCCGTAAAAAAGCGTTATGCCGGCTGTTCGCAAGCTCGTCGGCGGATGTTTCATGCTTCCAACGATGCTACAGCTATTGCTAAACGAGCTATCTTTGCGCTTCATCGTGAAGACTTGGCCGAGGCCGAGCAGCTTATAAAAGAGGCAAGAAAGCTTTTAATAGAAGCCGTGAACGAAACTAAGGCTCATCCGGAACTGCGCGGGCAGGGACCGTATCATGCCGGGCTGGAGGAATACGCCGAAGCTTTGCTTTTTCAAAACTATTTAACTAAAGGCGATTGGAAGAATACCGAAGCCCTCAGTTTAGATCCGGATATTTATCTTGGGGCGCTTTCTGATGCTACAGGTGAATTGGTCCGATATGCCGTGCGCCAGGCCACCAAAGGCAGTGTTAAGGCCGTGGAAAAAGCGCGAGAGGTTGTCGAAGCCACGGTTGGTTTTATTCTTGAACTTGATTTAACCGGCGAGCTTCGCCAAAAAGGCGATCAAGCCAAACGTAATCTTCGCACTTTGGAAGAAATGATGTATCAAATAAGCTTAGTGAGAAAATAGTATGGTTGAGGTTAAACGCCCAAAAATAACCGCCATAATTCCGGCTTACAACGAGGAGGCAACCGTGGCCGAGGTTGTCCGGGTTGCTTGTTCTTCAAAATTAGTCGACGAAGTTTTGGTAGTGTCTGATGGTTCAACCGATAATACCGTCGAAACCGCACGAGCGGCCGGGGCGCGAGTTCTTGATCTTAAAAAGAATCACGGCAAAGGCGCGGCTATGCGTTTGGGAGTTCTTGATACCAACGCGCCGATTATTTTATTTCTTGACGCTGATTTGGTTGGTTTTACCACTGATCATATTGAACGCCTGGTTTGGCCGGTCATAACCGGCGGCCGGGCCATGAACGCGGCCCAACGTGATCGCGGTATTCTGAATCCGATTGTTCGCTACCTACCGCTCATTAGCGGTGAGCGGGCCATGACCAGGGATATTTTTTTAGCCATCCCCGAGGAATATTCTCAGGGTTTTATGGTGGAAATTGTTTTGAATTATTATTGTCGTTTCAAAAAGTTGCGTTATGGTTCGGTCTTGCTGCCGGGGTTGACCATTCGCCGTAAGTATCAGAAGGTCGGTTGGCGCCGGGGCTTGCGCGAATATTTCCGCATGACATTTCAGATAATAAAAGCTATGATAGTAATACGGCTAGCTAGATTATTTAGACAGTTTTAAGTATGGAAATGAATGACTCGTTGAGGCCTGACGAATCGGGATACATTGCTCATGATCACTATTTTCTTCCTCCCGGAGAAAGATTGAAATATCATGAGGCCGGAAC
>Ga0172379_10004065_pt1 | contig 22216 bp, 23 predicted proteins | sample GrowelOW334metaG_FD_119756 | JGI IMG/M metagenome (GOLD analysis project Ga0172379, IMG submission 119756) | Groundwater microbial communities from an aquifer near a municipal landfill in Southern Ontario, Canada - Groundwater well OW334 metaG | ecosystem: Environmental > Aquatic > Deep... | reverse complement strand
TGGAAATTGGAAATTTTAAAACAGAAGGTTTACGTACCACTGCCAAATCACCCCTCCCCACCACAGAGCTACCAGCGTGGCTGGCGCTAGAAAAACGCCAAACGGCAGGGGAGATTTTAAACCCTTCTTTTTAGTAGCTATTAAAATAACCCCAATTAATGCTCCGGAAAAATAAGCCAACATCAAAGCGACTAAAGTTAAAGGCCAACCCAGGGCCACGCCCATTAAAGCGCCAATGCGGATATCACCTCCACCCACCCAACGACCATGCGATACGGCGTATTGCAAGGCGAAAAATCCTGCCCCTATTATAGCAGAACTTAAAAGCAAACTCCAAGACGAGCCCAAATAGAGATTAACTAGGAAAATAATCACAATCGCCGGCAAGCTAATTTCATCCGCCACCACCATCCAACGTAAGTCCATAATAAAAATAACCACCAAAAAACTGATAAGTAGCCAATCACGAAACATCAGCCAAAACGCCTGCGAATTCAGGGCTATAAAATTTGGAGCTAAAATTAATTCCAGTCCAGCGTTAGGAAAATAACGACTAAAAGCCAACAGAAACAAACTGGCAGTAACCAATTCCACTAAAAAATATTGAAAAGCAATTTTTTCTTTACAGTGTCGGCATTTTCCCCCCAAAGATAAGTAACTTAAGAGTGGTACATTATCATACCAGGAAATCTTTTGATGACAGTTAGGACATTTGGAACGACCCCATAAACTTTCATCATGATACAGTCGCCAAGCCAGACAATTCAAAAAGCTCCCGATACAAGCCCCAAAAAATAAAACAAACAAAGAAAAAATTATAGTCATATTTAATATAATGCTAATCCTCAAATTAAATCGCGAATGCCTCGAAATAAATTCACATACCCCGGCCTACCGGCCACCCCTCTCAAGAGGGGAATTAATGCCCCTCTTGAGAGGGGTGGCCCGAGTACTCTCGGGACGGGGTGTGTGGCTGTTCGTTTGTAGCTTTCGTAGTATTCGGATTATTTTTCGTAGTTTCGGATTAACTTAAAACTTATTATTTTATAAAGATGTTATATTTAATGATATGCCAAAAAGCGGCGATGCCGTCGCGCCAATTTATTTTTTTACCTTCTTCATAAGTCCGTCCGTTATAGGCAATACCGATTTCATAAATTCTCCACTTGCCATGCGCCACACGAGCCGTTAGTTCCGGTTCAATCCCAAAACGCTTAGAACTTAATTTATCCTTAAAACTATCCACCACCTCTCGCCGAAAAACTTTATAACAGGTTTCCATATCAGTCAGATTGATATTGGTCATGATATTGGAAAAAGTGGTCAACATTTTATTGCCCAGATAGTGCCAAAAAAATAACACACGCTTAGCCTCACTCCCCATAAAACGCGAACCAAACACTACATCAGCCCTTCCCTCAATTATCGGCTCAATTAATTTGGGATATTCGGCTGGGTTATATTCCAAATCAGCATCCTGAATCAAAATAATGTCCCCCGTCGCCTCCTGAAAGCCTTTAATCAAAGCCGAGCCCTTCCCCTCATTTTTATCTCTTAAAAATATTTTAAATTCAGCATCATTAATCTTTTTTAAAATCGCCCTAGTGCCATCCGTAGACCCGTCATCCACAATAATAATCTCGCGCGTCAAATCAGCGCCCAAATGGACGGATTTAATTTTAGCTATCACCTCCAAGATAGTTTTAGCCTCATTATAAACAGGGATAATAATACTTAGTTTCATATAGTTTCTGTTTCCTTGTGACTAAAGGTCCAAAAATTATTAACCAGATAATTCCAAAACGCCACGATAATAGAAATAAAAAATTTAGCCAGTAAATAATAGATACCGATTTTAAGCGAGGTCCACATTAAGACGGTGTTGATACCCAAGCCGACACAAGAGGTCAGACTGTACTTCACAAATTGTCGCGCATGACGATCACTCTTGTCGCGCCAAGTCCAAAATTTATTCAAGAAAAAATTATTAACTAACGCCACGATAAAAGAACAGGTATTGGCAATGAGTACCGGCCAATGACCGAATTCTACCAATAAGGCCAACAAGCCAAAATCAATCACCGCGCCGATAAATCCGACGACGCAAAATTTCACAATCTTTCTATGTTGATAAATTATCTTAACAAAATAGGCTCGCATAATTAATCTTTAAAAAATTTATGCTCGGTAAAAAATGATTGTCGCAAAAGTAAACCTAATAAGAAAATCGAACTCGGTACAAAATTTAGTAAATTACGAGACGAAGCGGTGCCGTCCATGACAAACTGATATTCTTCGGTTAATAAATAAAGCAACATAAAACCACCCAAAGCGAGACACCACGCCAGATAAGCCAATCTCAGGCTTCTATCTTTTATTATCTGCCTAATAAATATTAATGACAAGCCAAAGAAAATATACCACCAAATATTCCAACTCCCCGCCACCAATAAATCAGTTACTAATCTAACTATCGCCTCAAAATGCCAACCTAGACCACTGCCCACATTACTAAGAGGTAATTTATAAAATACTTTAAATCCTAACCAAGGAGCTACAACCAATAGGGCTGGCACCAAGCTAAGAAACATTTTTAACCAACTAATTCCGGAACCTCGCTTGGTTAATAATAAAATTATCAAATGAGCGATCACAAAAACTATCGCTTCACTCTTAGTAAACATAGCGCCGGCCAAAAACAACCAAGCTAACATCAAATATTTACAATTTTTAGTATCCAGCCATTTATAAGTTAAAACAAAAGATGCGCCGACATAAAACGCCAAAGGCAAATCAGCATAAGCTGTATAAGCATGAATAGACACTAAGGGCATCGTGGCCACTAACCACACGAGAAGTAAACTAGAAACACGATTTAAATAATTTCTCAGATAACCATAAAGCAAAAAAATAATAGACACGAAAAATCCGATAGAAATAAAATTAACCGCCACTTCGTCAAACCCTCTATTTATAACCGTCAGCCAATACTGAGTTAAGGGCACTAGCCAAGGATAATTGGCATGATTTTGTCCTTGCCAAAACCAGGGACTCGTGGAATTAAAAAATTCCTGAGGATAATAAAATAAAACTTTAGCCTTAAACGACCACATGGCCAAACTATCCCAATTAACCACCGGCTTCAACCAAGCCAACACACTCGCCGTCACAATTTGCCAAACAATTAAAAACGTCAATATCCCCTCCAGCCGGCTAATATTTTTCTTCTCCGTTTTTAAACGCTTCGCAAAATCCCAACCAAAGCGCCGTAAATATTGCCAAGCTCCTACTGACACTTCTATCGCCAAAACTAGCCACAACCACTTAATGGGAAATTTCAAAATAAAAACCAACAAGAAAATCTCCGTGGTCAAGAGCATCGTCCCCAGTCCATACGCCAAAGCCAGCTTCTTCAAAAAGCCTCGGCTAACCTCATCAAACCAAAGAGCCAGGATTAACCACCCGGGAATTAAAATTGATAAACTATAAATTAATAAGGTCAGCCACATACTATTGTCTTTTAATAATCACCATATCTTTATTAATAATCTCTACTATCTGGAAACGACCCAAATTTTTCTTCACTTCGCCTTTAACCTCCAGTAATTCATTGTCGGTCGTGAGCTGATAACCGATTTCCGACGAATAAATCAACCAATAATCCGCCAATTCCGGGCTGGTTATTTGATAGCTAGAAGTAAAAGCATATTTTAAATACAAACCATAAAAACCCCGAGAGACAATATTCACTTTAACTCCAGCCGGCACGACCTTTTTCACTTCTTTCACAAAAGGTTCCAACAAACAAATACTACCCATTAAGTCATCATTTGTATCCATCACACATAAATTATTTTCCGATTTAACCGCCGTAGTTGCCGTCATAGCTTGACCGGCTCTCCCGATATGTTGCCAATCAGCCAACATCTTTTCTACAAATATCGGCAACCAAAAAATAACCATTAAAATTAAAACTGCCGACCTGGTCTTAATCTTTTTTACAGCCAAAAAGGCTTTACTGGGATAGACTAAAAAAAGAAAAATTAAAAACAACGAACCAAAAATAATAGTCGCCGACAACCACCCCAAATCCAAAACCGGAGTCTTATTAATACTATTAAGTCTTTCCGCTGTTTCTATAAACATAAATTAATTTATTTCACACACCACAATTTTACTGGGCAAAACAAGTTGGCGATAATTTTTAACTATCTCTTTTTTTTGACCACAGAACCGCGGATCTTGGATTATTTGCCTTAAAGGCGCGCCGGAGCTTCCCTGGTTTAGCCAATAAGTATCAAATATAATAAACATTTTTTGCTCCTTAAAATTATTAGAACTCATGATAAATTTTTTGCCGACTTCACTTTCCAAAGAGACAAATTTTAGTTGAGGATAATAACGATTAAACACAAATAAATCCGTGGAAAAATGTCCCCATTGAGCATCATACAAAACCGTAGCTGGTGGTAAAGTTTTTAAATAATCAATGAGCTCGGTGATGCCAAGAGGGCTTGCCCACAAATCAGTTGTTTCCTGTTCTCCAGCATCAGTTTGATGAAATTTAAGCGCAGGATAAAAAGACGAATAGGCTTGATTTAATATTAGCACAGAGCCCAAAACCACCACAACCTTAGCAAAAAGCTTAGTTTTAGTATTGGTTTCAAAAAATTTAATTCCCATGTTTATGACCCAAGCCAACCACAAATAAAAAATAGTCAGCCACATGCCATAATGACGAAAATAGATAGTTTTAGCTAGTAAAATAATGGGCGCCAAAGAAATCAACCACCAGATACCCAGACCAAAAAATAATTTACGAGTAGGGCTGGAGATAACTAATTGTTCACGCCAACCAAGATACAAACCAAAAAATAAACACCCTAGCCACAGAATAAACAATCGATCACGAGAGAGAACTTGAATAAAATAAAAAGACAAATTATTCAACCAGCTAAAAACCGGGAAAGCTATCAACTCGGGCCATAATCTAATGGCCTCGGAGGCCGGACTGAGTAATCTAATGGATTCAAATTTCATAGGGACCAATAACCAATAGATAACTTTAGCCACGACCACATTAGCTAACAAAAAAATATAATATAAAACCAAACTCTTTTTTTGTTTCGTAAAAATGTCTGGCTGTTTAACTACTAAAAGATAAGGAATAGCCAGACCTAAAACTAAAATTAACCAAGCTGAATTTTTAGCTAACAGGGCTAAAGAAAAAATAGCGCCGGCCATAATTAAATAATACCAACGCGCTTTCATTAACCATAAATAACTAAACCACAAAAAAATAGCACCCAAAGAATAAACATAGACTTCTGCCAAGCCAATAGCATCAAAATACAAATAATATCCGGAAAAAATATACAATAAAGCAAAAATTTTAGCGATTCTAGTACCTAATAATTTTTTAGCCAAATAAAACCACGCCACAAAACCACCCAAGCTAAAAATTATTGACCACAACCTCACTCCCCACAAAGGATTAGTCCACCAATTAACCGACATCGAAGTCAGCCAATACTGGAAAGGCTCTTTATAATCTCCCAAAAATCTACCATCAACTGAAAGATATTTATTATTCTGCCAATCATGATTAATCAACTGAGCGTATTGAGTATAAATAACTTCATCATTATGGGGAGCTAAAAACAAAGCCATCAGTAATCTGGTGACTAAAAATAAAATAACCAAAATAATAAAATAATGCTTATTTATTTTCCCCATAAACTATTTAACTAATAAATTATTAAATAGCTCTAAATATTCATCAACCATTTTATTTTCCGAATAATCATCTTTAATTTTATTTTCGTTATAAAACAAAATTTTATTTTGTTCATCTTGGCTTGGGTTCAAAAAATATTTTATTCCTTTGGTTAAGTCTTGAGAGTTTAAATATTCGGCCACATAGCCATTAACTTTATGTTTCACTACTTCTTCGATAATACCAACGGGAAAACTAACAATAGGCAACCCAGCAGCCATAGCCTCCAGCACTACCAAGGCAAAACTTTCCGCCGTAGAAGTCAACATAAAAATATTGGCGCAGGCATAATATTCAGCCAAAATTTGCTGGTCCACCACATAATCAATAAACAACAAATTATTTCTAGCGGGTTCAGCTTTATTGCCACCAATACAAACAAATAGCACATCATCTCGGTCTTTAAAACTATCAATAACTTTCAATGCGTAATTCCAGCCCTTCCAAATATTGTCTTTGCCACCACTGGCCACAAACAAAACTATTCTTTTGTCCTGGGGCAAATTTAATTTCTGCCTTAATTCTTCACGTCTAGTAATGTTGGGACGATTATTTAAATCAATGCCATTATGAATTAAATGCAAATCCTTTGGCATTAAAATACTACGAGACACTTTTTGTTGCAACCACTCCGAAGGCACAACCAAAGAAACTTTTAACTGTTCATAGATTTTTGTTTTCTTTTTTCGTAAATGAATCCGATTATATCTTTTACAAATTGACCTAGTTGACCCCTTTTGACAGGAATAAAAACCATGAGAACCTACAAAAGCAAAAGAGTGAGAACAATACGCCGTCACCGGCCACATATCATGAAGCGTCCAAACTACCGGCTTAAGTTTGGACATTTTTAATAAAGTTCTTAAATTAAAATAATGGCCGTGAAGATTGTGACAATGTATAATATCGGCTTCTTTAAACTCCTTAGTCTCTAAAATATAATCCGTCTTAAATAAATCAATATCGGTTCCCAGAAGATGTGATAAATAAAAAAGCCACTTAGGTCGCGGGATAATAAAAACATTTTTATCTGTTGATGTTTTGTCACAGACAAACATACTAACTTGGTGTCCACGGACCTCTAGTCCACGTTTAAGACTCCAAGCTACTTCGGCCGCGCCCCCGATTCTATCAGCCTTATTGATACTTAAAATTTTCATGACTTTAATTTACTTTTTATGGCCTTTAAAACTTTATTTTTAGTTAAACTTCTAAACCAATAATGTAATTTGGGCTTAGTTCTTAATTTGTTCAAAGCCACCCTTAATAATATTTTATACCAAGGCTTGTATCCTTTGTAAACATACCAATCAAACCAAATAAAATTTTTCTGAATTTGTCGCTTAGTAAAATCTGGGGAATCCAAAACCGACTGGACTCTTTCAACTAAAAACTTTTTTTGATCTACTTCTTTAATTAATCCCCGTTCCATACATAAAGTATATAAATCCGTACCGGGATAAGGATAAAAAATAGAAGTTAGATGCCAATCCGGCTGACACTCTCTATTAACCGCAATCGTCTCTTGAAAATCCGTCAAGGTTTCGGTCGGTAAACCAATCATATTAAATAACGCCACTTTCAAACCATAACGTCTAGCCGTTTGAACGGTTCTAACAACGTCTTGATTGTCATAAATTCTCTTTAAAATTTCCCGCCTAACTCGATCACTGCCAGATTCCAAACCGATATTAATAAATTTAAAATTAGCTTTCTGACAAGCAGCAAATAAATCACTAAAATCAACTCCCGGCGTCACTCTAATATTAGCTCCAAAAGTTAAGGCTTCAGGCAATTCGCGATTAAGTTCTTCCAAGCGAGCAAATAAATCTTTAGCCCAAACCCTATCCACGCCAAAGGTTTCCACTTCTAAATAAATTTCCTTTTTAGCGGAAAAGTTTAAAGCAATCTCTTTAATTTCGGCCACAATATTGGCCGGCGTTCTAAACCGAACATAACGACCGTCGGATAATCTGCGCAAAGCATGATTAGAACAATAAGTGCAATTAAACGGACAACCTCGTCCCAGTAAAACACTGAAGCGCGCCTCCGGACTGTCGGCAATCCACTCCTGCCACAGAGCGCGATCAGGAAAAGGTAATTCGTCTAAATTTTCAATAAACGGTCGGGTCTGATTTTTTTCTATACCACCTTCGCGCTTAAACCAAAAATTAGCAATTCCACTCGGCGTTTTACCTTGCGCTAATTGCTCCACTAATTCTAAAACCGGATATTCTCCTTCGCTAATACATAGAGCATCAAAAGCATCGTTTAAAATATTATCAGGATTAAGCGAGACATGAGGACCGCCAACCATTAAAAAAACCTCCGGATATTTATGTTTAATGTAGCTTGCTTGTTCAGCCACAAAAGGATATTCAGTACTAACCGCAGAAAAACCGATTAAGTCAGGCTTAAATGCCACGATAGTTTTATTAATTAACTCGGCATTTTTGGCGCCCAACTTTCTACTTAAAATAATCAATTTAGTTTCGTGCCCCGCTTGTTTCAACACGGCAGAAATATAAGACAAGCCGAAATTCATAGACTCCGGCTGGCTGAGTGGCTTGTCCGGCGATTCAATATCAGATAAAGTATAAACAAAAAGGATTCTCATATTTAACCTAGTTTACGTAGAGAATAATAAACTTTTTTAAAAAAATTAAAAATACCGAGTTTTTTTAGCGCCAATTTGAATCCAAAATTATACCAAGTCGCGCCTAAGTTATGGCGCATTACTAAATTATCAGCTCGCTCATCAATAGCTATAACTGCCGGATGCTTAAGCGGAAAATCCAAAGATTCACTGGGGCGATTAGCAAATGAGCTCATTGAATCAAAAGAATGAGAGGCATCAGTACCAAAACCAATGTTAGAAATTAAATTAACGCGTGGATGGATAGCCAAGCCACCATAATTAAACATCTCAAAAGCCCACTGAAAATCCCAGCCATTATCCTGACCCAAATAATTTTTATTAAACACATCTAGCCAAAACATTTGAAAAATCTTAGACTTAAATAATTTGGTAATTTTCTTCTCCTCACGAAATTTAGGGAAATCTTTAATGGCAATATCATAATGTTGCCAGGCGCGACGCCAAGTCGCCCAACCCCAAATATGAGGAATTTGTGAAAAATAATAGCTGTCAGTAATTTGATGTTTTTGCCAATTATTACCGCTGATATGCCAAATTCTCTCGTTATCTTTATAACGTTCTAAAAGTTCTTGGCAATACCAAAAAAACGATTGGTCCGGCAGGCAATCATCTTCCAAAATTATCCCCCGCTCCACTTGAGAAAAAAACCAATCAATCGCGCTTGAACCCGCCAATTTTACTCCAACATTTTTATCTCTAAATAAAGTTTTAACTTGACAATCCCAATCTACCTTATTAATAATCTGGCGCACCTGGGCACATTTTTCCTGATCATCATCGTGCCTCGGACCATCGGCCACAATAAATAGCTCTCTAGGTTGAAGTTTTCTGATAGCCTCAAAAACCTGAGCCGTAACAGCCGGACGATTAAACACTATAAATAAAATTGGCGTATCAAATCGCATAGTTAAATAAAATAACAAAACATTAAATTAAATTTATTTTCTAAAAAATCATTTTTAAGTTTTTATCTCGCTACCAAAATGATTATTTAATACATCTTCGGGAATATAAAATTTATTCTGAATTCCTTGATAAAGATTAAGCCATTCCAAAAATGACATTAACTGGCAACTTCTCGTTGCGTCATAATTTAATGGACGATATTCCTTGTGTTTGTCTCCTTTAAACCAATATAAATTTAAACTCTGCTGATCAACAATACACAACTGATCAGCATAAGCTTGCCAGGAACCTTTAATTGTCCAATCCAACATTCTTCCTGTTTTATGTAAAAATTCTGTTAACAAATAAGTTTCGCAAATCATTTGTCTAGCAAGCGCATTATCGAACGAAGACATTAGCGGTCCACTTGGGATTATGTCTAAATTAACACCCCAATACAGCAACATGTCGTCTATTTGTCCAAAAATAGTCATATCTGACAAATCATAAAGGCGATATTTATAACTATTCAAACTAATACCGACTATTCTTTGTTTTTGTTTAAAACCAGGTTTTACAGGAAAGGTCTGAACAATATTCAATAAAAATTCTTTAACACCGGAAGAATAAATACGTTGATCAGACCTAGTTTTTAGAACATATTCACAGCTTAGCTCGTGAGCTTTTTTGACCCCAGCAAAACTAGAAATTATCTGAAAATTAATATTACTTTGACCGGCATATTGAGGTTTTTGATTAAGAATAATTTCAACTCCCAACTTAGCAATAGCCGACAGGCAATCTTCATTTTCGCCTTCCCAAGTAGAGATAATCACTAAACAATCAGAAAAATTTTTTTGATACATTTTAACGGTTTCTAAAGTAAAATCATCTTTATTAATTAAGGGGCCCTGAATCACTATGGCCATTTTAGGAGAATTAATTAATTTGTCCGAAACCAAACCAAAATCTACAGCAAATTTTGGCCGAAAATGATAAGTAAAAAAACTTTTAACTTTTTTTTCAATAATGTCAAAAATTATATTTTTAATTTTATTTTTCATCTTGTTTTAAAAATTTTTTAACACACTCGGATAATCTATACAAATTAATCCTTGGTCTGTATTAATAATTTATCTAATCCTTTTTTTTCTGAAAATTCTAAAAAGTTTTCCAAATCTTCCGGTGTACCCAATCCATAAACATACTTAGGAAAAGCTAATTTCATTTTGCCACCTCGCGCGATAATTTTATTATAAAGGGGGGCGATGTAAAATTCATTGTTATACTTTTCTTGGTTATTGATTGCTTCTTCGGCCACCGTTACAAAATCTCTACCTTTGCCAAAATAATAACATCCGACGTTGGCCCAAGTAGAAATCGGCTGTTTCTCCGCCACCAAATCAACATAACCGTCAGATCCTAAACGACTAAAACTCCATTTAGTGTCGCCAACCGAGACAGAAAAAACCGGGATAGCCCCATCAATTCCCGGATTGACTAATAATAATTCAGCTAGTGAAGCTCCGTCAAAAAAATGATCGGAGTCAGAAATAATCAAGGATTCATCATTATTAATAAAATCTTTTGCCTTTAAGGCGGTTTCAGCCGCTCCTCTAGTCACCTCGTCCAAAAATATAATTTTAATCTCACCACCGTAAATATTTTTAAGTTCTCGACTAATCTGATAATTAACCTCATGCTCTTTCAGAGCAATAAAAATTAAATCTTTAGGTTCAACCAATAACTCACCCACCACCTCTTGCCCGAGGTGTTTAATGAAGGGTAACGAGCCGGTAGCCCAACGCACCATAGGATAACCCTTAACGTCAATGATTGGCTTGGGTCGATTATACTCGGGATGCTGGTTAACTTGAGCCGTAAAACGCGATCCCCGACCGGCTATAGGCATTATAATCTTCATAAATTTAATAGATTTCAGATAAACGTTCAGCCTTTATTTTATAAGCAATTTCTCCATTTGTCCATTTTACCTTGACAAGATTACATCTTTATGATTGAATAATATATTGCTCATTAAAATCTATCTTTATCAATTTTCCAGGAGTCTAGAATGTTTAATCAAGAGAATTTTGAAACTGCCAGCCTTGAGGCGATTATCGCTTCATTTAAGCAAATCCGTCCCTTTTTACTTAATCAACAAGATGTCGGTAAAATTGAGACCAAACCGGATGATACTTTATTGACCATAGCCGACCGCTTAAGCGAGAATGCCGGTTTTGAAATTTTACGCCATCATTTTCCCGACGTACCAATTATTCGCGAGGAATCAGGCTTGTCGGATGGCTCCGCTGATTGGCAAATCTGGTATGACCCCCTTGACGGCACAGCACCCTTCACTATCGGCGCACCGACTTCAACTGTCATCTGCGCTGCCTACGACACTATCAATAAATCACTGCTTAGCGTAGCTATCGGCGAACCGGCTTACAAGAGAATCTGGGTAGCTACTAAAAACAATGGTTGTTGGTTGATTATTCTTGATGACAACTACAATATCCAAGCTAAGTTACCTAAAAAAGTATGGGACGGCAATCTTAGCTCCAGCACTGCAGTTTTTCTGGATTTGACCAGAGGTTTTGCCAGAGATAAGGGTCAAAGACAAATTCTGAGCAACACCCAAATGAAAACATTAGTCGCTTCTCTTTCTCTAGAGACAAGACTACAACTCTACGGTTCTAATGGTCTACATCAAGCCTTAGTGGCCAACGGGAATGAAAAAGTTGTCGGTGGTATTACCACAGCGATGGGCGGACCATGGGACGTAGCTGGAGCATTATTAATTGAAGAGGCCGGTGGCAAGTGCCAAGCTTGGCGCTTTACCACTGACGGACAAATAACATCAGCTGACTGTCTTGATCCACTATCATATGATATTCTTGTTTATGCCAATAATGCCACCACTCTTGCTTTCTTGCGACATTGTTTAAACAGTACAGAAAACAGAGAATTAACTGAAGCTGACCCGCAAAACCATCTCAATAATTGTTGCTCACAACACCAGAATAATCACCTTATTGATCATTGCTTTGTTAATGAGCATGAATGGGAAGATGTTGGCAAAATTTATCGTGAACCTAACCCGGGTATCTTCGGCAATAAAACATTTTTGTTTGCTTTTTTTAGAAGATGCTGTGGCAAGAGTATGTTGCGTTACAGATTAATGCAAAGACAACAGTGTAGCCACTGCGGAAACACAAGCGCTAAAGAACTAGGCCAATTAGCGGTTTGCCAAGTTTGCGAAAAAGCTTATGCTTTAGAGAGACATATAGCACCTTACTAAAATATAGGTTGTCAACTATCATAGTTGACAACCTTTTTAATACAAAAAACGCTTTAATCTAAATTAAAGCGCTCCATTATTCTAATTTTACTAAACTACTACTTAATCATTTGTTTAATTTCTTCAGGGTAATCGGTGCACAGCGCATCCGGTTGTAAATCGATTATTTCCTGAATACGCTCGAACAAACGATTTTTGTCGGCATCGGGATGAGCTTCACCACCCAAGAGACCCGGCGAAGTGCCATGTAATTCCGGAGTGACTAAGGCAACCTGTAAACCCGCATCTTTAAAGGTCTTAAATACTTCAACCGTATAAAATTTCTTTTGACCACCGTCCTTATCAGCTAAATCCCATTCATCCAACCAAACCCAGTTAAACAGGTGTTTATTAACTATCGCTTCTTCTACACTCAATAAAGTACCTAAAACACACTGGTTATAACGTTCAATGTCATAATCATGAGCTACTGATGGCGCCAAGTTTAATTCCGGCAGTTGACTTTTTAAATATTCGGCAGTTTTAACCGTAACATCAAAAATCAACAAACGATCCAATAAGGGTTTATGTCGTAACAAATGCTCAAGCAAAATATCTAAATATTTTACATCGGCTTGAAACTTGCCCTTGAGATGCAACGCGCTCATAGGAGCTTTGCTTTGTTCTATGGCGGTTAATAATTCATCCAAAAAACAAAACCGATTGCCTGACCCGAAACGCAAATTTTTGATCTCCTCACTGGTTAAGTCGGTAAATTTAGATAAATTTACACCATCGGTAATTCTCTTTAAATCGGCATCATGAAAGACGACAATTTGATCGTCTTGGGTCAAGTTAAAATCAAACTCAAGACCGAATCCGCGACCCAGTTGCCAGTTAAAAGCTTCCCAAGAACTTTCTATTGGAAAATTTGGGACGCTTGGTTGTAAACCTCTGTGAGTTATAATATTCATATTTCACCTTTAAAAAATGTTTAAAAGAACCGTTACTTCAACTATTTAGTTGTTCTTTATATCACATTTACATAGAAACGTCAATGATTGACAATTTTCAACTTCTTTGTCTAAATAGAATATAATTTTAGTTCTTACAACAATTGAAAGGTTTAATTGATGAAACTCATTAATCTTACTGAACTAGTTGAGTCCGGGGACGTTAAATGGGTTTTGGGCCAAGGCAAAGCTCTTGTCCAAGACGAATCCCTAGAGTTAGCTTTCTACAACCATGTCAATGGAGAGGCTAATAATTCACTCCATCACCATAATCTTTCCACTGAAAGATTATTAATTATCAAAGGTGGGATGCTCTTGGAAATCAATGGAAAAGAATACTCAATCGGCGAAATGGAATTAATTTGCATTGAGCCGGGAGAAGAGCACAGAATTATCTCCTACCAAGAAGGGACCTACGCTCTAAATATGAGAAATTCAAAACTAGGAGCAGTCGGTCATTTAGTGGAAGACAGGTAGTAAAAAATTTATTGTTAAGTCGCCCCTTTTAGGGACGACTTTTTTAATTGAAGTTGTTGAACGACTGCCTACTGTCTTTTTCTAAAAATCCTAAATATTTATTCAAATCTTCCGGCGTACCCAGACCATGCATTTGTTCTTGTAAAATATCCCAAATTTTTATAATTTTACCATCAATAATTAATTCATTGTATGCTGGACAAACATAGAATTCGTTATTTACTCTAATATCTTTGGCAATCATTTTATTAACCCCCTCCACAAATTGTCGTCCTTCTTTAAAATAATAGATACCGACCGTGGCTTTATTGGAAATAACCTTTTTTTCAGCCACTTCTAAAACATTTTTATTACTATCCAGTCTCGCATAGCTCCACTTAGGATGACTAGACTCAAAAGTCATAATCGTGCCATCAGCGCCCGACTCCCTGGAAGCTTTAATATAATCATCCATTTTAACATCAATTAATTGATCAGAATTAGCAATAATTAAATCATCTTCACTATTAATATGATCAATGGCTGTGAGCACGGTACAAGCGGCACCTTGAGTCATAGATGACAGCTGAACACATTCATAATTTTCCCGACCAACCAAATTATTAAAAATTTCGTTTAAAGAATATTTATTATAATGTTCTTTCTGACAAATAAAAATAAATTTATGCGGACAGCTAGGTTTAAGGTTTTCAATCACTAATTGAATCATCGGTTTGCCGTCAACCTCAATCAAAGGTTTAGGAAAAGTATAGCCAGCCTCTTTAAAGCGAGCCCCGGCTCCAGCCATCGGCACGACAATTTTTAAAATTTTGCCATTAGGAATTTGACTGACTGGTAGCACTGGCAACTGACTAGTAGCATGAAACTGGGGTTCAATAAATACCTGCCTCTGCTGGGTTAATTGGCCCAACTCGACTAAGTATTTATCCCCTATCACTGAAGGCGTCTTTATCACTAAGGTCGCACCGGTTTGTAAACATTCAAATTCTACCGCCTCTCCAGGCTCTGCCAATATTATTTCATCCTGTCCAACAATCTCTTGGTTCATTTTAAATAAACCATTAACTACAATCGTATATTCTCTGGCTACGCGATGTTCATGAGACGCTTCCCTATCTCCTTGGTTATATCTCATTAAAGCCACCTCCACATTTTTATCATTAAATAGCACCGGTTCAAAGTCACCGACCACCCAGCCTCTGGTGAAATTATTTAATTTAAATTTTTTCATATTAGAGCAGATTAAAATTAACAAACAAAGACATATTAACATCTTCATAACCGCGCACAGCAATAACTTGCGCGCCACTAGCCTTGGCCGCTTCAATGCCATGAGGCGCGTCTTCCACAATAACTATTTCTTCCGGACTAACCCCTAATTTAGCAATGGTAGCCAAATAAATCTCCGGACTTGGTTTCGGCTGTAGACCCTCATCATTGCCAACAACTTCATTAAAAAAATTATCAATCTGAGCCATAGCCAACATATTCATTACGGAATATTTCTGAGCATTACTACAACAAGCCAACTGGTACCCGTGGTTCTTTAAATGGGTAAGCATTAATTGTTTAGCATGATTCGGTCGACATCGCTGGTTGACAATTTCGTCAGTATATTTTCTTTTTAAATTTTTGATAGTTTCATGTAAACCTAAGGGTAACCCCTGTTTATCAGACATCATTTTAAGCTTTTCATTAGTCGGTAAACCGTTATATATCTTAATATGGTCATCTCGCTCTATACCATAACCAAAAAGACCTAAAGCCTTATTCAAGGCCTCATAATGCCATTCAGTGGCATCAATTAAAACACCGTCCAAATCAAATAGAATCGCTTTTATCATATAATAATTAACTTCTTTTTTTGAGGATTAAATTTTCTTAATTTTTATCCACTTTTAACTGTTTGTCAAACTAATTTTTTCGATAAATTTTTTTACAAAAATCTATATTTTCATTAATTTTGTCTGCTTCTGACTAGCATAGAATAAAACCACTTCATAAACTCCAAATAAGATCACGCTATAGAAAAAATCTCCGACCAAACTATTCTTAAAAAATGGCAAAGCCATGGCGAAACAATTAGCCAATCCCGCCCAAGTGTGCGGATACCAAGAATAAAGCGCCCAAACAGCAAAATTAGTAATAATAAAAAAAATGATTGAACCTAGTAAGGAACCGGCAATAACCTTACGCCAACTGGCGTTCTTTTTTAACAACCAACCGATACCGAACATCAAAGCCATACTCAAGTAAACCACGGCAGTTAAACGCCAATCATAAAAACCAATAAAAATATCACTTACAAACATAGCCAAGAGCGGAATGACTACATAATATTTCTTAGTAAAATACCAACCACCCAGCATTGCCATGGCGCCCACCGGAGTAAAATTCATCGGATGCTTAACTAAGCGAGAAGCCGCCGCCAAAGCAATTATCCCAATGAGTAATAAAAGATTTTTTTTATTCATATTTTTTGCCACGCTCCGACATTCATCGGGACTATGGTTATTTACAAAGACAATTTATGAAATCTATTTTTGGCAATACTTCTATAATTAATTTTTTTACTTTGTCTGCGTTATCTTTCATTCGGGCACTAATCATTTCCCAAGTTACCGACTCTTCATTCTCAAGCCACGAATCATAATCTGTGGCCATAGCAATAATTTGATAGCACATTCCCAGCTCGCGAGCCATAATTACTTCCGGCACGGTGGACATATTAATAATATCAGCGCCCCAAGTTCTGAACATTTTAGATTCGGCGCGCGTGGAAAATCGCTGTCCTTCAATAGTAATCACCGTACCTTGATTATGACAAGTCAAAGCCAATTCTTGGGCGGTTTGTGCCAATAAAAATCTTAAATTAGAACAAAAGGGATCAGCCATCGGCGTATGAACTACTTTATCTTGATAAATAGTTAAAGCGCGATGCTTGGTGTGATCAATAAACTGATCAGCCAACACTAAATCGCCGGGACGAATTTCCTCTCGCAAGGAACCGCAGGCAGTGGTGGCTAAAATATGTGTACAACCAATTTCTTTTAAAGCCCACAAATTAGCTCTATATGGCACTTGAGTAGGGTTCAAACCGTGGTCTCTTCCGTGTCGTGACAAAATCACCACCGGCACACCATTCAACTTTCCACTAATTAAAGGCGAAGCCGGCGCACCAAAAGGTGTTTCCATGCTAAACTCTTTAAATTCAGATAAAAGTTTGGGGTCATCCAGGCCCGAACCACCGATAATGCCGATTTTTATTTCTTTATTCATAAACGATTTTAAACCTTTTCGTTGTTATAATCCACTAAATAATTGGCCTCGTATCCCCTGTTCATAAGTTTTTCATATCCTGGTAGAAAACTCAAATTAACCAAAAACTCTATACCCACAATTTCTCCGCCCAATTGTTCCACCAAATCAACGGTGGCTAAAATCGTTCCTCCAGTAGCCAAAAGATCATCGGCAATCACCACAGTTTCTCCGGGCTTAATAGTGTCTTCATGCATCTCAATAATATCGAAACCATATTCCTTTTCATAACTAGCCCCAATGGTTTTAAAAGGTAGCTTGCCTTTCTTTCTGACCACCGAAATTCCGGCGCCGATTTTATAGGCTAGAGCTGAGGCCAAGAGAAAACCACGAGCATCAATGCCGACAATCTTATCTATTTTTTGGCCGGCATACCGCTCGGCCATCTGATCTATAATTAATTTAAAAGCTTCGGCCTCCTCAAATAAGGTAGTAACGTCATAAAACAGAATGCCCTCCTTAGGGAAATTAGGAATCTTCCTAATAAGTTGATCAAAATAATTTAAGTCAAGTGTATTTGTCATAAAATTTATCTTTTTAAGCTTACACTGGCCACTGATTACCAATAACCATATTACTTTTTTCGCTATTTTTTCCTTTTTTAATAAATACCATGTTGTGATAAAAATGAATTTCTGTAATGTGTTCATCAAAATAAGTAGGATGATAATCTGGTATAATTAATTCTTGATAGTTCAAATTATGAACTAATTTTTTAAAATAATTGACCGAAGTTTGGGGTGCTTCCAGGTTTTGACTGTCGCCACCATAATCAGACCAATAAGCTGTTTGCATATCTTCAACTACATACCAACCATCATCATTTAATAATGGAAATAAAACCTCAAATGATTTAATGACGTGTTCATTGATGTGACTGCCATCATCGATAATAACATCGAAACTACCAGCCGATTTAACTACTTCCTGCAAAAAGTCAGTATCAACTTGACTACCATGGAAAATCCTGATTCGTTTTTCTTCCAATGCCCTCTTGTCATATATATCTAAAGAAAAAATATTAGCTCTTCTAAAAAATGCTTTCCACATAAACAAGGATTCTCCTCCGGTTTTTGGATCATCATAGCCACCAACACCAATTTCTAATAAATTAATCTTTTTTTTACGCCATAAAGAAAAGTGATACTGATAATGTTGAGCATACCAATGAGAATTCCATTTATCCGTTCCATAAATCGTAGCTAATTTGCTTAAGTCTTTTCTAAAAAACCATGCTAAAATTGGGTAGCTATATTTTTTTATTTTATCTTGACTGTTTTTTGATATTTTATTTTTCATCAAAAATTTTAAACGATTTAAATGACTCATAATTTTAACTTTATTTTGTTCTTTAAAATTGTTACATTTATTAATTATTATTTACTCATCTGCTAGCGTTTTCTAAAAAATCTCCCTTGCTTTTTTCTAATAATCTTTGAGCTTCTTTTATGTCAACATATTCTTTAAGTTCCTTGTTTCTTTCCGCCATATAGATAACCATACGTAAATTCATTTTATCAGTAACATGAAGCCAATCTGAAAACTCTGTTTCCTTGCCATTCAATATTTTTAGATCGGAAAAATCATAAAAATTAAAATTATTTTTAAGGAAAACTTTGTTTACCTCAACCGGCAAATCACTAACCATGTTCTTATACAAACGATTTTGTTTAGAAAATGCCTGCCAAACAAGACTTGGGCGAGGAGAAAAAAAACCTATTACCTGTATATTCTTTTTTTTAGCCAACTGTAAACCTTGATCGAGAAGATTAATGGTTGTGGTTGATATACTGTTACCATATTCGGGTTTCTCACTCCCTCTGTTAATCATAGCCACCTCATCATTAATTGAAATTGTTAAATTTTCTAAGTGATTGCTTTGCGACTCCCCATAAGCACCGTCGATTCTATGGCCACTATCATTTATAATAGCGCTTAATCCAATATTATTAGATTGACGAGATTTAGCCAATAGCTCATGCCAAGAAAATTTATGATAAAAATAATCATCATAGACACGCCACCAACCTGTTTTTAAAAAAATAATAAAAATTTTCCAACTATTATCAGCGTTTGTAATTGAATGGTCAAGCGGTTTAACGTCGGACACAAACTCATTTGTATCAAGGCTAAGTAAAATAACTTTTATTTGACTGTTTGCGCTCAATTCCTCAATAAATTGCTTAAAATTCTCCACGCTACGAAAATTACCTTTGTTGCCAAAATTAAAAAATCGTGACGATTCTTTAAAAAATTCTTTTTTAAACTTTGAAACCCTTGACGATCCCAAAACCACAACACTTGGATCTATTTCAATCATTAATCTTTGTTTATAGTCCACACCTAACAAACCATAGGCTTTGCCACAAATAATTTCTGGATTTTTTAATTGAGCTTTAACAATCATGTCGGTAGTATAATATTCTCGACTAAAACAAAAAACTACTAATGGGAAAACGAGTATTAAACCCAGTGGTATCAAGAAAATAAATATTTTTTTAATAAAATTCCACATAAAAAAATAATTAAAACTGAAAATAAATAAAGGCCTGGGAGCTAGAGTAACCAAAAATTAATATCAATAACAACAAAACATAATACCAGACATACCTCAAAAACTTACCCCTATTTTCAAATAAATAAAAAGTTTTTCTCTTAAACTGGTAGTATTGAATTACTTCCATAAAAACAATTACTAAAAAGATGCCTAAGAATGTTTTTTTATTAACACCTATTTTATAATCAATAAATAGTAAATAACGTAAATACTCATAATTAAAAATATCTCCGAGATTATTACCAAGGCGTTTTATAATATACCAAGCCTGATTAATGTCTTGCGCTCTGAAAAACACGCAAGCCAGAGAAACCAAGCAAAAAATTATCAAGACCTGCAAAACGTGATGGATTCTAGGAAATTTTGTCAAACGAATTAATTGTGTTAACTTTTTTCTAATTTTTTCTGTTAATGACCCAAAAATCTGGTATAAACCGAAAATTGCTCCAAAAATAACAAAGGTCCAATTAGCTCCATGCCACAAACCGATTAAAACAAAAGTTATAAATAAACTAGAATACAGTCTTGACCTAGAAACTTTGCCCCAACCAAGCGCTAGCGGATAATATAAATAATCGCGCAACCAACTAGACAGAGAAATGTGCCAACGGCGCCAAAACTCGGCCACAGATCTAGCAGCAAAAGGACGATTAAAATTTTCTGTCAATTCAAATCCAAGAACCATAGCTGAACCAATAGCAATATCCGAATAACCAGAAAAGTCACAATATAATTGATAAGTAAATAAAACTATTAAAACCATAAGAGCTAAACCGTCTGATGGTAAATCAGCATACATATAATTAACTATCACGGCAATTTGATCGGCAATTACTAACTTTTTAAAAAATCCCCACAACATTCTCTCTAAACCTCGACGTGCCCTAAGCCCATCAAACTTGTGTTCCAATTTGAATTGTGGCAATAAATGTTGCGGTCGCTCAATTGGCCCAGCCACTAACTGTGGAAAAAACATTACATATAAGGCATAGGTCAAATAATTTGTTTCCGGTTTATATTTACCTCGATAAACCTCAATTACATAAGCTAGACTCTGAAAAACATGAAACGATAAACCTAAGGGCAACGCCCAGACGAGTAAGGATGGAGAATAATTCCAATGTAACCAATTAGCCAAAACCGACAAATTAGCATTAAAGAAATTAAAATATTTAAAAACAAATAGGGTACTAAGATTAGTTACTATGCTAATTATTAAGAAGATTTTTCTGCTTCGTCCGATGCGTCTGTCAATGGCTTGACCTAAAAAATAATCAACCGTAATTAAAAAAAATAAAATCAGAATGTATTTAGGCACAAAAGCCATATAAAAAATACAACTGGCCAAAAGAAGAAAAACCGTTCGATATTTATGAGGAATAAAAAAATATAATACTACTACCGCCGGAAAAAAAATTATATATGTAAATGAGTTAAATAACATATAGAATAGCCACAGCACTACTTCTTGAATATAAAATTATTGATCAATTTTGCGCGATCATCCCATGTAAAATTTTTAACCTTATTTTGCGCATTTTTAGCCATTTTTTTTCCTAATATAGAATCAAAAAGAATTGTTTTAATACCAGATAATAAACTTTCTGCTTTATCAGCATCCACAAAATACACCTCATCCTCACTCACAACTTCTCTTATAGCGGGTAAATCGGAAGCAACAATTGGAGTCCCCGACAACATATATTCAAATAATTTTACAGGAGAGGTATAAATTGACCCAATATCATCAACGGCACTATTTGGCAACACTAACAAATCAGCTGCCTTTAACCAATCAGTTATCTCTATTGGATTACGCCAACCCATTATATGTAAATTAGAAAAATTATATTTATTTTTAAATTTTTCTATATCCCTATTCAATCCTCCAACCATATATACATGAACATCAGTGGCAAGCAAACCAGCTACTACAGCCAATGTATTCGCTCCTTTCCATGAATAAAGGTGCCCTGTATAAACAACCACCTTCTGATCATTAGGTAAACCTAATTGTTTACGACATCGTATTTTATCTGGAATATTTACAAAAAAATTAGCGTCAACCGCATCACGAGCTAATAAAATTTTATCTGATGATATGCCTATTTTTAAAAGCGCTTGCTTGACCCCATCAGATATTACTATTATTCCACTAGCCTTTTCCCAAACCCTCCGATGCCAAAACAAACCCCGCTTAGGAATATTATGTACTTCAACATAAAATGGGTGAGGCAACACCAGAGCT
>Ga0172379_10004064_pt1 | contig 22226 bp, 22 predicted proteins | sample GrowelOW334metaG_FD_119756 | JGI IMG/M metagenome (GOLD analysis project Ga0172379, IMG submission 119756) | Groundwater microbial communities from an aquifer near a municipal landfill in Southern Ontario, Canada - Groundwater well OW334 metaG | ecosystem: Environmental > Aquatic > Deep... | reverse complement strand
CAAGCGTATAAGTAGGTAACGTTTGCCATGTTTTGTCACCCCGCCAATATTGGCCTGTTGTGCCAGCTGTGATTGTAGACTCCTTTGTGTCTGCATAAGTTTTGACCGCTTTTACTGAAGGATATTTTATGTCACTTGCCCCGTCCGTGGTTACATTAGTTGATTTATTTGCAATATGTTCATGTAGGTTGAGTGAATCCTGGATATTAGTCAGAACTGTGGCTTTCGGCTGATACAAAGCATTTGATTGGGTCTTAGTGTATCGAGCCAGTAATGAGTCGGCTAAATTGTCTAATTGAATCGTATCAGCAGGGGTAATAAATCGTCTGTTCCCTGTAGGGGTTATATCATAAGTAGTAGGAACCTTCCATTTAGGCACTGAATCAGTTATACCCATCAGGATTTTTCTGTCTGTTCCTAAAGGTAATTGTCCCATCACATTTGAAGATGTTCCGGCCATTAACTGGTTTGCAAATACAGTATCAGGATAGGAAGCGGCTGAATATTTCAACCAACCTAGTGAATTTCTACTGATAGGAATCTTTCTATACCCAGCTCCGGTTGTCATTTTTATCGAAGGCACTTCGATCCGTGAAGAGTCGGTCAAACCGTAAATGTTTGCTTTTAGAATGTCAATCCCGTTAATCCTAATCCCAGTCCCATGCCACAGTCCGGCTCCATCTGCCGACACTGGAATATCAGCAAAATAATTGAAGCCGGGATTTTGAACAAAATAAAAAGCATTAAACCCCACATTGGTACCAAATTCAAGTAAATTATCTTTGCTTATTTTCAATAAATTTACCGGGTTACCTGCTGCATTAATTGCAGTTAACCATGTATCATTAAGTAAAGTGTATTGAAATGTCTCATAATCAACCCCCGCTATGAGTGATGATATTGACCCCGTACACGTACGCAAAATTCTGTATGTCTTCTTTGAGGCAATGTCTCCGATCAGGGTTCCAGGTGAGGCTGAAAATGTTACAGCATCGCTTGTTACCCTACGAATTGGAAGTTGTCCAAAAACAGTAGAACAAAGAAATAGGAAAGCAAAGAGAAGAGTAATTCTCATGTTATTTTGTATAAGACACGCTGAAAATATCGTATTTGTAAACCGGAATCCTTAGTTTGACCGTCTTACTTGCAAGCGGCAATACAAAATATTGCCCGGCCGATCCTGTCCATCGGGTCAATTCGTTACCGTTAAGTGACACCACAAAAGAAGTACTATCCTTTGCTGCGTAGGGGAGTACTACATGCGAGTTATTACTCAATGAGTCCAGTGTGGCCTCGTAGGTAAGAGCCCAAGTTACGCCTGCACCAGCTGAAATAGCATTCAATTTATTGTAATTTGCCGCACTGAGCAATCCAGCAGATGATCCATTTGCAGAAATAATCTGAACAGAAGTTCCCTCGTTTCCATCTCCGGCGTTACTTTTTACCACGTTCATAGTGTCTGACCGGACTATAGTCAGGTCTGTCTTTTGCATCGAAATTGTACCTGCATCCAAGCCCGTCCGAACGGTTCCGGCGGCGGCAATGCCTGCACCCTTAACCCAATAGCTTGTACTGTCAGCAACGCAAAATATATGCGTCCCTGCTGGTAGGTTCTTACCAAAAGCAGTGGCCTGTGTAGCTACTCTGAAAGTCCCGGAGGGTGTTGCCTGACCGAATATATATATACTCAAAGTCAGAAATAAAAACAATAAATAAAACTTTTTCATGATGAAAGTGTTAATTGTGAATAAATAAGTGATCGTATAGCATTGTATTAAGATTTAACGAGATTGTATCTTTACCGACCCCAGACCATCTAGACGGTTCTAGAAAATTATTATTATAAAATACTTTAGTGTTATTTTTTAATTTAAAACCGATGTAGATGTTATTTTGTCCATTGCTCGCAATTTCGGACGAATAAATACTGTCATTGACATAGGCAAAATGTTTTAAGCCGGTTCCATCATGACCATAGTACGTAGTCCCATTGTAACCAATCGCACCAGCCTTATTTATTCCGGTCGTATCCCCTGAAGCCATTTGAATTGGGGCACGGGTTGCGGTTCCGGCCTCTATATCTATACTCGCCTTAGCAGACTTTCCAAATCCCAACATCGTACCGCTTGAAAGAGTCACCCTAGTCGAGTCGGCTATTCCTGTTGCGCTAACTTTTGCTGAAACCTTCATGATCTTATTTGTACCCACAGCTATCTCAACTCCGTGTTCTGTCCCGGTCGGTGAATCCACGCTCAAAGGGATTGAAACTATTTCATTTACACCTGAATTTTGAACATGATAAAATTTGTTGATCCCTAAAATTCCCGCAAACTCAAAAATGTTATCTTTTGATTTCTTCCAACCGTTTGTAATATTTCCGGCTGCGTCATATACCTGTGTCCAGGTGTTGTTAGGCAATACAAATCCAGAGCCTATTGAAGCCTTATAATTTGTATAAAAACCCGAAGGTAGGATTGAGTCATTACGATACTTAACCAACCCCATAATGCTGTCGATCTTGTGCAACAGTTTGTAATTTGAAACAGTACCGTCTTTTAATACCGAGTCTGCAATCTGTCGGTAACTCAGTAGCTTCCTATTATTTACCCATCCGGCTAATTTTGTGGTGTCAAATTTTTGCACAAAAGTATTGCACTTTTGCGGGTTGCCCCAACAAACGGTCATTGTACTATCGGCGGGGTTATAAAAAATCGTATAGCCGGTAATTGGCGTAACACCGGTGGGTTTGGTAAATTGAGCATTAACAGATATTGTCAAGACAAAAAATGTCAAAATAAAAAGTAGTTTTTTCATCCTTTTGAAATTATTAATCTTCCTGAACATTCGAATCCTGGAGTAAAGAAAACTGTATCTATTAGCCCACCAACCTTTGTGAACTGTGGCATCTGTTGAAGTTGATATTCTGTATTTGCATCAACGACAATTATACAACGCACACAAGGATCTTCGCCATACAATTCTGCATAATTTATTGTCTTTGCGGCATCTTCTGGATCAACCTGATCGGTTTGATAGTTTGAAATTATCGGAATTTCAAGAGCGGTAAAAGGCGCTTTTTTCGGGTTTGGGTCATTCCCCCACAATAAAGCCATGTCATATTTATGAGCATTAAACATAGCCATAGGGTGTAAATGTTGAAAACTTTCAGGAGAAAGATAAAGAGCTTTTCCGTCATAGGCAGATTTGTAAATTACTGCCATTTTACCTGAAGTCGGGCATCTTCCGACCCTAAAATCATCCTGAACGTCAACGTAGGTTGTACCCGTTCCAATAATCGAAAAAGGCACGCCCCAATAATCAATAGCAAAAAATCCTATTTCCTTTTGACCTGCACCAAGTTCATTTGTATCAATCACAGCCACTGTCATTCGGTAGGTTGCAGGATCATTAACCGTTTCCCGTGTCGGTTGAAAGACCTGACTTGCAAGGGTTCTCCACGAGACTTGAATTCCGTATTTTGTGGCGATAGTCATTTGTTTTTGACTTTTGGAGTCCAATACATACCGGACATAAATTTATTACCAATACAACAATTTCTGCACCTGCTTTTATCTTCAGTATTGCAGTTTTTACAAGTTTTCGTATTACCTACTTTTATGCAATGTTCCAATAAATTCATCTTAGTTGAATATTAATTCAATTCGTAAAGCCAAAGCAACAGGCGCAAGCCCCTCAATCAAAACAGTCAATCCATTGCAAAGCACACCCGAAAAAGCTGATTCAAATGGTTTCAAAAGTCGTTCATTCGCCCCGTCAATCTCAAATATATTCACGCTTGAAAGTTTGCGGCCTGTCAAAGTATGGGTAACCAAAAGATTAACCGTTGCATTTGCGGCCAAAGTCCAGCCGGTTGGATAGTCGGTCGTTTCCGTTGCCCCTGCGACTCTTGCAGCGACCGAACCTGAAGCTGTGACAAGATCAATTCTGAAACAAGTTTGCAGGGTCCCAGTACCCATCCCTGCTATCGTTGCATCTGTAGCGTTTGCCTGAGTCTTTACCTCTGCAAGTGCGGCCTCAACTTGCTTCCCTGTTCCCGGGTCGGTGAATAGGCTGCCTGCGTCCGCTATTGTCACCTGTGAGGCTATCGGAAGAGCGGCCGCGAAAACAGTTGAAAGGGTTGTTTTATCATCTTCAAACCAATATAAAACCCCTGCTATATCTATAAGTTTCCCCGGTGAACGTGACCCCAGTGGAACCCCAGCTAAAACTGCGGCCGTGTCAACCCACGCTACTCCCTCGTTTAAGTAGTGTTCATCAAGTGGCCTTTGGGTTGCCATTATATTACCTATTACCCTAACTGTTCCTGTAGCCATTTTGTTACCATTTGTACTGTATCGAGTAACTCGTTACAGAGGTTAGACTTTTTAATGTGTAAATATCAAAACTGATCGAATCTGCGCCGATAGTAAACGTCAAAGTAGTGACATTAAAGCCTGAAATTATCTCATCTCCTGCATTGTCAAGAATTGAACTCAATGCCCCGAATGATGTAGGATAAGCAAAACAGAATCGTGCATCTGTTATCGTGTAGACTTTTGTCTGATCTACCTTTTCGGCTGCCTGTGATGTGATCGTTTTAACCTCTGTCTCATCCGGTGCGACACTGGTAACACTTCCGATATACATTGGAGTGCCTGAAATTGGTGGTGTTACCGGTGTAACCGCTGCACCCAACGCATCGACATTAATTGCGATTGCGTTCTTTTGAGTTAATTTCATATCTAGCTGATAAAGTGTCGAGCTTCCGAACGGAGGTCTATTTGTGCCGCCCTTTTTAATGTACTCAATATCGTTAACTGTAAACACACTAAGATTACTGACGACGGCTATTTTATCGCACATATATTCAGGGATTGGACCGGTTTTAAATATCCTGCCTTTAAAATTAACTGAAGATAACATTGATTCGCTTTGTGACCCCTCTAATATTTCGCTTTCATCGGTATCGTTAGGTTCGTTGTCAATCACCTCAACGAAAAAATCCATATAATTTCCTGTACTCGGAATATTTAACCAGTCAATAAAAACACTACTTAAATCTGAATCCATTCTGGAAAGGTTGGTATATTTAACGATCCGATATAATTTGTCAAGTTTTCCGGTTACTGGATCAGTCATGTTTGTCGTGAAGATTGGCTCACTTGTCCATGGGTTTGATCCGGTTTGTGTAACCTTAAACCAGATTTGTTTTTCATAATAAATAGAATCTAATACGATTGTAAAATTTGTATAATACCTAATATTCGCCCCACTTCCGTATGATGAAACATAAGCATTCGTAAAGGATTCTATTTCTGTTAGACCGGAATACGCTTTTAGTGTCAGTTGATCTGCAAAGTCGCTTTCAAACTGCAAATAGACTGTATGATCTTTTGGAAATTTTTGATTGTATAAAATAGTTTGTTTGCCACTATATTTAATAGTGGCATGAAGGGTGTTTCTTGCATTTGGATAAGTTCCAGACAAATCCTTAAAGAAAATACTATTTGAGTCTGAACTTGCTATCATGGCACGTATTTTTCAATTATGGTTAACTCAATCTTATCTTCTGCATTTTTCTTTTTCAAAGGTAATAAATATCCGGTTATTTCTTTACCGTCTAAACCAATTCCAAATGACAAATATTTATTTGGATACAACTGAATCAATTCCTGATCTGCAAATGTCCATTCGGGGATTATCACAGTATGTTTCATTGACTTAAAAATAGGGTCTGCAAGGGTTGAAATAACTAAATCCTGATTTTCAAACAGTGAAGTTACGCCTCCGTCTGTGGATGTTTCCAATTGGTTGGATTTATCTGAAGCCTGAAATTTTAAAACACTGGTTAACTCCTTCATCATACCGGCCTTAAATCTGTTGGCGTGGCGAATTAACATCCGTGTAGGTGTGAAATAGCGGTTTAATAGATCATTTTTAAACAAACTTGATCCGTTTCTAACCGTAATGCTTTGATCTGTTTCGGGAATCCATTTGACTGTACTTGTAGGATGTTTTCGGGATTTAATGATAAATACAGAATTGTCACCTTTCGTATCAGTACTTCCGTTGACTCCAATAGGGTTTGAAATATTGTCTAAAATACCTTTCGTATCACCTCGTAACCATGAGATAACTTCAAATTTTGAAGCGGTGTTCATTACTGAAGTCCTTTGAGTGGTCGTGTTTGGCTCCGCCCTTCCATTTGCTGTGAGGTATTCAAACGATTCAAAGCCTGATTTAATGTCAACAGGGATCAATTCAGGCATTACTACAGACTGAATGTCATATTTGGTGATCCGACTGGCCAACGTTGGGGTGAATACCAATTCTGTTGCCTCAAAAAAGTGTGAATATTCTTCAATCCTAATCCGTGGATTTGAATCGCCAAACAGGGTTGGGTTAACTTCCAAAGCATAGCCAACGTTCCAAAGCGCCTTTAATGACTTCATTAGGTTTTTAAAATTCAACAATATCGGAGCATCTGGATTATTAAGCAACGCCCCCCGAAGGTTCATCCCGCCCATCACATGAGCAAACCGATCAACGCTTTCAGCCGAATAGTAAACACCTGGTTTATATTGCACGTCTGTACGTCCAAAGAAATCAGAGTAAATAGGGTATTGAACATCTAAAACCTGTTGGCAAACCCGCTCGATGGCTTCATAAATTGGGAACCCTTCGCCTGTCATGGCCGGTGATTGTGAAACAGTTTGGGTTATCTTTAGATTGCTCCATTCAACATAGGCTGTACTATTGTCATGGCCGGCGTTTAGCGTGACAAGTTTTAGACTATTCCCTTTTGAGCATGTTACCTGAACCGTATCAGTCCACGAATAGCCCCTATTTTCTCCCCCTGCGTCCCCTATCACATATGTATTGATAATAACCCCTGCGGGATTGGTTTCGACTATTTCAACCGTCCAGTTGTGTTGATCGTGTTGCGTTACCTGAATGCCAATCGAATAAAAAATATCCAACGGCGTATCAACATAGTCAAACAGCGCATCTTTGAAAAACGGTGTAATATTTGCAATATTTACAATTTTAGTTTGATACCCCACGGATTGGATTTCAGTAAAATCACTGTCTATCTTAGTTAGAGGCATAGCGGTATAACTTGCCGTTCCTGTGATTCTGTCTAATAAAACACCGTGGCCTATTTGATTCCAGTTTAATTCAGCGGGATAGATGATATTTGTGGCTGCGAAGTCAATCCACCGCTTTAACATATTATCATCACTTCCGTAACTGTCAATCTCTGTCCCTCCAATGGTCGTTATCTTTGATCCGGTAACTTTTGAAATATCAACGTCAACATCTATCCGGTTGTCCAGTTTGGTTTGCGTTGATGAGTTGATAGCCTTAACCCTGACCCCGTAAAAGAAACGACCAACTTTAACAGTCTCAAAGAAGCAAAAATTTATGTCAAACTGTGAAGGAAATTCAACATACTGTCTCCCATTTGCAGGCGTAACTTGATCAAAATTCTTCCACCAGTAAATATGAAGGGTGCATTTTGCATTAACTTCTTTATTGTTATACAGATTTCTTAAAAACGTTGCGCCATTGCCAACAAAGGTTAACGAGTCACAAAGAAACGAAACCATAACACCCCCGCTTTCCAAATCTCGCTTCATTTCAATTGATCCTGCTTTCCATTCTAAAGGCTCTGGTGAACAAATACATTCATCTGTTTCGGATACCAATTTGAATAGATATTTTGCCGGTGTATTCGATGCTATGTCATTTGGCCATGCCATTAGTTTGTACGTATTAATCGGTTCAAATATATCGTTGTCGAATTGTCCATCTTGTGCCCTATGATACGGTGATCTGTATCAGTAATCCACTCCTTTTTATTGATGATTGCATTTTTTACCTCTTTCATCTCATTCAATAGCCTGTCATCGTGCTGATTTTTTACTATGATATTCCGGTCTGCAACCATGTTCATCAATTCCTTAGTTTCAGTACTGTTCTTAATTTGTGCACCTAAAAATTTATCACCTTCGAAATATGTCGGCTTATCTGCAATAATTGCACCGCCGCCAACAGGAAACATAATCTCGGTTCCTGCCTCTCCAAAGATACCAGCCCTTTCAGCAGATTTAGTTCCTTTAGCGTATTTCGGAATTGGTCTAGCTGCGACAAGTGCGGCCTGAACGGCTCCCATTGCTGCAAGTATAATCATTAAAGGAATGTTCCCTTTTGCGTTCATTACCGACACCGCTGTACCTATTGCAATATCAAACAACGCTTGAAGTTTAGCCTGTTGCGCCTGCTTTGTTTTAATCGCTCCGGCTTTTTTATCAAAGTCAGCTTCAATCTTTAGTTTTTGGGATTCGGTAAGATTTTTATTTGATAGTTCTTTGTCTTTTTGCTTTTCCAAATCACTCATCTCTTTTTCGAGCTTCATGTTTTGCATCTCGAAGACAGCGTTAATTGAATCCCGTGCCAAATCAATTGACGCATCACGAACGTCCTTGTCTTTTTCTTTCTTACTCTTGGCGTAATCTTCATCTAGCTTCTTTTTATCTTCAACTAGCTTTTCACCAACTTTAATCGCTTCATCCGCCGCCTTTTCTTCGGCCGTGGTTTGGTCTTTCAGCAAATCCTGAAGGTCTTTAGTCCCCTGCTCTTCGATAGCCTTTTGCTGTTTGAAACGCTCTTCAATGGCTTTAAGAATGTCATCCTGTGATTTGATTGTTATCGCCTGTTTCTGTAATTCGATATCCTGATATTCTTTCGATTCAGGTTTATATAGAGCCTGCTTATTATTTAAAAATTTCTTTTCCTGATCAATTAGTTCTGCCTGATACTGCTTTTCGTCGGAAATACCATCAATGTGTTTTTTGTTGATCTTTTCCTTTTCTTTCAAGTCTGCCATTTCAACAGCATCAACCCTCTTTTTCATCGCCTCATCTTCGGCCTTTTTCCGATCTGCAGTGTCCTTTTCTTTTTTGTCCGCCGCCTTTTTATCGTCTTCCTCTTTTTTCTTTCGTGCAGTGTCATCCATTGCGGCCTGACCTGCCGCTAATTTTGCCGCCTTATCCGCTGCAGCCTCATCATTTAGTGCCTTTTCGTCTGCTATTTTTTTATCTTCACGGGCTAATATGTCTTTTTTTGATTTGAAAATATCAAACATCTTTCCAATACCTTTAAAAATAGCCTCATTAACATTTAATACCCATGTACCAAAATCAACGATACCTCTCCAAACCTTCATTATTACACCATCACTATCCTCAAGTTGAAGCAATAATCCTCTCCATCCGTTTCCGAATTGCTTATAGCTACCCTGCAAATTGTCGGTTGCCGTTTTGGCTATATCCTGTGCAATAGTGCCTTTTTTTACTTGCTCTTCGATGGTTGCGGTAAGGTCAATGAATCGTTGCCTATTATTCATCATAATAAGACCGGCTGTTATATTCTCACGCCCGAATATCTTTTCCTGTTCTGCCGCCCTCTTGATTGGATCCACTATTTTATTCAATAGTGTTTCAGCTTCTATTAACGCATCATTTATATCAAATTGCCCAGACGCAAAACCTAATCCTGCCTGCTGTAATTGAAGTAACGACCCCTTAAGCTGCATCCCGCCTTTTTCGGCTTTCAATTGGAATTTTTCAAGTACCTCCAATGCTGCCGCCGATTGTTCTAATGACATGTTTGCAGAAACAGCAACAGGAGCCAGATTTTTGAATGAGTCAACCAGATCCATTACCTCAGCACCTCCAGCTAACGAAGCAGCCGCAAGTGTATTTATAGCCCGCTTACTATCTGTCAAAGGAATACTAAAAGCATTCAGAGCGGCAGAAGCGGCTACGGCTGCATCTTCTACGCTAAGTTTACCTTGTGTCGATTCGCTTAATATAATTGCATTTCTCGATACTTCCGCCAATAGAGGGCCATTTTTCAGTAATTCAGGAAGTTTAGATCCTACTTTTTCAAAAGCTACAAGTATTTCTGTTGCACTGGATTCCGACTCTTTGGCGAATTCGCGTGCCTTGTCTTTCATAAATTTTAAATCTTTACCTACCGCCCCAGTAATTGCGCTCAATGAACTCCCGGCACGTTGAAAATCTTGTGCATTATTTATTAATATTTTTCCTGCCAATACAAGTCCTCCAATAGCTCCCACGATCATTCCTACAGGAGTTAAAAAGAACGCTAACATTGCTTTACCTGCCTGTGCTACACCTGCACCAAACTGTGCGAATGTAACTGTTCCATTTACCAACCCGTGTGATAATTCACCTAACTGGTCACGATAACCCCCAACCCCCCTTTGGTGTCTATTTGTAGCCTCTTCAGCATGTCCAATCTCTCTTGAAAGGTTGTTAATCTCTTTGGCGGCTTCCTTTGTCCTAACCCCTGCTTTGTCATATTGTGCGGTTAATTCAGATAGCTTCTGCCTCATCCTTACAAGTGACGTTTCAGCCAGCCCCTCAGCTTTAATTTCGTCTGTCAGGGCCTTAGTTGCTGCCTGAAGTGCTATTTTCTTTTCAAGTAATGGTTTGATTGATTTGTTTTCAACAGCCGTTAATTTTTCAGTAGTGGAAATTACCTGTTTATCAATAGCCTCTTTTTGCTTCGCTGCATCCGAGGTAGCTTTTTGAGCCTTGCCTAAATTTTCAGCAGTCTGGGCAGTGTTTTGGGTAACCTTATTTAAGTCTTCGTAAACCTTAATGAGTTTCAAAAGATCGGTTGCATTCTTATTCAAAGATCCATCCAATCCGTCAAAGGCTTTTTTTAGTCCTTCTACATCTGCGATTTCGTTACTGAAGCTCATTTTCTTCTGGTTTTTGTGATCTAATTCTTTCCTCTGCCTGTTTTTTTAAGGCAATCCATGTAATCAAAAGAGCATTTTCGTTCGGTGGCAAATTGAAAAATAGAAAGACTGAATTAAATACCTCAATCAATGGAGTGCTTTCTTTTTCTTCCTCTTCAATTTCAGGGTAAGTTTCAGCATGTTTATCTATCCTGAACTGAACATAGTCTGCAAAATCTTTAAGGCTTTCGGGCGTCTCAATGCTGATACCTGTATGCTTCAAAACTTCAGCCATCACTTGCTCCAATTGTGGCGATTCTTTAAAGTCTTTACCCAAAAGTACCTTCCATGCAGTAACCCGACCCTTTAACTCAAATTCGATTTGAACGGCTTTGTAGAGAGCCTCTAAAATCAGCAGCCTCCGATAACTTGTAATCCTGTCAAATTGATCTTGTAAATCGTTGACCGTTTTACCTCCGATTGACTCGAAAATCTTTGTGGCTAACTGCTCTAATTCATTCCTACATAAAAACAACGGGATGAACCAATATTTTTTCAGGACATTGGCCGATTTAGTTGCGTCCAAAAGGATCACATCTTTTAAAGTTATCTCATGATAGGGTTTCAGAAGTTTCATTGAAATACGCTTTTTCTGTAATCTTCGATAATGTCGTGGTTGTTTTTTTCTTTTGCTTTCGGCTGGTTCTTTGGACTGACCCCGAAAATCGAACCGTAATTTCCGACCAGAAAATTCACCTTTGGATCATTCGAGGTAATGATGTAATCTTTTTCAGTAGGTATTGTAAAGATCATCCCTCCCTGAAAGTCCCCACGATCGAAAAGATTAGGTTTGCTTTTGCCTTTCCGTTTTGCATATGCCTTACTCAATAGCGGTGACTTCGTGCGGGAGTGAATGAGTGATTTATCCATTGCATCCAAAGAGCCTAACATCTGAGATTTATTCATATTCAGCATGATATTTTTATTTGACTCAATCACACGGATCACATTGTCTTTGAATGCTGTCATGTACTGATTGCTCTTTTTCTGTATGTCGAAGATTATGGACATAGGAATAGTTTAAAAAAAAGGGTGACAAACTAAATTACCACCCTTTTTTATTTAAGCCTCAGCGATTTTTTTGGCTTTCTCGGCCTTATCCGGTAGCTTACCTCCAAGTAACTTATACACTTCCTCGGCGGTCTCTTCGATCTTACCTTTTATAGTCAGATCGTAATACCTTTTGAACCAGTCAAAATCTTTATCTTTAAGTTCATCAGGCAGGGACATAGAGCCTAGTATCATGCCGTGTACTTGTTAATCGTTAAAGCGTTGGTCAGATAAGCAATCGAAGAACTGACAACCTTGTAACCCTGGATGACCACATCTCCGGTAATGTTCCCAGGAACACCGGAAAGAATTGCAAGGGTGTATTCACCGATTGCAGCATTGGCAAAAGAGTTCACCGCAAGAGTGGTTCCCACATCGGTAACAGCTTGTAGTTGCCATTCAGATGTAGTTGTCAGACCAGCATACGGGCGGGTAGAGTTCCTGTATGTGGCTTTGATAACCACCAGTCCAGTAGTATTGGCGATAGGGGTCTTAACCTCAATATCAATACCAACAGGGTTGATATCCTCAACAGCCTGAACATAACTGAAGTCAGTACGGATAGCGTCAACATTTGCCCCCCATTCTTCGATATCATCAAAGTAGATGAAGAAAGGATAGGATTTCACTTTGTCGGCTCCGACAGGTGGCAAACCATGTTTCAGTTCGAAATGTCCCCGGAAACCGGTGAAATTTGTGTTGCTGGCCTTGGTTCCGTACAGCGTTTTCTTTGCATCAAGAAGTCCAAATTGGAACGACTTGCCCTGCATTGAAAAGTAATTGACATAATCGGCATAGGTCATCTTGGCGTAGAGCGTCAACATTGGGAGAGAAACGCCTGAATTGACTGAGTACCCTAAATTGGTAACAGTAATCGTGTTCTCACCGCCTGTGGGTTCTGCTCCGTTGCGCCCGTCAAGGATTGCCCCGTCAACAGCGTCAAGGGTGGCAGGGGCTAAAAGAGCCTTCCATCCTGCTGTCGTTTTGGCATTCGCCTTTGTAATTGCAGCGTGGTCTTTTTCAAGGATGATAACGGCTTGAATTGGTTCCATCAGGGCAAAGCATCCGCCTTGTCCCCCGTAAACATTTGTAGTGCATTGATCCATGATATAATTTTTTAACAGTTTGTATTAAATGAAATGCAATCGTATCTGAATAAGAAGTGCGGGGACATATCAGCAATGTCTTTGCCTTCAAAATAGTAATCATCAAAAGCCGTGCGACCTGAAATCCCACTCGAAACAAGGTCAAAATTGCATGAAAGAAGATTGAACGCCTCTTTTTTTGCCAGTTCTGTAGCCTCGGTTCTTGTTGACGTAGGGTACAACTTAGTGAGATTGACCATGAACATAGCCCGAACAGTGTTTTTCTCCATCGCACCGATCATCTGGCCTTCAGGAAGTACATCAAAGAAACATTGAGCATCATACTTTTTATCCTTCAATACTTCGATATACTTGTCGTCCGATGTAGTGACAGTTGGGATTATACCGTTTTCGTTGACGTTGTTTCTGAAGATTCGACCGCTGAACAGACGGGTATTAATAACCCACAACCTTGCGTTGAGATCAATAAGTGTGTCGGCTATGATAGTGTCTATGTTCATATCGAACCGATTGTGAAATTATCATCTTCATTCTCGGTAAATGCCTGGTCTTTGTACCCTAATCTTTTCAGCGTGGATTTCATCTGCTTATAAGCCGAACTCAACCGCTTAATAACCGTATCGCCTTCGTAGCTTTTCAATTCAAACATGAGATTCTCAGTGTTAAGGTTACGTTGACGGGCGCAAATTTGAGCGTCCGGATTGTAACACATCATACTAATTATATCATATTCAAACTGTTTTTGAATACATTCAGCGAATTGGGTTAAGTGCTGTTTGATGAAATTCGTCAACGAATAACTGATCGTGAAATTCAGGTTTAACCCAAAGTTCTTATCATAGACCAAAAACGTATTGTCAATGTCGGTCAAATCAGAAAGCGTATCAAACGCAATAGGAGTAATATTTGAATATTTAAACATCCCATTTGTGAAGATGGTATTCTTTCCAATTGCCCTTCCTGTCAACTCATCCTGATCATAGAATAAGAACCATGGTCCAGTATTTGATGTAATTTCAAGAGGTGTTATGTCCTTCCACTCAAAGAAGCCAGCGATTGAAGTGACATCAAACGAACTTACCAGTGTATTTTGATTGTACAGATAAAAGGTAACAGTCTCAACGTCCTCGAAGTGAAGTCCGATCTGGTTGATTATAAAAAGTAAGTGGTCGGATGAAAACGGGTTAATCCGGTATCCGACCAACTTACCTGTGTTTTCAATCAAATCATCCGTAGTGTCAGCAAGCCGGTACATCGAAATATTATCTTCAATAAAATTCGGTGTGATCAAATTGCTTAACACAACTTCGATGGAACTTCTGATTTTATCCTTCAATATAAGCGACAATAGCGTTGTTTCGGTCCAATAGGTAGTCACATTGACTGCATGGTTCAAGTTGCCTGAAGCAATTGAAATGTAGTATTTCCCACCACTTGAAACAATATCCGACAAACTGAATGTACTGTTGTAATTGCCATATGTCGTGCCAGCCGAATAGGCCGTAATCACATACCCGGAAAGAACAGGGAGAAACGCCTCAATGTTTTCGATATTAACAACAGGATGAACCCCTGTATTGAAATATCGGTTTGATTTTGAAACTCCTGTTAGTTCAGTCGCAAAGACAATAGTCGTACTGTTCAAAGATGATTTGAACGTAACCAGTTTATCTGAAAAAAACTTTGCTGATATGTCGCTTAAACTGTACATCTCTTAGCCTGTATATGCGTTGATGTAATGAACAACTCCGTCAATCACAATTTTAATCTTCTTTGAAGATCCGCCGGTTTCAGCAGTTGCAGCAACCATACCAGAAACTGTATCGAGATTCAGTAATGCAGTGATTTTGTCACCACCATAAACATGAATAGCCTGATCCATCTGAGCTGCTCCATTGTTGGTCATATACAACAGATCGTGTGCGCCGGTGACTGCTTCTGCCTGATGCGAATCAAGCCAAAGAGATGTAACATGATTTGCGGTGATTGCGGTTCCGGCTTCAATAAGGCCATACAGTGCACACAGAAATGAATTTCCGGCCATTGTTCCGTCAACTCTCGCCTGTCCGTACGCTCCAATAAGCGTTGAGTCTGTAGCCGTGAAAGTCGAATCAACAACAGCCACGCCCTGAACGCTTCTCAATGAAGCTCCTCCGGTTGCTTTCAGGTGGGTTTCACAATCAACGCCCCAGTGGGTGCCGGTTGTTTTTGCGGATTCCGAACGAACCTGCACGGCATAATCATTAGTACCTCCACCGGTAGGCCGGTAATCGACCTTAACATAGCCCATAATCTTGTTATAGCCTGTCTTCAGAATATCACCAATATAAGTGATAATTGACGCTCCGGTTTCGACTTCTGAAGTCGTACCGTCTGCATTTACTTTCAAATACTTTGCCATGACTTTACAGATTAAGAGGTTGCACCGGTTACTTTAACAATGTCGGCTACCCTGGTAGTAATATCAGAGTTGTAATTGGTTACCAAGAAGAACTTATCCAAGAAGCCCCACTCTTCCATTGAGGTCATCTTCAGATGTGCAGTAGTGTCACCAAGAGCAGAAGCATCAACGGCCTCTAAATTGTGATACACGTTCAGTCGTTCACCGATGTAAGGCGCTGGAGTGTCCATAATACCCCAAACCTTTTGACCGACAACAGTACCCATTCTAAAGTCGAAAGGATAGTTCTGAACTGAACCGATTGCGCCGTCAACCATCAAATAGGCTTTGAACTGGAATGATTCAGGAGCGATGTTCAGAGATTCAAAGAATTTCGGCATTGCATTTTCCAAAAACTGCAAATTCTTGGTGTTGGATGCAGCGTACTTGTAAATCTCGGTCAAAGCAAGATTAAACCCACCTTCGTTGACAACCATATTGTAACTGCCAGCCCTTTTTGCGATACGCATCAAAGTTTTGAGGTTTGCAAACAGGGTATCTTTCTGTCCGGCCTTGTTTACAGTTACAGTGTCCAAACCAGCGTCAAAAGCGAATGTTCCATCACCTCCGTTGATCTGGGTAACTGCTAAAGCTGCCTGATCCCTGTAGGTGTTCAAAAGGGCTGCAATCAATACTTCTTTTGCGGAAGCCATAGCCATAAACACTTCATCGTACTTGTTGGCTAAATAGTCATCCATTGCGATGGTGTTATTCTGGAACCATGCAGGATAGATTTGAAAACCTGAGAAGATACTAACTGCTGTCAGTGTCTTTTGTTCAGAGGTTGACAAGTGAGCAGGAATAGTGAATGACTCGGTTGAGGTCGTTGTGATAACGCTCTCTTTTAAGCCGGTATATTCCGTGGTGCGTCCTTCAACTTGCTGAAGGTGTGCTTTGAGCGTGGGGGTCAAAACCTTATTAAACGGAGTGTTGTATTTCAAACACTCAATAAGGCCGTACCTTTGGCTCAGTAGCTCGGTTTGCGTCTTTTTGTCTTGATACGCTAACAGGGCTGAAAAGTCAATCAAACGATCTGCCATAATGTTAATTTTTAAATGATTAATAAAAGCGTACCAATTAGTCTGTTAATTAAAGTACATTGTTTTCTTTGCACAATAGTTTGAACCGGTCGGAATATTTGGGATCAAGTGCGTCAATCTGTTCGACCGTCTTAATGTATTCCCGTACTATCTGCTGGCCGGCTGCCTTTGAGATATTTGCCGGAATGCTTAATGTTGTGGTCTTTTTCTGACCACCACCACCCGCACCGCCGGAAGCCTGATCTATCAGGACTAAATCTTTCAATTCTTCATCTGACTTCAAAAGGTCTGAAATCAGGTATTTTTGATAGTCTTTTGTTCCGATAAGGGTATCATTCTCATCGTATGACAGTTCATAAGTCTTTTTAATCCTGTCAATTGCGTTTTGTTGTTTTGCCTTTAGTTCGAATGGATTTACGCTCTCGTCGAACTTTGGCATTGCGCTTTGAATGGACTGGTTAAATTTGAAAGTCTTGTGAGTCTGTTCCAGACCTTCATATTTAGTTTTCCATTCGGCATCCTTTGCAGTTAACAAATCAGGAATCTTTACCAATTCGGCTTTTGCCTTTTCGAGTTCAGCCTTTAAGGTTTCGTCTCCTTTGTGATTTGCAAACTTTTCCTCTGCTATTCTTACCTTTTCCTCAGCGGCTGCCAGTTTAGCTTTCGACTGTTCTGGTAACCACTCAGCACCAAGCCGGATAAAGTAATCAGAGAATCGCTCCCCCTCATTCTGTTTGATTCCGGTTTGTTCTGCTAATTTCTGAGATGCACCGTTAAAGATTCCGACAGCGTTTTTTTCTGCCAGTCCTTTCAACTCGGTTTCTTTCGTGGTGTAGGTTGTTTCAATTGCCTGAATCTGTTCAGGTGTCAACCCTACTTTTAAATCTTCTGTGAGTAACATAGTCTGTTATGTTTAATTGTTAATTATTATGCTGCGTGACGAATAAACTTCGTTTTGCCATTTTGTAAATGAATCACTTGAATAATTCTGCTACGGGTTCTTTTCCTATTGTTGTGAACTCCGTGGGATCTTTTTCTTTCCGGTGGTTCAATGTGAATATATTTAACGTCCGTTTGCGTTTTCGGAGTTAGTTTTCTTTTTCCTGAAAGAAAACTGAAAAGACCAGCGAATACATTAAGTAATCCAACTATCATTCCGTTCATACCTTTTCTTTTTTAGCGTTTGCAATCAAATCTTTCAAAATATCAGTTTTGATGTTTTTAGCTGGATTCAGTCCTAACTCTGCGGCCTCTGCGAACAGTTCAGCTCGTGGAGTTACAACGTCCTCTTCAGCGATGTTATCGTCAACAATAATAGTTCTTTTACCATCGTTTGAAGTCACCGTTTTAGGTTCATTAACCTTTTCAGTTAAGGCTGCAATCTGCTCTTTCAGTAACTCAATCTCGGTTTTTGGTTTAGTTCCTGCCTGAATGTCGGCTTTGATCCGATCGTTAATGCTTTGCTTTTCAAGTGGCAAAGAAACGGATGGTTCAGCAGAATCGAACACATTAACGCACGAGATTTCACACGCTCCCAACTTCTGCCAGCAGCGGTCTTCAAGAATCTGTTCGAGTTCACCCTCTCCGACATATTTTGCCGTAATGGTTTGATTTTTCAGTTTGCCTGTTTGGTCGTAATTAGCGGCTTTTCCAAGAACCAGGCGTAATTGATACACTTTCATGATTTAATTTTTAATTGGTTCATTCAATATTTTATCCGGTTGCGGTTGATCTGTTGGTACAACTACCGGCGCAACAGGTTTAGGCGGTTCAATTACCTCAACCTTATCAAGTAGCAACTGCCTTGCAACAGTTAATTTATTGCTCATCGTAACGTTTTCGCCAAAATAATCATTGAAGAAAACGTTTAACTCCCCGTATTCGGCTTCAAAAGCATCAATGTAATATTTGTAGTTCAGGCGAAGCTCCTTCATCTTAGGATCAACAGTCATTGAAATAAACTGGTCGTCCGTCAATGTAGAGTAGGGCAGTAGCTTATAAAGTAGCCCGCTTCTTTCGAGTGCTGAAGGGTTGTTTTTGTAAATAGAATAGTTGATCCGGCTCATCAAATTTTCTTTATCAATAGGATCAATAGCTTTTGCGAGCGAATCCCTTAACTCAAATTCTGTTTCAAGGTAAAAGTCAGTGCCTCGGTCAATGTATGCAGATTTGAATGATTTACCGAAAGCAATTTTAAGCAGCTTACTGTCTAAAGAGGTTTGCAATTTTGAAAGTTTGCTGCTCAATTCGATCAAAGTATTTTCGAGCGTTTGGTTTCCACGGGCTATTTGGTCTGTGTTTTTTGCTTGACCGTTTGACGCCTCAGTACCTTTACCGACTAACTGGTATTTAATTTCATCGTATTTCTCGTTGATAAAATCTTTAGCCCATGTTAAAATTTCAGGAGGTGCATAATGGAATTTCACGAAGTTAGCGTTCATATCGAACGGCCTTTCTCCATTGTCACCAATCTTTGGAACAGGCAAACCGATAACAGTACCGGCCTGAATGATGGTCTTTGCATTGCAAACAGGGCACGGGACTAAACTGTCTTTGTTTCCTAACACTCCATTTAAACCTGACAAAAACCCACCGATACAACGGGTTCCATTCTCGAAGGTCTTTTCGCAGGGCTTATTATTTTGCTTATAGTGAGTAATGACTGGTATCATCCCCGAAGGTATGAACATCTTGAACATCGTATAATAGTTCACATAATTCTCAAACTTCTCTATGTAATTTGAAAAAATGCTTTTACGAACAACGAATTTTTCGGTATTGATTGGCTCAACTGAAATAAAGTCTGCAGGACACTCACCTAAATCGTGTGGGTTCTTTGACTCCTCGGTATATACCTCATCTTTTTCTGTATAGACTGCATAAAATTCATCCGTGTAAAAATAATACCGCTCTTCGCCAGCTTCATTAACTCCCTCAAATACGATCTTTTTGATTGTGCCTGATTTAGTTGGTTCAATTGCCTTAACGTTTGAGATGTTAATCAGGAAACGATACGGGTCACGTTTGTTCTTAAAGTCAGTGACTACAATTGAATTGTGATTATTGATAAGTGCATCGAAAATAAGATCCTTGTAGAAACTTCCGTATTTGGCGATTAATTTATCACAGGCTGGTTTATTGGCATTGGAACTGAAGGAATAGTCATAGCGGGCATTAGTTGCATCAAAAACTTTTTTAAGTTCAGGTACAATGTCATCTTGAATCATTCCGGCCGTGGGTAGTGGATGGCGAAGGAACTTCATATAAGACCGAAAATTGTCTTTTCTCATCCACGAACGCACCCAATTAATGAAAGGGTTTTTGGTGTCCCAAAGTTCATCGACTGCCTCAGTGGTGTTTACAAAGATTTCAGTATCTAGGTGAGTTTGAATGAAATATGATAGTTTGGACTCATAAGCAACGGCCTCGCTTATTTCTTTCTTAAATTTGCAGGATTTAATAAATTCCTTGATCATTGCCTGGAATTTCGGTTTACTATCTGCAAATGTAAAAAATTATTATGAAAACATGTTATAAAACATGAAAATATTTCAAAATGAATAAATCATCATTTCTTTTTTAATCAAACTATCAACCTCGTTAACCGGAAGAGTGCAGATATAACGACTACCACCAGTATCTATTAGGGTATAGTTAGTTGGCCTGTAGTTCTCAAAATATTGCACTATCGAATCTATCCGGTAAAATATTACCTACCTGATTTCACACTTTGACAAATCAGCATCAATGCCGCCTTCAGATAAATGGTCGGTCTCTTCCGTGTTATAGTAAATTGGTAGTTTGAGTCTCATTCTGATTATATTTTGACGATTTATTTTTATTACCCTCGTAATTTTTGAGACTAATCCGGGTTTTTTGGTTATGATTTCATTAGTTAAATCGAATATCTGAGTAATATTCATTAATGTCAAACCTCTTCAACCATGAATTATACTCCTCTGTGAATGCCTGGTAAATAAAATCTTTCAAACAGTCGGTTAAGTGGCCGTGCGGTTCATAACTTACTTTAGTTTTAGGGTCGGTGATTCTTTTCTTTAGTATCCCGCCATCCTTGTCTGTCTTTGTTTCAATGTAATCAGAAATTGAAGCCTTACAGTTTTCACCTATTTCGATTTCAATTCCTTTGATTGTCCCGTCAAATATAGCATTTACAAAGTCCCCGATTGAAGCAACGGGCGGGGCGTGTCGGTCCATCTTGTCAACAGTTGTAAAACCGCTCGTTTTTATTGACTCATCGACTATTTGATAAAATGACCGCTTGTCGTTGTCAATATTATTCCTGCTCTTTGTGGACCTGTCACCGTATAAATAAACCGGCTGGCTGTAATATCCTAAATAGTTGGCTATTTTCTTTCCAGCTCTAAGGGCTGAATTATCTGGATCAATAGCAGGTAACTCATCTATTTGCCTAATAATCCAATCTGTACCATTTTTTATTAACTGAAATACAGATATTGCAATATAAGGGTAAACATTCGAGTCTATTGAAACATGAATAGTTAAATTCTCATCCCTTCGAATTGGCTTAACGTGTTTTGATAACTCAAACGATCGCAAATATTCGCCCCCTGTCTTCAGTTGAATATCCCAATTACCTTCGACAAATACCATATATTCAAAGACGGGCAGGTTGCTCAGGTTGTCAATATACGCCTGTGGAAGGTTTAATTTACCGTTTTTATCCACATTATCAGTGATTTTGGCAGGAATATATTTCCACCTTTCCGGTAGTGATCCTATTTTCCAACGGTCGTAAATCAGTTCTTTTACCCATCCGTATGTAGGGTTGCAGGTTGCTAAAATTATCGGTTTAGGCTGATATTTTGCGCCGCTAATGATCCATGTCCCAGACCTTTCAAACCCTTTAAAAAACGTCTGCTTTTGACATTCATTGATTTCTTCAAACAATATCCCGTTAACCTCTAATCCTCTCATCCAGTCCAAATCTTTGTCTAAAGCGTAATTTTCTGACTTGAAAAGTATTATTGATCCATTTGGGTGTACATACTCATACGGTGACTGTCTTAATTTTCCAGACGGTTCTAATTTTGAGAATGAAGGGATTGTAGTAGTTCTGATCTTTTCCAAATCCTCCCTAATGATGCACCACCGACTTTTAGGATAAATCTGACACAAAACAAGTAAGGCAGAAAGTCCCCAAACAGTCTTTCCTCCACGTATAGCGCCGCCGTATAAAATAAAATCGAACCGTTCTGATTCGATCGCCTCCATTGCCTCTGTTTGTTTTGTGGTTAATTCAATCATTTGATTAAATTTCTATTTCTTTGTCACCCCACTTAATAACATTTTTGATTAGGGGTGCCCCGTCTTTACCTGTCCACTCCTGCCTATCCCGCTGATCTAAGTATTGTTTTCCTAACCAAATTTGCATAGTTACATTTCCTTCCTGAGCCGTCAAAAACTGCTTTGCTCTTAACTGTTCCTGACCTTCGCTTTTCTTTTGTCTGGAATAGGCTTCAAAATTGGTTTTATTGTCTTCAATACATTTTCTATAAAGTGTGTCCGGTGACACTCCGATAATTCCAGCTATTCCGGTTCCATTGCACTGAGCTTTAAGATATTGATCCACTTTTGCCCAATCAATTTTAATTTCTGGCCTTCCTACTTTATTTTCATTCTTGGTTTTCATTTTGCTGATAAATGTCTAAAATTCTCCTTATTGCCTTCCCTGGAGTTTTATATCCACGCTGAAAAGCCAAAGTTAAACACTTTTT
>Ga0172379_10004063_pt1 | contig 22230 bp, 22 predicted proteins | sample GrowelOW334metaG_FD_119756 | JGI IMG/M metagenome (GOLD analysis project Ga0172379, IMG submission 119756) | Groundwater microbial communities from an aquifer near a municipal landfill in Southern Ontario, Canada - Groundwater well OW334 metaG | ecosystem: Environmental > Aquatic > Deep... | reverse complement strand
AGTTTTCAGGCCGGAATTTGTAAATCGTTTTGATGCTACTGTAATTTTTCATTCGCTTACAAAAGAAAATTTGCTGCAAATTGCCCAATTATCTTTGCAAAGCCTGCAGAAAAATTTAAAGGAAAAAGAAATTGATTTTGAAATTACGGAATCCTTAAAAGAAAAAATTGTTGAGCTGTCTTATAAGCCGGAATTTGGCGCCAGAGAAATGCGGAGAACAATTCAAGACAAGGTTGAAAATTCTGTGGCGCAGGCCTTGTTGTCTGAAAAAATAAAAAAAGGCGACAGATTTGAAATTGATTCCGAAACCTTTGAAATAATCGTAAATCCAATAGATGAATAAAAACTTATCCACAGTCAAGTCAGTTGCGGGGGGGGGGATTAGTAGTAATATAATAGAATAATAAAATAATAGATAAATATTAATTTTTAAATTTTTATAATTTTTAAATTTTTTAAAAACATGTTTGGATCTTCTCGTCGTCCCGTTCTCCTCACAACTCTCCTTGTTCTGCTTTTTGTTTTACTTCTTCAAACCACCCCCACTATTCATCCCGGTACAAAGCTCAACCCAGAGTTAGTCATCAAGTCATCGCAAACCAAACAAACCAGCGTAGCCATCGCAGGCAGTAAAACCCCCGTACACTGGACCACCCTTATCAGGAAGTCAGACATATCTAGCAATAGTTATTTAACCAAGCTCCCCAAGCAAGCAAAAAACATCAAGGTACAAACCATCTCAAACCAACAAGCATTAGCTATTCTCACTGCCCCGGCATTAAAACCAAATATTGCTATGCAAGACCGTAAGATCTTAGCCCGTAAACCTTCCCCAGCCAATTCGTGGTTAGGCTCTCTCTCGGACGCAGTAGAGTCAATCATAGACCAGATTGCTTCGTCGTTTGAAACTCCTCGCAATGACGAAACAATAATAGATTTGTCTGAACAAATTCCATCGGGTCAACCCGTTGAGCCGATAACTCTAGACAGCGGAGACACGAACGCCACTGACAGTGGAGACTCTACAAACTCGTCCGATCCCGCCTCCACTGAAAGTTCCGGCGAGGCGCAGTACGTCGCCGTCACCTACGAAACCCCGTCGCCCACCATCACCGAGCAAGAAACAACCACAGGCAAAACAGTCACGGTGTCTGATTCTAGTCTTTCGTCGTCCGACGACTCCTCAGGACCAGCTCATCTTACAGATGTGCTGGCTTTCACCAACATTCCCGAAATTTACAAACTCGGACAGGAAGACAAAATCAAAATCAAGTGGAAAAGTAACGGAGACCAACCAATGGAATTCCACGCGTACGACCTCAACAACAACGGCAAGCTAGACTACGTAGAGTGGACAGTCCCGCATCTCTCTGACCAAGTATTTGAAATTATCTTTATCTCCAAAGCCTGGCACCTAGACAGTAACCAAAACATCACAGAGGACATCTATGACCAGGTAGCCGTGCAAGAAGGAACCTACGAGGACAACACATTTGCCGTAATCCCAAACAACGATTTCGTGAGAGTCACATTCCAACAAACTCTCACCAGCTCAAACGACATAACGGTTTACGCAAAACCCACGGAGTCCGGGACTCCGTCAGCTATAGAGGTGTATCCGGTTTATGACGGACAAGAGGGCGCGAAACTCGAACTTGTTAATGACGGCACAAACCCAGATTTCACCAACATTAACGAAGCAGCCAAATACCGCATTTTACTTACCAACCTCCAAACCCCCACCGATGTTTTTGATCTCCGCGTCATTGCGAGCGGAAGCGAAGCAATCTCAACCAACGGGATTGCTTCGTCGCCCGAAGCTCCTCGCAATGACGGGGGAATAGACATTGATTACATCGTGGATCCATGGACTTGCGGTTCCACACTCACCGACACAAGAGACAGTAAAACCTACGCCACTGTCCAGATTGACGACCAATGTTGGATGGCGGCAAACTTGAATGTCGGCACAAAAATTACTGGTTCTGGTAATCAGACGAATAACAGCACACTTGAAAAATATTGCTACAATAATGACGAAGTCAAGTGTACCACATATGGCGGCCTATATCAGTGGGACGAGATGATGCAATACGCGGCAAGTTGCAACGGAACTGGAGCTCCGCCGAATGATAAATGCTCAACGCCTGTGCAAGGAATTTGTCAGACCGGCTGGCATGTACCTTCGCATTATGAATGGATTACATTGGAAAGAGCTGTTTGTGTCTCCGAAGGCAATAGCGCCGGTACCTGCGCTACTAGGTTTCCGTTTGATACAACAACGACCGGTGAACTCGGTAGTAACGAGGGAAACGATTTAAAATCAGGAGGTTCTACGGGTTTTAACGGTCTTTTAGGCGGTATTATATTATCAAATTCTTCTTTTTTTAATCTCACTTATGGCTACTTTTGGTCATCTTTGGAATCCAGCAGTAACGCATGGTTTCGTTACCTTTTTTCTGGCTCTGGAATAGTCGATAGAGGTAAAGATTGGGGCAAAACTCCTGGCTTCTCGGTCCGTTGCATTATGGATCCAATCACCAACTCCGCCCCCACCCTCACCTCCATCTCCACCACCCCAGCCACAGTAAAGGGAGGTAGCACCCTAACCATCACCCCAGCAGGTCAAGCCGACGCAGACAGCAATGATTTGTATTACTACTGTAATGAAACAGGAACAGCCGGAGGCCAAGCCCCAACCTCGGAAAACACACTGTGCACACAAGAACCCACAGCCTACGCATCAGCCAGCTACGCAAGCATGACCTGCAGTTACACCGCAGACACCGGCAACGCCACAAGGAATGCGTACTGCCGAGCGTACGACGGCACCGAGTACTCCGACGAACAAACCACCACCTACATAGTAGACAGCACTTCACCCACCACCACAATCTCTTCCACCAACAACGGCAACAGCGTCACCTCCACCCTTACATGCAACGACGGATCTGCCGCCACCTACTATTGCACAGATACAACAAATACCTGCGCCCCAGCCACGGTTTACACAACCCCGGTCTCGTACCAAATTACCCAAACCACATATTTTAGATACTATTCCACTGACGCAGTCTCAAACCAGAGTTCCACCGGCTCTGACCGAGTCAGCGCTATCGAGGGACAAGCCGCCGAACCCGTCCGCGTCGCAATCCCATCCCCGGAAGGCCAAACCACGACAGAGATTGCTTCGTCACCCGAAGCTCCTCGCAATGACGAAAAACAAGACCCAATTGAGCAAATCAAACAACAGATCATTTCACTCGTTGCGCAGTTGCTTGGACTTTTTGCAGAACAGGTAAAGCAGATGGGGAAGTAAAAACACCTCATGGGGTTGAGGTGTTTGAAATTTTAATCTATAATAAACTAATATGACATGGATTGATTTTTACAATTTATTGGGAATTAAAGATTTTATTTTTTACATTTCTTCTCCTCAATTGCAGGATATGCTTTTTCCGGTAAAGCTGGTTTTTGCCGTATTTGCAATGTTTTTTTTGGCGTTTGTAATTTATTTTATGATCAACTCTTCGTGGTTGCAGTACAAGTTTCTTGAGGATGTGTCTGAATTTTTTTCTTGGAAAGCATATGGTTCAAGAGAAATGTCCAAACAATGGAGCAGAATCAAAAAAAGAATTGAGTCTGGAGCTGAATCTGATTATAAGCTTGCAATAATTGACGCAGATGATTTTCTTGCAGAAGTTTTAGACAATGGAGGATACGAAGGCAAGGATTTTCAGGAGGCCGTAACTAAAACAGGCAGGCTAATAGCCCCAATTTTGAACGATATTTTAAAAGCCCACGAGACAAGAAATTCTATTGTTTATGATTCCGATTATAAAATATCTGCAGAACAGGCAAAAAAAATATTGGATATCTACGAGTCTGCGGTAAACAATATTGGAATGGGATAACTATAAAACGGGCGCAATTAAGAGCAATATTGTGCTTATTGCAACCAGACTGATTAAAATAATCCAGGTAATTTTAAATAAATTTTTCTTTTTCATATTATTCAATGGTAACAGATTTTAATAAAAAAGGGAATAAAGAATTTTTTAACAAAAAACTCTTATTCAGAACAGCCGGTATTTTATTTTCTATAATTATTGCTGTCTTGCTATTTACGGACATAAAAATTTACCAGAAAAAAAAAGAACTCACTTTGCAAATTTTAAATTATCAAAAACAAATTGATGAGATTAAGAAAAATAATCAGAATTTGAAAAATGACATTGCAAATGCGGGCGATACTGATTATTTAGAAAAAATTGCCTACGAGCAATTGGGTCAGCAAAAGCCCGGCGAACGGCAAGTGATATTTGTAACTCCCGACAAAAAAGAGGAAGCTCCTGTCCAGGCCGAAAATTTTTTAAGTCCAAAAAGTTGGTCAGCCTGGCTGGGTAATACCTGGCAGTGGATAAAAAATCGTTTTTAATATAATATAATTGAGAAGCGCGGGTATGGTTCAGTGGTAGAACGTGTCCTTCCCAAGGATAAGATACGGGTCCGATTCCCGTTACCCGCTTAATTAGTATTAACAAATATAAAAATATGTACGAAATTATTTTAAGCGTTATTTTAGCGTTGGTAGCTATTTACGCAATTTATTTACAAAAAGAATTGCATGACGAAAGAATAAGAAGAGAATGGGATCTGGCTTATTTTTATTACCAGTCTCATCCACAGGATTTTGAAATGTTAACTAAAGAATATTTTTTTCAGGATCACCCGATTCTTAAAAAAGTTTTTGCGGATTCAAAAATAGAAGAAATAAAAGATTGTTTAAAAAAAGGAAATTCCAATAAATTGCCGTTTTTGCCGAAGTAGCTCAGTGGTAGAGCAACGCTTTCGTAAAGCGTGGGCCGTGAGTTCGAATCTCACCTTCGGCTCTTTTTTTATTTTCTTTTTGTGATAAAATTATTTAATGGCAGATAATGAAAATAAAATAGAAGAGTTAAAAAATCGGCTCCATCAGTTGGTGGAGCGCCTTTGATGTTGAAGGCAAAGAAAAAGAAATAAAAGAATTGGAAGAGGAAGCGATAAAACCAAATTTCTGGAACAACAACGAAAGAGCCGGAAAAATAAGCCAGAAAATTTCTGAATTAAAAAATGAAATTGAAAATATTAAAAAATTAAAAATTAGTCTGGATGAAAAGGGGATTGCGGAACTGGAATTGAAAACTTTTTTGTCCGGCAAATACGATAGAAATAATGCGATAGTGGAGATATTTTCGGGAGCCGGCGGACAAGATTCGCAAGATTGGGCAACTATGTTGTTAAGAATGTATGAAAGGTACTGCGCTAAAAAAGGATTTAAAACAACAATTTTACATCAGACATTTGCCGATGCCGGTGGACCCGAAGGAAGAATTGGGACAAAATCTGTTACAATGGAAATAAAAGGAAACCTTGCTTATGGTTTTTTGAAAAAAGAATCGGGAGTGCACAGGCTGGTAAGGATATCCCCGTTTAATGCGCAAAAACTTCGTCAAACATCATTTGCCATGGTAAATGTAATTCCAGAAATTTCCGCCCAAGGCGGACCAGCCTCGGGCTGGGAAATTAAACCCGATGATTTAAAAACAGACACTTTTAAAGCAGGAGGCCCCGGTGGGCAGTATGTAAATAAAACAGAGTCGGCAATAAGGATAACTCATATTCCTACCGGAATTGTTGTTTCTTCACAATCAGAAAGATTACAAGGAAAAAATAAGGAAAATGCGATGAAAATTTTGCGCGCAAAATTACACCAGGCAAAAGAAGAGGGGAAAGAAAAGGAATTAAAAAAAATAAAAGGGGAGCAAGTTGCAACATCTTTTGGAAGTCAGATAAGGTCGTATGTTTTGCACCCGTATAAAATGGTAAAAGATTTGCGAACGCAATATGAAACGTCTGATACGGAAGCGGTTTTAGACGGAAATTTAGATGAATTTATATCGGCGGAACTAAAAATGAAATGATAAAATTTGAAAAAGTAACCAAAATTTATCCCGATGAGACGGTTGTTTTGCAGGATATTTCTTTTGAAATAAAAGAAGGCGAGTTTGTTTCTGTTGTTGGAAAATCCGGAGCCGGAAAAACAACCTTGGTGCGCTTGATTTTGGGATTGGAAACCCCAACCTCCGGAAAAGTTTTTTTTCAGGGAAAAGATGTTGCAAAAGCAGATTCCTTGGAAATCCAAAAGATCCGGCGGAAAGTAGGGGGAATTTATCAGGATTACAAATTGTTGCCCAATAAAACAGTTTATGAAAATGTGGCATACATAATGGAAGTTGAGGGCAAAGAATATGGTAAAATAGAAAAAGAAGTTCCAAAGGTTTTAGATTTAATAGGGCTCAAGGATAAAATGAACAATTTTCCAAAAGAGTTGTCTGGTGGGGAACAGCAAAGGCTGGCTATTGCCAGGGCGTTGGTTAACAATCCAAAAGTCATAATAGCAGACGAGCCTACGGGCAACCTGGACCCATATAACAGTTACGAAGTGATTTATTTGTTGGAAAAAATAAATAAGGCTGGCGCCACGGTAATTTTATTAACACACGACAGGGAAATAGTAAATAAATTAGGCAAAAGAGTGCTTACAATAGTAAACGGGCGAGTAATAAGAGATGAGGCAGAGGGAAGATTTATAATTTAGCGTAGCGATATAATTTAATTTTTAAAATTATGCTGACAAGTTTTAACAGGGTTTTTAAATTTGCTATAGATGATTTTGGCAGAAATAAAGGCATATCAATTGCTACAATTTTTGTTTTAGTTGTGACAATTATGCTAATCACCGGGCTTTTCTTTTTTCAGGGATTAGCAGGCTATTTAACTTTGCAAATACGCGATAAAATTGATATAACGGCATATTTTAAAGACGACACTGCAGAACAGGACATTTTGAGCGTGAAAGATCAAATTATCAAAATGTCTCCGGCTGTCAAAAATGTTGAATATGTTTCCCAAGGCCAGGCATTAGCGTACTTTAATGAGAAGCATCAGGACAACGCAGTTTTATCAAGAGCTTTGCAGGAGGTGGGGGATAATCCATTTTTACCTTCTTTAAATATCACAACCAATGGCGATCCGTTGCAGTACGAGCAAATTTCAAATATTTTGCAAACATCTGATTTTAGCAAGCTGATTGATAAAGTTGATTTTTCACAGAAAAAAGACACCATAGAAAAAGTTTATTCCATTACTTCAAATATAAACTTGTTCGGGATAATACTTGGAATTATTCTGGTTGCCCTTGCAATATTGGTTGTTTTCAATACGGTAAAACTTGCCATAGAAAGCTCCAAGGAAGAAATTTCAACAATGCGTGTTGTCGGCGCAACCGACTGGTTTATTAGGGGCCCTTTTATAATCCAAGGAATAATTTACGGATTTTTTGCATTTGTAATTTGTATTTTACTATCCGGGCTGGCTACATTTTTTTTGTCTGCAAAAATATCGGTTATTTTACCAGGATTTAATTTGTTTCTGCACTACTTGACTAATTTGTGGATTTTGATATTAATACAGTTGGGCTTTGGAATTGGCGTTGGAGTTATTTCCGCCTTTTTTGTTGTTAAAAAATATTTGGATATTTAGTTTTATTTTGCGGGATCGTCTAATGGTAGGACACATCCCTCTGGAGGATGGTATCTTGGTTCGAGTCCAAGTCCCGCAGCAAATAAAAATACCCTTTTAGTAGGGATTTTTTTGTGGGCGTGGAAGGAATCGGACCTTCGACCTCTGTCTTATCAGGACAGCGTTCTACCACTGAACTACACGCCCAATTAATAAAATTTTATCAGAAAATCATCTAAAATGCAATGTTTAAGTTGAAAGAGTTTTGTATTTACAATATAATTAGATAATACTATTAAAAACAATATAACAAGAAATGTGCAAAAAGGGGGTGCAAGGTATAATTTGTTGCAGGGTAAGCCCGTAAAAAGGTTTCAGCAAAACGCCACGCGCCTGGAACATTCAAATGTCCGCAATAAAAACAAAAGTAAAAAAGGTTAAAAAATAAAATGACAGCTGAAGTCCAAATTTTAGTTGAGGGCTATGCTGAAGAAAAAACCTGCCCCACAATAACCCTTGTAAAAGACGGAGATTTGATAATGGTTGTTGATCCGGGAGTTTTGGAAAGCCAGCAAGTTTTGATTGATGCCTTGCAAAAAGAAGGTTTGGCTGTGAGTGATGTTAATATTGTTTGCATAACCCATTCGCATTTAGACCATTACAGAAACATTGGAATGTTTGCAAACGCAAAAGCACTTGATTTTTTTGGAGTTTGGGAAAAGCAATCTGTTGAGGACTGGAAAGAACAATTTTCAGAAAATATTCAAATTTTAAAAACTCCCGGTCACGACCATACTTCAATAACTTTATTTGTAAAAACGGATAATGGTCTTGTGGCAATTTGCGGGGATGTTTTTTGGAAAGAAGATTTTCCGGAAAATGATATTTACGCGCTTGATGCGGAAAAATTAAAAGAAAGCAGAAGTGTGGTTCTAAGATTAGCGGATTGGATAATTCCAGGACATGGCAAAATGTATAGCGCAAAAAAAAGTCAAGCAGAGAATACTAAAGAAAAAACCGCGATTGAGAAGAAAAAGGAATTAAAAAATATCATGAAATGCAAAAAATGTGGCAGGCTGTTAAATAAAAAAAATAAATGTTTGTGTCGCACTTGGCTTTGTTTTAAATGTTGCGAATGCGGTTTGGACTGCGACCTTTGCGCATGTAGTCAGGAAAGATAAATATGAAAAAAATAATTTTTAGTTTAAATACTTTTTTATTTATCGTTTTGTTTTTGGCTTTGGCGGGCACGGCCTTTGCTCATCAGCCCGAGCTTATTTTTTTAAGAGCGCAGGCAGAAGATGTGCAAATAAACAATCCGGAGATATCGCGGGCGTTTTATGACGAGTTAAAAGGAAACCCCAGAAATTATTTTATAAATTCGGATAAAAGTTTTGAGTTGTACATAAACCTTCTGGTGCCGGAATTTGCAAATAAAGATGGCAGATATTCTGCCAATGTTTTTTTAATTGAAGGCGAAAAAGAAAATTTGATTCTTTCCACAGATATTTTATCTACGGGCTGGTCAGAATATTATGAAGAATTTGGCAGAGATTATTATTTAAAGGGCCCGGAACTTGACCGCCAGATGCCGGCCGGAAAATATAAAATTGTAGTTTCATCTCCTTTGTCTGGCGGAGATAATTTGGGAAAATATGTTTTGGCTGTTGGCAAAAGAGAAGCTTTTACTTGGCAGTCAATTCTAAATGTTTATTGGCAACTGCCTTTGCTGAAACTGACATTTTTTAAAACAGACGTTTTACAATTTTTTCTTACGCCCTTTGGAATAGCCGGCATTGGAGTAATCGGGGGATTGTTTATACTTATTGCGCTAATTTATTATTTTGTTGGAGTTATAAAAACATTTATAAAACATAATCAGGCAAAAACATTATTGCTGACCTCGGCAGGCATGCAAATGAAAGATGAAATTGTAAAACTTTTGCAAAAACCTGCTTACGACATTACGGTTGCATTTATTACCACTGCCTCAAAACCTGAAGAAAATTTAGATTATGTAAAAAAAGACTTGGTTATTATGCGAGATGAAATGGGTTTTAATGTTGAAGAAATTGACATTGAAGGAAAAAAAGAGCATGAGGTTATGGAATTATTAAAATTAAAAGATATTATTTTTGTTGAGGGAGGAAATACTTTTTATTTATTAAAAGCAATACGCGCGTGTAATTTTGAAGGAATAATCAGAAAATTATTAAAAGAAGGCAAGGTTTACATTGGGTCTTCAGCCGGAAGCATTGTGGCGGGGCGTACAATAAAAACAGCCGGATGGAAAAACGCAGATAAAAATATTGTTGGGTTGAAAAATTTGCGTGGATTAAATTTGGTTCCGTTTGATATTTTTGTGCATTACCAGCCGGAACATGCGGAAATAATTAAACAAAAAATTAAAAATCCAAAAAAACGCGCTAAAATTTTAAAAATTTTAACAGACGAGCAGGCAATTTTGGTGCAGGGCAGGGAAGTGTCGCTAATTGGAAAAGGAGAAGCCATAACCTTATAGTGTCATTCCCGCGAAAGCGGGAATCCAGATTAAGTAAAAGCACTCTGGATCCCCGTTTGCACGGGGATGACAAATAACGACTTATGCGTATTTTTGTAAAAGCAAAACCAAGTTCCAGAGAGGAAAAAGTTGAAAAAATCAGCGAAACTGAATTTGTTGTTTCTGTTAAAGAGCCTCCGGAAAAGGGCAGAGCAAACGAGGCAATCAGAAATGCTTTGGCAGTTTATTTTAAAACCGGTTCATCGCGCGTAAAAATAGTTTCCGGATACTCCTCGCGCAATAAAATCATAGAAATAGTATAATTATAACAAAATAGTTATATACAAAATACTACGATCGTAGTATTTTGTAATTAAGTCTGATTTTGCTAAGGTGGCATTTTTCGTGAATTTTGGCGTACCTTTGTCTGGTGCGCCGTTTTATTGTGCGACACTTCATTGAGAAATATTAGGGGGTTTTATAGTATAAAACCTAAACGCAACGGGTTTTCGGCGCTCGCTGAAACGTTGCTACTATTTTGACAGATCTTTGACAATCGACAAATTGCGAAAAGGGAGCAAGCATCTTCTGCCGTGGATAGGTAGACCTACCTTGGTAGGTCCCCACGTACGCCCGGCATAATCAAACCGGGAAGGTGTTTGACGAGTTCTTGCAAAACGATGTCACGGATTTCTGTGGAAGGTCGGCCTGCATTGCGGGTCCCCATGATTCTGCTCAAAATAGACTTCTGTTTTTGGCCGAAAGGCCAGAGGGAGAGTTACTATGTTCTCGTTCGACGGTTCGTGCTGGTTGTGCCCTGGCGAGCAGGAAGAAGCGATTGCTATGGCAATTAAGGGTCGCTCGTTGACGTGGGATAATGCAAGGAAGTTGCCACTCAAAAAAGGTGGCACCACAGACATTTACGAGAATCTTCGCTTGACGCGGAGCAGGCCGGATATGCTGAGATATTTCGGCGAGCTGTGCGCAAACCCATTCCGTCGATTGCGTGTGGACAGGATTGTCGAGGTGCCAGAGGCCGTGAGTCCTCTGGCCGGATATATCTCGGCCATCACAAACATCCCTCTGGTGACCATCAGGGAAGAGGCTAAAGACGGGCGGGTTGTTAAGGGTAAGATCGTTGGGGATTTGAACCCTGGGGATCGGGTTGCAATTTTTGATAATGTCATCACCGACGGCGCTTCGAAAATTCCCGCCCTTACCGCGCTCCGTTCGGCTGCAGCCGAAATCGTGGCTATGGTTGTTCTTGTCGACCGTCAGCAAGGATGGAAGGAACTGTTGGTGAAGGCAGGTTTCGGCGATGTGGGCGTATGGCCGGGCTTTTATCTTCACGATGCGCGCAAATATCTCGTGACGCACAGACTGATGCAACGGTGCGATTCGGCAACGGAAGCCAAGAATCCCATGATTGTTGCTTTGGATGGCAAATCTTGGGACGAGATTTTGCCACTCATCGACCAATTACGGACCACCGGTTGCATTCTCAAGGTTAACGACCTGTTGTTCAATAAGGGCATCGAGTGGCTGTTACCGAATTTGTCGGTGTACGGTCGTGTTATGGCTGACCTCAAAGGTCATGACATCAAGAACACCTTGGAGAACATCAGCCGGCATTTTGGCGCTTGCCCGCCTTGGGCGGTGACCGTGCATGCGTCCGGCGGACGCGAAATGATTATGGCCACGCGTGCCAAGCTGAATGAAGTGGGCGCTAGTGCCACCAAAATTCTGGCGGTCACTGTGCTAACTTCGATTGACCCCAAGACGTGCGAAGACATCTACCATCGTATGCCACTGGATCAAGTGCTGAACCTGGCTATGGAAGCCAACATAGCTGGCGCAGACGGCTTTGTCTGTTCGCCCCAGGAGGTCGGGAAACTTAAGGAAATGTATCCCAACAAGGAACTGGTCACACCAGGCGTACGTTCTCCGGGCGCTGATGCTGGCGACCAGAAGCGAGTTGATACTCCCGCCAATGCCAAGGCGAATGGTGCGACCAAGCAGGTTATGGGCCGCCAGGTTCTTGGCGCCAAGGATCCGGTGGCCGAAGTTCAACGAGTTCTCAGGGATGAACTTGGTGTTGTGACTTGATAATGGGCCCGCTATCGTCGAAACGATAGCGGGCTTCTTTTTTTTGCAAGACTTGATTTTATTTTCCAACAAGGTAAACTTATTTAATGCCGAGCAAAAAGAAGAAAATAAAAATTGCAAAGAAAAAGAAGCTCGCAAAAACTGTAAAGCAGAAAAAAGTTTTGGTTATAAAACAAAAAAAGAAAAAAATAAAAAAACACTCTGGATCCCCGATCAAGTCGGGGATGACAAATAAAATTGCGGAGTTTCCTGCAGAGGCACTGTTTAAGGCAAGAATAAAAGTAATTGGAATTGGCGGAGGAGGAGGGTCAATTGTTTCTGAAATTGGCAGGTCTTTGGAAAAGGCAACATTTGTTGTGGCTGACACAGATATACGCGCATTAAAAAAGAAATCGGGAATAAAATATTTTTGGTTTGGAGAAGAACAAACTCACGGCTTGGGTACCGGAGTAAATGTAGATTTGGCAAGACAAGCGGCCGTGGCTGCAAAAGAAAAAATCAGCGCAAATTTTAAAGACCAGGATATTATAATTTTTATTGCTTCGCTGGGCGGGGGATTGGGGTCCGGAGCCACGCAAATTTTTGCAGAGGCTGCGCGGGAATTTGGCGGAATTACTTTTGGCATTTTTACTTTGCCTTTCAAATTTGAAGGAAAAAATAAATATCGCATTGCGCAAAATGCGTTAAAGCCTTTGCGCCAGGCGCTAAATGTTTCGCTGGTAATTCCAAACGAAAAAATATTCAAAGTTATAGACGCCAATACAGCAATTACCGACGCCTTTTCTATGGTAAACAAAAGTTTAATAGAATCCTTGGAAAGCCTGATTGATTTGATTTACAATCCCGGAATAATAAATATTGACTTTGCAGATTTGAGGGCAATTTTAAAGGGCGTGGGAAATAATGCATTTTTAAATACCATAGAAGAATCCGGCAAAGACCGGGCCGAAAAAATCTGCAAAAAAATTCTGGTAAATCCGTTGTTGCAAAATAATAATTTTGATGCGGAAAAAATTCTTTTTAATGTTGCGGGATCTGAGAACCTTTCAATGCTTGAGGTTGAGAAAATCAGCAGCCATATAGCCAGCCTAAATCCTAAATCAAAAATAATTTTTGGAATTTCTAAAAATCAGAAACTTAAGAACAGAATAAAAACCACAATTTTAATGACTAGCCCGGCCTCGGGAGCGAGTGCGCAAATAAAAGAAAATTTAGCGGTCAAAAAAACAGAACAGGCAAAAGAGCAAAAACCCACAAAAAAGCCAGCCGTTAAAAAACCTAAAGTTAAGCACAAGAAAAAATTACAAGACAAAAAGCAAAAAATATCCGATAATAAGGAAAGAGAGCAGATTTCTGTAATTCCTGTGTTTGAGGTTCCTGTTCTTGAGGCGCCGGTTGCAGAAATGGTAAAAAAGGCAACAATAAGAAGAAGCGGGCTTGAAATTAAAAGAGCAGAAGAGCTTGAAGAAAAAAAGCGGATTGCCCAGGAAAAAGAATGGGAAATTCCCGCATTTTTAAGAAGAGTAAAATATAAAAGCTAAAAATTTATGGAAATAAAAAAAGCAATTATACCAATCGCCGGATTGGGCACAAGATTTTTGCCCATGTCAAAAGTCTTGTCAAAAGAGTTTTTTCCTTTGGTGGATAAGCCCATTATTCAATACATAATTGACGAAGTTAAAAAGTCAGGCATTACTGAAATAATTTTTGTTGTAAGCCCAAAGCAAAAAACCATTTTAAATTATTTTAAAAAAGATCCTGAGATGGAAAAAATCTTGATAAAAAGAAAAAAAGAAAATATCCTAAAGGATTTAAAAGGATTTGAAGATGCGTTTGAGGGAATCAATTTTTCCTTTGCGGTGCAAAAAGCTCCCTTGGGCGACGGCAACGCAATTTTGCAGGCGGCAAAATTTGTAAAAAACGAGCCTGTTGCAAATTCTTTTGGTGACGACATTATTGATTCCGATGTTCCTGCGCTTTTGCAATTGTCGGAAATTTTTCAAACATGCAATGCCCCTGTTTTGGCTTTAAAAGCTGTTGCAAAAGAAAAAGTGCCCGCATACGGCATGGTTGTTGCAGAAAAAATTGCCAGCAGGCTTTATAAGATTAAAAAAATAATTGAAAAGCCGGAATTGTCGCAGGTTACCTCAAACCTTGTGGTGGTTGGCAAGCATATTTTAACGCCGGAAGTTTTTGACTATTTAAAAAAGGCAAAACCTTCAAAAAAAGGAGAAATAATTTTGGCGGAAGTTTTTGATAAAATGCTTTCGGATGGAAAACTAATTTACGGATACGAGCTTAGGGGCGAGTGGCTGGAATGCGGAGACAAGCAAAAATGGCTAAAATCATTTTTGTATTTTGCGCTAAAAGACCCAAGGTTTGGAAAGGAATTGCGAGAGTATTTAAAACAAATAAAGTAAAAAAGTGTCATTGCGAGGAGGTCGCAACCGACGAAGCAATCTAGAGTATGTGCAGAAAAATTCTGGATTGCCACGCCTTGCTGTGGCAAGGCTCGCAATGACAGAAACTATATGATTTATGATCTTATTATAATTGGCGGAGGCCCGGCTGGAATTACAGCCGGCATCTATGCAGGCAGGCAGAGAATGAAAACTCTTTTAATTACAAAAGAATTTGGCGGACAAATGGCAAAAAAAGCCACAGAGGTTTGCAATTATCCGGGTTTTGAAAAAATTTCCGGAATAGAGCTCATAGAAAAATTTGTTGAACATTTGGAAAAGCAGGAATCTGTTGAAATAAAATTTTGCCAGGCAAAACAAATTGAAAAACAGGAAGAAATTTTTACAATAACAACTTCAGATAATGAAAAAATTCAAAGCAAATCGGTAATTGTTGCCACGGGAGCCGACCCAAGGCCATTGGAGGCAATTGGCGAAAAAGAATTTATTGGCAAAGGAGTCAGTTATTGCGTTACCTGCGACGGACCGATTTTTAAAAATAAAACAATAGCAATAATTGGTGGGGGAAATACCGGTTTGGAAGCAGCTTTGTTTATGGAAAACTACGCAACAAAAATTTATGTGCTGGAATTTGGCGCAGAAATAAAAGCAGACCAAGAAAATATTACTGATATTAAAAAATCCGATAAAATAGAAGTTATTACAAATGCATCGGTAAAAGAAATTAAGGGCTCGGCAATGGTCAGCTCACTGGTTTATGAAGATCAAATTTCAAAAGAAAATAAGACATTGGAAGTGCAAGGGGTTTTTATAGAAATTGGAAGCCAACCTGCAACTGCGTTGGCAAAAGGCTTGGTTGATTTTACAAAAAGAGATGAAATTCAGGTTGAGTCTGAAACATTTTCTACTAAAACTCCGGGGCTTTTTGCAGCCGGCGACGACAATTCCGGTCCGTACAAGCAAATTGTTACGGCCGCCGGTGAAGGTTGCAAAGCATCACTGGCCGCCTACGACTATTTAAGAAAGCTTAATCAACAAAAATGAACAAAATTAAAAGCATTATTGCGAGGGAGATTAAGGATTCACGGGGAAATCCGACTGTTGAGGTTGAACTGGAAACAGAGAAGGGGAGTTTTGTTGCGTCGGTACCAAGCGGAGCTTCTACCGGGAAAAATGAGGCGTTGGAATTGCGCGATGCAGACGGCAAGGGAGTAAACAATGCAATTAAAAATGTTAATGAAATTATTGCGCCAAAATTAAAAGGAAGAGACACCACAAATCAAAAAGAAATTGACGAGCTGATGATAGAGTTGGATGGTACAGAAAATAAATCAAAACTTGGAGCCAATGCAATTTTGGCCGTGTCTGTTGCTGTTTGTCGCGCAGGTGCCGCCTCCGCTAAAGCTACGGCGAGCCAAGGCCGGTTTGGAATTCCGTTGTACAGACATATTGCAAACTTGGCGGGAAATAAAAACAAGTTGAAAATTCCGTTTGCAATGTTTAATATTTTGGAAGGCGGAAGGCATGCCAAAAATGATTTAGCAATTCAGGAATTCATGGTGGTTCCCCAAAAAGCGACATTTGCGGAAAATTTAGTTTTATGCAATAAAATTTTTCAAAACTTGCATAATGCCTTGACCAAAAATTACGGTTTAAACGTATTAATGGGAGATGAGGGTGGGTTTGCCCCGCAAATTTCCAAAACAGAGCAAGCCTTGTTTTTGTTAAAAAACACAGCTGGAAACGAGGATTGTAAAATTGCCATTGATTGCGCTGCCTCAGAATTTTTTGACAACGAAAAATACAAAGTTGACGGACAGGAATTTACAGGCGCCGGGCTTCTGGAATTTTATGAAGATTTGGTAAAAAGATTTCCAATAATTTCAATTGAAGACCCGTATGCCGAAGATGACTGGAATGGGTGGCAACTAATTTCGAATTTCGAATTTCGAATTTCGAATTTATTGGTTATTGGCGATGATTTGACAACAACAAATATTAAAAAAATAAAAGAGGCCCACAGCAAGAACGCCTGCAACGGAGTTATTTTAAAATTAAATCAGATTGGCACGGTTTCCGAAACGATTGAAGCAAGTAATTTGGCAAAATCATTTAATTGGAAAACAATAGTTAGCCACCGAAGCGGTGAAACTATGGACAGTTTCATTGCTGATTTGGCGGTTGGGTTATCCACAGATTTTATAAAATCCGGGTCTCCCGCAAAAGACGAAAGAATGGTAAAATATAGTAGGCTATTAGAGATTGAACAAGAGATAAATCGGTAATTACATATGTCAGTGAAATGCTAATGAGCTTGCAACCTTCTTTGAAAAAATATATAGGAGGTTGTAAAATATAGTAGGTTGTTGGAGATTGAACAAGAAATAAAGTAAATAGCAAGGCTCGCAATGACACTAATTTATGGCTAAATTATTTTTATTACGGCACTTAAAGTCGCAGTGGAATGAAGATGACAGGTTTGCCGGCTGGACAGACGGGCCCTTGGCAAAAAAAGAATCTGTTAAGGCGCTAGGCTTGGCAAACGAAATTTTTCAAAATAAAATTGATGCTGTTTATACATCTTCGCTATTTCGTAATCAGGACACTGTAGCAAGAATTTTTGAGGCTGTGGAACAAAAATATCCGTTTTTTATACATTTGGACGGGGGAAAAATGCAAAAGTGGGGAAACTATGCGGACATTTCGGAAAATGATGTGCCAGCCTATGTAACGGAGGCATTAAATGAAAGGTATTACGGAAAACTGCAGGGAATGAATAAAAAGCAGGTTACGGAAAAATATGGCGAGCCAATGGTTCATGCATGGCGAAGGGCATTTAAGCTTGCTCCTCCAGGAGGAGAAAGCGAGAAAGATGTTTATAACAGAACAACGCCGTTTTTCAAAAAATATGCTGAAAAGGATTTGAACAACGGAAAAAATATTTTGATTGTAGCCAGTCATAACAGTTTGCGGGCAATTGTAAAATATGTGGAAAATATATCTGACGAAGAGATTATTGATTTGGAACTGCCCTTCGGGGCGCTTGTAAAATACGATTTTGATGGAAAAAATTATACACACTTGAAGTAATTATTTTATATACTATAATAAGATATTATTAAAATAAAAAAATAAAAACATATGAAGTTGAATAGAAATACTGTTCTTGTGGGTATTGCAATAATTGCAATTATCATAACCGGTGGCTTAATTTATGCCAACTCCAGCCTTGGTTTTTCAATGCCAAATCTTTTTGGAATGTCAGACAGCCAAATTGGGCAAAAGGTAATAGATTATATAAACAATAACCAGCTTGCCAGTACCCCGGCTTCTTTGGTTAGCGTTACAGAAGAGTCGGGATTGGTTAAAATAAAAATTAAAATTGGCACAAACGAGTTTGATTCCTATGCAACAAAAGACGGAAAATTTTTGTTTCCGCAGGTTTTTGATATGAACGCAAAAACAGATACAACCCAGGGCACAGATACAACTCCTTCCCAAACTCTGGAAGAAGCGGCAGCTTCTGTAAAAAAATCAGACACTCCGGAGCTTGATGCCTTTGTTGTTGCAAGATGTCCTTACGGGCTTCAAATGCAAAGAGCCATGGCTGATGCTGTAAAAAATATGCCTTCGCTGGCGCAATATATCAAGGCGCGATACATTGGAACAGTTTCCGGAAATACTATAACTGCAATGCATGGAGACGCAGAAGCTCAAGAAAATTTAAGGCAAATTTGTATTAGGGAAGAGCAGGCATCAAAATATTGGAATTATGTTGCTTGCCAAATGAAAGCTTCTGGCACAGAAAATTCGTGCGCAACTTCTACCGGCATTGACGCGTCAAAATTAAGTGCCTGCATTTCAACTCCAAGCAGAGGAGTGGCATATGCCAAAGAAGATTTTGATTTGGCAACAAAATACAATGTTACAGGTTCTCCAACTTTGGTTTTGAATGGAGCAACGGTTAGTGAATCTCCGTTTGGCGGAAGGTCTTCAGATGGAGTAAAAACAATGGTTTGCGCGGCATTTAATACAAAAGCCGGATTTTGCTCAACAACATTAGACAAAGCAGAAGCCGCAGTTTCATTTTCTGCTACTTATGCCTCAACTTCAGGAGGTTCAACATCCGATACAAATTGCGCGCCAGCCCAATAAAAATACAACATGGTAAAAATATATTCTACGCCAACCTGCGTGTATTGCAAAACTCTAAAGGGATACTTTAAGAAAAACGGAATTGAGTTTGAAGACATAGACGTGTCAAAAGACGAAAAACAGCTCCAAAAAATGATAAAAGATTCCGGCCAAATGGGTGTGCCTGTTGTTGACATAGACGGAGAAATTGTAATTGGTTTTGATAAAGAAAGAGTAGACAAATTATTAAAAATAAACCAAGCATGATAAAAGTTGCAATAAACGGTTTTGGCCGGATTGGCCGGCAAGTTTTTAAACGCATAGCAGAAAACCATCCCAATTTGGAAGTTGTGGCAATTAACGACCTCACAGACACCAAAACTCTGGCTCATCTTTTAAAGCACGATTCAATTTATGGTATTTTTGAGAAAGAAATAAAATGCCCGGTTTTTGCTGAAAAAGATCCGGAAAAATTGCCTTGGAAGGATTTAAAAGTGGATATTGTTTTAGAATGCACAGGACTTTTTACAGACCAAGCCTCTGCAAAAAAACACATTACTGCCGGAGCAAAAAAAGTTCTTGTTTCTGCTCCGGGAAAAGATTTACCCGGATTTGTTTTGGGAGTTAATGCAGAAACTTTTGATGCAAAAAATGTTGATGTAATGGATATGGGTTCTTGCACAACAAATTGTTTGGCTCCAATTGCCAAAGTTTTAAACGACAATTTTGAGATTGTAAAAGGGTTTATGACCACAGTTCATAGCTACACAAACGACCAGAAAATTTTGGATTTGCCTCACAAGGACTTAAGGCGCGCAAGATCTGCCGGATTAAATATGATTCCAACCTCCACCGGAGCTGCAAAAGCAATTGGAAAAATGATTCCGGAGTTAAACGGCAAGTTGGACGGCATTTCAATAAGAGTGCCCACTCCAACTGTTTCTGTTTTGGATTTGGTTGTGGAAGTGAAAAAAAATACAACAAAAGAAGAAGTTAACGAAGCTTTTAGAAAAGCCTCGGCAGAAAAACATTTCAAAGGAATTTTACGGGTTGAAGAAGAGCCGTTGGTTTCAATGGATTTTAAAGGCGATACTTATTCGGCAATTGTTGACGCAGACCAGACTATGGTAAAAGACAATCTAATAAAAATTATCGGCTGGTACGACAACGAATGGGGGTACAGTTGTCGGCTGGCGGAGTTCGCGGAGTTCGTAGGAAAGAAACTCTAGGCCAAAAAATAAAAGTGTATTAGTCCGATGTCGCAAGACATCGGACTTTTGTTTTACCACAAAGTAACAACAAGTTTTTGTTGTGAAAGGTCGAAATTATTAAAAATCATTGTCCTCGTAAAATTATGTTTTCCACAATGAAAAGATATGCGATCGGCGCAAGCGCAGTTGCAACAGGTTTGTTTGGCTTAGTTGCCTCAACCTTTGCAGCCGGCGAGATAATCAACTTGCCGTTGACCGCAGTCGCGGATTTGACTGGTAACGCCAGTCAAATAATGTCAGACGTCTGGGTGTTGGTTGCGGTAGCAATCGGTATCCCAATGGGCTTTTACATTATCCGCAAGGTTATCGCTTTAATTCCTAAACACTAAAAGCGGGCGGGGCGGGTCCGTAGAGAGGCGGACCCGCCACCGCAATACAAGGATTATATAACTATGTTTATCAATTGGACTCAGGATATGACTAACGCCGTGCTTGCTAGTGCAACGGGATTGATCACAGACCTCACGCCATTGCTTACGATAATTGTTGGTATTGGAATTGGGTTGATTGTCTTCTACGCCATAGTCACAGCAATAAGAGGACACTAAAACAGTATGGACGATTTAGTTCACATTGCCTTTGACTGCTTCAATGTAGCTCGATATATTTTTTCAAATATCGGATCTTTGTTTGGATACTTATTTGCTCCGCTTACAGGGCTCTTTAATTTTGCAAAGGGCTTTTTTGATGGCATAGCAAGTACGCCACCGGCAACAGCTGTGAGTTGGGTATTCCCGGACAATATAATGGCCGTGTTCAATGCGATCCCATATTTCAATGTCATCGAGTACGCCTGTGGCGCCGGCATTGCAATCCTAATCCTAATTTTTATATTCCGCCGCTTGGTGGATTTTTAGCATGCAAAAACTTAAACAAAAATACATTTTGTTTCTAATCGCGAGCTTGTTTTTGTTTTGTCACGCATCGCCGGTAGGAGCCACTGCAGTTCAGACATACAACGCCACAATAAATCTGGACGGTACTGGAGCTGATATTAAGTTTGATTGCATCTACGGGCAGAACTCGGAATCGTGGGCTTTAATCTATACCAACGGCTCTACCTACACCTACATTGAGGGCGGAGCGGGAAGTGGAGCAGTATGCAACAACGGGTATGTGGATTTAAACTTTGGGAATTTTCCTTACTATACTTCTCATCATTTGGGTGGGATTAATGGCAACATAGGCAATTACTACATTTTCTATAACACAAACTCAAGCTTTCCCTTGCATTGCACTTATCCTTATCAGTCCAGCTGGGGAATAGACGGTTGTATGGCAGGAATGTATCAGTATGCAATTTTCAGCCAGACGGCAACCCCGCCGGCCAAGCATTGGACGACAACTCCAGCCCCGCCGACAAGCCCCACGTTGATTATCGATTCGCCGGCCAGCGACACAACAATAACAAGCAGTTCAACAACATTATCGGGGAATTATGCTGCCCTGCATATTGGCACATTTGGTTACGGATACCTGCACATTAAGTTCAGAAATCCAAATAACGGAATTTACTCTTATACATATACAATTCCTCTATCAACCTACGAAGGCACCTTTTCAACCCCGCTGTCGAATTTTGGAATTACAGAAAATGGGGAGTGGGATTTGATTGCAGAACAGGAACTCGACGCCAATACTTTTGCAGAATTAGCCACAAACCCCGATGGATACAAATTGAATTTCAACATCAACGGCAACTCAATACCTTACACATTCACTAATTGGAATACATGGTATCCAGAAAACGCCGCCGGTGGCTATACCGTTCCATCGGATTTTGCAGATTCTATTGAAGGGTTCTTTGAGCCCATATTTACCAATGCTTATGAGTTCGCAAACCAAACGCTTAGATATTTCAATGCCGAAACCTCATACAGTAAGGGAAATCAGATTGGCTTAATGTTTCCCACAACCCAGGCATACATTAATAAGATCAACATATTTTTTGGCGGATTTCCATTAATACAGTTTTTTGAGTTTGCGATAGTTGTTATGCTTGGTGTTTTCATTGTGCGAACGATATTTAAGTTTATTCCGTTTTTTGGCTAGTTGCCGCCGGCGGGAAGTCCCACGAGGACACTGAACCGCCGGCTACACCTGGCCGAAAGACTTCTGCGAGCCGTGAGTGAAGATAGAAATTACACGGCAGACAGACATTGTTGGAAGTTAAATTGATTTTTGCAATGTAAAAGAAAAGCCGTCCCTTGTGGTAATTCCAGACGGCTTTCGGACT
>Ga0172379_10004062_pt1 | contig 22231 bp, 20 predicted proteins | sample GrowelOW334metaG_FD_119756 | JGI IMG/M metagenome (GOLD analysis project Ga0172379, IMG submission 119756) | Groundwater microbial communities from an aquifer near a municipal landfill in Southern Ontario, Canada - Groundwater well OW334 metaG | ecosystem: Environmental > Aquatic > Deep... | reverse complement strand
GCATACTCATCGAACGTCGGCATTGCCAGATTTTCGAACCGCGCATACTGATTGATAAATGCCAGTTCCACTTCTCCCGTTGGGCCGTTACGCTGTTTGCCGATGATGATCTCGGCGATACCTTCGGCGGAAGAGCCGTCGTCGCGAGTTAAGCCGAATTTTTCGGGACGGTGGATGAAGAGCACCACGTCCGCGTCCTGTTCGATGGCGCCGGATTCACGCAGATTGGAGAGCATCGGGCGTTTGTCTGACGAAGTTTCCACAGCACGGTTCAACTGGGAAAGGGCTATCACCGGAATGTTGATTTCTTTCGCCAGTGCTTTCAGTGATCTGGAGATTTGCGAGATTTCCTGTTCGCGGCTCTGCGCATTCTTTGGTCCCGCCATCAGCTGCAGATAGTCGATAATGATCATGCTGATGTCATGCTCTGCTTTCAGTCGGCGGGCTTTCGCGCGCAATTCCAGGATGGACAGTGCAGGTGTATCATCGATAAAGATCTTTGCATTGTACAGTTTCCCGATGCGTGTGCTCAGGTTTCTCCATTGTTCTTCGGGCAGTCGGCCCGTACGGACGCTCTGCGCATCAACGCGTGCTTCCGCGCAGATGAGACGCATCACCAGCTGCTGCGAAGACATTTCCAGTGAAAAGAATCCAATCGCTTTGCCATGATCGATGGCGGCATTGCGGGCAAGGGAGAGAACGAACGCAGTTTTTCCCATGGAAGGACGTGCAGCGACGATAATCATATCGGAATTCTGGAAACCTCCGGTCATCGAATCCAGAGCAGTAAATCCTGACGGACAGCCGGTGACACCGCTGTGTTTGCCATGAATGCTCTCCAGCATTTCCATGGTTGAGAAGACTGCCTCTTTCATCGGCACGAATGTCTTTTTCATCCGTTTTTCGGAAATCTGGAAGATCTTGTTTTCGGCTTCATCCAGCAGATCGAGCGCATCATCCTGCTCATTAAATGCACGGCTGGTGATTTCCGTACTGGTGGTAATCAGATTGCGGAGGAGCGCCTTTTCCAGTACGATCTTCGCATGATATTCCACATTGGCCGCAGAAGTGACATGCATCGTCAGATCGGAGATGTACAGCGGTCCGCCAACCGATTCCAGTTTTCCCGCACGGCGCAGTTCTTCCACGACGGTGATGGAATCTGCCGCTTCATTCTTTTCAAACAGGGAAATGATCGCTTTGAAGATTTCCACATGCGCCGGTTTATAGAACGCTTCCTCGTCCAGGATTTCCAGCGCGCGCGAGATCGCTTCTTTTTCCATCAGCATGGCGCCGAGTACGGACATTTCCACATCCATTGCTTGCGGCGGTACACGTCCTGAAGTTTGTTCGATATTTTTGTCAGCCATAGTAATACAATTGATTGATGATAATTGATAACGGATAGTGATCAATTATCCATTATCAATTATTAATTGTTTTTCGATTCATCATACATCTTCCGCAGCTTCTGCACATCTTCCCACGTTGGACGTTTCCAGTTCGGATTCCTCAGCAGCGCCGCAGGATGATACGTGACAAACGTCGGCACGCCGTGATAGTTGTGAACGGAAGCGCGTAAACTTGTCAGCGATTCTTCCGTTTTCAGCAGCGTCTGTGCCGCGGTCAGTCCGAGACAAAGGATAAACTTCGGTTTGATCAGTTCGATCTGCTTCCACAAGTACGGTTCGCATTGTTCCACTTCGTCCGGATGCGGCCGGCGGTTTTCCGGCGGCCGGCATTTCAGGATATTCGCGATATAGACCTCTTCACGTTTGAACTGCACCGCTTCCAGGATCTTGTTCAATAATTGTCCAGCCCGTCCGACAAACGGTTCGCCTTGTTTATCTTCATCAGCTCCGGGTGCTTCGCCGATTACCAGCAGATCAGCTTTGGGATTGCCGACGCCGAAGACAAACTTCGTTCGCGTGGCGCCGAGTCGGCATTTGGTGCAGTTGCAGATGTGCCTGTTCAAATCGTTGAGTGATGCATCGGACTGCCATTTTTCTTTTGGTCCGGAGGCCGTTTCTGTGACGGTAATTGAAACCGGTGCAGCGGGAACAGTGTCCTTTTTTACAGCCATGGGTTCTTCTATTCTCTCGGCATTGGTGGATGATACATGTTCGCTAGGAGCAATGTTGCGATAGAGCGTATTGCCGAACAGCACTTGTTCCTGCTGTAAAAAGTGTTTTGCATCAGATAAGATTTTTTCGATTTCGGTTTTGGACATGCTGTGCGATGGAAATGAATGACATTACGTTAATTTTGTTTTGATGGCATTCAGGATCTCCACGGCAACATCGAATTTCGGCATCTTGTGAAGTTTTTTTGCGGCGCCGTGTTTGTCGATCAACGTCACAATATTAGTGTCGGATCCAAACGCAGCACCTTTTTCCCTGGCTGAATTCATCACGATCAGATCGAGATTTTTTTTCTGCAGTTTTAATCTAGCGTTCTCAAGTTCGTTCTCCGTCTCCAGTGCAAAACCGACTAGAATTTGTTTTTTCGGCTTTTTTTCTCCGAGCGAACGCAGAATGTCCGGAGTGGAACGGAGTTCAATGGACATTCCAGTGTGCTGCTTTTTAATCTTTTCTTTCGCTTGTGCTGACGGAGCGTAATCTGCAACAGCGGCAGACATAATAATGATATCCTGTTTCTTCGCATGTGCCATGACGGCGGTTTGCATTTGCTCAGCTGTCTCCACATCAATCCGCTTCACATTTTTTGGTGTTGCAAGCTCCACCGGTCCGCTGATTAACGTGACCTCCGCGCCGCGCAGCGCTGCCGCGTTGGCAATGGCAAATCCCATCTTCCCCGATGAACGGTTGCCGATGTAGCGGACGGGGTCGATCGGTTCGTGCGTTGGTCCTGCAGTGACCAGGATCCGTTTCTTCTTCAGATCGCGAGGAGTTTTTTCAATGACACCGTCCACATATTCAACAATTGATTCAGGTTCTGCCAGGCGTCCCACGCCGACCAGGCCGCTTGCCAGTTCGCCGCTTTCCGGCGGTATAATGAAGTATCCGCGCGCACGAAGTGTTGAAAGATTGTCCTGCGTAGCTTGATTTTCCCACATATCCACATCCATGGCCGGTGCAATTACCAACGGGCAACGGAGCGCTAATACGGTGGATGAGACGACATCTTCAGCGTAACCATGTGCAATATGTGCAATGGTGTTTGCGGTTGCAGGGGCGATAAGCATCACGTCAGCCCAGAGGCCGATATCGATATGCTTTACGCCGAGGCGGGTAGATCCTTTTTTATCCTCGGGCCAGAGGGTAACGATTACTTCTTCCTGGGACAGGGTGCTGAAGGTTAGCGGAGTAACGAACTCTGTTGCGGATCGGGTCATCATCACACGCACATTTGCGCCGGCCCGTTTCAGAAGACGTACCACCGTGCACATCTTATAAACGGAGATTCCGCCGGTGACACCCAGAGCGATATTTTTGCCGGCTAGCATGTGAAGGGATACCTCTCGGACACGATAAAAACAAAAACCTTCCCGGTCACGTACGGCCGGGAAGGTTGAGGAACAGGCGAATTATTTCTTTACTTCGGCTTCTTTGTAGCGATATTCGAGCTGATCTTTCATCAGTTCGTCAATCGCTTCTTCGGTCGGCTTCGGACGCGCTTCGAATTCCAGGCTGACTTTCAGCTGATCCGGATTGGACACTTCTTCGTCCATATCGTCGTTCGCATTCGGCAGTGCCACAAGGTTCTCGATCCGCTGCGAGAATTCCATTTTCGTCTCTTCGTTGATCTGACGCGCGCGCTTGGAAAGAACCACGATCGCTTCGTACACGTTTGCCGCTTTTGCTTCGAGATTCTTAATCTCGAGGGTTTTGATTGACATTGTTGTTGCCTCTGAATGTTGTTATGATGAAATATGTTTCGTAATTATCGCTTCTACATCCGCAATCGCCGTCTGAAGATCGTCATTCACGACGGTGACGTCGAACTGTTTTCCTGTTTCCATTTCCATTGCCGCCCGCTGCAACCGTGTGCGGATCTTCTCGTCATCTTCTGTCTTGCGGTTGCGCAGGCGCTGCTCCAGCACTTCCAGGCTCGGCGGAGCGATGAAGATCAGCACGCTCTCTTTCGGATACATCTGCCGGATGGAAAGGGCTCCTTTCACATCCACATCGAAGACCATGCAATGTCCCGCTTGCAAGGCCCGGTCCACTTCGCGCTTCAATGTTCCGTAGTGATTGTCAAAGAAAAACTCGTGTTCTACAAAACCGCCGCTGGCGATCAGTTCTTTGAACTCATGTTTGGTCAGGAAGAAATAATCCTTCCCGTCAGTTTCTCCGGGCCGCCGTCCGCGGGTTGTTGCGGAGACGGAGAATTCAAAATCCGGGTGTTGCTGCAGCACCGGCTTGATGATGGAAGTTTTTCCACCTCCGCTCGGCGAGGCAAACGCAAAAAGTCTTGGTGTCATCATTCGTACTGCAATTGCCGCGGGACGTAAAGCATCCGCAGCATAAAAATTATTCGAGATTCTGCAGCTGTTCACGGATCTTTTCCAATTCTTCCTTGATACCGACTACAATGTGTGCGATCTCTACGTCGTTGCATTTGGAACCGATCGTGTTCGCTTCGCGGTTCATTTCTTGGATCAGAAAGTTCAGTTTCCGTCCTTCAGATTCCTTCGATTGCAGTGCTTCAAGAAAGAATTTGTTATGGCTTCGGAAGCGAACGCACTCTTCGGTGACATCCAATTTTTCCGACAGCAGTGCGATCTCCAGCTCCAGCCGCTGATTGTTGATGATGCTCTTATCGTCCACCAACTGCGCAATCCGTTCGGTCAGACGCTTCCGTTCTTCGGGGATCCGTTTTTTGGATAACTGCTCAACCGTATCGATATGCTTGTTGATTTTCAGAATTCGTTCTTTTGAATCCCGCGCAAGTTCCGCCCCTTCTTTTTCCCGCATCTTCTTCAGCGCATCGACTGCCTTTGAAAGTGCCTGCTGGAACACTTTCCATTCTGTTTCATCTTCCTGCACCTCTTTCGTCTCGAAAATCTCGGAGAAATGAAGAAGGTGTTCAAGTCCTACCGGCGCTTTGATCTTTGCCGTCTTCCGCAATTGTTCTAGGACGGAATAGATTTCTTTCGCTCGTTTTTTGTCCACGGAAATGGAGAGCTCGCCGTCCGTCTCTTCGTCCTTCGTTGCGCTCAGGGAGATCTTCCCCCGGGCGATCTTCGCTTTCACGATTTCTTTGATCTCGTTTTCCCGCTGCGAGATGGAGCGCGGCACACGCGAGGAGATTTCCAGAAACCGATTATTGACGCTGCGAAGTTCTACGGAAAAGGAGATTCCTTTGGACGAGGCCTCCCCCTTGCCGAATCCGGTCATACTTTCGATCATACGTTGGAGCTCTCAGAAGAATGAATACGATGTTGATAAAAAAACCTTTGGAGAATGCCCCAAAGGTCGCGAGTTTCCATACAAAAATACGAAAATTCGAAAGGGCAGACAAGAAAAACCTTTCCACCCCAATTCACAGGTTATCCACATCCGAGAGGGCGTAATCGTCCGTAATACAGGGAGTTTTCACTGGTTTTCCCGGACGGTTGATAACTTTGGAGGAACCCGACTATTCACATACAGTTACCGGCAATCATTGGAATATTTGCATTAACCAACAGTGTATATAGGCTTTCATAGCATTTTAGGGTGTAGGAATGATTCTTGATAAGCGTGCATTGGTTTAGTATAATAAATCGATCCACTAACGACCCCCGTTTCATACGTTCAAGAATTCTTCACTCAAGGTCACTTATGGAAATACAATTCATTGGCGCGGCCAGAACAGTCACCGGATCAATGCATCTTCTCCGGTATAATGGAAAACAGATCCTGCTCGATTGTGGCATGTTCCAGGGACGCCGAGCGGAAACATACGAACGGAACAAAAACTTCCCGTTCGATCCCACAACAATTGCAGCCGTGATCCTGTCGCATGCGCATATCGATCATGCAGGCAACCTTCCTAATCTTGTGAAAAACGGTTTTAAAGGACCGATCTACTGCACTCCCGCCACCGCCGATCTTTGCCGCATTATGCTGATGGATAGTGCGCACATTCAGGAGAAGGATGTGGAGTTTGTGAACAAGCGGCGTGCGAAAAAGAAACTGCCGCCGATTGATCCCCTGTATTCTACAGAAGATGTGGAGCCGATGCTGGACATGTTGGTGGAGGTGCCGTACAGGACCGACTTTGAAGCGGCGGAAGGACTGCATGGAAAGTATTTCGATGCCGGACATATCCTCGGTTCCGCTTCCATGCATTTGACGGTGGAAGAGAAAGGAAAGAAACCGTTTCATTTCGGTTTCACCGGCGATGTGGGACGACCAAACCTGCCGATCCTGAAGGATCCGGAATTTATGGGGAATGTTTCCGCGCTGATCTGTGAAAGTACCTATGGTGGAAAACTTCATGCGCCGGCGGAAGAATCATCAAAAAAATTGCTGGAAGTGGTGCGGCGCACGATGGAGCGGGGAGGCAAGATTATCGTACCGTCGTTCAGCGTCGGCCGGACGCAGGATCTGGTGTATCAGTTAAATAATTTAAAGAACGAAGGATTGCTGCCGGATATTCCCGTATATGTGGACAGCCCGCTTTCCATGAAAGCGACGGAGATCTTCCGGAAACATCCCGAATGCTTCGATGATGAGACGAACAAGATTCTGAAGAGCGACGACGACGTGTTTGGTTTTGAGCGGCTCCATTTCATCCGCGATGCGGAAGAATCCAAAACACTCAACGATAAAAAAGAATCGTGCATGATTATTGCAGCGTCCGGCATGTGCGAAGCGGGAAGAATCGTCCATCACCTGAACAATAACATCGAGAACCCCAACAACACCGTGATGATCGTCGGCTACCAGGCAGAGCACACGTTAGGGAAAAAGATCGTCGACCGGAATCCGGAGATTTCCATTTTCGGGGAAGCAAAGAAACTCAATTGTGAAGTGGTGGTAATGAACTCTTTCAGCGCGCATGCGGACAACAATGAACTGTTGCAATACGTAGCGCCGTTCGACAAGTCACAGCTGAAGAATATCTTTCTGGTTCACGGGGATTTGGAGCGGGCAGAAAAATTCTCCGCTTCTCTTCTGGAACACAAGTTCAAGAGGGTGGATATACCGGAACGGCTGAATAAATACGAACTGTCTTAGCGAAGGATTTAGAAGCTAACTCAAAAATACTCACAAGAATCATCGCGGTGAACCCTCGCACATTTATTGTAGGGGGTGACGAAGAAATCTGTGCGGTGGATGTACTCATTATTGAATCCTTCGCACAGATTGTTGCTTCGTCAAAACGCCCCGTCATGAAGCACTCCCTTTGAGGCTATGACAATTTTAAGTTTTTACGACCACTTCTAATTATTCGTCGTAATCGACAGTGTCAAAGATTGCTCGGAAAAAGTAAAACGCAATTTTTGAAAATCCGGCATGCCGGAGAGCAGTGTAAGTTTCCAGTGATTAGAAAATCCCATTGGTTCTGCCGGCAACAAGAATTTGTGGTCAAGAATTCCATTGTTGTTTTCGTCATGGTATAGAATTGCAGCATACGAGCCAAACGGTAGATCTTCAAAGATCACCGTGGAACTGCCGTCAACAATCACACTGCTTTCCTGACGAAACGGATACTTCGGCAGTTCGTCCTGCTCGCGATAAAGACACACCACCACTTTCCCCAGAGCATGCCGCAATTGACCGGTGTGAACGGTTAATCGACCCAGCGGTGTTTGGGCCGTCACCGTCGTGACCATCAACATGTAGGCTCCTCCGATTGTTACCAAGCGAACAATAAGATGTTTCCATGAATTATTCATAGGCGAGCGCCTCCCGTGTGGTAATGCGGCTTGCGCTTCGGGCGGGAAAGTATGTCGCCGCCAACGAGCCAAACAGAATGATTATGATCCAGAGAAAAATGCCCGGCTGCGAAACGGTAAGGGAGAGTGGAGAACGGAATGCCATTGATCCGATGAACTCTCCAAGATAGAACGAAAGGATCAATGAGAAAAAAAATGCAAAAAAGATGCTCATTATTCCTGCGATCAATCCCTCCACCAGCACCAGATTGCTGATTGTTTTCGGTGAAGCGCCGATCGCCCTCATCACGCCGATCTCCCGTTTTCGTTCCAGGATGTTCATGCTCATCGTGGATGTCAAACCCAGCGCGCCGACAAGGGCCATCAATATCGCCATAGCGAGAAGAGAGTTGACCAATACACCCATATGTTCCGAGATGGCATTGCGAAACAGTACCGCGGAAATATTCTGTTGAACCGAAACATTATTCATCGCTAATGCTTCCTCGATCAAACGTGTTTTCTCGGCGATTCCTGCATTCTCTCTGCCGGCAAACGCCAGTTTCAGCATATTGAATCGGTCCGGCACACAGGCTGCGGATTGAAATGCAGGCATTGACACATACGCTGTTGCAGGAGAATACAGATCTTCGGCGAAACCGACGATTTTCCATGATGTGGGCTTTGCATCGATGGAAAGACGAATGCTGTCGCCAATCTTTAATGACGGTGACAGGGCATGCGCAATATGGTTCAGCACCACCGCACCGGAATCTTTTGCATTCAACCAACGCCCTTCAATAATTGGAAGCGATATCATCGAGGTCGGAAGCGGAACGCCCACGATTTGGAAACTGCCGTGTCCCTTGTCCGGATATGTCTGCACGATATCATAGGGAACGTCCAGCACGTACGATGTGGATGAATATCCCCATCGTTCTGCAGAGCGAATGCCTGTGATCCCTTTTATTACCGAATCGGCGTTTACAGTGGGAACAAAATGGTGGAGCCTCACATCCAGATCGTAAAATCGCTGCTGCGTTATTTTCCCCAGACTGTTATCCCATGCTTTGGAAACGTTCATTGAAGTCATAAACATCGCTCCTCCCGCCGAAAGCAAACCCAATGTCAGCATCAGCCTCGACCGGTCTCTGAACGTATTGCGGAGCGAAAGGACGAATGTTTCCCCCATCATGGTCCATTGCGAGATCGTTGCTAACCATGCGTTACCGGATGAAGTAGTAGCAGTCGAAATTCCATAATTATCTATTGCTTTTCGAACAGTAATCCGGCTTCCGCGCAAGACAGGGAATGCTACCGCTGCGAGAGGAATAAGCAAACCTGCTGCCGCTTGTACACCCATCACCCACCATGGGATGGATGGGTCAAAAATTCGTAAATTCAATAGAACGGATATATTTGAATACAAAACGGCAGCCGCAAATCTGCTCAATACAATGCCCATTCCGGTAGCAATAATGCTGAGCAGTACGACCATCAACAGGTATAAACCGGCGATCTGTCGTGAATTTGCTCCGATAGTTTTCATGACGCCTATCTCCCGAATCTGTTTTACCATCAATGTTGCAAACGAAGAAGCAACAAGAATGGAACTCAACACGAGGACCATGAAACTGAATATCGTAAATAGAGAAAGTACGGCGTTCATTTGTCCCTGATGCGGATGCTTACGAGGGGGTGGGATCTGAACTTCATGGATCGCAAATCCTTTCCTTGTCAGCCAGGCGGCAATTTTCTTTGCCGTCCTTCCAATATCTTCCCGTTCGATTTCTGGCTGTGCGGCAGTAAAACGCAATTCGTCAAATTCTTGTATTTCCCCGAGCCAATGCAATGTAGAGAGCGTAATGTATCCATACCCAGTTTGTTCCTGCCATGCAGGAGCCAGGGAAGGATCGTGAACAGTTCCGGAAATGCGGATCGCTTTCTGTTTACCATTCGGCGTTTTTATGACAATCTCCGTCCCCTCGGAAGCCTGTATTACACGATACACTGTCCGCTCGACAAGCATCGAACCCAGCGGCGGTGTCGCAGCACCGCTTTGCCAAAAGGCAATATTGGTCCGCGGGACTGAAAAATCATCGATAACGAAGAGCAACAATGGATACCAATCCCCACCAATCTTCATTCTGGCAGAGATAGTGGCATGACGTTCAACATCGCGAACCCCGTCGAATTTCCGAAGAGAATCGATGAGCTCTCTCGTGAAAAATGTGCCCTCCGCTTTAATAGTTGCCGCAGCAGGATTGGTGCTCAGATAGTTCTTTGCCATTTCACGTTCCAGTACGGCATATCCCCCCAGCACTGCGCCGATGCCGAAGACGCCGATCATCATGGCGGATATGAGCATCAGATTCTTCGGGATATCGGTGGTCAAATCTCTGAAGATCTTTTTAATCCGTGTATTCATCTTTTCACCGTAACTGCTTTCTGTTCACCTGTGTCAAGAGCACCATCCACGATTGAACCGTCGGCAATATGAATTCGCTGTTCAAAATACGAGGCAAAGTCCTTTTCGTGCGTCACGACAACCACCGTCTTTCCGTTTTCGGCAAGCTGTGTGAAGAGATGAAAGATGGCCTCGGCATTTTGAGAGTCAAGATTTCCGGTCGGTTCGTCGGCAACGATGAAGAGCGGATCGTTTGCCATCGCTCTGGCAATGGATGCCCGCTGCTGTTGCCCGCCGGACAGGGTGGATGGAAATTTATCAGCCTGTTCGACGATCCCGACCAGCTCGAGCAACGACAAGGCGCGGTCACGTCGTTCCCGTTTCGGGTAGGTGTTGCAGAAATCCATCGGGAGCATCACATTTTCCGCAATGGTTAACGTGGGGAGAAGTTGAAAGAATTGAAAGACAATGCCGACATTGTTCCCTCGCCAAGTGGCGAGCGCACTTTCTGAAAGCTGATCAAGCGCTATATTTCCAACAACGACGTTTCCCGCTGTAGGCGTGTCAATACCGGTTATGATGTTCAGCAGTGTTGATTTACCGCTGCCCGATTTTCCGGTGACCGCCACCAATGCTCCTTTGTGGATGCCAATGGAGACGTTATTCAGCGCCCGGTACAATCCATTCGCCGTTTCATACTCTTTTGTGATACTGCGTGTTTCAATGACAAGTTCAGAACGATCATTCATAGAATCCCTTTCTTCAGCCGACCGGAAGTCCGATGCGAATGGTTATTTGTGGAACATTATGTATCTTTCGTGTGGGACAAATATACTTTCCCTCTGCCGAGTTCACAATCGACAGATGTTCTCAATTGTCCGTTACTGAACATTTCACAAAAAAAGTTCATCAACCCAATGACAAAAAAGCATACAACGGAGAAACCGGAGGACCGGAGGGTCCAAAAAACAAAGAAACTTCTCTCGGATGCACTGGTATCTCTGATCGTAAAAAAAGGATATCCGAACGTATCGATCAAAGACATCATCGATACCGCAAATGTCGGACGGTCAACATTTTATTCGCATTTTGAGAACAAGGAGCAGCTGTTGCTTTCGGGTCATGTAACATTCAAAACACTGTTGGGAAACACAATTCCGAGAAGAAAAAAGAAACCACAAAGCGCCGACCTGAACTTCTTATATCTCTATCAGCATGTCCAGGAACAGCGCCCGCTGGCGAATGCGCTGATTGGAAAACAGGGAGGAGAAATCGTTGCCGATCATCTCCACTCGATAATTGCTCAAAGAATTGAAGAATATTATGGCGCTGGAATACCGCGTGGGAAAGAACTGGGAATGTTCCGGTTTACTGTCCATGCCGCTGCAACGGCGATGGTGCAGTTGATTGTGCAATGGGTAACGCATGGAATGACATTTACGCCGGAAGAGATGACGGAAAAATCGGAGTCACTACTACGCAACATGATGGGGAACTGAGGCAAATTTGTTGAGAAGGATGTTGTTGCGTTACAAGGAGCTCCGGCAACTCCGTGCAATGAAACCATTCACCGCTTGATGTTCTTTTCGTATATCGCGATCCAATCTCTCATTGTTATTTTTCCAGCCAGTGCGCCGATGAGATCGTAAGGGATTTGTTCCGGCTTTTTAAAGCGGAGACAACTTTTTCCCATATCCAGCTTTCCCAATTTCACTCCGGTATATGCTTTCGTAAACCACTCCAGCAGTTTTTTATCTGCGTACACTCCCATGTGATATACCGCGATGAAGTTCTTTTGCGATGCAATATTCATAAAAGGAAGCGGGAGCTTTGGATTACAATGGTATCCGTCCGGATAGAGGGTGTGAGGCACTACGTAACCGATCATGCCGTAGCTCATCACTTCGGCGAATCCTTTCGGAAGGTTTTTACGGATGACGGAACGCAGTTTTTTCATGGCCGCTTTCCGCTCTTCGGGAAGCTGGTTCAGATATTCTTCAGGAGATGCTGCTTTGGATTGCATATGGTATGCGATATGGGATTTGAGTAAAAACGAAAGGTACGCTTACTGATTAAAGGAATTTCCGTTTTTTTGCAGCTGCAATTTTGGTACGAGAAGCCGCCCTCTTTTTCGGCAGTTGTTCCAGCAGGCTGTGCATGTCGAAGAACGCCCACATCCCTTCAATACGTCCCCGTTCGATATAGAAGATATCCGTGCCGGTGATTGAAATATGTTTATGCGTTGGTTGCACGCTGCGGAATGCATGTTCATGCGTGCCGGTGAGCCGCCAGACGATGACCACCTGCCCATCTTCTGCGATCTCATTTTCAATGGAGGTGTAGAGGTCCGGGAAGGCGTGACGGACACTGGCAACAAAATCGTATACACCTTCCGGCATCCCCTGCATCGGTTTTTTCAACGACGGTCCGGAAAAAAGGAACGACGGGGAAAAGAGATTTTTGATCAGCTCGTATTTGCCCTTGTTCAGCACCTCGGTAAAATAGCGGCGCACCAATGCTTTGTTTTGCTCTGGCATAACACCCCCAGCGTATCGTTACGGGCAACATAGCAAAGTTCCAAGAGAGGAGCAAGTGATGTGAAAATGCAAAGGAAGTTCATTTCTTCTTTCGTTTTATAATGTTTATTACTGAACATGACCTGCATTATTTCAGCAGCAAAGGCAATGTAGCATCGACGGAAACAGATAAAGTGGTATTTTATCATTATTTCTGATGTGATTAGAGAAATACTACTTTTACGTGATTGCTTAAAAACTGTGGATGTAGTACACTTCGTGTAGTAACCTACTTTAAGGAAAGATCTCATGCTGCAATTCCTCCAAAAAATATTCCTTTTCACTATTGCTGTATTACCACTTGTCTTTTTCTCTTGTATGCAGGAACAGGCGACAGACGCTGTATCTAGCGCTTCGACCGTACGGGGGACGGTAACAGTTGACGGGTCGATCATCGCGGGAGCAACAGTGCGAATCGACAGCATCCTGAACTGGTCTGCGGTAACGGATACCGACGGAAAGTTCTCGATAAAGAATGTCACGACAGGAACTCACGCGTTCCATGTCCAAAAGAACTTGGAGAATGGAAAGGCAGTGTCGCAATCGACAACTATCGCCGTAGCAGAGGGTGATAACGATCTGGGGCCGATCAAGCTACCGCTGCCGTCGGCAATGTATCCGATCGATCCATCGGCTGTCACCAATACTTCTGTTTCGCTTTCCTGGAGCAAGACGACTGATGAAGAATTCCGAGAATACAAAGTATACAGAAAAGAAGATCCGGGCTTGGATGAAACGACAGGAAAACTAATTTTTGTATCGACTTCCAAGAACGACACAACATTTGTGGATAAGGATGTGATCACCGGCGGGACGTATTACTACCGAGTATTCATTCTATCGTCGTTTGGGAAATTGGGCGGGAGTAATCTTGTGAATACAACACTGCCGGCAATCAACCATGTACTGAACCCGAGCTTCGAACAATCCGCTGACGGACTTCTGCCGGACGACTGGAGTTATGGCGGCAACAATACAATCAATCACGATGTTCAACGAGTCAGCACGGAATTTGTGAAGGAGGGGACGCGCAGTTTGAAAGTGCTTTGGAATGATACGACGGTTGCAGCTCATATTCCCGGCGATCTCTGGCAATACATAGCACAATCCACTGATTTCATCGTCGGAAAAAAATATAAATTTTCTTACTGGATCAAAGTAGACTCCGGTTCCATTTTTATCGGCCTGATGGGATCCGGCGGCTTCGGCAAAAGTTGGGAAGTGAAACAAACCAACGGCTGGAAAAAAGATAGTGTGATTACGACATTTACCGAAGCAGGATCGGTTACTATCTTCATCAGTCCCGGAGAATATTACGTCGGCACAAAACAACGTGTGAAGGGGTGGGTTGACGACATTCACCTAATAATTGAACATTAATACAATAAAATGAACATCGCAAAACAACATACTATTCTGACCCTACTAATGCTTTGTGTATCGATTTCTGCCGTACTCTTTTATTCCTGCACACAGGAACAGGCGACAGAAGCTATATCTGGCGCTTCGACCGTACGGGGGACGGTAACAGTTGACGGGTCGATCATCGCGGGAGCAACAGTGTGGATCGACAGCGTTCTAAACTGGTCTGCGGTGACAGATGCCGACGGGAAGTTCTTGATCAAGAATGTCACGACAGGAACTCATTCGTTCAACATCGAAAAGAGCCTGGAAAATGGAAAGGCAGTGTCGCAATCGACAACTATCGCCGTAGCAGAGGGTGATAACGATCTGGGGCCGATCAAGCTGCCGCTGCCGTCGGCAATGTATCCGATTAATCCTTCGGCGATAACCATTGCTTCTGTCTCATTGAGTTGGAGCAAAACTATCGATGAAGAATTCCGGGAATATAAAATATACAGGAAAGAAGATCCGGGACTTGATGAAACAACGGGGAAACTGATTTTTGTATCGACCTCCAAGAACGACACAACGTTTGTGGATAAGGATGTGATCACCGGCGGGACGTATTACTACCGTGTATTCATTCTTTCGTCGTTCGGGAAATTGGGCGGGAGTAATCTTGTGAATGCAACACTGCCAGCTATTAACCACATTTTAAACCCCAGTTTTGAAAACTCCGCGGACGGACTTCTGCCTGACAACTGGGAATTACTGGGTACCGAAACGGAAAAAGATGTTGTGCGAATTAACAGCGAAGAAAAAGTAGAAGGAAAGAACAGTGTTAAAATTCATTGGACAGATACTTCATACGTTCCGCATATTCCGGGCGATCTTGATCAATATATACGGCAAACAACTGATTTTATCGTTGGTCGAAAATATATGTTTTCATACTGGTCTAAAGTTGATTCCGGTGGCGTGGGTGTGTTCATCAGTCTGCCCGGATTTTCTAAAGGTTGGACAGTTCGTCCCTCGCCGGGATGGAGAAAAGACAGTGTGATATTCACGTTTACCGAACATGGGATTATCACCCTGCTGGTGTGTCCGGTCGTTATGGGGACGGGAACGACCGGATTTGTCAAAGGATGGGTCGACGATCTGAAATTGACCGTCATTCCCTGAAATTCCCCTATACCTTGAAACACGGCCTACAATTCATACTCCACACCGAAAATCGGCAGCAGATTCCATTGATACATTGTCTGCTGGCTGTTCTCTTTCTCGTTCCAGAAATAGGCCGCGACATTCTTCCTGTTATAGACGTTCCATGCGCTGAGGTACAGAATCAGATTGGAATTTTCAAAGTGAAACCGTTTGTCAAACCGGACATTCATGGAATGATACACCGGATAGCGTGATGCATTGATCTTGGTTCCGTCGAAGACGCCGCGTTTCAACTGTGCGGATTGTGCAAGATCGAACGGTGTATACGGCGTTCCTCCTGCAATAATCCACCTCGCACTGAACTCCCATTCCGCATTCGGTTTGTAACCACCCTCAGCGCTGATGATAAAACGGTTGTCAAACACGCGGTTCCGCCAGACATCGTCCGCCCCTTTATACTCCGTCCGGAAAAATGTTGCGCTGGCAATGCCGTACAGGTCTGATGCTAATTTTTTTTGCAGCGTGATCTCCACACCGCGGGAACGCGCCTTCCCGTTGTTGGTGAGCGGTGCATGATTGAAATAGAGTCCATTACGGTAGAAAATCTCATCTACGAGAAAAAGAGATGGATCGGACGGATCTACTGGGAAATCGTAATATTCTTTCAGATAAACTTCTATACTCAACTTAGTATCTTCACTCAGCAGTCGGTCAACGCCAAAAATGTAATGGACGGCGTAGGGATCTCGAAGCCCTTTGTTTGCCGCACTTTGTGCCAGAAGTACCACCGGCATATTCTGATAATACATTCCTGATACAATCTTGAAGGAAGTGAGTTCATCCAATTGATATGCCAATGATGCGCGCGGAGAAACGGTCAGTCTGTCATTATAGGAAAAATAATCGGTTCTGGCACCGACGGTTACCGTAACGCCTCGCAGAGGATGTACGACGGAGTTGAAGTAACCGCCAAGTTTCGTTTCGTTCAAATCCTTGGTGATGACCGCTGAAGCGGTCGAATCACCGACGGCATTGGTATATGTGCCAAATGCATTGTCATACGTCGCGAACAGTTGTTTTATCTCCGCGCCGAATTCCAGTGATATCATTTCAGAAATCCGCAGATGATTGCTGTTGCGCATACTTGCAGATCCTTCGGTGGAGTGGTTCTTCACGAGCATCGTACCGGTATTTGTCTCGTAGAAATCCTCCTTTGCAGTTGTTGCCTGTGCGCCCAGCGTGGTGACGGAATAAAATCCATTGTTCCATAATGCGCGCCAGACAATGCCGCCGGCATTCTGATAGATATCCTGATTACCATAAAAGAGCATGTCGTTCTCTTCGGCAACGGTTCGGGTGGGGTTGTTGTGGTCGTCGCCATTCAGCGTAACGATGCTGATCTTGTGTGTTGGTGAAAGATCGAAAGAGAGTTTTCCTTGAATGTCACCGTATCGCGGCACAACGGAGGTGCCGATGTCGAACATCTTGATGACGTAATCCAGATAACTTCTCCGCGCAGAGAGAAGATACGATCCATTCTCGCCGACCGGTCCTTCGGCAACACCGCCGAATCCCGCAATGTTCAGATCGAACTGACCGTCGAAATTCTTCCTGTTCCCCTCGCGAAGTTTTAGATCGAGTATTGATGAGAGCTTATCGCCGTACGCCGGAGAGAATCCACCGGCATAAAAATTTACTTCATCGATCAGATCCACGTTCACCATTCCGATCGGTCCGCCGGTGGCCCCCTGTGTGGGAAAATGATTGATGTTGGGTATTTCAATACCGTCCAGATAGAATGCATTTTCCAGCGGACTGCCGCCACGGACGATGAGACTGTTGGACTGATCATTCACCTTTGCCAGACTCGGCAAACTCATCAGCACACGGCTCACGTCGCCGCCGGAACCGGGGGCACGCCGTATCTCTTCTGCGCTAAATGATGTAATGCTGACCGGCTGAACATCTGTCTGACGAAAATATCCCGCCGTAACGATTACCTGATCGGTTTCCAGCAGTTGTTCAGAAAGATTACCAGTAAGCGGCGTGATTCTCTGCGAACGGACGATGACATCAGTTTTTGACAGCGTTGAATATCCGACCATCCTGAACTGGAGGGTATAATTTCCGACTGGTACATTCTGAATTGAAAATTTCCCTTCTGTATCTGTCACTGAGCCGATTGTTGTGTTCAATACGACAATATTTGCGCCAATCAGCGGCGATTGCGTTGCGGCGTCAAGCACGATTCCTTCGATGGTGCCGGTCAATGGTGCCTGTGCGATTAATGTCACCGGGGTAAAAAATATAAAAATGGTAAAAAGTGTGTTGAAAATGGATTTCATTGTTGCTCCTGCGATTCAAAATATTATTTGTGTGTCATTTGGAGCGAGTTTCGAAATGTAGAACCCGAAATGACAATTGCCGTGGAAGGTCAAAACATTTGCCATGTTCATGACACCACAAAATTACTGAATGAGGGGAGCTATTTCGCTTTGACCGATGGGTTTGAACGTGGTATGACGGTTCAATCCAATTGGAATGAACGTGCGCAGCATAGTGCGGAGGTAAAATGCTGCCACAATGAACGAAATTAACTCGGAAAATACATAGCGTGTGTTACTTCAACAACACCATTTTACTCGTCTGCACATAATTATCCGCCTGTAAGCGGCAGAAATAAATTCCACTGGTAGTGTGCGCAGTCCATTGCACGGTGTAACTGCCTGCTTCTTTCTGTTCATCCACAAGTGTTTCCACAATCTGGCCAAGCACGTTCACGATCTGCACTATTACGCGGGACTGTTTCGGCAATTGATACCGAACGGTGGTGGAGGGATTGAACGGATTTGGATAGTTTTGATAAAGCTTATATTCCGTTGGCAATGTACTTCCTGCCGCAAACACGTCGGATGTAGCAGAGGCGATATGAATATTATCAATCCACAGCTCCATTCCGGTGAGAGCCATTTGCTCCGAAACGATTTCGAATCGGTCAATAGCACTCCAGTCGAATGCGCCGATGGGATTATACCAGCCGTTATCGTATGAGCCATGCTCCGTGAAATTCTTCAATGGAATGCGAAGTTGATACCACACACCGTCCCACGACAGATCGGAAGATGAAATTGTTTTCCGCATTCTCCACGGGTGGTCGGAAGGGCCGGTCTTCGTATCGACGAAACGGATATCGAAACTGAGTGCAGGAGAACTGCTTCGCAGGCGGAGATCCAACACAAATCCTTCATTCTTCAATCGTGAAAGATCCCGGTCCGGCTTGAAATTAAATTGGATCGACTGATACTGCGTTGCATCGGCAAAACGGATACAGAATTTTCCTTCTGCAGGAGCATTTATGGAATAAAAATCTGTGTATGCTCCATTGGCTCCGGTCTCAATCCTATTTCCGGCATAATCTTGATATATAGGAAACGGCAATGAATCGGGAACGACAACAAAATCCTTCTGCGGAGGAATGGTGAGTCCCAGCGCAGTGAGCAAAGGAACATTTAGATCGAACTCAAACAGTTCGTTGGTTCCGGATTCGTACAATCCAAATCCGCCCTTATAATCCCACGTAGTCCAAGCGATGCCATTCTGCTCAAGATGTTTCCGCACCAGTTCATACCATCGCACACGATCTTCATTAACACTGTTCGGCTTATAGACTCCGAATTCGCCGCAGTATAAACGGACATTCCTGCTGTTCTTGAAATTCACCGCAGTGTTAAGAAGGTTTTTTACCGCAATGTCAGTTCCAGCAGTAGCATAGTTGTCATACGCACTTTGTATCCATGTTCCAAGAAGTTCGGCAGGGAATGGCGGCATCCGTGCTGCATCATACGGATATGGCATGCCGGAAAGAGGTGCAAAAGAAGGATTGGTCCACGTTGCCCCCTGATGTGTAAAGATGAACGGGTCGTAAAAATGGAATGTGTAGATCAGGTTCGTATCGGCATAGACCGGCATTGCGGAAAGATTGTTGTAGCCATTCCAGCTTGCCGGTCCCACGATGATGGAATGTTTCGTGTCGATCGTCCGGATGGAATCGATCACCTTCTTTTGGATTGCATTCCAGATATCGTCGGCAATGTCGTGCGGTTCATTAAGAATCTCGTAGTGGATAAGCGTTGAGCGTCCTTTCATATGCTGCGCAACCTGTTTCCACAACGGAACGAGAATGGTTGCTGAATTTGCGGACGAGACAACCGAAGCGTCGAATGTATGATTATCGAGAATGATGTGAAGACCTGTTTCTTCCGCCCAGGTGACCGCTTCGTCTAGAAAATCAAAGAAGAGCGGATCGAACATATAATCCGGCGAACCGCTCGCCATGCCGGTCATATTGATCGGCAGCCGTACCACATCGCAGCCGAGTTGTTTAATGTTCTCGAAATCTGTTTTGGAGAATTTGGAGAATTGTATCTGCCGCACGTTCGATGCCTGGAACCATTCACTTAGATTTACTCCACGGGAGAAGGGAGTCTCTTTCCCGAAGCCTATCGTTACAGCAGATATAATAAAAAATAGTTTGATTGAGAATTTCATCTATGGTTGAATCTTACTATAAAAACGCCTGTACGTTTTTCATGTCATCTCAATGACAGATGTATGGGAAAGGAATATTATTCGTCCGGGTTTGTTTGTAATACGCTTTTCCTAAACTCTGAAGGTGTTTTCCCGGCTTGTTCCTTAAACAGCGTGTTAAACGTCGCTTTGGAATTGAATCCTGCATCGAATGCAATGGAAAGGATCTTCAAATGCTGCTTTGCCGGATCGGTCAGTCCCCGCTTCACTTCCTCCAGACGGTAACCGTTGACAAAATCGTAAAAGTTTTTTCCGAGCTGCGTATTGATTACTTCGGAAAGGTTATGCGCAGAAATGTTGAGTAATTCCGCCAGCTGGGAAAGGGTGAGTGACGCATCGGTATACAATTTCTTTTCTTCCATCAGCGGGATCAGTTGCTGCACATATTGTTGGGCCATTTCCGGCGATAGTCCCGAACGTTCATATTTGCCGGAGGAGGGTATTTCCTCTTCGGCAAGTTCGGAGACCGTATGCATTGCTTTTTCCACATCCGGTGAAGCGAAGATTTCGGATTTCAATAATCCGAACACTCCGATGGCATAAACGTAGACGGCGAAGACAACCGATACAATGACGAAGTTGGAGAGATTAATCCCCTGCATCATCAGTGAATCTTCGATCAAAAAGAGAATCCACGCGGAGAGCATTGCCAGTGTGGTATTGCGCAGCCAGCTGAGCTGCACCTGTTCGATGGAGGAGAGAACATTCTTTAACTGTTTGTCATAGCGGAGGATCATCCGAAGTCCCGCCAACACATACACTATTCCTTGCACAATCAACAGCATATTGAACATGCGCAAAAAGAAGGGTGCAGTAGACGGGGAAGCTGCCGTCGCGGCAGAGAAATCTGTCAGTCCAAACAGGAATGCGATGATCAGTCCGGTCTCGAAAATAATGAAGACGGAAAAGTGCAGCCAGTCCTTTGCTGCAAACCGCGTTTCACGGCGGAGCAGATACTTGGTGTAGAGATACTGCAGCGGCGACGCCGTCAGCGGAATGCCGAGGATCAAAAATGCGGCGGGAACCGCCTGATACACTCCCGCATCCTGAATAAGCATGTGGACAGAGATCAATGTGAAACAGGTGAGTAATGCCGCTAGGAATCTGTTGGCGTACAGCGCGCGGTGCTTTTGAAAGATGAGCAAGGCAAGCAAAAAGGATTGCGAAGCGGCGACGACCAGCGCGATATCAGCAAGATTCATTTCCATAAACAAAGATAGGTGGAATTGCGTGTAAGAACAATAAACAAAAATGGTGTCGAAATAGAAGAAAGGTTGTATTTCAACCTTACTTCCCGACTGTATTATTCTAGTTCGAGGCAATTTTGTTGCATAACGGTTCCTTAGGGAAATGACCCCAATGGATAATCCGCTCACTGGATGCCTGCTTCCCGCCTAAACGACTTAGTCGGGCAGGTCGCAGGCATGACATGTTCTATTTTATAGGTGGGAAAAAACTCGGTTACAACCTCAAATTGATTCTTTTGAATCTTTGCAGTGAAGTATTGTCCTGCAATTCATAGCTAAAAAAACATTACATTAACAAAATTGATGCAATAATTTATTATTTCAATGGAGTATCTGATTGTACAAAGTAATTCTAGCAGACGCAGACGATACTATTTTTGATTTTGGAAAATCAGAGCGCCACGCGCTGGAGCGCACGTTCCAGGATCTTCACAAATCCGCTGACATGGATGCACTCTTCACTCGGTATCACGCCATCAACAAGCAGCTCTGGGCGGACCTGGAACTGGGACTGATTGATAACAAGACGCTCCGGGTGGAACGGTTCCGCCGGTTGTTCGACGAGTTCGGTCTGTCACTTCCACCGAAGGAGTTCGGGGATCTCTATCTTCAGCATCTCGGTGAAGGGGCGTATTTACTGGATGGGGCGGAAGAACTGTGCAAATACCTGAGTGAAAAATACACTCTTGTTATTGTCACCAACGGCATCAAGGAAGTACAGCGCTCACGATTAGGACGCTCCACCATTCAGCAGTATGTTTCCGGACTCATCATCTCCGAAGAAGTTGGCGTCAGTAAGCCTCATCCACACATTTTTGATGCGGCGCTCCGCACCGCAAATCATTCAGAGAGACACAACGTGCTGATGATCGGCGATTCGCTTAACTCAGACATTCTCGGTGGAATAAATTACGGCATCGATACCTGCTGGGTGAATCCGGACGGACTGCCGAATACTCTCTCTACTGAGCCGACATATCAGATTCGGACAATTGGCGAACTGTATAACTTCTTATAAGGTGTTTTGTGTCGGGACGGATGCTAGTCCGTTCATGATGGTAAGCATAAGAACGGTCCT
>Ga0172379_10004061_pt1 | contig 22236 bp, 17 predicted proteins | sample GrowelOW334metaG_FD_119756 | JGI IMG/M metagenome (GOLD analysis project Ga0172379, IMG submission 119756) | Groundwater microbial communities from an aquifer near a municipal landfill in Southern Ontario, Canada - Groundwater well OW334 metaG | ecosystem: Environmental > Aquatic > Deep... | reverse complement strand
TATCGCAGAACGCTTCTGGTCACCGGCAAACGTCCGCGATGTTGACGATATGTACCGCAGACTTGAAAGCGTAAGTTTCAGATTGGAAGAATTGGGGATTACACATCTGAAAAATCAGGGCATGATGCTGCGCCGTTTAACAAACAATACAGATTGTACGGCTTTAAAAACTTTGGTTGCTGTAATTGAGCCGGTAAAAAATTATACCCGCAGTAGGCAGGGAGTTAAATATTATTCCTACTCGCCGTACACACGCGTAGTGGATGCGGCTTTTCCCGATGCAAATGTTGCGCGTAATTTTAGAAAATCGGTTGATGAGTATTTAGCCGGCAAAAAAGAACTGAAAAATGAAATTACGACACAATTAACTTTGTGGAAGAATAATCACGATAAACTTGGTAAAACGATCAGCCTTTCACCAATACTAAAAGAAATTGAGCCGCTTTCACTAAACTTAAAACTCATTTCGGAAACAGGATTAGAGGTCTTTTCTTTTCTTGATAAAAAACAAAAACCGGAAGAAGCGTGGCTGAAAGAGAAAGAAAATCTTTTAGTTGAAGCGAAAAAACCGTACGGTCAAACCGAATTGATGATTGTAAGTGGGGTTGAAAAATTAATAAATGCGGTGAAAAAGTAAGGGCAAAATAAAAGTCGTTTTGATATTTGCTTTTGAGGGGGGGGGGAGAAGAGCAATTATTTTTATTTAAGGCGGAAAAATATTTCCGCCTTTTTGTTAAACTGCGAAATAATTTTGTAGAAGTTTCAGATTTTCTTCGCCACGTACAAGGTCGTGCACAATTTTACCTTTATCGAGTACAACAATTCTTTCGCACACTTCGGTAACGTGGTTTAGAGGCTGCGTTAAAATCCACTTGCAAGAGGGGCTATTTTTACGCTGCTTTGTTTTTGTTTGCAGATTTAACCACCATCATTGATTCAATACTTAAATGATAATCCAGCTCGCTCCATTCAATTCCGGTATTTCTACAAATTAACTTGTAATTTTTTAATTGTTCAAAAGTTGCACGTTTTAATTCAGGATACCATGTTATTGGAGTAGAAATAATTCTACCGTCCGCAAGTTCAACATTTAAATATGAATCGTCAAAACTGACTTTCTTTCCCTTTAAAGTATTCATTCCATTTCCTTAAGAAGTATTCTTTGTTTTCTCTTGTAATTTCTAAAACTTTTTTCAGCTCCCGATTATTAAAATGGTTTTCAGTTATTCTAAGCCTGTTTAAGTCAATTTTTGCAAAGTTTTCTGCTTTGACAACATGAATGTGTTTTGGCAAATGCTCATTCGCATAAAAGAAAAACTTAAATCCATCTTTTATTAAAATGGTTGGCATTTAAAAACCATTATTCGATTAATTATTTTATTCGCTTTCATAAACAATATCAACCATCAAATAACCTTAATGTTTCATAAGCAATGTAGAGTTTATTAACACAATTGTCAACTCAGATTTGCTCAAACAAAAAAAAACCGCAGATATAAAATCTGCGGTTTTTTTACTCGTTACTTTTTACTTAAAACTATTTTACAATTTTCCCGGTTTTTAATTCTTCGCTCAAACGTTTCATTTTATACATATCTTGAAGCGCTTCAAGCATGGCTGAAGAGTGAACGGAGACTGTTCTGTTCGCCGTATCATCAAAAATAAAATTGCCGGGTAAGCTTTCGATATTTCCGTCGAACGCTAAGCCAACGATTTCAGCCTTTTTGTTAATTAACGGACTACCGGAGTTGCCACCGATAATATCATTTGTAGAAACAAAATTCATCGGAGTTTCAAGGTTGAATTCCGGTGAAGGATTTTCCCAACGTTTTGGTAAATTCCAGGGAGATTGTTTTTTGAAAGAATTATACCTGTCGTACAATCCATAAAAAGTTGTATTAGCCGGAGCTTTCGTTCCGTTGTAATCGTATCCTTTTACAACACCATCTGCAAGGCGAAGTGTAAAAGTAGCATCAGGCGGAATTGAAGTTCCGTAAACTTCAAACAAAGCTCTGCCTAACAATTGAACATAGTTTGCTTCTCTGTCGTTGATCTCTTTTGTTTTCGCTTGAACTTCATCCAACTGATTTTCAGTTTTAACAACATATTGAATGAAAGGATCATCTGAAGAAAGAATTGCATCAGCGCCTTTTGCAACAAGTTGATTAACCTTTTCTACATCACTTAAGATTGATTTGTTCACGGCATATTGCAAAGCTTCGCTTCCTTTTTTGCCGCCGGTTAAAATTTTAGCGTATTCACTATCTTCGCCAAGAAGCTTAACGTCAATACCAACAATTAAAGAGGCAAATTTATCTGCAATTGCTTTATCAAATTTTACAGGTGCTAATTTGGCCTTTGTTTTTTCAACAACTGAATCTTTAAATTGCGGCATTCTTTCTGCATCAGGCATTTTCATTTGGTGCGCAAAATTTACCAATTTACTTGCAACCTGGAAATATTCCGTTGAGAGACCTCTGCCGCTTACATTAAAGGCAACATTTCTTTTGAAATATTCTCTTGCTTCGGCTCTCGTTCCGGCAATTTTATCCCAGAGTTCGCCATATTTTGCTTTCAATTCCGGTTTAGCCATAACAGCCGATTTGAATTTTGATTCGAAATCTTTTTTCTTCTGCATTAAAATGGGATTACGGAGTCCGTCCAAAATTCCTTTATATGCTTTCTGCGAGTTTGCCATTCCAAACAAACGGTCTTGTAATTCAAATTTACGATCGGGATGTTCTGCTATTACTTCTTCATAAATTTTTACCGCACCGTTCAATAAGTCCATGGTTAAAGGATAAGCATAATCTCTGTAGTATTCAAGAATTGCAGTTGTTGATAAACGGCTTGTACGTCCCGGATTTCCAACTACAAAAACCGCTTCACCTTCAGCAGCGCCGTTTGGGGACCACTTGAAGAAATTTTTAGTTTTTAACGGTTCACCGTTTTCATCATAAACGCGGAAGAATGAACAGTCAAGATCATACCTTGGATAAGTAAAGTTATCCGGGTCTCCACCGAAAAATCCCATTTGGACTTCAGGAGAAAAAACTAAACGAACGTCATCATATTTCCTATAAACATAAAGAGAATATTTTCCGCCATTGTAGAAAGTAACCACTTGCGCAGTGTAATCTTTCCCCTTTGCAGAAACGGCTTTATCGGTGAGTTCTGTAAATTTTTCTTGTTTGTTCTTCGCGATTTCAGCATCGGTTTTACCCGCATCAATTGCGGATTGAACTTCTGCCGTAACGTCTTTGATCTCTACAAGTTGCGAAACGTATAGTCCCGGAACTTTTCTTTCATCAGCTAATGTGTTGGCAATAAATCCGTCTTCCGCTAAATTTTCCCCTTCTTTATTCACTTTTCCAACACTTTCGCGGGCGCAATGATCATTGGTCATTACCAATCCGTCTTCAGAGACAAACGATGCCGAACAATAGTTGGCAAAACGTAATGCCGACATTCTAACGTTGTTTAGCCATTCATCATTTGGAGAAAAATTATATTCTGATTGGAAATACTCTTTGGGTGGAAAATCGAATGTCCACATTTTCCCCGTATCAAATTTCCCGGCTTTAACGGTATCTAAATTTAACCATTGTTCTGCATGCGCTTTCGACGAATTAACGGAAGAACTACAACCGATAATGAAGAACGTGAACAGCGCAAAAGAACTCATAAGAATTGCTTTTGTGGATTTGAACCTCATACTACTCCTTATAATAAAAATGAGTTGTTATTTAATTAAGTATAAATTAGCCCCCAAATTTAGAATAACCAGTAAAACTGCTCAATCATCATATGATAAACGGTAAAATAAAATGAAAAAGGTTTGCCGATAGATTAATCCACTACGAAGAACTACATATATAAGCCGGAACTGTATAAAGGTTCTATCTCCCATTCATCCTCAACCGTACCGACACAATGAGAGCATTTTTCAATACTAAAGGTTACTTTTTCTTCGAGCGCTGATGCGCGGACAAAGTTTAACACCGTTTGACAACTTGAACACTGCACTGCATGATGCGTTAAAACCTTGCTACTGCACTCCGGACATAAAAATCCAAGTTTGTCCGGTGTTTCGTGCGGATTTAACAAAAAAATAGTATTACATTTTACATTATTACACTTAGTAAAATGTAAGGGAACCGTAGATTTCTGTGCGATAAGTTACTCCATTTTTTGATGACAAATTTATTTAATGAATTAATTCTTTCCTAAGAAAAAATTTTTCCCTCTTTTGTTCCGATTAAAAGAGGAATAGGCTAATTTTAGAAAGTGAATTATATAAATCTATCAAGAGGTCAACATGGAAAAAATAGCATCATTTAAAGCATACGACATACGCGGAAAAGTTCCGGCAGAATTAAATGAAGAATTAGTTTATAATTTCGCACGCGGGTTAACGAAACATCTTTCATGTAAAACAGCCGTTATTGGTCATGACGTTAGAAGTTCATCTCAACCACTTTCCGATGCCTTGGCAAAAGGATTTACCGACAGCGGCGTAGAGGTTATTGATATCGGCTTGTGCGGAACAGAGATGATTTACTTTGCTACCTCTTTTCTTGGAACCGAGGCAGGGGTTATGATAACTGCAAGTCATAATCCTCCGGAATACAACGGAATGAAGGTAGTCAAAAAAGATTCAGTTCCGGTTGGTTACGATTCGGGTTTAAAAGAAGTTGAACAAAATATTTTGCAAAAAGATTTTCTTCCGCTTGCAGAGAAAAAAGGGACTCTTACAAAACGAGATATTACCACCGAGTTTATTGCAAATCTTGATAAATTTTTCGACGTAAAAAAAATAAAACCAATGAAAGTTGTTGTGAATGCGGGGAATGGATGCGTTGGTCCTATCTTAAATATTCTTGAACCGAAGCTTCCCATCAAAATGATAAAATTATTTAACGAACCTGATCCTACCTTTCCGAATGGTGTTCCAAATCCGATGCTTGAAGAAAACCGGAAACCGACAATCGAAGTAATTAAATTAAACAACGCCGATTTGGGAGTCGCCTGGGATGGAGATTATGACCGCTGTTTCTTCTTTGATGAATTCGGGAATTTTATTGAAGGATATTATATCGTTGGATTGTTGGCGAAATCAATTCTGAAAAAATTTCCCGGAGAAAATATTATTCACGATCCACGTTTGGTTTGGAATACTATTGAAGTAGTTACAAAAGCAAACGGTAACGCGGTCCAGTCAAAGAGCGGACATGCATTCATCAAACAAAAAATGAGAGAAGTAAACGCAATTTACGGTGGTGAAATGTCGGCGCATCATTATTTCAGAGAAAATGCATATTCGGATAGCGGGATAATTCCTTTTCTTCTTGTAATGCAATTAATGTCTGAAGAAGGAAAAACACTTTCGCAGTTGACCGGTGAAATGATGAAAAATTATCCTTGCTCGGGAGAGATAAATTCTACAATAGCAGACCCGGCGGCAAAGATAAAAGAAATTGAAGAAGCGTATCCCGGTGGTAAACGGGAAACGATCGACGGCATTAGCGTTGAATATGAGAAATGGCGGTTTAACTTACGCATGTCCAACACAGAACCGATTATACGCCTTAATGTTGAAACACGCGGTGATGAAAAGTTGATGAAAGAAAAAACGGAAGAACTTTTAGCTATAATAAGAAAGTAAAAAATATATTTATCGCATACTGATTTTGTCTTAACCGGTTTAATCCGTTATATATGCAAAATCAGCGGGCTATTTTTTTTAATGAAAACCCTAGAACAGATAACAGTCTATCCCATTAAATCCCTCGACGGAAGCAATGTTGATAAAGTTGAGATAACTCAAGGGGGAAGTCTCAAGTATGATCGAGAGTTCGCGCTTGTGGATGGAGATGGAAAATTTATTAACGGAAAGAAATACTCGCAAATCCATTTAATCAGAAGCGTTTATCATCTGAATGAAATGCTGGTTGACTTGTCAATTGAAAGAGAAAACTTCAAAAGGACTTTTCATCTTGAAAAAGAAAAACCGGAAATAGAAAAAGTATTTTCTGAATTTTTAGAGAAGAAAATATTTTTTCAACAAAACAAACAAAACGGTTTTCCTGATGACAGTAAAACCTACGGTCCAACAATTGTAAGCCTTGCGAGTTTACAAGAAGTCGCAAAATGGTTTCCTGGTATTTCAGTTGAAGAATTATTTAGGCGGTTTCGTCCGAATCTATTGTTTAACAATGCGCCGGCATTTTGGGAAGACAACTTGTTTGGTGAAAAAGGAGAAGAAAGATTTTTTCAAGTTGGAGAAATTAAATTTTACGGTATAAATCCATGCGCTCGATGCGCGGTGCCGACAAAAAGTCCGGTGAGCGGAGAAGCAGTTTCTTTCTTTCAAAAACATTTTTCCGAAATGCGAAAAACAACGCTACCTTCATGGTCAACCAATTCGCAGTTTGATCATTACTACCGGTTTTGTGTTAACACAAAAATTCCGAGAACTGAAGCGGGGAAATATTTATCAACCGGCGATGCCGTTTCTCTTGAGCCACAATATTAGCAATCAATTATCAGGATGAATAATGAACTCAGAATTAATTATTAAACAAGCTGTAGAAGAAGATGTTCCGCTGATCCTTTCTTTTATAAAAAAAATTGCGGAGTATGAAAAACTTGAACACGAGGTAGTAACAACCGAAGAAATTTTAAAGGAATCTTTGTTCGGTAAAAAGCCAAGCGCTGAAGTGATCTTTGGTTATTTGGACGACGAACCGGTTGCCTACGCAGTTTATTTTTATAACTTTTCAACATTTATCGGGAAAAAAGGTTTATACTTAGAGGACTTATTTGTTCTTCCTGAACTTCGCGGGTATGGGGTCGGCAAAAAAATGCTTCTCTATTTAATTCAAAAAGCCTTCGAAGAAAAGTGCGGAAGAATGGAATGGGCTGTGCTTGATTGGAATGAATCGGCAATTAGTTTTTACAAATCACTCGGCGCAAAGCCGATGGATGAATGGACGGTTTTCCGCATGGATGAGGAAACCATAAAAAAAACAGTTTCTTCTTAATTATTTCTTAATAAACAGGAAGTAAGCTTTTCAATAATTTCCCCTTTATCAAACGGTTTGGAAATGTAGTCTGTAAATCCGGCGTTAAGCAGAGTTTGTTTTTCGTTATCAAGTGCATATGCAGTAACAGCGATAATAGGTGTTTCGCTGTTTGATGTATTATTTCTGATGAGTTCCATTGCCTCTTTTCCACCGGGACCCTTTCCCAAATTAATGTCCATGAGAATTGCGTCGTACTTTTTTTCTGTTGCTTTTTGTAATGCTTTATCGCATCGGTTGGCATAATCAAGCTGACAAACATTACGCAAGAAAATTGTAATCACATCACACGCAGAAGGATCGTCTTCCACTAATAAAACAGCTGGTAAATTAAATTCAAATCTCGTGTCTTTAAAGAGATCTTGAAGAATGATTGGTTTCTTTATTTCAGTTGAATGGACATGGGTCTCCGGTTGAACGGCTCCAATCATCGGAAAGCGAAGAATAAAGGAGGAACCTTTACCAACTTCACTTTTTAGTTCAATGGTTCCTCCTAAAAGAGTCGTATATTTATTTACGATCGTCAAACCAAGTCCTAATCCTTCATATCCACGTGTTGTCCCTTCACTTGCCTGTCGAAATTCATCGAAAATTATCCAACGGTTTTCCGGAGAAATCCCAATTCCTGTATCTGTAATTTCAACAATAAAATGTTTTTCCGTCTCGCTTTCATCTTTTCTAAAAACAATACTTATCATTCCATGTTCGGTAAATTTCAATGTATTGTTTAAGAGTTGAGATAAAATTTCCACGAACATTTCTTTGTCGGTTTCAGTATAATAGGAGTCTTCGCTACTTTCATAAACGAGTTTTAAGTTTTTTTGTTCTGCAAATTGTCTATACTTTATACTTACGGCCTCAATAACAGAAACAACATCAATTAAACCGATTGAAAGAGTAATTTTTTCAGCTTCAATTTTAGAAAATTGCAAAATAAGATTCAGTGTTTCAAGTAATCTTCTTCCACCGTGCAAAATGTTGTGTGAAGCCTCATGAACGGCGGCATCTTCAGTAGATTCAGTCATGATTTCTGCAAAGCCAAGGATGGAAATCAGCGGAGTACGAAGCTCGTGACTCATGTTCGCTAGAAAATTTGATTTCAGGCGATTCATTTCTTCTGCATTATTCTTAGCATCAATTAAGGTTTGCTCTGTTTTTTTAATAAGAGAGATATCCCGTACTACCCCTATAATTAAAGAGAATTTTTTCTTTGCATCGATGAGCGCTTTACCATAAAAATAAACAGGAATATCTTCTCCGTTTTTCCGCTTCATCGTCAATTCGGTTTCGTAAAAATCCTGCTTTGCATATATTGAAAAAGACTGCTTAATAAATGATTCGAACCGGCCGCTATCGCCAAAAAGAATTTCACTGCCGTGTTCCAGCAATTCTTCTTTTTCGTATCCGAAAGTTTTTATTGCAGCGTGATTAACATTTTCAATTTTGCGCTCGATGGGATTAATGAGAAAAATCGCTTCTTCCAAACTATCAAACACTTTTTGTAGTAACGTTTGAGAAAATTCAAGTTCCTCGACAATTTTTTTCTTCTCCGAAATATCTCTGATACTGTTCTGTATAAGTGTTTCGCCGTTTATCTCTATAAGCCGGGCGGATATTTCAACCGGAAATTCTTCTCCGTTCTTCTTCCGATGAACAGCCTCAAAGATCACTCCTTCACGGCTCTCAAAGGCTTTTACGATTTTTGACATTCCACGAATACTCTTCGGGGCAAAAACAAACACAATATTTTGATTAACTATTTCTTTCCGTGTATACCCATAGGTTCTGAGCGCCTGTTTATTTACCTCAACAATCGATCCTTTTTGGTCCATTAAAAGAATAATGTCGTTGGCGTATCTTGTAATTATTTGATAATGAGAAAGGAGAGCTTTTTCAGCTAAATCAGAATTAATAAATCTATTTAATTCTTCAACTGATTTTTTTTGATAAATAAAAGCAAGCAAAACGGCAAAAAGAAACACCAGCAAAATGGAAAGGGAAAAAAGAAAAAGGTTTTTGTTCAGTAAAAATGGTTGGGCAACGGGTCTGTTGAAAAACTGCAAAGCGAAATACGCGGCAACCGCAATAACAATTACGGAAAGAACGAAGATCCCGATTAATATCTGTTTATTTTTCTTTAGAGCTGATTTGTCCACGTCAATAACAAACTTTTTGTTTTCTTTTAGTGCAACATAAGAAATTTATAGTGTTTTATGGAATAGGGAGGGAAATGTATTTTTCAATATTTTAACAACGGAATCGATTTCCTCATAGGTATTGTAAAAATGAGGAGAAAAACGGATCATTCCTTCACGGAGTGAGCAATGGACTCTTTCGTCTGTTAGTTTTTCGAAGATCGCTGCAGCGCGGTCGTCTTTAAGGGTTACAATTCCACTTAAATTTTTTCGCTCAATACCGGAAAGCAGGGAACTAAATCCGGCGGCGGCGAGTTCGTGCATAAAATATTCCGTATTATCAAGAACAGCGGTTTCAATTTTATCAAACCCTACGGATGCAAACAAATCTAGCGCTGCATTCAATCCATAGATACCAATAACATTAAGCGTTCCTGTCTGAAAAACGCTTGCATCGGTTTTGAGTTTCAGATCATACTGTAGGATGTTCCAGGCATCTTCAACCGAGAGCCAGCCGACATATTTGGGAGTAATTTTTTTCTGAATTTTTTCCGACAGAAACACAAACGCCAATCCCATCATTGCCATCAGCCATTTTTGTGTACCGCTCGCAAGGAAATCAATATTACACTTCTGTACATCCAGTTGAAGCGCCCCAAGCCCCTGGATTGCGTCCACGGCAAAAATAATATTGTTGGCTTTGCAAATTTTTCCAATTTCTTCAAGATCAGCTTTATACCCACTTAAAAACTGGACAAAACTAATTGAGAGAAGTTTTGTTGAAGGGGTTATCGCTTGCAGAATAGTTTCAACAGTAACTTTCCCGTTCTCTGATTTCACAAAATCAACTTCAACACCAAGCTGTTGTAAATTCAGAAAAGGATAAACGTTGGAAGGGAATTCAAGATCATTCAAAAGAATTCGATCTCCTTTTTTCCAGGGCAATCCCTGGGCAAGAAGGTTTAATCCGTTAGAAGTATTGTCAACAAAAGCTATTCTTCCGGGTGTAGTATTAAGCATATTAGCTAATTTGTTTTTGGCTTCTGAAGATTCCCGGAGAAGAGATTGCACATCCTCAATTGATCCCTCGCTTCGCTGTAGTAAATAGGATTGAATTTTTTCGGTCACTACTGTTGAAAGAGGACTGAGTGCTGCGTGGTTAAAATAGATTTTCCCCTTATCCAAGAACGGGAAATATTTTCTTGCTTCGTGTGGTAACATTATTTTATTCTTAATTTATTTGTAGTAATTTACTAAAAATAAAATCGTATTTGAACTTTCCCGGCAAGGTTTTCCCGTTTACTAAAAACGAACTTCGTATATTTTGTTTTTGAAATGTAGTTTTTATATGTTTTCTTTCAACAATACAAAATTTCGAGAAATGAGAATGCCGATAAAAAAAGCCGTATTACCCCAACCCCTAAAAATCAATGACCTTCGATGGTTTTGCAACCCGCAAATTTTCGATTTTGAATCAACCAGCGAACTCGAACCAAACGAAAGTATTATCGGACAGGATAGAGCATTGCGGGCTATTAAACTCGGCGTAAACTTGCGCAGCCCGGGCTATAATATCTTTATCGCCGGACTTTCGGGTACCGGAAAGGCGACCGCAGTAAAAAAAATGCTCGAATCCATCTCCGCTACATGTCCAACGCTAAAGGACTATGCGTATGTTAACAATTTCATCGACCCAGACTCCCCCATTCTTCTCACTTTTCCGCAAGGGCAGGCAAAGGATTTTAAAAAGGAAATTCTTAGTCTAATCCAATATTTAAAAGAAAGAATTCCGCAACAACTGGAAAGCCAAACCTTTACGAGTAAACGAAAAAAAATTCTTGGTGAGTACGGCAAAAAAGAGAAGGAGTTGCTTTTACTCTTTCAAAAAAAAATAAAAAAAGATGACTTTACTTTAGGTTCGGTACAGGTTGGTGAAAGCGCACGACCGGAAATTGTGCCGGTCATTCAGAATAAACAGGTCCCTATACAACAACTTGATCAAGTGATACAGGAAGGAACCATTACCAAAGAAAAGGCTGAAAAAATAATTCAGAAGTACAACGAATATCAATTAGAACTGGTTAATCTATTTAAAAAAGGTTTAAAGCTCAATCAAAAACTCCAGGTGGAATCACTTGAGCTTGAGCGAAAAGAAGTGGATGTAATTGTGAAAGGTTCTTTCGCCGCTTTTTACGAAAAATATCCCGATGAAAAAATTTCTCTTTACCTTCATCAGGTTGAAGAAAGCATCCTGGAGAATCTACAAATATTCAAAGGACAAAAACCCGAAAGCGAGGAAACTCAGGAGGGATTTGTCATTGATTACTTCCGCGAATATGACGTAAACATTATTCTCGATAATTCAAACACAACGAGTTGCCCGGTTGTAGTGGATATTACTCCTACGTACACTAATCTCTTCGGAACGATTGAAAAAGTAAACGACGGCAGAGGCGGATGGTACGCTGATTTTACAAGGATAAAAGCAGGTTCGTTACTTAAAGCGAACGGTGGATTTTTGGTACTGAACGCGCCTCATATTTTTGATGAGCCCGGCGTGTGGAAAACTCTAAAACGTATTTTAACGTTCCGGCAACTTGAAATTCAAGATTCATATAATTTCTTTCAATTCCAACCATCAATTCTGAAACCGGAACCAATCGATGTTGATCTGAAAGTCATCCTCATCGGAAGCAACTATGTTTATTCAATGCTTGCAGAATATGAAGATGATTTCAAAAAAATATTTAAAGTGAAAGCTGACTTTGATTATGAGGTGAAGCGCACCGACGAAATAATAGATGAATATGCCCGGATAATAAAGAAAACAATCAAAGAAGAAAATCTTTTAGAATTTGATAAAACCGCAATTGCTTATCTGATTGAACTTGCTGCACGCTACGCCGGACAAAAGGATAAATTAACTGCACGTTTTTCTGTGCTGGCTGATTTAGTTCGTGAAGCTCATTATTGGGCGATGGAAGAAAATAGAAAAGTTGTTTCCGCTCCATTCGTAAAAAAAGCATACGAAACTGCTAAAGACAGGCACGGCTTATATGAAGAAAAACTTTCCGATATGATCCGTGAAAAAACAATTCTTATTGATACCGTTGGTGAAAAAATAGGACAAATAAATGGACTTGCTGTTTACGGCTCCGACTTTTATGCATTCGGGAAACCAACACGCATCACCGCTTCCGTTTCAATCGGTAACGGTGCTATCATCAACGTTGAACGCGAAGCCGGTATGAGTGGAAAAACTTATGATAAGGGAGTACTGATTATTGCCGGATATTTTAAAGAAATGTTTGGACGGCAGTTTCCTCTTTCTTTCTCCGCTAATTTAGTTTTTGAACAATCCTACGGAATGATCGATGGTGACAGCGCTTCAGCGGCGGAATTTTTTGCTTTGCTTTCAAGTCTTTCCGAGCTTCCCATTAAACAGTCTTTTGCAATTACCGGTTCGGTAAATCAAAAAGGAGAGATTCAGCCAATCGGTGGAGTAAACGAAAAAATTGAAGGATTTTACAGCGTCTGTAAAATGAACGGCTTTACAAAAAAGCAAGGAGTTATAATCCCCATTCAAAACGTAAAGGACTTGATGCTAAGCGAAGAAATAATCGAAAGTGTTAAAAAGAAAGAGTTTGTCCTTTATGCAATTTCTAAAATTGAAGAAGGAATTGAATTGCTCACTGGAATTAAAGCCGGGACGAAAAATAAAAACGGCAAATATGAACGAGATACCGTGTTCGGCTTAGTTCAACAACATCTTATAGAAATGTATAAAAAGGGGAAAAATCCTTTCAAAGAAAAAACAACTCTGAAGAAAAAAATACCTCTTAAACGAAAGATTAAAAAATGAATGTGATAACCGAACAAATTTTTGCTAAAACTAAAATACTTGCTACGCTTGGACCGGCAACCTCCTCATCGACAATGATCAAGCTGCTGATGGCAGCCGGTGTTGATGGTGTGCGTCTAAATTTTTCACACGGCGATTATTCCTCTTTTGAGCAAGTATTTAACAATATTAACCAGGCGTGTGTTGAGGCAAAACAGCCGCTAGCCACGTTGTTAGATTTGCAGGGTCCAAAAATTAGGATTGGAAACTTACAAGAAGATTTTTTTGAAATCAGTACCGGTGATGAACTTGAAATAACGATCGAAGATATGCTGGGAACAAAAGAGAAAGTTTCTACATCTTACAAACTCCTTCCACAGGAGGCACAAATCGGAGAGACTATTCTCATTGATGATGGACTGATTCGTTTACAAATAAAAAAGAAAACTAAAACCTCAGTGATTTGCGAAATTGTGAACGGTGGAATATTAAAACCGAAAAAGGGGATGAATCTTCCCGGGATGAAACTCTCAACTCCATCAATAACTGAAAAAGATTTTATGGATCTGGAATTCGCATTGCGGTTCCGGATTGATTTTATTGCTCTTTCCTTTGTTCGACATGCGGAAGACATTCGCATGTTAAAAGATTGGTTGACACAAAAAGGAAAAACAATTCCGGTTATTGCAAAAATTGAAAAGAAAGAAGCGGTTGATAATTTAGAAGAAATTTTGCAAGCTGCGGATGGAATAATGGTAGCACGTGGAGATTTAGGTGTTGAACTTGAACCGCAGGAAGTTCCACTTGTTCAAAAAAATATTATTCGCCGTTGCAACGAAGTTGGAAAAACCGTTATTACCGCAACACAAATGTTGGAGTCAATGATCTCCAACCCGGTTCCAACACGTGCGGAAGCCTCTGATGTTGCTAATGCCGTGTGGGACGGTACCGACGTTGTTATGCTTAGCGGCGAAACCTCGGTCGGGAAATTCCCTGTGAAAACTGTAGAGATAATGAATAAAATTATTTTAAATGCCGAACAACTTATTCCGCATAAACATATGAAGTATCTGGTTCCCGAAAACATTAAAGAAAATCTTTTCGATTCGATGAATCAAGGGATTGTTTCGATGAGCCGACAAATTAATGCGGACGCAATTGTCGGGTTCACCTCAAAAGGAAAAACACCGCGCGGACTTTCTAAATACAGACCCGCATGTAAAATTATTGCTCTGTCGGATTCCTTTGACACGATGAACGCCCTATGTTTAACCTGGGGTGTTACCTCTCTTTATTGTGAAGAAATAGAGCAGAAGGAGGTAGCGATTTTTCTAGCAAGAAAATTAATTCTTGAAACAAAACTTGTGCAACCCGGGGCTACGGTTATCTTTACTGCCGGCGGAGCTAAAGCAGAAAAAACAAGAGAAAATTGGATTCGCTTTGAAGAAGTTTAACAATCTTCCTTTTCTGATTTGTAAGTGAATAATTTCACACATAACTTATCCTCAAAGTTTTAAAATAAATTACGATAACTATGCTTCCATCAAAAGTTGTAAACATCATCGGTTTTCCTGTTGACCTGGGCGCCGGAAGGCGCGGGGTAGATATGGGTCCTTCCGCTATGCGCATTAGTCATATCTCCGAGCGGTTACAGAGCTTGGGCTACAAAGTTATTGATGACGGGAATATTCAAATTGAAATTATCGAACGGCAGACCCAGGGAAATCCTCAATTAAAATATCTAAAAGAAATTTTAAAAACCTCGGAAGTTCTTGCTAAAAAAGTTGAAGAAAGTTTATCGGAAGGAAATTTTCCGTTGGTGCTTGGAGGAGATCACTCAATGGCTATCGGCTCGGTTGCCGGTATTGCCTCTTACTGTAGGAAAAATAAATTACGACTCGGAGTAATTTGGATTGATGCTCATACCGATATGAACACAGATAAAACCTCCCCATCAGGAAATATTCATGGAATGCCCCTTGCCGCGCTACTCGGTTTGGGAGATAAAAGCCTTACGCATTTTTATGGATTTGCCCCAAAAGTAAAACCGGAAAATTGTGTCGTTATCGGTGCGCGAAGTATCGATCCCCTGGAAAGAAAAACTATAGGAGAGATCGGCTTGAAAGTTTATACCATGGCTGACGTTGATAAACTTGGAATTCACCGGATCATCTCGCGTGTGCTAAAACAATTCAAATCAAGCGTTGATCATATTCACATTAGTTTTGATGTTGATAGTGTTGATCCGTCGGTTGCCCCGGGAGTGGGAACACCTGTTCCGGGAGGGTTAAGTTACCGGGAAACTCATTTATTGATGGAAGCTATTGCCGAATGCGGTTGCATGTCCTCACTGGAAATAACGGAAGTTAATCCTATCCTTGATCATAAAAATCAAACCGCTCTTTTTGCTGCAGAAGTTGTTGCCTCAAGCATGGGACAGAGAATTTTATAACCGGAACAACGATGAAGATACCTAATCAGCTAACAAAATACGGATTGCTTTTTTTACTTCTCCCAATTTTTCTGCAATTGTTCGGATTTATTGATGTCTCTTTTTTCTCAATGTTTTCCTTTGCCTCTTTTTTCATCGGCTTAACTATTTTTTATTATTCTTTCGGGACAAATAATTTTCTTGCAGTCTTTTTCGGTTCGGGTATTTTTTTTACCGGTGTGTTTTCTTTTTTAATTAAATCGTTTCTTCTTGATATAACTTTTCCGTTAATACTGGCAGGAGCTGTTTATATAACAGGCTTTTCTCTCTTGATGGTTTTTATTGAAAATCCGAAACAGAGAATCGTTGGCTCTACTGCAGGATTTTTAATTTTAGCAGCTACGATGATAAGTTTCTTCGCAGGCAACTTGCACCTACAAAGCCTATACTCTTCACTTCCGCAGGTTTTAAAAGAATATTGGCTTCTTTTATTAATGGCAGTGATTACCGTTCTCTTACTCTATTTTGAACAACGGCAATCAAAAAAATAATTTTATAAAACAACCTGTCCCGCTAGATAAACATCTTTAGACGGTTTTTCTCCTCCCGCCGAAACTTCTTCCGTAACAAGAATAGCTGTTGGTCCTGCTAAATTGAAACTGCTAAAATCTGCAACCGGGAAATACTGTTGTGAAGACGTTGGCGTATAAATACCGGCAGAATATTTTTGGTTGTTTGAAATAATCCACAACTGATATACTTTACTACTCGAAAGAACCGGGAGATTAACAACCTGGACCATTGCTTTCCTTGTAACCGCATCAAATAAAAGTTTGCCGTAAGCACCTTCAGCTTTTGGAGTACTCTTCAGAGTTACCATCTGTAAATTTATGGAAGCAAGAAGAGCATCAACTTCTTTTGTACTGGACAAATTGCTCTGCAACGACTGTACTATGGCTTCATATTTTGCAGCTTGATTTTCTGTAGCTTTCTTAAAGTCTTTTGATAGAAAATAATAAACCGCTCCGATGGTTCCGGCTAATACAAAAAACGTAATGACAAAAACAACGGGACTTATTCCATGTTTTATTTTTTCTCCACTTGCAGAATTTTTCTGCTTATCGGTGGTTGGAACCCCCATTATCGCTTCCGGGAGCGATAATGAATCGGCTTCAAAGGCTTTAGGCAGAGACTCATTACCGGGAGAATAATTTGAGAGTGAAGATTCAAACACAAGCTCTTCACTATCCTCAAAAGGTTCTTTGCGTCCACTTTCTATATGGTTAAAATTACTTGAAAACCTTTCATCATCTTTTTCTGTTGAATATGCTGATAAATCGGAAGAAGAATTTCTTAGGTTAGGGCTTTCGGCCGCCTTGAACGGCGAGTCAACCTCAGCGATAGGAGAAGCTTCCTCTTCGTGTTTGGTTGAAAAATTATTTTGCCCGGTACTTACAGGTTCAAAGGTTTCTGTATGCCTTGGGCTGGCATTCGGAGATTCAAATGTGCCTTCTTCCGGTTCAGCATCAGGTTTTTCATATTCAGAAATTTGTGAAAATAATTTTTGTTCGGGGGTTTCAATCCGTTGAAAAAAATTTTTATGCTCCGCCGGTGAAGTTGGAGTAATAATTTGTGTTCCTCTTTGAGGTCGCTGCTGGTCTCGCAAACGATAGAGTTTACGGGCAACCCGGTCTTTTACCTGTACATCAGGTACCTCAATATTTAAAAACGATGGGAGAAGCGCAACGAGATTTTGATATTCACCGAATTCCTGCCAGGGATAATCCTGGTTGCTTTTAAAATATTCCATCATCAGTTCATAATCTTCACGTTCTAAGCAGCCCAGTGCGAACGGATATAAAAGAGAAGAAAAATCTTTTTCGTTTTCAGTAGCCATTAATCTCCCCCTTTCAACAAATTATCTCTCAAGCTGGAGAGTGAAAATTTTATTTTTGATTTAACGGTCTGCGAAGGAATCCGGAGATGCTGGGCTATTTCGGATTGCGTTAATCCTTCATAGTAGCCGAGAAAAAGGACGTACTTTTGAGCATCGGTTAATTTGTTCAACGCTTTTTCGATGTTATCTTTTATGCTAATTGCTGTCTTCAGATCTAAATCATCTATTTGCGGAGAAAGCCTGGGAACGATATAAAAATTTTCGTAATCGTCATCGTAATCAACGGGAATAAGCTTTTTACTTCTCCTGACGGTATCGATCGCTTTGTTTCGTGCAACCGTGATAAGCCAGGTATAGACATCCCCGTTTTTTAAATCATAGTAATTTATTTTCCGCCAGATAATTACAAAGACGTCAATTAAGACCTCTTCCGAAACTTGTACCTCACCAATAATTTTTTTTATTAAGGTATAAAGAATCGGTGAATAGCGGTTATATAGCGTTTCTAAAGCGCGCGAATCATAGTTCGCAATACGCTTCATTATTTCCGCATCTGTTAAACTTGTTAATTGCTCAGACAATGTTTCCTTTTCCTTTCACATTATCAATTGCAAAACTAAGACGAATGTATCAAAAATGCAACGATAGTAGTAAGAGAAATCATGGTTTACTAATTTAAGCCTAATAAATAATCGGCAATCTTCCCTAATTCTTTAACATCTTTGTTCCCGTATGCAGGCATTACAATATTCTTGAATTTATTTTTGTATTGCTTAAAACGGTCCTGTTCCAGATAATCATTCGGATTACGTAAATAATTTATCAACTTGTCTCTATCATAATAAGTCGATAACCCCACCAGTGCTGGCGCCATGGTGGTTCCTTGCAAAGCACTTCCGTGGCATGCAGTACAGTTAAATTGTTTTACTAAAGCTTCACCACCAAGGTCGGGAGAAGCCATAGTTTCATTAGATTGACTTTGCGCCGGCATTTCCATACCCATTCCCGGATTCGTTGAAGAACCTTCGTCGCTTTTTGTTAATTTTTGAAGAAAAAAAAGAATTACAAAAATTCCTAAAAAAGCCGCGCTCCAGATTTGTGTCTTTGTCATTGACCTTCCTTGTTTATAAAATTCATGTGGTAAGTTAAAAAAATATTTCTTCTATTCTGAGTCAATTACCTGGTCATAATAGGATTTGAACGATTTAATTGCGCTTACGATTGATTGGGCAATTTGCTGCTGCCCTTTTTCACTTTTAAGAAACGCCGCATCTTCCGGATTAGAAACATAGCCGGTCTCAATCAATACGCTTGGCATTGAGGCTCCCACCAAAACATAAAAGCCTGCTTGTTTAACACCGCGCGGCGAAAGTGAAATATTTTGTTTAAACTGCCGGTGAACCATATCGGCAAACTTCTCCGAATATTTCATCGAAGCGCTATGTGCCATACTGACAAGAATAAAATTTTCATCCGTTAATTTCTGATACCGTTTCGGATCGTCCTCGTATTCAATCACCTTGTTTTCACGTTCGGCTATACCAATCGCTTCTTCGGTTCTGCCGGGACGCAAAAGGTAGACCTCAAATCCGTTCGGGTCTCTTTTTTTCTTTGGTGCTGCGTTGCAGTGAATTGAAATAAAGAGTTTGCCGTTGTTTTCGTTTGCAATTTTCCCGCGTTTGTACAACTCAACAAAATGATCGTCGCTGCGGGTATAAACTACTTTAACATCTTTTATATTTTCTTTTATAAGTTTGCCTACTTTAAGCGCAACCGCAAGGTTAATTTCCTTTTCGATTGTATTATTAACACCGATTGCGCCGTAATCTTTTCCGCCATGCCCTGCGTCAAGAACGATAACGTCAAAATTCCATTTCTCTTTTTTTAGACCGGTAACCGCAGCAAATTTTTTGTTGTGAATGGTTACAAGAAATTCCTTCCCTACAATCTCTTCAATAAATTCATACGCGGAATAATTTTTCCGGAGCGATAGATCGAGTTCACTTCCTTTTTCGGTGGTAACCACATTCACTGCTTTAACCAACCCGGTTGAAAAAGTTTTATCAAGCGTCTTCTTGTCGAGATAAATATCGGGTAAAGTAATTTTAATAACATCGTTTGAAATTGAGTGGGTTACTTTACTCACTTTTTTATTTGATATGAGTTTTACTAGTGTTCCGTTTGCTTTCTCACTTACGGAAACAGTAAACGCACTTAATACCGGTGGGGGAAGTTCCTTTCCTTCAATTTCTTTTGGTTCTTCTTTCACCATTTCTTTGTCAACTCGCCTATAGGTAAGTTCTCCGCTGAGGCATTTTTCAAGAATATTCTTCACATACTCAATCGGAAGATATATTTGATTTTTCAAACTGATGGTAGAAACCGGGAGCTGCAAAACTTTTTCGCTTTTGTCTTTCTTTGATTGAAGCACAACAAAAGAGTTTCGGGAACTAACTTTTAAGAGATGCTGCGGAAATTCAATTTCAAGCCGCTGCAACCCGGAATTAATTTTATATTTGAGTTGATACTCTTTCGCGAATACTGCCGCGGGAATATAAGTTAAGCCGTTTCTACTAAACGCCCCGACGGTTATCTCTTTGTTATTGTTGCTTATTGCAAGTTGATAAAACTGCTGAGAAAAAATTTCCGCCGCAAAGAGAAATAAAAATAAAATTACTTTCATTCAATTAGCCTAAAAAGGGAATGAAGAAACCGGTCTTCTTTTTATACACTTCAAAATCTTGTTTGAAATGTTTTTGCAGAAGTTGTTCTTCACGTTTTGCGCGTAAATATAAAAACGGGATTTGCGCTATTGCCAGCGGAGCAACCAGATAACTTAACGTTGCCGCCGCAACGGAAAGTTCAATAATAATCTGTGAGAGATAATGGGGATGCCGCACCACAGAATAAATTCCTTTGGTTACTAATTGATGTTTTTGCAGAATAACAACATCCTGCGAATAGTTAGTTCCCAAAGATTTATACGACCAGATTTGTATCCACGAAAAAATAAGATAGAACGCTAAACCGGTTAAGCGAAGCACAAAATTATTTTCATGGTAAGGAAGTGTTCCGATTTGAAATAACGAAATAATAAGCAAAATAAGTGAGACCGTTGCCAGTGTTGTAGGCAGCTGCTGCAAATAGGTTTTCGGTTTTTCTTTAACCTGCGTTATAGAGGACTTAAGTCCCTGCTTCGCCCCGGAAATGTTGGCGCCGAACGTTGCAAGAATATTTATTCCGATGATAATATTTATTGGATCCATACCATTTAGATTTTTGCTGTAAATATAAGAAAAAACCGAATCTTCTTTGCAGCGGGGAATGGTTTCTTCAAATGTACAACATACAAGGACATTCCTCGCGTGGAATTACAAAGTTTTAAATTTTGGGAAGAGATGCGAGAAGAGGGAATATAAAAATCATTAAAAGATTGTCTTCAAATGAATTGTTCGTTGTGATTTTTTTCAGTTAGTTAAACCTCGCTACTCAGTAATCCTATTTTACTGGTTTCCTGAATTATGTGGTGATCGATTTGCAAAAAAAATATATCGTAACAAAGGGGCTCAGCTAGAAAGAACGATTTCTGCTGTCGCCCCGTTTTTACGTTTCAATGCTACTTTCTTACTATTTTACGTTAGTATCATTTGATGCCTTGCTTCGGAATCATATGAGACTATTTCAATAACATTAATTTTTTTGTGTCTACAAAATTTTCCGCTTTCAATCGGTAGAAATAGACACCACTTGATAGATTGGACCCATTAAACTCAACCGTATATTTGCCGGCTGTTTTTTCCTCATTTACTAATGTTGCAACTATTCTACCTAACGCATCAAATATTTTTATCGTTACATTGCTGTTGCTCGGTATTGAATAACTGATTTTCGTCGTCGGATTAAATGGATTTGGATAATTTTGTGTTAAGACATATTCAGTTGGAATTTCAGCGCTATTGTCCTTAACATCTACTGTTCCATGCATTAATTTCACATTATCAATACCCATCAGATCGCCATCATTTCCTACATATTGCCACGCAAGCATTACATTTGAGTTATTCGTGTAGCTGCTCAAATCAAGGGTCACTTTTCGCCATTGCCAATCGTTTCCGTCGTTATTCGCTTCCCAAATTTTTGTCCAGTTTGATCCTCCATCTGTGGAAAGATTCAACTTCATTGTAGCATTTAAAAGATATGCCGTACTGAAACCGGCGTAAAATTCAAGTGAAATTGCATCGTTAGGGAATGACACAATTGGCGTCTTAAGCCACTCATTTTGAGGTTGAGCAACCCAAGGACATATTGCAGAATAAACATTAGTCGCATCGATTTCACCAAAAAGATGTGAAATTGAATTCCCCTGCATCCACGTTTTACTTGAATTAAGTGTTGATTGCGTCCAGCCGTTTGGAGGGAATTGAGTTCCGTCAAAGTTTTCCGTAAGAATTTCTTCACCGTAGGGACTATTACGAACAATAGTGATTGTTCGTGAATTTCCGGCATCTGTTTGGCAGTAATACAGACCATTGTTTTCTTCTTGAAAGGTCAATATCTCATACATATCGCTTGTCGCTCCGGAAATTGCCGTAGCATTTTTATACCACTGATAAGTTGAGGAAGAACTAACATTTGCCGTTAATCTAACGTTTCCGGTAAACGAATTGGTGTTATTTATTGTTTGATCTACCTTACCATTCATTATTGCCCAGCAATATTCCCAGATCCCGTTATTGATAATATTGCCGGTAATTTCGATGTCGAAGGTAGAATAATTGTTTTCAGTAATAACACCGTTGTTTGTTAAATTACCAATAACAGAGAGCTTACGCCAGTCGTTGTCTTTGGTT